>FSWQ01001753.1_pt1 | contig 15332 bp, 12 predicted proteins | sample 1637691 | NCBI WGS metagenome assembly FSWQ01 (sample SAMEA3914814, study PRJEB12502) | metagenome | biome: forest; material: soil | place: USA | collected 2011-09-16 | depth 0.1 m | reverse complement strand
GTCAGCGGAGCGGCCAGCGCGGCCGCCGCGAGGCCCTTGATGATGCCTCGTCGCTCGATGAATCGGGTCATTGTTCGACAATCTCCGTGGAGCGGCGGGTAGTGAATGAGTCCTGAAGCACGACCTTCACGAACAGGTCCGTGATGTTCAGGTCGTTCTTGATGAAGGCCTGGCTGAGCTGATTGACTGCGCAGGTGTCCGTACCCTTGGCATCATAGCCGCGCGCGTAGCGGTAGTAGTTGGTGACGAAGCAACTGCGCGCCTGATCGCTTTGCGCGATGATCGACGACAGCTGTTTCGAGCCATTGAACGGGATGGGCGGGTCGTTGGGGGAGCTCATGCCGTTGATTTGCCCGCTGGTATCGACGGTCTCGCCGTTGTCCAGTGTGCGTGGCACGGCAACTCCGTCGAAGCCCTCCAACCCGAAGCCGATGGGATCCTGAAGCTTGTGGCAGGCGGGACAAGCTCCTGAGCTAGTCAGCGCGGTGATCTGTTCGCGCGCCGTTTTACCGGGAGTTCCAGGTTGCACGGTCGCGTCCACGTTTGGCGGCGGTGGGGGAATGTCTTGGCACAGAATGCTGGCGCGGATCATGTGTCCGCGTTGCGTGGGTGAAGACTCCGTGGTGCGCGCGTGCCCGAACAAGAACATACCGAGAGTGAGCAGCCCGCCGCGCGCGGAGTCAGCAGGGATGGCTACTTTGCTGGCTTGTTCGCCGCTGCCTGGCAAGGCGAGGCCGTAGAAGTGCGCCAGGCGATCGTTGGCGAAGGTGTAGTTCGCGGTGAACAGCTCCGGGAACTTCTTCGTGGAATCGAAGACAACGTTGGTCACGAACGCGTCTTGCTCGGCGCGCATCGCGTCGCGAATTGGGTCCACGCCTGCGGATTGCGCGTACAGGTCGGGGAACGTGGTGGCGTCCTTGTCCGCGATGTAGGCGCGCGGGCTCTCCAGCCATTCGTAGAAGAAGTTGGCAACGGTGGCTCGCCCGCGCGCGTCCGCGAGCAGCCGGCGAGCTTGTGTCTCGATCTCGGTTTTGTTGGACAGCGCGCCGCTGGCCGCCGCTGCGAGCAGCGCGTCGTCTGGCATGGTGCCCCAGAATGTGTACGCGAGCGAGCTGGCGATCTCGTACGGAGTCAGCACGAAACGGCCTTGTCCTGCGTCGGTTCCGAGCTCACTGCGAAACAAGAAGAAAGGCGAGATGAGCATGCTGCGAATGGTCAGCTCCACACCCGTCTTGAATACGCCGCCGGTGACGGAGGCATCGAACAGCTTGAGGTAGCGCGCTTTTTCGTCTGCGCTGAGCGGCCTACGGAATGCGTGCAGCCCGAATTTGTCGATGAACGCGCTCGCGCAGGCGGAGTCCTCGGTCGAGCACGGCACTACGGTTGCGTATGCTTCTTTCACGGCCCGGCTGGCGAGCGCGGTACCGACCGACATATAGGCGTCCATGTGCGCTTCGGTCACGAAGGCGACGGTGACGTTGGTCGTGAAGCCGCGCAGCGTGCGGTCCGGCGGAATAGCGCTCACATCCGGAGCTTTGAGCCCGAGCAGTGCGGTGACGGTGTTTTGATATTCGTCGAGCGTGAGCTGACGCAGAATGCGCGGGCTCGGGGTGTCGACCGTGCAATTCGGACTCACCGGAGTGGACGGCGTGCTGTTGGCGCCGCCGTTGCCGCTGCCGTTGCCGCCGCTGGCCGACTGCTGCGGCGAGCCCGGCGAATCCCCACGGCCAAGGGGCGCACCGCTGATCTGCCCGGTACACCCCGCCGCGACCAAAGCGACCATGAGCACGCAAGTCCGCATGAATGGGTGAGTGCCGGAGGGGTGACAAGCCGATCAGACTTTCTCGGTGTAGCTGCACGCACCGCCAAATCAGCCGCCCTGGCCTGCAATATTCAATCTGGACTGAAGAACCGCCCGGTCAGGGAGTGTCGGGCCCCGCCCCCGGACCGTTACTGTCCGCTGAGCCAGGAAAACACGAGATCAGCCCTTCGGGTCGAGTTGCTTGCGGAGATACTGACGAAGCACACCAAACCCGTGCTTCTCGTAGAGTTGACTCGCCGCCTGATTGAACGCCCATACCGTCACTTCCATCGCGGGCAGGCCTTGCGAGCGAGCCCAGCCCTCCGCCGCTTCCAGCAACGAATTTCCCACTCCGCTGCGACGCGCATCTGGCGCGACCTGCCAGCTCATCGACTCGTGCAAACGAGCGAGCCAGCAGCGCGTGCCCCTCCGGCGTGCGCGTCGCGACGACTCGCACGAAACCGCACACGACGCCGCCTGAAGCCGCGACGAGGAGCCCGACATTGGGGTCGCCCAGGCTACGAGCCACGAACGTCGAGTCGATCACCAGGGCTTCCGCGGACCGATACAAGCCCGGATGATGCTCACGATGCACTCGCTCCAACTCCTCACTCAACGCGAGGATCGCGGGCGCATCCAGAGCAGTGGCAATACGGATTTGCATCTGACTTCGTCCGGCGAAAGTACCGATTCATCTCCCGATGGACAACCTCGTCACGCGACGCTCACTTGGGTTGGTTGGCGTAGGATTCTAGGTACCCGCACGCCGTGCAGCGCAGCACGTCTACCCAGAGCTGCTTGCGGCCTTTCGTGCGCAGAACTCCCAAAAAGGAACGCTCGATGGTGCCGGAGATCCACACTGGCATCGTGTAGTCACTCGCGCGCGGAGCTGCCACGAATCCGATCTCCATTTCCCCGCTGCACTTGGCGCATTTCAACGAGAGCATGTGCCTTCTTTGCCGTGCTTAGAGCTGCGTCAACGACAGCGTGTTTCCATCCGGGTCTTTGAACCAGGCGACGTAGGCACCGCTTGGAGCGTGCCAGATGCCGCGTTCGTCTTGGCCCATGCCGGGGTACGTCTGAAAGGTGACGCCTGCTGCGAGCAGCGCAGCTACGGACGTACGAATGTCCGTCACCTCCCAACCGAGTGCGGTGAATGGCGGCGCTGTGAATTCCGTCACCTTCTGCACGCGGAGCATCGTGCCATTCGCGTCCAAGGCGAGGGCAAACGGGTCATCCGACACTACTCGCAAGCCCAACACGCCCTCGTAAAATTCGCGAGCCTTGGCGCCGTCCCGCGTCGCTGCGAATGCGATCAGCTTTGCGCTATCGAGCATGCGCGAAGCATACTCCACGCTCGTATTTCCAGCACCTCCTCGAGGCGTCGCCGTTCTCGCCGCAAGGAGAAGCGTTGCGCGCTGGACTCGAAGCTTTGCAGCAGTATGCCCGTGTGAGTGGTTCACGCAGATGGCCTCTGGCGCGGATCATGTACGCGGCTCGGTCCGATAATTCGGGCGTTTTTCGGCGGTTTTGCCGCGCAGATCCCGCGTATCCCTTTTTCCGCCCCCGGTATCCGGCTGCAGTCGGCCTGGTCCCTCGCAAATCACAGTACGAACGCGAGTTACGATGTTACGCTGAGGGGGCGGTGTGGATCAGTAGCCCAGCGGACAGCCGGCGATGGAGGCGCGCGTGACGGAGGCGCGTTTCGCGGTTGCGTTTCAGCGTAGCCCCGTCGCGATGACCATTGCGCGCGTGTCAGATGGCGCATTTCTGGAGGTCAACGCAAGCTTCCTGACCTTGGTCGGGCTCACACTGGATGAGGTGATTGGGCACTCCGTATACGAGCTTGGTCTCATCAACGAGCAGGCCACCCAGGAAGTGCGCGCGCGGTTGGAGCTGAGCGGTCGGGTCGACGGCTTCGAGATGGAGCTCCAAACGCGCTCGGGCAGGCGGCTATTCGTGCTCAAATGGATCGAATGCATCGAGCTGGCGGGTGAGCAGTGTGCGCTCAGCACGATGGTCGACATCACCGAGCGCAAGCTGGCTGAAGCCGGCTTGCGTGAGAACGAAGAGCGTTTGCGCAGGATCTTCGAGGCTACTTCGGACGCCGTTTTCGTGCGTGACATGGACGGGCATTTCGTCGACGTCAACTCGGTTGCCGTCGCGCGTTACGGCTACTCCCGCGAGGAGCTGCTGACCATGGGCCCGCAAGACCTGATGCACGCGGACGTGTTGCCGCAACTGATCGCCATGGGCCCGCACGCGCTGCGCAGCGGCTTGCCCTTCGAATCTCGTCATGTGCGTAAAGACGGCACTAAATTTCCGGTGGACGTAATTGGCTGTCCGCTGGTGATGAACGGGAAACACTATATCTACAGTAGCTGCCGTGACATCAGCGAACGAAAGCGCGCGCAGGCCCAGACGGAGGAGCTGCAAGCGCAGCTCATTCAAGCCCAAAAGTTGGAGGCCGTGGGTCAGCTTGCGGGCGGCATTGCCCATGATTTCAACAACATTTTGGCGGCGATGATCATGCAGATCGATCTGCTGCGCCTGGAGGCGGATTCGCAACCGGAGCAGGTGCATCAGGCCGCGGATGAGCTGCTCAATTCCGCGCAGCGCGCGGCTGATCTCACGCGCCAACTGCTGCTCTTCGGGCGTCGTCAGCCGATGCAGCTCTCGAGGCAAGATCTGAATCTGACCGTCACCGAGCTCACGAAGATGCTCAAGCGGCTGATCGGTGAGCAGATCACCCTGCGCGTCGAGGTGTGCGCGGAGCCACTTTGGGTGCAAGGAGATGCGGGCATGATTGGCCAGGTCGTTACCAACTTGTGCGTGAACGCGCGCGATGCGATGCCCGACGGCGGCAGGCTCACGATTGCTACGCGCCTGATGGATATCGACGCAGAGCGTGCCGCGCATTGGCCTTCGGTGAACGCGGGCCGCTACGCTCGTATAGAAGTGTGTGATTCGGGTACCGGCATCGAGCCCAGCGTGCTGGCCCACATCTTCGAGCCGTTCTTCACCACCAAGCCGATCGGGAAAGGCACCGGCCTGGGCCTTTCCACCACGCACGGCATCGTGCTGCACCACGGCGGCTTCGTGGACGTAGAGAGCGTCGTTGGCTCGGGCACTACGTTTCGCGTCTACATTCCCAGCGCTCAGCCCGCGCCGGCCGCTGGCACGAGCCATGGCGCGGAAAACTTGCTTGGTGGTACCGAACGCATCCTGGTCGTCGAGGACGACCCGGCAGTGCGCCGCGTGGTGGTGCGCTCGTTGCGCCAACTGGGTTACCAAGTCACGCAAGCGGACGACGGCGTCGAAGCGCTGAGGGTCTGGGCTCAACAAGACGGCCAATTCGACCTAGTGTTCACGGACATGGTCATGCCTGAGGGTCTGAGTGGGCTCGAGCTGCACCAGCAACTCAGGCTACTTCGCCCCGACCTGAGAACAATCATCGTCAGCGGCTATACGGCTGAGGTGCTGGACCACGACACCCTCGTTCGGCAAGGTGTAACGTACCTGGTCAAGCCTTTCGATATGGTCACGGTCGCGAGCGCCGTGCGTACTTGCTTGGACGCGGCGCGTGAGGCACAGGCGTCCGATAGCGCCTAATGGCGCCAGGCAACGTTCTCGCGCACTGACTTCTTCACCACGTGCGGTACGGGCTCGCCGTAGGCCTTTTCATAAGCGTGCGCCGCCGCGGCGCGCAGCTCCGCCGCAGGGTTCGAGATCATTTGTAGTAGCAGCGTTGCGGTGCGCTCGCGCAGCGTGCGGCCCTCGATTCCTTCAGGATCGAGACCGAGCTCCACGGCGATGGCGCGCATCAAGGCCAAGGTGGAGTAGCCATACACGCCCCCTGCCGAGTGTTGATTGAGCAAGATGGACGAAAGCACCACGAGCTCCAACACGGGCGAGTCCGGCCCTTCTGCGAGCTGAGCCAAGTATGCGGAGAACTCCGAGCTGACGCGCTCTTGCAGGCTGCCAGCCGGTGCATCGAGTGCATTCTCGATGCCCAGGATGTGACACAGCAACTCAGGCACGGGTCTGAAGCCACGCGCGAAATCCAGCCGATGCTCGACCTCATGTCGCTCGATGGCCTGCACGTAGGGCTCGCGAAGACGTAGAAAAGCCGCGTAATTCTGCTTGGAGAGCAAATCGCTGTGCAGCTCCTCCCAGTCGTACAACTCCTGGTTGGCGACGCGCAGGTGTAGATCCGTGGTGTAATCCCGCTCGGGTATCAGGCGCTCCGGGACGTGCAGCTGGTGTCCACCAGCGGCGATGGTTGCGCGCCAGCGGCGCACGAGGGAACGGCGCTGAGCTAGCAATTTGCCAACCTCGACGACGTGCGGATCGGCGCTGAGGGCCGCGTAGTGTTTGCGTACTGCCTCGCCCGCGAGGCGCTCGACCGTGCTCACCCAAGGCAGGTTCTCTTCGCGGGTTTCATCGTCCACCAATTCCGCGGGCTCCCCCGGCGCAAGTGCGGGCAGCACGGAACGAACCAAATCACTCTCCACCTGGTCCAGCAGCACGAGCGCGGCGGGTGTGCGCGGACGAGTGTAACCCAACGCGCCAAAGCGCAAGCGTACGGCATCCAGCCGCCATAGATCGATAGCGCGGACGCGCACTCCTGCCGCTTCGTACTCCGTCTCTCGCTCGATGTAGAAACTCATCAGCAGCGGCAGAGTGTGCTCTTCGCGGCGCAGGATGTCCGCATCCACGAAGTAGGGCAGCTGCCGCTTGCGCAAGATGCTGCTGAGTGAGTTCGCGCTGTTGAAGAAACGCTCGGATTCTTGCACGCCTCCGCTCGGGTCCTGCGCCGCTGCCAAGTTACCCGTGGCGTCCAGCAGCTCACCCACTGCAGCGGCAGTGTCGGGCCCGTAGGCGCGCTGCGCATTGAGATCCGTCAGGGTCTCGCGGGCTTGGGTCAGCTGATTGCCGCTGGCGCCGTTGTCCGTTCTGATCAGGAATGTGCCGAGGCCGTCACCCAGCAACCGCCCGGCGTCGGTTTCGCGCGGGTCGAAGGGGCGCAGCACCCGCTTCACGAGCAACCCCGCTCCGACCAGTAATGCCAAGGTGAGCAGCGCGCCGAGCGAGAACCATGGCCCGCGCCGCGGAGGCCCGGGCTGTGGGCCAAGCTCCGCGTAGGCGAGCTGCACGGCCGCGCGATCGTCGAACTCCAGCTCACGCTGGGGTGCACTCAGCAGCAACGCTGCGACGCGCAACCGGTGCGTCGGATCGTCATCAATGGTCGTGCGATTCGTCAGCGCCTGCAGCTTGCGCAACCTTCGCCGCGCGATCATGCCCAGTAGCGGATCGAGCTTGCGCAGCGCAGCCTTGACGGCGATTACCGAGTCCGCCTCGACCCCACGGGCGAGGGCGGCCAGCAAATCCCCGCGCAGGGTCACAGGCCCGAATCGAGCCCGTGGGCTCGCAGCCGTTCGCGCGCGGCGTCTGCCTTGCGCGCCCAAGTGATGCTTAGTGCGGAGAACACCACGGCAACCACCGAGAGCGGTTCGAGCATCAACGCCAGCACTGAAACTAGATTGTTCATCAGACCGAACACGAACCACGACCCGCTGAGCACGAACGTAACCCCGCCGAGCACGGCACCGAGCACAGCCGCCCGACCGCTGCCACGCGTGAGCTGAAAGCCGAGCACCGAGCAAGTCGAGCCGAGCACGAACATCACCGCGATGATCGGAATGGTCAGCAGATCGTAGCGACCGACCACCAGCACCGTTTGTAGGCACAGCACGAGCGCCAGCACACCCAGCAGCAACAGCGCGCCGCCGCCAACCTTCGCAATGTTGGGCACGACGATGGCCTCTAAGTCGGCGTCGTCGGTGTCCACTCCCCGAGCTTCATCCATTCCGGCGTGCGTCACGGTATCCCTCTCCTGAGATACTGACTAACACGGAATCCAGCCCAAGACTGCGCTCAGCCGCCTGGTGCGCACCAAGCGTCGATGTGCCCGATCGCCGCGTGTTCTCTCGCGGACAGGCGGTCCAGATCGCGGTTCGCCTTCTCGGCTTCGCCGTAGTTGTTGGCGTCGACGGCGGCGGCCAGAGCGCGCAGGGATTGCGCGCTGGAGTTGAGCACGCTGGCGTATTCGGCGACCGTCTTGGCCATGTCTTCGCTGGCGAATTCCATGGGGCCGAGCTGCTTGGCGAGGCGCTCGTAGCGGCCTGCCGCGGCAAGGTAGCCGATGCTCAACGGTTGGCCAGGCGCGCCGCCCGTGCCCGCAACGCCAGCCACAGCAGGGACGCCGCTCGCGCCCGCGCTGCCCGCAACGCCGGCACCTCCGCCCGTGCCGCCAGCACCGCCTCCGCCCGTGCCCCCTGTACCGGTGATGGTCGCGACGTCATCCAGCGCCGGGTTCACCTGCGCGATCAGCGCGCGGCACTGTTTGGTGCGCCGATAGCGCCCACAGCCCGTGCCGACGAGCGCAAAACCAACACAGAAGAGCAGCGCGGCGCGCCGTGGAAAGGAAAACGAGAGCAACGAATTCGGGAACATTGTGCTTGCGCTCTGGCGGCGCCGAGCGGCATTTAGCGTAACATCATGCGCGCCGCGCCAACAATCTGGCGGCTGACCTGGTTCGGGTGCTGGCTCGTGCTCACGAGCGGCTGTGATTTCGGCAGCAAACCGCCTCCTCCGCCGGATACGCGCAATTCGGGCCCGCGCCTGCAGTTGCCCTCTGCTGCGCCACTCGAAGCGACGAAAGACACGCCAAACGCCTCGCGCGCGGCCTCTGTCGTCGCGCAAACGCTGCGCTCGGTGCACGAACAACGCTTGCCAATCACTGCCCCAAGTAGCCAACCCGCCCGGCTGGTGTTGGGCGCCGGGCGGTTGCTGCAAGCCGCGGCGAACGAGGTCGTGCTGCGCGATGCCAAGTCCGGCGACGTGCTCACTGAAGCGCCGCTAGATGCCGTGAGCGCGCTCGGCCAAGGTGCGGATGGCTCGCTGTTCGCGCTCGGGCTGTCAGGCAGCGTGCGCTTCCTGCCGCACAAGAACGTCGCCAAGACCTTCCCGCACGTCACGTTCTTTCCCGGCTCGGCGCTGTTCCCGGATCTCGAGGACCCGTCACACTTCTTCGTGCACTACCCGAGCGATCAGCAGTTGCTTCGCTACTCCTTCGAGGCCGAAGGCGGCGTGGTGCTGCCCATCGAGGCGCAGTTTCAACTTCCGGGCTGCGTTGCGGCCGTCAGCTTGTTGCGTGATGGCGCGTTCGTCTGCGGCAGCGCGACCAGTATCGTGCGCAAAGCACCGCGCGGGGCGAAAGGCGAGTTCAAGCTGCCAGCGGGCGTGAGTGAGCCACTGCGTTTGCTGTCCGCAAAACGCCTGGATGAGCTGTACGCGGTCAGTCGCGCTGGAGAGGTCGTGCACTTGCGGCTGGCCGCGGGCACGCCGGTCCTGGCTCGCTTTCAACTTCCTGCGCCGCCCTTCGCGGCGCTCGCCAGCAGCGACGCTCTCGCCTTCGTGCTGGTCAGCCCGCCCGAGCCCGGCCAGCCTCGCCACTGGGCGCTCCTCGTTACTGACTTGGATGGCCAGCCTCGCTTCCACGCGGACCTGCCTGAGCCCGCCGCCTCAGCCGCTGATGACTGGCTGGAGGCGGTCATTGCTGACAAAAACCTAGCGATTTCCTGGGCCGAGCCCGTTGTCGCCGTCGGCGGGGCCGAGCACGTGCGCGCCTGGGACTACGCGCAGGGCCGAGAATTGTTCTCGCGCTGACCCGGTTTTCAGGCCCTGCGTACACGCCTGAACCGCGGGCCAAACGCTGGAAAACTTGGCCGTTTTTTCGATTCCGGGCAGATCGCACAGGTGATGACCGGTGCCCGCTTCGAGTCTGAGCTCGCCCTAGTGAAACGGATTGCCGATGAGCTCGCGCAACAGCAGAAGGACCGCACCTCGAGTGCGCACCTGCTGGCGGCGATCGCCGCCCGCCCGAGTCCGGCCTGTGACCTGCTGCGCGAGCGCAAGCTGGGCGTGGAGGAACTGCTGAGGGCGGCGCGCGGCGTCGATGAAGAGCTCGAGGATCCGATCAAGGCGTGCCTGCAGCGCGCGCGCGAAATTGCGGGGCGCATGGGCGACAGCGACGCTGCCGCCGTGCACCTGCTCGTGGCCATGATGGGCGAGCCACGTAGCTCTGCGCGTCGCTCGCTCGAAGGGCTCGGCATCGACATCTCGCGTCTGCGCACGCAAGCGGTGCAAGTCGGCTTGGGCTTGGTCGGGCGTCGCCGCCCCGCGCCTGTCGAAGCGCAAGCGCCGGCCCCAGCGCCGCGCCGGGTGTCTACTGCCGTCAAAGTGCCGCTGTACCCGCCGCCGCGCAAAGTGCCAAATACGGACGCTCCCGTCGCCGCGCCAGAGTCCCGCGCTGCTGAGCCGCGTGGTGCGGGCGTGGTCGTGCCCGTGATGGCGCTACCGAACAAGGGCGGACAGCGCATCACGCTCACGCGCGCCGTGCAGCCGCCTGCACCGCCGCTCGAGACCCCCGTACAAAAAGAGCCGGAACCGTGGGAGCGCTTCGAGCTCGATCCACAGAAGTTCCCGACGCTCACCAGCCTTGGTCGCAACCTGACGCTGGCCGCTGCGCGCGGCGAGCTCGATCCGGTCGTGGGGCGTGATGCCGTGATCGAGCAAGCGCTCGATGTGCTGGCCAAGCGGGAAGGGAACAACCCGTGCCTCGTGGGCATCGCGGGCGTGGGCAAAACGAGCATCGTGCGCGGGCTCGCCCAGCGCATTGCCAGCGCTGAGGACGTGTTGTCCTTGGACGACCGCGTGATCGTGCAAATTCCGATCAGCGAGCTCGTCGCGGGCACCGGTGTGCGTGGCGCACTCGCTTCGCGCATCGGGTCGCTGCGCAAAGAGGTACTCGCGGCCAAAGGTCGCGTGGTGCTCTTCTTCGACGAAATCCACCAGCTTTTCGTGGGCGAAGCTGCGGAGGAAATCGCTTCCGAGCTGAAGATCGCCTTTTCGCGCGGTGAGCTGCCGTGCATTGGTGCAACGACGCCGGAAGACTTTCAGAAAGCGTTGGCGGCCGATGCCGGGCTCGCGCGCCGCTTTTCGCTGGTCGAGGTCGAGCAGCCAAGTCGTGAAGAGGCTTACTTGATCGTGGATGCCCTGAAACCCAGGCTCGAAGCCCACCATCAGGTGCGCTATCAAACCGAGGCCTTGGCGCTCGGCGTGGGTTGGTCCGTGCGTTACCTGCCGGGCCGTGCGCTGCCGGACAAAGCCGTTTCGATTTTGGATTTGGCTGGCGCGCGCACGCGGCGCCGCGGGAAATCCGAAGTGACGGCCGAGAGCGTGGCCGAGGTGGTCGCCGAGCTCGCCGACATGCCCGTCGATCGCCTGCTCGAGGCCGACGGCGATCGCATGCTGCGTCTTGAAGAGATCTTGGCTGAGCGCGTGGTCGGGCACGGCGAACAGATCCGCCGTATCGCGCGCATCTTGCGGCGCAACGCGGCTGGGTTGGGCTCGCGCCGCCCCATCGGCACGTTCCTGCTGCTCGGCCCGACCGGCGTCGGCAAAACCGAGAGCGCCAAAGCCATCGCCGAAGTGCTGTTCCATTGCGATACTGCCATGACGCGCGTGGATTTGTCCGAGTTCTCCGAGCCGCACTCGATCGCTCGGTTGATCGGCGCGCCCCCCGGCTACGTCGGGCATGAAGCGGGCGGCCAGCTCACTGAAGCCGTGCGTCGTCGTCCGTACCAGGTGATTCTGCTGGACGAGCTGGAGAAGGCACACCCCGACGTACTCACCTCTTTCCTGGCGGTTTTCGACGAGGGACGGCTCACCGATGGCCGAGGCCGTACGGTCGATTTCACCAACACGGTGATCCTGATGACCTCGAACCTGGGCGCTGAAGAGAGCGGCAGCAGTCCGCGGCGGCGCGTCGGTTTCGGTAACGAGGGTCAAGATCGCGCCGACTTGGAGCAGCGCGTAGTGGCCGCTGCCCGCAGCTCGCTCGCACCCGAGCTGTACAACCGCATCGATGAAGTGCTCGTGTTCGCGCCTCTGGCGCGCGAAGAAGTTCGGGAGATCGCGCGCCGCTTGCTGGATGGCGTCGGTCGCGCGCTCGCCGCTCAACGCGGGTTGCGGCTCGACTTCGGACCGGACGTGGTCGAGTTTTTGCTCGATCATGGCGGCTTCGACCCGACACTGGGCGCTCGCCCCATGAAGCGCACCATCGCGCGCTTGGTGGAAGCTCCGCTCGCAGAGAAGATCTTGCGCGGCGAGTTGACCGCGAAGAGCGTGCTCCTGCTATCGGTCGAAGGCGACGCGCTCGAGTGCGACGTGCTCGACAGTACCGCCAGCAGCGCAGCTGAGTAGCGTCACGCCCTGATCGAAAAGTCGCACGCGGCGCAGCGCCACCAGCGTTGGCTCAATCTGGCACGCGCAATTGCCGTAAATTCCGCAGGTTTCGGCGGCACGCCGGTTGCTATTGCCCTTGTCGCAAGGCAAGGGTCGGGTGCTCTCGAAACAACCATGGGGCCAGTTGGAGGCGCCGTTGGCAAAGAAGCCAATGGCGCTGGGTGCGGTCGCGCTCGCCGCGTTGCAATTCGTGTCTGCGCTGTCGGCTTGGTACGGCCTGGCCTTCGCGTCGAGACTCTTCGACGTCTCGGGGCTCACTGAACGGCAAGTGCGCGGGCTCGAGTGCGTGGGCGTACTCGTGTTGCTGCTTGGCCTCTTGCTCGGTGTGGCGGACGTAACCAGCGGTCCAGTGCCGTGGCGTTTGCGTCGCGGTTTGCATCGAGTCTGGCAGGCAGGTTTGCCTCTCGGCTCGTTACCATTTTTGAGCGGCCAAATGCGCCTGCTGCCGGCGCTGGCCAGCGTTGCGCTCGCCGTACGCTACGTACCGGAGGGCGTGCTCGCGCGCCTCGGTGAGCAGCGCGCTTGGCGCTGGGCGATGCTCGGCTTCACCGCTACCATCGCCGTCGGCTTCGTGGCGGTGGGTCGCGCATTGCCGGGCAGCACCGACAATGACTCCGCGTACTACATCGGCGTAGCGCGTTACATCGCGCGCACGCACCAATTCCGTGAGCCCATCGTGTGGCAGTTCTTGAACCACGCGCCGAGCGTGTTTCATCGGCCCTTCGACTATTGGCATGGCTTTGCCTCCCTGTGCTTGGTGCCGATTTTCATGCTGTTTGGCGACTCTTATCGCGTCGCGGGCACCACCATGGGCGTGGTCTCCGCAGCCACACTGGGCTTGTTCACGTACCTCATCGTCTTTGCGGCGCCGCTGCGCAATGCGGCCTTGCAGGTGTTGGCGCTGCTGCTGTTTGCGTTCTCACCGGCACTGCTGGCCTATCGTTTCGACGTCGAGACCATTCCCTTCGTGCACGTTTGGTTGCTCCTGTCGCTAATCGCTCTCGCGCGGCGGCGCTTGGTGTTGGCGACGGCCAGCGCGTGCTTGTTGTTTCTGTCTCGGGCTGACGCGGCGATGATCTCCGTGCTGCTATGCCTGTCGGCCGCGTACCTGACGTTCGAGCCCACGGCACGCGCGCGTGACCTGGTTCGCGTCTCATTCACCATCAGCGTGTTTGCGTTGCTTTATCTCGGTTACCACCTGCTGGTCTTTGGCACGCCGGGGCCTCCGGGCGCACTCATGGCTGCTCGGCTAGTGGACGGCAACGCGCCGTACTGCTGGGTTGATGCTCCGCAGCTGTGGACTTTTGCGGAGCGTACAGCACCGCAGTTCGTGGCGGACCGCGTGCAGGTGGCGCTGACCACCCTGCAACAAGTCGCGTTTTTTCCGAACTATCCGCTTTGGCTTGGCTGCGCGCTGCTCGCGACGGCGCCGGCCGCTTCGCCGCGGCGTGGGCTGGATCGCGTAGCGCGCTTGGTCTTGTTCGGCGGCGCGGCGGGCATCGCTCTGGCAAGTCCGGCGGTGTTCGCTTGGTGGCGCAGTTTGCACCCGCTGCTGCCGGCGTTCGTGCTCGTTGGCGCGTACGGTGCAGAAACGCTGTTCGACGACCTGTGGTGTTTCTTGCGCGAGCGCCGAGTGCGGCGAGGCTGGCTGCGCTTGAGCTTGGGCGTGAGCTTGCTTGCGTTCGTGGTTTCCCTGTTGTCGCCCCTGCACATTGCAGCGCCTCGTGGCGAAGGGCCCGCGTTCGCCAAAGAGCTAGCGGAGCTGGACACAACGTTCGCCGGTGAAACGGTGATGAGCGCTCGCTCTTGGTGGGTACTCGCGTACACGAAGGCGCCCAGCGTGGGGCTACCGTTCAACGGCGAGCAAGGGATCGGCGCCGTGCTTCGGCGCTACCACCCGAAATGGGTGTTGATCGTCAACGGCGAGAACCTGCTTGGCTCGAGCGAGGTGGTGAAGGCCCTGTTGGAGGGGCGGCAGGACCACATCGACGGCGTTCCCTTGCGCCTCGAGCGCCGTTCAGCCGCGCTCACTCTGTACGCGGTCGGACGTTGAGCGGAGCCGAGCGCGCTGAGCGTTTGGCGCGATCGGATTGGAGTTTGGCGCGATCCGATTGGCCGAAAGTGGTGCTCGGCGCGATTCTTGTGACGCGCTGGGCAAGGTACCCGGCGCTCACCAAGGATCGGGATCATGTCGAAAGTATGGCTAATTACGGGTAGTTCCAGAGGTTTGGGGCTGGATCTTGCGCGCGCGGTGCTGGCCGCGGGCGACCAGCTCATCGCAACCGCGCGCAACCCCGCGCAGCTGGCGGATCTGGTGGCTGAGTACGGGGACCAGGTGCGCGCCGTCGCGCTCGACGTGACTGACTCCGGGTCAGCGCGCGCGGCCGTCGCCGCTGCCGTGACGGTGTTCGGGCGTTTGGACGTGGTCGTGAACAACGCCGGCTACGCCAACGTGTGCTCGATCGAAGACGTTGAAGAGGCGGACTTTCGCGCCCAAGTCGAAACCAACTTCTTCGGCGTGGTCAACGTCACACGCGCTGCGCTGCCCGTGCTGCGTGGGCAGGGTGCGGGGCACATCATTCAGATCTCCTCCATTGGTGGCCGCCTCGGCAGCGCCGGGCTCTCGGCGTATCAAGCTTCGAAATGGGCAGTAGAGGGCTTCTCCGAAGTGTTGGCGCGCGAGGTCGGCCCGCTCGGCATTCGCGTCACCATCGTCGAGCCGGGCGGCTTTCGCACGGACTGGGCGGGCTCCTCGATGCGCGTCGACCCGCACAACGCCGCTTACGACGCGACCGTCGGCACCGTCAACGCATACCGGAACAAGAACGACGCCGCGCACGGCGACCCCGCCAAGGGCGCCCAAGCGATCTTGAAACTCGCCGCGCTTGAGCAGCCTCCACTGCGTTTGTTGCTCGGTTCGGACGCCGTGTTCCTGGCTGGAATGGTCGCGACCGCGCGCGCGGCGGAAGACGAAAAATGGCGCGCCCTGAGCCTAACGACGGATTTTGACGGCATGCCTGATTTCGCCCAAACTCCGTACGCAAAGATGGCGTCCAAGCGGAGTTGATGGTGCGCGTCGATCTAGTTCCGGTGCCCAGCTCGCTGCTCGACCGCTTGGCGCGGCTCGGTGTCGACGTGGAGCAGCTGCTACGTGTGGCGG
>FSWQ01000390.1_pt1 | contig 15481 bp, 13 predicted proteins | sample 1637691 | NCBI WGS metagenome assembly FSWQ01 (sample SAMEA3914814, study PRJEB12502) | metagenome | biome: forest; material: soil | place: USA | collected 2011-09-16 | depth 0.1 m | reverse complement strand
GGCGAATTGGGCTGACGGACTCGGCAGCAGCGCGACGGGCGACGCAGGCGAAGCCGGCACCCCCGGCACGTCCGCTGGCGGCGCGTCGACTACCGGCGGCGGCGGCGGCATTGGCGGCATTGGCGGTGTCGGCGGCAGCGGCGGCAGCGGCGGCTCGAACGCTGGCTCCGCCGGTACCGGTGGCGCGCCACCAGTGGCGCCGACGTTCAAGTCCCTGCCCGCGGGCATTCAGCTCACTATCGCGGCGGAGTCGGCACCGGGGCTCGCCCTGGCGACCACGAGCATCACGCAAGAGACCGCCACCACGCTGTTCTATACGGAGTGGCTGGGCGAGCTGTACAACGCGACGGACGAGCCGCAATGCTTGATTCAGGTGTCCGGCGACTTCCAAGACGCCTCGGGCGTCTCGGTAATCAAGTTCGACACCTACGCCTACGGCCAACCGTACAAGCTCGGCACGTCGAAGCTGGCGTCGTCCTGCATCCCGCCGCACGAAAGCATGCCGGTGTGGGCGAATAACCTGCCCATGAAGGTCTTGCCCATCGCATCGATCAAGACGCTGGTCTTGAAAGTAACGCCGTTCAAGACGACCGGAGCCGTTCCGCACCCGTCCACGCCGACGATTGGCGCGCTCACCAAGACCTACTCCACGACGTTCAAGCGCTGGCAGATCAGCGGTTTGGCTACGGCCGTCGCGGACATCTACAACGTGAACATCACCTTCTGGGGCAAGACGGGCGACTTCTACGTCGACAATCAGAAGGTCTACCACCTAGACAACTTGCTGAAGGACACGACCTGGGCCTTCGACACCATGCCAGTGGGAGGCCTGGAGGCCGAGACGCTGACCTCGGTGCTGCCGTTGGTCTCGTTCATCGATGGCCTGCAGGGCGCAAGCGCCAGCATTCACGCGCTGGATCCGCAGAGCGTCGCGATCGTGCGCAAGGGCAACGACGCGCTCACCGTTTGGCAAAGCGCGCTGGATCTGCGCGCTCGCTACCGCAACATAGCGAAGTAAGCCGTTGCTTCGCGCGACCGCCGTCAGTCTCGCGCGCGAGTCTGACGGCGCGTTCGAGCTGCGTTGAGCCAGAGACATCCTGGCGCGAGCACATGAACGACACAGCCTAGCGTTGGTTGCTCTCCCGCGAGCAGCGCGGAGCGCGAGCACGCCCGGTCGTACTGCTTCGTTTTCATGGCGGCGCAGCCACCGCATTGACGAGTGCAGGAGATCATGCGAGGCGATCGGCATGCCAGGTGCGGATCGTAAGCGTCAGAAGAAACTCGAGAAATCTCGCAAAAAGCGCGAGGTGCTCAAGAAGCAGACGCGCAAGCGGGAGCTGCAGTTTCAGGGCTCGAGCCTCCTGCGCTTGGCGCAAGCGGCGCCGTTCGGTCCCGCTTGGGTCAGCACCGCAATCGACAAGCCGGACGCGGATCAGACAATCCCGCTCGTGACGGCCGTGGTGACGCGGCGCCTGCGCGGTCTCCTGCTCGCCGAGATCGTGCTCGTCGATCGCACCTGTCTGGGCGTGAAGAATGCCATGTTGCTGCCGCTGATGGGCGAAGCGGATCTGCTCGAACGTCTGGATTCCCTTGGCGGCGGAGGAACAGAGTTTCGAAGTTGCGAACCGCTCGAGGCGCAGTCCGTCGTGTTTCACGCGCTCGACTATGCGCGTTCATTGGGCTTCTTCGCGCACGAAGATTTCGAGATTGCGCTCTTCGAGCCTCGTCCGGAGCCCTTACGCGAGACTCCACTCTCGAAGCCGGCGCGCCCCACGTACATCTCTGGACCCGACGATGACGTGCGCAAGATCCTCGGGCAGCTGGACCGCAGCGTTGGCCCCGACAATTACCTGTTTCTTGCCGGCATCGGCGATCCGAGCGGTCTGTTCGGCGCCGACGAGCTCGAAGACGAAGCGTTCGAGCTGGACGACCTCGATGACGTCGACGAGATCGAGACCACGGGCGAGAGCTCGGGAGACTCGCCGGAGTAGCTAGAGCGTCTCCAGCTTGGTCGCGGCTTCGCCGCGGATTTCGCCTAGGCAGCGGGGACAGCTTTTGAGCAGTAGTTCCAAGGGTGCTTCGCAGTGTGCGCCGCCGCAGGTGTCGACGCGAATGCGGCGGCCGATGATGAAGCCGAGCACGCTGCCAGCGATGAGGCCCAGCGCCGCGTACTTGAACGAGCCGCCGAGGGCGACGGGTGCCAAACCAAGCAGCATGCACGCGGCGCCGATCCAAGCGGCGTAGTGTCCACCACGGTGTCCGCGGACCCGCCGCACGAAGGAGCGCCGGTGATCGCCGACGGCGAATGCCGCCGGCGGGTAACGCAACACGGCCAAGATGAACGACGAGCACGCGGGGCATTCGCGAGCACGTGGGTCGAGCACGGCGCGGCACTGCGAACAGCGAAGCTTGGGCAGGAAGCGGCCGGCAAGCGCGCCGAGCAAAGGCAAGATCGCCCAGGTGAAGAGTGTCGACTCTGACCGGATCACGCACATGAGCAGGAATGCGATGGCGAAACCGACGAGCAGGCCCGAGGCCGCCTTGGAGCGCCGCGCCGCGTACGCGGTTTGCCCCCAGGGGCGAGTCCAACGTGGTGTGCCGTTGGCGATGGCGGCAGGAGCGATGACGAACGGGACGCTGCTCGCCTCCGAGAGAATGCCCAGCCGTTCGCGCAGCTGCGGCGCCGTGAGTGGGAGCGCGCGCCAACAACGATCGAGGCAATAGCGTTGCGCGGAACCGAGAAAGTGGCTGAGTCGCCTGAATGCGTCGTCGCTACAGTCCCGCGCACGGAGCTGCACCGCCAGTAAAAAGGCAAAATCCTCGACCTCCAGGTAGCCACTCTTGGAGCGTTGCAGGCTGACGTTCGTCGGCGAGCGCTCGACGAGCACACGCTCCGTGAGGTTACCCGTGACGAGTGCGCCGCCCAAGTAGGCGGTGGTGAGGTCAGTGAGCTGCTCCTCGGTCTCTCGCTCGCTGACTCTCAGCGCGTGGTGTGTGCGGAAGGCGTGAGCCACCTCATGCGCCATGACGCCGACGAGGTATTCCGGATCACCGAGCAACGGCACGTTGACACCGAAGCGGCACACTCCTGCCTCGATCCCTTGGAAGAAACCTGCAACGTGCCACGTATCCTCCGAATCCTTAGGCATCACGTTGACGAACTCGATCACGTCGAGGTCGAGCATGCCGAGCCCCGCGTGATCCAGGAGCCGACGCGTGATGGTGATCGCCCCCTCTAGATCAGGCGACCATTCTTCCGGAAAGTGCGCAGGCGTCGGCTCCAAAATCGGCGCCTGCATGAAGTGCGCTGCTCCGGCGTGCTGAATCACGTTTCGCAGCTGCTCGAGCAGCCACGCTTGCCGCTCCTCCTCCCGCATTTCGTCATTCAACATGGCCCGGCGACGATTCTACCGGAAAAGTACGCCGCTCAGCAGGCGCTGCCTTCGCCGTTCCCGTGCAGCCCGAGCCGAGCCAGCCTGCTCAGAGTGCGAGCTGCTTCATGATCTCCGCGCCGGGCATCGCGCCGCTGAGGCGGCGGGCTTCGGCTCCGTTGCGGAACAGGATCATGGTCGGGATGCTGCGGATGGAGAAGCGCTGGGCAACGGCGCCCAACGCTTCCGTGTCCACCTTGGCGACGAGCACGCGCTGGGCGTGCTGACTTGCGATTTTCTCCATTTCCGGGGCGACTAGACGACACGGGCCGCACCAAGCAGCCCAAAAATCCACGAGCACTGGGAGCTCAGCGTCGCGCACTAGCTCGTCGAAATCCTGTTCGCTCGTCAGGGCGATGGGTCGCGTGAGGGGGAGCAGAGCAGCCTTGCACTTGGCGCATTTGGCCCTCGCGGTAAGGCGCTTGGCGGGAACGCGATTGCGCTGGGCGCAGGAGGGGCAGCTGACTTCCATCTCAGTACCAAGGTGCGAGCGCACCGCGGCTAGTCAAGGGGTCAGTCGCAAATGTACTTGCGTTGGTCAGTACAGATGCGGTCGTCCCAGGCGAAGCCGGTTTGCACGACTAGGCAATCGCCGGATGCGTTGGGCTCGCCGGTGTTCCAGTGGGCGTAGCCGCTGGCGGTGCCGTTGGCGACGCCGGTCCAGAAGGTGCCCCCTGCGAGCCAGGTCCAAGTATTGGGCGTGCTCGCATCCGTGCTGCCCAGCCAGTACTCACCGAAGCTTGCGGCGTTGGCAGCGTCGTTGATCCACTTGTCTTCCGCGGAGCTGGTGACGTGCGCCAGATGAAGGCCTGCGCTCACGCAGTTGGCTTCACTGGTCGTGAAGTCATGCCCGGTCGGGCAGAACCAGTAGTCGTGAGCGCTGTACGTCTGACAGGTGCAGTTGGCTTCCGGTTTCTTGCCGGAACAGGGGGCAGCGCTGGTACCACCGCTACCCGCGGTTCCCGCGCTCCCTGCGCTTGCACCGCCGCTGCTCGCGCCGCTGCTGCTCGCGCCGCTCGAGCTAGAGCCCGCCGCGCCTGCGCTACTCGTGCCGCCCGCTGACGAACCCGCGCTCGAGCTGCCAGCTGCGCCCGAGTTGCCGCCAGTCGCGCTGCCGCCACTTGCGCTGCCGCCCTTCGAGCTACCCGCTGCGCCTGCGCTGCCGCCACTCGCGCTGCTGCCGGCTGAGTGGGCGCCTGCGCTCGCGCTGCCGGCGCCAGCCGCGCCCGTACCACCGCTGCCAGCCGCTGTAGCGCTGTCCGAGCCCGCCTGCGCTCCCACAATTCCCGCCGCATCACCGGTGCCCGCACTGGCTAGCGGTGGACCCGGATCCACCGCGTCTACACCTTGCGCGCACGCGGACAGGACTATCAAGAGTAGCGACAGACGAGCGCGATTCGTTTCCTTTGCCATGCAACTAAGCTTTGAGCTCGCCGCAGGGTAAAGGTCTGTGCGGTCACGTCAAGAACGGCCGCAGCACTTCGATCTTCAGTGAGCGCGTTATCGTCGCGGCGCGTCCTGGGAATCGCTTTTTTTGTCCAAAAATATCCGGCGCTGTTCGTTTCCTGCGTTTGTCGCGGTCTTCACGGTAACGAGCGATAGTTTACTGTCCCTCGCTGTGTGCCCCAGTCATCGAGCTCGCGTGACTGCAGCGCGCCTCTTGGAGCGGCGTTTACTTGAAGAGCCAGCCGCTCACGGCATGCCGCGGCTTGCCGACGTACTGCAAGGTATCTTCGTGCGGCATCTGCATCACTGAGGTGTATTCATTCACGACGTAGCGTTCGGGTTGTGGGAGCTGTAAGCCGCGAGCCATCTCCGAGATCGCCGTGACGCTTCCGGCCAGCACTAACCACTCCAGCAGGCGGCGTTCCAAGCGAGGCATGTTCGCGGAAAACAGCGCGCGCGCGACGAACACCCAGAAGCAGAACAGCCCGGGAATCGAGGCACGCATCGTGAGGTCGCTGGATGCCCCGAGCGATACCAGCGGCCACACCGCCAAACCCAGCAACGTCGCGATGAAAAGCCAATACGACCGCTCCCTCACCTCCGGGCACTTGCGGATGATGAACGCCAGCACGCCGAACTCCAGAAGATAGAAGCCCAGCAGCCGCAGGAATGTGTACCTCTCCTCAGTGAAGATCCAATGCATCGGCACTTTGGTGCGCGCGGCCATCAAAAAGACAGCGATGATTCCGCACCAGCCGGCGAGCAGCACGCCTTCCAGAACGACCTTGAAGGCGAACTTTTTTCGAAGCAGTAGCCAGCGCGCCACCACGAACGGCAACAGCCCGATGGCGACGAACGGGGACCAAAGCAGCGTTCCCGCGACGACTTCGAGCAGACACACGAAGGAGCGACTGTCATTCTCGTCAGCCAGGGCGACGGACGCAGCCAACCAGCCCGCTAAGGCGTGTTGCGGAACCCAATACAGGGACGTCGTGTTCGATGCGTATTCACCGATGCCGGACCACCACTCGACGTGCACTCCAAGCGCCGGGAACGCGCCGCTGACCACGTACGTGCCCAGGGCATCCGCCCCGCTGGCGACGATGAAAAACAACGCGCACAAGACCTGTCGCCGAGTCGAGCGGTCAGCGGAGACCACCGTCGAGAACGCACACAGGCTCAACACGACGCCGAGCCACGTCCAAAACACGATGAAATTCTGCCCTGCAGGGTGCCCGAGCCATTTCCCGACCGCTGCCGCAGGCAAGTAATAACCGACGTAATAGATCAGCGAGCCTGGAGTAGAAGCGTTCTCGGCGGCCGTGTAGGAAACCGGCCAGGTCCTGTGAATCAGATCGCCGAGCACGCCGTTGTGCTTGAAGTAGTCGCTGTTCTGATGGGCCCAGCCTCCACAGCCGGAGAGCACTACCCAACCCAGCGCGAGCACCGCAAACACGCCAAGCGCCGGTGCGTCTCGACGCAGGTTACGCCAGCTCAGACCGCCGAACGCCTTCACTGCGGCGCGGCCCGTGAGCAGTAACAGCCCAACGAGCGAGAGCACGCAGGGCACGGGTCGCAGCCAACCGATCGCAAAAATGATGGCGGGGACCCACAAGTAAACCGTGATCAGCCCCGCGAAACTCTCAGACATATCGTGATGCACCCGATGATCCGCATGCGCCCCCGCGCTCTCGGATCCGCAGCCCAAAAAAGCAAATTGCGCGCCAGTAAGCCCGACTCAAATTCGGGCGTTTTCAGGAGGGCGGGGTAGCACGTGGCACACTTTGACGCACGAAGCATGACAGCGGTGGCGCGACTTAACTCTTTTGGGTGAAGCCAGAGCGCTAGCAAAGTCGCGGCCGGCCGCGCCGAGCACGGGTGCCGGGGCGTGGCTAAAAAATGAGCCTGATCCAGCGCGGGCGGATGCCCCCTGTGTCGGAATTCACCAGCTGCAGAGTGCGCTCACACTGGTAGACTACCCGGCTGCGAGATCGCTCATGACAGACGATGCTCCGGTGCTGATCGTTGACGACGACGAAGCCGTGCGGCGGGTGTTCCGACGCGTCCTGGAGAAGGCGGGTTGGTCGGTGCTGGAAGCAGCGAACGGCCATGCTGGGCTGGCGTTGTGCCGCGAGCATCAGCCGGGGCTCGTGTTGCTGGATCTGCGCATGCCTGAGCTGGACGGGCTCACCGTACTGACGCAGCTCGTGGCCGAGCACCCGGAAACGCCCGTGGTGATGGTGACTGGCCAAGGCACGATGACAGACGCGGTCGAAGCACTGCGCGGCGGCGCGTGGGATTTCGTCTCGAAGCCGCTGCCTGACAACGAAATCTTGGTGCACGCGGTAAGGCGCGGCATGGAGCGTTCGGCGCTGCTGCGCCAGAATCGCGCTTACGGGGAGAGCCTGCACGCGACGAACCAACGCCTATCCACGGCGTTGAACGAGCTGCGCAGCGATGAGCAGGGCGCACGACAACTACAGTTTCAACTGCTTCCGGAAAACGCGCTGCGCGTCGGACCGCTCACCTTCGAACGTCGCCTGTTCCCTTCGCAGTTACTGAGCGGTGATTTCTTGGACTACTTCGCGTTGAACGAGCGCTACGCGGGTGTTTACTTGGCGGATGTCGCCGGGCACGGTGCCGCGTCCGCTTTCGTGACCGCGATCCTGACCACGTTGGTCGGAAAATATCGGCAAGCGCTGAGCACGCGGGGTGATGAAACCATTTTGCATCCGCAGCAGTTGCTGACCGGTTTGGATGCGGATTTGAAGGCCCTTTCGCTCGCGAAACACGTGACCATGATCTACGCGGTCATCGATCTGCAGCTCGGCAGCATCGTGTATGGCAACGCCGGCGCGTTCCCGTTTCCGTTCTTGTCCAACGGGGCAGAGACCATGCAATTGGAGTCTTCGGGGCGGCCTTTGAATTTGCCGGGGCGCGCCGGGTTTGGCGCGGGAGAAGCCCGCTTGTATCCTGGCGGGCGCCTGTTGTTTGCCTCGGATGGCGTGCTCGAGCTGGCTCCGAAGCAGCCGAATCGACAGCGCCGCGAGCAACTCAGCAGGTTGCTGAGTCACGCGCGCAGTATGGATGACATCACCGTGCCGCTCGGCCTTGCCGACAACACCCCGCTCAGCGATGACGTTGCGTTGCTGTTCTTGCACTGGGAGAAAAACTGATGCCCCTAGGTCATGTCACCCACGCCGCACGAGAAGGTGTCCACGTTTTTCGGTACTTCGGTACCGTGAACTTCACGTTGGCTCCGGGCCTACAACGCTTCCTGCAGCACCTGATTCACGACGGGGGTGTCTCTGCCTTGGTGTTCGATCTAACGGGCGCCGAATCGCTCGACAGCACGAACCTCGGGTTGATGGCTCGCGTCAACGAGCAGGTTCGCGACGCGGGCGCCGCCAACAGCGTCATCATCTCGGGCAATGAAGACATCGACGTGGTGCTGCGCAGCATGGGCTTCGAGCAAAGCTTCGAGCTTTTCTCTGCTGATCGCGCAGCGCCGTTGGCAAGCGAGGAGCCCGTCAGCGCAGAAGCCGCGTCTGCGCTGGAGCTTCGCTGCACGATGCTGGACGCGCACCGCGCTTTGATGCGCCTGAGCGAGGCGGGGCGTCTCGAGTTCGAACCGGTGGTTGCCTGCCTGGAGAAAGACGCCTAATTTTTGGCTGAATGCGCGCTCGGTTGGCGCTTTTGCGCGCCCAGCATAGGTTAACCGAGTCATCGTGCCGTCGAAGCTGAACCTACTGTGCCTCGCCGCAGGCCTCGCGCTCGGATTGCACGCCCTGCCGGGGTGCAGCCGCGTCATCGGGCTGGGTGGTGAGTACTACGTCGCGCTCGACGAAGGCGGCGCGGGAGTGAGTGCGAACCACGGTGGCGGCGGCAGCCAGAGCGACGGCGGCGGCGGTATGGGTGGAGGCGGCGTGAGCGGCTTGAGTGGTGGGGGCAGCGGTGGCGGCGGCGGGGACGCTGGCTCTAGCGCTGGCGCGTCCCCGTTGTGCGAAATGTATCCGATCCCGGCGCGCGCAACCTGGCTGCCGACGGCGTCCAGCCACGGCCCCAACGATCCGGTGTCCGCGATCGACGACAACACGACCGCGCGTTGGTCTACGGGTAAAGCGCAGAGCGGCGATGAATGGGTTCAGATCGACTTCGGCAAAACGGTGGCGATTCGCAGCGTGAATCTGCAACAGGGCAGCGATCCCAACGACTACCCGCGCATGTACTCAGTCACCATTTCCGATACCAAAGACGACTTGAGCGGTCCCGCCGTGTTCAGCGGTGAAGGTACTACTGGTGTATCCACGACCACCGTCCTGTCGCAACCGCACGCCGGTCGCTACTTGCTGATCAAGCAGCTGGGCGTGTCTTTGAGCTGGTGGTCGGTGGACGAGCTCGAAGTCGGCTGCATCGACGATTGAGGATCACGCGCGGCGCGTGCCGGGCACGGGCACGAACGCCAGCAACGCGCCCAGCACTGCCAAAGCCGCGACGTAGTGCGCGGGCGCGAGCTTGTCGCTCTTGAGCCACAGCGTGAGCACGACCGGCGTGAGGCCGCCGAAAATCGCGTACGCGACGTTGTACGAGAAAGACAGGCCGGAGAAGCGGATCTTGGCCGGAAAAGCGCGCACCAAGATGAACGGAATCACGCCGATGCTGCCTACGAAGAAGCCCGTGACCGCATAGGCCGAGAACAGCGCGGGACCTTCGAGCGGCAGGGAATGGTAAAAATACGAGCTCGAGCCAAGCAACGCGATGCTGCCCGCGGATAGCGCGAGCTTGCTGCCGATGCGATCCGCGAGCCAGCCGAACACCACGCAACCGCCGGTCAGGCACACGATGGCGATGCTGTTCGCTTGCAGCGACACCCGCGGCAGTACCTTGAACGCCGTTTGCAGGTACGTCGGAGTGAACAAAATCACGACCACGATCGCCGCCGACAGCACCCACGTCAGCGACATTGCCAGCAACACAGCCGGGAAATGGCCGCGCAGAATGGTCTTGAGCGGCAGCTCATCGCTCAGCGCGCGGCTCTCGTGCATTTGCTTGAAGACCGGCGTTTCCTCCAGAAAACGCCGCAAATACACGGCGAAAAGGCCGAAGCAGCCACCGAGCAAGAACGGGATGCGCCAACCGAATTGTGCGACCTCTGCGGGCGCGAATGCGGTGTTGATGCCTGTTGCCACGAGCGAGCCGAGCAAGATCCCCGCAGTGAGGCCGGCCGTGAGCGTGCCCACTGCAAAACCGGTGTGTCGCTCCGGCACGTGCTCGGACACGAACACCCACGCGCCCGGCACTTCACCGCCGATGGCCGCGCCTTGCAGGATGCGCAAGAGCAAGAGCAGGATCGGCGCGAGCGCACCGACGCTTGCGTACGTGGGCAACACGCCCATGCCAAGGGTGGGCACCGCCATCAGCAAGATGCTGAGCGTGAACATCTTCTTACGCCCCAGCAGATCGCCAAAGTGCGCGATCACGATGCCGCCCAGCGGACGCGCCAAGTAGCCCGCCGCGAAAATGCCGAACGTTTGCAGCTGCCGCAGCCACTCCGACATGTGCGGCGGAAAGAAGATGCCACTCAGCGCCTTCGTGAAAAACACGAACACCACGAAGTCGTAAAACTCCAGCGCGCCCCCCAACGCCGCCAAAGCCAACGTGCGATAGTCGCTACTGCTCAGTGAACGAGAGTCAGAAGTCGTGTTGCTCATGGGAACGGCCGAGGAATCGCCGCTTTCCCCAACAAATGCAAGCCCAACACCGCAAGGCGTCGTAGCCGCTGCGCGGCGCGCGGGACAGCGGGGACCCCCCCCAAAAAAAATTACGAGACCCTGTGCCGCGGGGAAGAAGGCTCGGATCAGGCGCAACCACTTCCCCACGTGTCGCCGATGATGGAGAAGGGCGGGGTGGAGCGTGTTTAGAGCCCGGTCTTCGGATTGTCAGGCACGGTCGCAGGCCATGCCGTTGCTTTGCGTCAATCCATGTATGCGCACATGCATGAATCGAAAGCTCGGGTGCCCCGCGCGCTGAAAAATCTATGTATGTGCGCATACATAGATTTGGAAGGAAAAGGGGATGGCCAGCGCAGTGGGGTTGCGGCGGGCGGAGTGGCGGCGAGCGATGCGTTGGCGGCGGGCGGTTCAGACGGTGCTGCGAGAAGCCGGCCTGACGTTCACGCAGTGGCTAGTGCTGGAAGCATTGGACACGTTGATTCGAGAGCGGCAGGACGCCGTCAGTCACACGGACGTTGCACTGCATCTGGAGCTCGATCGCGCGACCGTTGGCGCGGTGATGATGCTGCTCGAAAGGAAGAGTCTCGTGTCCCACGGGGACGCGTACATGAGCAAGGCTTGGCGCGTGATCCTGACGGGTGAGTCGGAGGCGCTGCTGGCCGCGCAGCGCGAGCGGCTGGAGGCTGTTTCAGTTCGTGTCGATTAGGTGCTTACAGAGCGGCAGCCAGCCGTTCATGGCGTTGTCGTTGCAGAATACGGTGTGGCCGCCGGGGGATTGGCCGTTGGAGCCAATCATCGCGAAGATGTGTTGGTCGGCGGTGTAGGTGCCCATGCCGTTGGGCGTCACGCTGGTGACCATGCCGGTGAAGCCGCCGCGGATCACGTTGTCGAATTTCTCCATGTTGCCTGCGCCGGCGGCTGGGTACGGGCTGGGCAAGTCGGCGAGCATGTATTTGCGATCGCCCGGGGTGCCGGTGGCGGCGGGATGCAGGATCCATGCGGCATTCGGGAAGCCTTCGGAGACCGGGCCGGAGGTGAGGATCACGCGGCCAAAGCGCACGTACGCCGAGATCATTGCCCACGACTGCGAGCCCCACGAATAGCCGACGACCCACACATCCGTGGTGCGTAGCGTGCCGTCGCTATTGAGGAAGTAGCCCCAGTCTCCGCCGGGATCCGCAACCATGCCGTTCTTGATCGCGGCGACGGTCTCTTCCTGAATGCTCTCACCCTTGTTTACGGTGACCCAATCCACGCGATCGACGCCGTCCCAAAGCTCCGTGCGCGCATCGGCCACTTGGCGATTGGCTTCCACGTCGTTCGGCATGGTCTTGATGGTTTGCTGGTATTTGTCGGGTGCGCTGGTGACGCAGGTTTGCGTCTTGGGCGCGAATACGTGGAAGCCGTATTGCTTGATGAACGACTCGAAGCCGCCTGCGCCCGTGCCGGTGCAAATGCCGCCGAGCAACAGCACGAGCTTGCCCATCGCCGGCTTGCTCTTGTTCACGAACATGGGCTGCCCGTTGAAGTTCGAGGCGTAGTTCGGCCCGGGCACGACGTTGATCGCGCGCGGCGGTTTCGGGTCTTCCGTGACTGTTCCGGTGCCCGCTGCGCCCGCAGTGGCAGAATCGGCGCTACCACCGGCGCCGGCCTGTGGCGCGCCGGCAGTGCCCGTGCCGCCCGTAGCGGGGGCGCCCGCGCTGGTATTCGTGGCACCGCTGGTATTCGTGGCACCGCTGGTATTCGTGGCACCGCTGGTGTTCGCAGCGCCGCTCGCACCGCCTGCGCCCCCGCCACTTGCACCGCCGCCGCTGGTGATCGCGCCGCCGAGCTGCCCGCTATCCGTGCTGCCCGAGCACGCAGCAACGAGCAGCAGAGACATCACCGAGAGCACACCCGAGCAACCAGAGTACGGCATTCCCCCTCGGTGTCCGACGCGGCGCCTGTTCCGTGTACCCAGCGTGCGCGCTGGAGCGCTTCAGCGCCGCGCGCGGCGCTTTTATTGGCAGCGCCTCGGAAATTTGAAACTACGACGAACGAACGCTCAGAAACCGGGATCGCGCCGCCAAGTCTCGAGTGAGCCGGTGGCGGGGCTGGCCTTCGACTTTGAGAGGCGGGGCCGAGCTTTGCGCGGTGCGGCAATCGAGTCCGCGGCGGTGGTTGGCAAGGGAGCTTCGGGTTCGGGGGTAGCGGCGGCGCGGTCCCGCGCTTGGCAGATCTCGTCTAGCGCGCCGGGCGCCATGGCGGTCACTTGCGGCGTGACGGCTGCTGCGAGCGGCTCGCTAGTAACTGCCGCGGGTGACACGCGCGTGGCGGCCACGCTCGCGCCGTCAGCGCGTGCCCGCTGATAGCCGATCACCGCACCCACGAGCAGGACTGCGGCCAGCGCTGGGCGGAGCAAGCGCGGCAATAGCCGGCGTTTGGGCTTCGCGAGCAGCGTTTTCTCGGACAAGTCCGCGAAGCTCGGCATTTCTGGACGCGGCGGCAGTGACGGAATGGTGAGGCGCGCATAGCCGATTGCCGCGGCAAAGGTGTCCGCGAGCTCCTTGGCAGAGTGAAAACGTTGCGCGGGCTCACGTGCCAGCGCGCGTGGCAGCCACTCATCCAGCGCCGCCGGCAGCTCTGCGTCGTATTGACCGAGTCGCGGCGCGGGCTGCGTCAGGATGTTACCGCACAGCTCTTCCAGCGAATTGCCAGTGAACGGCGTCTGACCCGTGAGGCACTCGAAGGCAACGACGGCCAAAGACCAGAGATCGGTTCGGAAGTCGACGTCAGGGCCATGCACTTGTTCGGGGCTCGCGTAGATCGGCGTGCCCAGGAACAACCCGCTCTGCGTGTCGTCTGAAGTCACGCGCACGTCGCGCGTCGCGATGCCAAAGTCCAGGATCTTGGCAATCTCGCCATCTTCATGGGCGACCAGAAAGATGTTCTCGGGCTTGATGTCACGGTGAATCACGCCGCTGCCGTGTGCGTGCGTCAGGCCACGGGCTACCTGCACGACGATGTCGCAAGTTTGACGTTGGTCGAGCTTGCCTTCGCGCGCGATGCGCGTCGCCAGATCTTCGCCGTCCAAGTACTCCATCACGATGTATGGCAGCCCTTGCCAAACCCCGTGGTCGAATAGGTTCACCACGCTCAGCGAGTGAATGCGCGCGGTCACGCGAGCTTCGCGATGAAAGCGCTTACGCGCATCTTCCGTGGTCGCGTCCGCGTCCAGCACCTTGAGCGCGCACAAGCGCTCGAGCGTGCGGTCGTACGCGAGCCAGACCGTTGCCATGCCGCCGGTGCCGAGCTGCCGCTCGATCACATAGCGCTCCGCAAACGTGACTCCTGGCTCGAACAACTCAGGATTTTTCACGACCAGCTCAGCGCGATCTTCCGCAGCGAATGCGAGCGGACCAGGTAACGTGTCATTACACGTGTAGCCTCGCTGACTCGTGTTTCGGCCGCATCACCTGAGCTGTTTGCGCAATCAAGTTGAGCAACAACGGACGCGGTGTTCAGTCACGCTGCGCGCAATGCACGTAGTACGAAACGTGCGCTATCTGCGCGCCCGGTATCAGCCCGGTAATGCGGGGCAGAAATCCGTGTTCGTGTCGCCGCACATGTGTTGGGCGTCACACGAGGCCGAGATGCCGCTGGATTGCATGGTGCCGTTGAGCCCCAAGCAATTCACGATGAACTCATGCTCATGCCCGTCATTGCAGCTGAGCTTGCGCACGGTGCCGCCGGTCTTCAGCTTCGCGAAATCCGCCGCGGTGACCTTCAGGAAGTGGGTGTGCATAGCGGTCCCCTTGGTGTCGTAAACTTTATCGACGCCGGCCATCACGTCAGCGTTGGAGACGTTGAACACGTGCCCGTGGTTGCCGGTGATCAAGGTCTTGAGCTGCGCGCTGCAATCCGCAGCGACGGTCATGCCGCCGGCGCCCGCGCTCGCTCCGCCGCTGCCTGCGCTGCTACCGCCAGTGCCCGCCGAGCCCGCGCTACTACCGCCGGTGCCCGCGCTGGCTCCGCCGCTCGCCGAGCCCGCGCTGGCTCCGCCGCTTGCCGCACCCGCGCTTGCCCCGCCTGCGCCTCCACCGCCAGCAGGCGCGCCACCAGCAGGCGCGCCGCTAGCACCCGCGCCGCCATTGCTCATGGTCGGGCCGCTGGTGTCGCTCCCGCAACCCAGGGCGAACGCCGCGGGCGAGGTGACAGCGAAGGTCAAGAATAGCTTGCGATCGAAGCGTTTCGGCGTGTTCACGAAGCCCAGCTTGCAGCGATCACCCGCGCCTGTCCAACGCCATTCGTATATTTTTTATTGATGGTCACGCGCCACGCCAGAGCGCGGCGCAGCCTTCGGCGTCGCGTCCCGCCCCCGATGTCTACGAGCGCGCACACAATGAAGACACAACCCCAGCCGCGAGCTTACCCGTGCTCCGCCTCATGCTCGAGCAGCCAGCGCTTGCGCTCGATGCCGCCGCCGTAGCCGGTGAGTGAGGAATTGGCGCCGATCACGCGGTGGCAGGGCACGACGATGGCGATGGGGTTCGCGCCATTGGCGAGGCCCACGGCGCGCACGGCCGCGGGTCGCCCAATCTTCGTCGCGAGCGCGCCGTAGCTCAGCGTGCGCCCCGTCGGAATACGGCGCAGCGCGCGCCACACCTCACGCTGAAAGTCCGTGCCAGTGGTCGTGGTGCGGAGCCCTGCTATCGCCTCGAGCTCACCGGCAAAGTAGGCATCCAACGCCTGCCGCGCGCTCGATTTGCGCGTCACTTCGCGCAACGCCACGCTGGTTTTGCGGTAGTAGCGCGCCAGCAGGCGCTGCATGCGCGCTTCGTGGTCTTCCCAATCGATGAAGCGCAAGTGCCCTTGGTCGTCGTTGACGACCAG
>FSWQ01000210.1_pt1 | contig 15483 bp, 14 predicted proteins | sample 1637691 | NCBI WGS metagenome assembly FSWQ01 (sample SAMEA3914814, study PRJEB12502) | metagenome | biome: forest; material: soil | place: USA | collected 2011-09-16 | depth 0.1 m | reverse complement strand
TGTGAAGTATAACCCGTACTCGTCACTGTCCCCGAGCAGCGGCAACAGCGCTCACCGTGAGCTGCGTGGCTGGCTCGCGAGCGCCCAAATCAGGAGTGCAGCAGCGCCCAGTTTGCGTCGAAAACGCACTGCGCCGAGCGGACGCACCAATTTTAAAGTGAGTTGCTCGTCGTCACTTCGCAGCCTTCTGCGGTGACGATCACGGTGTGCTCGAACTGAGCGGACAATGAGCCGTCGGCGGTCACGACTGTCCACTTATCCGGCAGCAAGATCACTGCGGCTGCTCCGACATTGATCATGGGCTCGATGGTGAAGGCCATGCCGGCGCGTAGGCGCATGCCGCTGCCCTTCGCGGCAACGTGCGGAACGTGCGGGTCGGTGTGCATCTTGCGTCCGATGCCGTGCCCGCCGTAGTTGGTGACCACGCTGAAGCCTTCACTGCGCGCAAGCTCGGTGATGGCTGCGCCGACGTCGCCGAGGTGAGCTCCGGCGCGCACTACGGCGATGCCGGCGTCACGTGCGCGGCGCGCCGCGTTGACCAGTCGCTCTGCCTCGGCGCTCACCTTACCGATCGTGAACGTTGCGGAACAATCCCCGTGGAAGCCAGCGATGTGACTCGTGACATCCACGTTCACGATGTCGCCTTCCTCGAGCCGTTCCTGAGCGCTCGGCATGCCGTGGCACACGACCTGATTGCGACTCACGCACACCGCATGGGGAAAGCCATGATAGCCGAGCTGACTCGGTTTGGCGCCGCGGCGCGCTGTGTCTTCGCGCACCCAGGTGTCGATGTCCGCCGTGGTGATGCCTGCGCGCAGCCGCTCCCCCACGTGCATCAGCGTCGCTGCTGCGATAGCGCCGGCGTGGCGAAGCTTGCTGATTTCCGCGGCGCTGAAGATCTCGATGCTCACTCGAGCGTACTGGCGCGGGCGAGCGCTAGCGTCCAATACCGTTTCGGCATAGCTTAAACGCGGCACATTTCGCTAGGTTGAGTCGCCCCACATGAGTCTGAGCCAGCTCCGCTATTTCGTTGCCGTCGCCGAAGAAGGCCACGTGAGCCGGGCTGCGAAGAGGCTCAATATCTCCCAGCCGCCGCTGAGCCGGCACATCCGCACTCTGGAAGAAGAGCTAGGAACGGAGCTCTTCGAGCGCACGGCGCGGGGCATGCGCGTGCTGCCGGCGGGCGAGGCGTTTCTCAGTCACGCTCGGGAGATCTTGGCCGCTGTCGATCGCGCGGTCGCTGAGTTGCGTGAGCTGAACGCTGGGCAACCCGGCCCGCTCGGGCAGTAGCGCGCTTCGGCCGCAGCGGGACGCGTTCTGCGCTTCAAGCGCATGCTGAATCTTTCTTTGGGCGCGCAACAATTGTCGACGGGTCTCGAGGTCGCCGGCCATCCCTATGCAGCCGCACCACGCGAGCTCGAGCCTTCACCGAGAACACGTCCATGCACGACCGATATCATTGTTGTGTTCAAGGCTTAGGAGCGTGCGTTGTTGGCGTGCTGCTCATCGCCTGCGGTAACGCCGCGAATGCTGGCGGCGCGAAAGCCAACGCGGGCGGCTCCAACAGCGTGTCCGGTGCTAGCTCAATGAACACCGGCGGCGGCGCAGGTCTCGAGCTCACGGGCTCCGGCGGCGTCAACATCGTGACCGACCCGGGACCGGGCGCCTCAGGCAGCGCGCCGGTAGACGCCAACAACGCTTGCGGAATAGCCACGGAGAACGCCAGCCTCGCCCCGCTGAACATGTTCGTGATGTTCGACGACTCGAAGTCGATGGACATGAACAACAAGTGGACCCAGGCGACCACGGCGCTCAAGTCCTTCTTCGCTGACCCGGCCACGACCGGGCTGCGCGCCGCGCTCAGGCTGTTTCCCAACGAGCAGCCGGCAGCCGGTTGCAATGACAGTGACTGCTCGTTGGATGCCTGCAAGACAATGCTCGTTCCGCTCGCCGCACTGACTAGCGCGCCAGCGCCGGCCGATACTCAAGAGGCGGCATTGGCCATGGCCCTGAGTGGCGGAACGAACAAAGGCGGCGGAACGCCGTTGTCCGCCGCGCTGGCAGGCGCAGAGCAAGCCGCCGTCGACTACCAAACCCTGCATAAAGACGAGAAAACCGTGGTCGTTCTGGTGACCGACGGCGCGCCCAATGGCTGCGTTGAGGACATCTCTGCGATCGCTCAGTTGGCAGCGGACGCGAAGCTTGCCACCGGGCAACTCACTTACGCCATCGGGCTGGAGGGCTCGAACGAGAGTGACATGAACGCCATCGCCGTGAGCGGCGGCACGGCGCAGGGCTTTTTCATTGGTAGCAGCAGCAATGCACAGGGCGATCTACTGACCGCGCTGAGCGCGATTCGGGGCAAGAATTTGTCCTGTGATTTTCCGCTCCCCGTCGCGAAGGCCGGCGTCGACGTCGATCCTGCGAAGATCAACGTCAGCTTCACGACCGCCGCCGGCGCCTCGGTCACGTTCCCGCAAGTTGCGTCGGCAGCCAGCTGCGGCGCCGCGAGTGATGGCTGGTATTACGACTCCCCGACCAACCCAACGCGCATCTTTCTGTGCCCGCACTCCTGTGACGGTGCGCGTGTGGATTTGACCACCAAGCTGCAAATCCTACTCGGCTGCGCGACGCAGATGGCGATACCGAAGTGACGCCGCACGCCGCACGCGCGACGCCGGCTCGCCAGTTCGTGAACGCTATTCCGCGCGCCCCTCTTGTCTAAGCGCGAAACGTGGCTATAGTTTGGCCATCGTGCGCTTCGTATCCGCCTCCCTAGCTCGCTCTCGGTCCAAGTGGCTGCCTTCGGCAACCTCGTTGGAGTCGTCCGCTTGGCAGAGCCGGATTCGGAATTTGCGCAGATAACCGCTGAAAAATAGCGGAATCGCAAACCCTCTCCGGCTCCGGCCCGAGGGGGTTTTTGCGTTTTGTTCCGCGTGCAGCGCCGTAGGTTCCGGGCGCGAGGGTTGTCCTCGTGACCCAGGAGGAAAGCAGCAGAAGAGTAGTCATGTTCAAGAAACAACACGTCAATGTCGGCACCATCGGTCACGTCGATCACGGCAAGACCACGCTCACCGCAGCGCTCACGCAAGTGACCGCCCTGCTGTACGGCGGTCGTGCGCGCCGCTTCGACGAGATCGACAATGCCCCCGAAGAGCGCGAGCGCGGCATCACCATCAATACTTCGCACGTCGAGTACGAGTCGGCGCTGCGTCATTACGCCCACATTGATTGTCCGGGGCACGCCGACTACGTGAAGAACATGATCACCGGCGCGTCCCAGATGGACGGCGCAATTCTGTTGGTGGACGGTGCCCAGGGCATCGCGCCGCAAACGCGTGAGCACGTGGTGCTGGCGCGCCAGGTGGGCGTCGCTCACTTGGTGGTGTTCGTGAACAAGGTGGACGTGGCAGATCCCGAGCTGATCGAGCTGGTGGAGCTCGAGGTGCGGGAAATGCTCGCCCAATACGGGTTCACGAACAGTGCGGTGGTGCGTGGCTCGGCGCTGCAAGCGTTGCGCGCTGCGGAACGCGGCGAACGGGACAATCCGTTCGTGCAGGGCATCGCTGCGCTCGTGAGCGCGCTGGACGAGCACATTCCCGTGCCCGAACGCGATCTCAGTGCGCCGTTTTTGATGCCGATCGAAGGTGTGTGCACGATCCCAGGTCGTGGCACGGTGGTCACCGGTCGCGTCGAGCGCGGCGTGCTTCGCCTGCAACAAGAGGTGGAGCTGGTCGGTCGCACTGAAGCGGCTCGCGAGGTGACAGTCACCGGCATCCAAGAGTTCCATAAGGACGTCTCGGAGACCGTGGCGGGTCACAATGTGGGCTTGCTCCTGCGCGGCGTGGGTCGGGACGAAGTGGTGCGCGGGCAAACGTTGATCGCGCGCGGCTCCGTCACGGCGCACCGCAGCGGCTGCGCGGAAATCTTCCTGCTCAGCACGAGCGAAGGCGGGCGGAAGACTCCGTGTGGCAGCGGCTACACGCCTCAATTCTACTTCGGCGCCACTGACGTGCCGGGCAAGCTGATCCTCCAAGATCGCCTGCTGGGTCCGGGCGATCGCGCAGAAGTGGAGTTCGAGCTCGGCCATGCGGTCGCGCTCGAAGCCGGCATGCGCTTCGCCATGCGTGAAGGCGGGCGCACCGTCGGCGCCGGCATCGTCAGCCGGGTAACGTAACCAGACACGTGGAGCGCTCGCTCGGGCGCTCCACGTTGTTCTTCCGGCGCTCGCTCAGTGAGTGCAGGCCAGTGTGAGCTCGGCCACGCTCCACCAGGTGCCGTTGATGCTGCCGGTCTGCGAGATGAGCAGATAGCGCCCGAGCGCGGGAGTCGCGAAGGTCACTAGTGTGTCCGTCGCTTGTTGGCCGTTGCCCGTGGCTAGCGGTGAGCTTGCGTTGTCTTGCGGATTGTTCGAGACGCGGACCTGATAGGCACGCGGATAATCGCCGGCGCTGGCGCCGAGCATCAGTGTGATGCTGTCCAACGCGGTTGGGACGCCGAAATCCACTTGTAGCCAATCGCTGCTTTGGCTCACGCCGGTCGACCAACGAGTTGCCAAGTTGCCATCCGTCGCGTTGGCTAGGGGTGACCCTGCGTCCGCGCTCGATGCCGTGACCGTCCAGCTTGATTTGGTGGGGATCGGGTGATCGGTGCAGTGCACTGAACCAGTTCCGCCACTACCCGCGCTGCCCGCGTTGCCGCCGCCTTGCCCAGCGCTACCGCCGTTAGTGCCGCCAGCTGCGTTGCCGGCGTTGCCTGCGTGGCCACCGGAGCCGCCGTTCCCGGCTCCTCCTTGCGCAGTGCCGCCAGCTGCGTTGCCAGCGCTCCCAGCGGTGCCACCGGCGCCGGCGTGCGCGCCGCCTCCCGTTCCTCCGCTACTCGCGCCACTCGACCCGCCACCACCGCTACTCACGGGGTTGCCGCCCTGGCCTGCGCTTGCTTGCACCGTTCCCGCAGTGCCAGCCGGAGCGCCGCCGACGCCCACGGAGCCAGCGCTGTTCGCGCCGCTGCTACCGCCGCGCGGAGCATACGTATCCTCGCTTGCGCAATCGCTCAGCGCGACCGCCAACGCGAGTGCCGTGCACAACCAAACCATCGGCTGAACGCAGCTCTGCGCTCTACCGTTCGTGTATTCGACCATGTTTGAGCTCCGCTCGGGTGACTGACTCAGGCGACCAGGTCCGAGCGCGCGCCCGGGCAATATTGGGGTTTACCGAACGCCCTGACGTCCGCCTTACCCATCGCTTTTCCTGCTGCTCTTCTTGCTGGCTCTTCAGTTCTGGCGCGTGCTTCGCGCAGCCGAGGCTCCGGTTCTTCCCGGCGTACCGGCGCGCGCACCTTCTTGCCGAACGTGCTGGCGACGGTCAGGCGCTTCACTTCACGGCGCAGGCGCTGCCGCGCGTAGCGCAAGCGTGACCGAACGGTGCCGAGTGAGATGTTCAGTAGCGTCGCGATTTGTGGCCCATCCAAGTCATCCACCTCGGATAGCTTGAATACGATGCGCTGCGACTCGGACAGCTTGCTCAGCAGGTGCTCGACTGCCACGTCGTGCGGCGGGCCTGGCTCAGCGTTCACGATCACACGCTGCTCCAGCGACTCTTCGAACACGAAGGGGTCCGTCGCTACTTCGAGACGCATTGCGCTCGAACGCCGGTAAGCAATCGCCACACGACGGCAGATCCCCCACAGCCAAGTGGATAGCAGCGAGCGACCTTCGAACTCAGGCAACTTCAGGAAGGCGACGAGGAACACCTTTTGTGCCATGTCTTTGAGGTCAGACTCACGTACTCCGAGCCGCGTGAGTGCGCAGCGCACGAGTCGAAAGTGGGTGTCGTACAGCGCTTTGAATTCCGCATCGGAGTGGGGAACGCGCTGCTTCACGTGGCGATGGCGAGCCAGGCTGCCAGTGCCCGTCGGCGCGGGCCGATGCAGCACTGAGAGCTGCCCGTTGCCCTGCGCTTCGCGGGCAATAACCAATGATTCGTGAAACGCCTGGGTAGGAGAATCAAACACGCGCTCCTCCTGTGCAAACGGGCCAGAAATGCAAACTGTACGCTGGCTGCTTTCTCACGCTGCTAACCTCGTCGGTGAGTGTGATACCCAGTCAGCACGGTATGTCGTGAGCCAGTGCCGGGTCTTGTAGCGAGCCCGCAACTACTTGTAAAAAACGCGCATGCTATGCTTTTTTCTCAGCTAGCTCGGGGGGCACCGGCGGCGTCGCATCAGTCGAGTATTTGCGACGATATTGCGACGGTGACATGTCGCGGTGGCGTAGGAATTGATTACTGAAATGGCTTTGGTCGTAGAACCCGGTTTGTAGCGCCACCTCGGAGATCGGAAGGTCTGTGGAGACCAGTAAATGACACGCTGCGTTCATGCGCACGTTGTTCAAATAGCTGCGCGGCGTGGTGTGGTATTTCTTCTTGAACTGACGATTGAACTGGCTCACGGAAAGCCCCACTTTCGAGGCCAAATCCTGCGCTGAATGCGGCTCGGCGTAGTTGCTCAACATGGCTTCGAGCACGGGCGCCCAAGACAAGAAGTGCGCCGCCGCCGAGTTCATTTTCTTGACGTCACGCGTGATGCCGGCAACGCCGATGGTGACGCCTTTGCGATCGAGCAACGGTAGCTTCGTCGTGGTGTACCAATCGATGGAGCCGTCCGGATTGCGCATCAGCTCGACGCGGTTGAGGATCGGTTCGCCGGAGCGCAGCACGAGGCGGTCGTCACTCATGTAATTTTCCGCCATGCTTGGTGGAAAGAAGTCCGAGTCTCGAAAGCCGATCACCTCTTCATCACGAGTGCGCCTGACCAGTCCCAAGAAGGCTTGGTTGCAACTGACGAAGCGGCCGCTGCTGTCTTTGACGAAAAAATAGACGTCCGGCAGGTGATCGAACAGCACCTCGAACCCGGCGGGCTGCGCGACTTTGGCCAGGAAGCTGCGCGCGAAGTGCCTATCCAGCCGCGCTGGAGGCTCCAATTCGCCAACTTCCCGCAGTTCTTTGCCCATTGCCGTTAGTGCCCTCACCGGCTGCTGAAGGATCAGTTTTTCTGACGCGCCGATTTGGCTCGCAGCGGGGCTCGGACACCTTCCTGACGTGCGGGGCTTCAGAAAAAACAGATCCAGCGCCGGACTGCCTCGCACGAACCGCTGACACCGAGCCAACGCGCGCTTCCCAACAGGGCGAAGCCGGGCGGGTTCGCGCACGGTGTTCGTTTTCCCTTCAGGAGACCCGATTTGAGACACTCAGTCGCACCGCGTTCCGTTTTTACAGGGGCGGTCACACGCGCGTCGTTGCTGGCCATAGCTGTGTTGGGTGTCTTCGCGGTGCGGCCGGTGCACGCGGAGGTGGAGCTGTTCCAAAGCAAAGATTGGACGCTCAGCACTGACGGTCGAATCAACTCGTTCCTGAGCATTGCGCGGGGTGACGCGATTCCGGACGGCGAACAGGCCTTCACGGGTCTGGATGAAGAGAACACACCGAGCGGCAAGATTGAATCGGCCCGCGTGCGCACGGGCTTCATAGAGAGCGTGCTCGGCTTCACGTTGAGGAAGCAGCTAGAGCCGAACGTGACTGCGACGGCGCGCGTCGGACTGTGGATGTTGGCCTCGAGCGCGCGCACTTGGGGCGACGAGCCGGCCGTCAACGCGCGCGAAGCCTATTTTCAGATCGACGCGCCTTGGGGCGGCTTCCGCGCGGGTCGCGCCATGTCGCTGTTCTCTCGCGGCGCCATCCTGCTCGACTACGACTTGGAGCATAACTACGGGCTCGGCCACCCGTGCGCCACCAAGGTGGTGAGCGGCGGTGCTTGCGGGCACGCGGGCTTTGGTGTGCTGTTCCCCGGCTTTCACGCGGGCCTCGTGTACAACACGCCGAGCCTCGCTGGCTTGCAGCTGTCGGTCGGCGTGTATGACCCGGCGCAAATAACCGAAGGCGCCTACCGCCGAACGCCGCTACCGCGCGTCGAGGCCGAGCTCACCTACCAGTTGCCGGATTATTTCCGCGCGTTCGCCGGCACCCTTTGGCAGCGCGTGTCGCGCAATCAGACCGACCCTGCGACCATGGCGGCGCTGATCCAGAACCAAGATGCCAGCGGCTTGAACTACGGCTTCATGGCCAACGCCGGACCGCTCGCCGCAGGCTTCAGCGGCTACTTCGGCAAGGGCCTCGGCTTGTACACGCCGCTCGAGGACAACCCCTTCACCAACTTGCTGGCCAGCGGCAAGCTGCGCAAGCAAAACGGCTATTACGGCGCGGCCTCGCTCACCTTCGGGCAAACGAAGTTCGCGGGCGGCTTGGGCATTTCCCGGCTCGAGCACTCCAGCGAAGACCCGCCAGACAGCGGCAGCTCCACCACACCCAAACAGCAAGTCGGTATCTCCGGCGGGGTGTATCAAGGGGTGTACAAGACCGTGATCATCGCGCTCGAATTCTTTCGCGCGCAGACTACTTGGTACAACCACGGCGTATCGATGGGTGCCGATACGGCCATCGTGCGCCCCGTGCAAACGGTGAACTTCATCAACGCCGGGGCGACGCTCATTTGGTAGCGCGAGCTACCGAGCCGCCCAAGCGCCGGACGGCGCGCGGCTCTCGAAAGGACACACGATGATCAAGTTCTCCAGCAATCAATGTCTCGGACTGACGTTCGCCGCGCTCGTCATGCTCGGCGCGCCCGGCTGCAGCGGCGGCACTGAGGTAGTCGGTTTGATCAAGGGCAGCGCGCAAGGCTCGGGCGGTGAAGGGGGTGCGCCCGTTGCGACCGCCGGCAGCGGGCCAGTCGACTCCGGGGGCATGCTGAGCAGCGCCGGCACGGCTGGCTCGGAAGTGATGAATGGCGGTTCTAGCGGCGCGCCTGCCGCCGCTGGTTCGGGTGCAGAGGCAAGCGCTGGGGCTCCAGCTGCCGGCTCCGGGGGCACACCGGGTGGCGCGGGCATGCCGAGCAGGGGGGGCACGGGGGGCGCCGCGCCCGCCGGTCCGATCAACGTGCTGATCTGGAATTACACGACTAGCTACGGGCACCAATCCCGAGAAACGGCCATTCCGCTGCTGAAGACCGCGGGCATGGCGAACAACATCAACTTCGACACGACGTACGCGTTGGAAGCGATTCAACCCGAAGGTCCGAGCGACGCCGCTGACATCCAGAACAAGCTGCCCGGCACCAAGCCCGTGGACACCTCCGTGTTCAGCGACGCCGGTCTAGACAAGTACGACGTGGTCTTCTTCCTGAACACCACGGGCAACCCACTCAACGCGGACGGCGCAGACAAAGAGAAGCTGTACCAACAAGCGCTGATCGATTTCATGGAGAAGAAGCACCGCGGCTTCATGGGCACCCATTCCGCGACGGACACGTTCCACGGCGGTGACCTTTGGCAGTGGTACCTGGACATGATGGGCTGCTATTTCACCGGGCACAGCGGCGCCGGCACGCAAGGCACTGCCAGCATCAAGCAAGGCGTGACGCACATTGTGCTCACGGACAGCGGCGTTCCAAACCCTTGGAGTCGGCAAGAGGAGTGGTACCAATTCTCGACTGACGTCACCAATCTGCCGGGCTTTACCATCCTGGAGCTCGCTCACGAGACCAGCACGATGCCCAATGATCGCCCGAGCGCTTGGGTGCACAACATGACCGGCGGCGGGCGCGTTTTCTACTCCGCCTTTGGCCACGACGTGTCGGCGTTCAAAGAGCCAGCCGTCATCAAGTTCTTGATCAGTGGCACCAAGTGGGCGGCGCACCGTCTGTGACAGGCGAGACCAAGATGTCTATCCAAGCATTCGAACCTCGTTACATGAAGCTCGGCATTCTGACGGCCGCGCTGCAAGAGCTGACGCCGCGCGCCGTGCGCGACGCCGACCCGGACCGCGCGATCGAGGATTGGCTGTACTTCGCGCGCACCATCGGCGCGGACAACGTGCAGCTCTCGGCCGCGCTGCACCCTTCCGAGAGTGACGTGCCGCCCGAAGCCATGCTCGACCCCGTGGCCAACACGGTGGACTTGCGGCAACCGTTCGATGCTGCGCGCGCCAAGCGGGTTGCGGGCGCACTCCATGAGTCGAAAGTCGGCATCTCCGACATCGCGTACTTCGACAACTTGCTGCACCATGACCCCGCCACACGCCTAAAAAAGCACGAGTTCATGCGGCGTGTGTTCGATGCTGCGGCGTTACTGGGTGTTGACGCGGTGTGCGGCTTCGTGGGTCGCAATCAAACGCTGAGCATGGACCAAAACCTGGAGCAGTTTACGCACGACTTCGTGCCGCTGCTGAAGGAGGCCAAAGCACGCGGCCTGACCTACCGAGTGGAGCAATGCCCGATGCCCGGCTGGACTACGGGCGACAACTTCCACAACAACATTGGCTACGCGCCGGGCGCGTGGATCGCGCTGCACCGGATTTGCGAGAAGCATGGCGTGGGTGACCAATTTCGTATCCATTACGATCCGTCACACGCCATTTTGATGGGGCAGGACACGCGCTCGATATTTCAGTACCTGAAGGACACGGGCTACGGCTTCTTGATCGCGGGCTTTCATGTCAAAGGCCAAGTCGTGGACGCGAAGGGCGTGTCTGCCTGGGGCTACGGCGGGCAAACGATGGAGCGCGGTGATTGGAAGAGCGGCAAACCTTCTGAGGACCCTGCGGATCAAGTCAACGCCTGGCTCAAGCAAACCGTGCTGTGCGAGCATGAGCTGCCCGGCACTGCCAAGCACGACCCGCTCGCTTACCTGCAGAATCGCTCGGTGGATTGGCTGGATCATCAACTAGCGGCGCGAGAATTGCTGCCGCTAGACCCACAGCACACGCACCTGATTGTCGAGCACGAGTACCCGCGCGCACGCATTCAAGACAAGGAACGCCTGAAACCCATCTTGGAGGGCTCGCTGAGCTTCACGCGCAAGATCGACGAAGCGGCCGCCTGCATGTACGCCCTACAAGCCCAAGTGCTGAGCGCACAAGGCATCCCCGTGCAAGGGCGCGGTCGCGAAGCGTATCGGAGCTGAGCGATGAAAAAGCTCAACGTTGCGATGATCGGCTACCAGTTCATGGGCCGCACGCACAGCAATGCCTGGCGACAAGTGGGTAAGTTCTTCGAATTGCCGTTCGAGCCCGTATTGAAGGTGGTGTGTGGCCGGAACGAGAGTGAGCTCGGCAAAGCCGCGCGCTCGCTCGGGTTCGAAGAGCATTCCACTTCCTGGCAGGCCGTCGTGGCGCGCAAGGACATCGACATCATCGACATTTGCACGCCGGGGGATTCGCATCTGCCGATTGCGCTTGCGGCTGCCGAGGCAAAAAAAGTCGTGCTGTGCGAGAAGCCGCTGGCCAACACGCTGCCCGAGGCGGAGCGCATGCTGGAGGCCGTGCAGCGCGCGGGCGTGCTGCACATGCTGTGTCACAACTACCGCCGCGTGCCGGCTGTTGCGCTGGCCAAGCAGCTGATCAGCGAGGGCCGCATTGGCACGCTGCGCCACTTCCGCGGCGTGTACCTGCAGGATTGGATTGTCGATCCGGAATTCCCACGTGTTTGGCGGCTCGATCGCGCCAAATCCGGCTCCGGCGCACTAGGCGACATTGCCTCCCACACGCTGGATTTGGCGCGGCACCTGGTCGGTGAGATCGCAGAGGTCACCGGCACGCTGAAAACGTTCATCAAGGAACGCCCGCTGCCCGGTTCGAAGGAACGAGCGCAGGTAGACGTGGACGACGCCGCGCTCGCGCTCTTGAAGTTCGAAAACGGCGCGCTCGGCAGCGTGGAGGGCTCACGCTTTGCTACGGGTCGCAAGAACTACAACCGCTTCGAAATCAACGGCAGCAAGGGCAGCCTGGTTTGGGATCTGGAGCGCATGAATGAGCTGGAGCTGTATCTGGAGGAGGGGCCGAACAGTGGCTTCCGTACCATCCAAGTGACTGACGCAAAGCACCCGTACATGCATGCTTGGTGGCCGCCTGGGCACATCATTGGCTACGAGCACAGCTTCACGCATACCGTTCATGATCTGCTGCGCGCCATCTTCGAGCAGAAGTTGCCCTCACCCAACTTCGAGGACGGCGTGCGCAATCAAAAGGTTCTCGACGCCATCGAGCGTTCGTCTACTTCCGGTCGTTGGGAAAACAGTCGTTGAGTTTCTGTTCGACAGATAAGCCGTTTGGTCGGCTTCAAAGCACGAAGGGGCAAACATGCTCGCCAAACCATGGCCACGGTTCTCCGCTATTGCCGCGTGCGCACTCTGCTTGTGTGCCGTGGTTTCTTGCAAAAACAGCGATAAAAGTGAGGCTGCTGCGTCCGGCTCTGCCTCGCTTGCGACTAGCGTCAGCGCTGCCAAGCCGGGTGCCACGCAAAGCGTCACCATTTGGTGGGCGCAGTGGGCGCCCGCTGATGGCTTACAAGAGCTGGGTCAAGAGTACGAGAAGGAGACGGGGGTCGCGGTCAAAGTGCACCAGATCCCTTGGAGCAACTATCAAGACCAAGTCTTTCTCAACTTCGGCAACAAGAGCACCGCCTTCGACATCGTGGTCGGTGACAGCCAGTGGCTCGGGCGCGGTGCAACCGGCAAGCTGTATCTGGAGCTGACTGATTGGTTGCCGAAGGTCGTGGACATCTCGAGCATTCAGCCACAGGCGTTGCACTTCCTGTGTGAGTACCCCGCCGGAAGCGCTCACTACTTCGCGGCGCCCGGCGAGACGGACGCCGTCGGTTTTGCGTACCGTAAGGATTGGTTCGAAGACGCGAAGGAACAGGCCGCCTTCAAAGCGAAGTACAAGCGTGAGCTCGCGGTTCCTGGAACCTGGGAGGAGTTCAAGGACATCGCGGAGTACTTCACCCAAGCGGGCAGCAAGCGCTACGGCGCGGCGCTGCTCACGGGGCGTGGCTATGACGCGCTGACCATGGGGTTTCAGCCGTTTTTATGGGAGTTCGGCGGTGCTTGGGGCGACCCTGCCTCGTTCCGCACGCAAGGTCTGTTGAACAACGCGGGCGCGGTGCAAGGCCTGTCTTTGATGGTGCAGCTCCTGAAGTACGCGCCCAACGACGGCCCGAACATGGACTACGGCAAGACGCTCGAGGCGTTCACCAGCGGCAGCACGGCCATGGCCATGAACTACTTCGCCTTCTACCCGACCATCGTGAAAGCGATGGGCAACAAGGCGGGCTTTTTCGTGATGCCGGCGCACGACGGCAAGCGCTTCTCGAGCTTGGGCGGGCAGGGCATGAGCATCTCCGCGAAAATCCCGCCTGAGCAACAGAAGGCGGCCAAGGATTTCATGGCTTGGTTCCTGAAGCGCGAAACGCAGGAGAAGTGGACCAAGAAGGAAGCGGGCTTCACCGCCAACTCGGAGATCTTGAAGAGCGCCGCGTTCAAAGAAGCGACGCCGTACAACGCGCCGTTCTCGCAGTCGATGGGCTTCATTCAGGACTTCTGGAACGTGCCCGTTTACAACGAGCTGTTGGCGGTCGCCGAGCAACGCCTGGGGGAAGCGTTGGACGGCGTCAAAACACCAAAACAGGCGCTAGACGCCATTTCCATCGAGCACGACCGGATCTTCAAGGAGGCCGGCCTCGCCAAGTGACCGCACGCGCGCCTGAGAGCTCACTGCTCAAACTGGGGTTCGTGGCACCGACCCTGCTGTTCTTGATCACGTTCAACTTGTTCCCGCTGTTCTACAATCTCGTACTGAGCTTCACGAACAAACAGCTCAGCCAAGACGAGTACGAGTTCGTGGGTGGTCGCAATTACGCGGCCATCTTCGACGTTGCCTCGAATCCAAAGTTCGGTGACGCGCTGCGCACCACCGGCAGCTTCGTGCTGGTCGCGGTGACGCTCGAGCTCGTCTTGGGCTTTTGCTTGGCGTTGGCCATGCAAGCGAAATTCCGAGCCAAGCCGCTGGTGCTGACCGTGCTCTTGATGCCAATGATGCTCTCGCCCGCGGTCATGGGCTTGTTCTGGAATCTGATCTTGAGCGCGCACAACGGCATCTTGAATCAAAGCCTGGCGGGCGCCGGCTTGCCGACGCCCCATTGGCTCACCGAGCCGAAGCTCAAGCTCTTTTCCGTGCTGTTGGTCGACGTCTGGATGTGGACTCCGTACATGATGCTGATCGCGCTGGCCGGCTTGAACGCGATTCCAGGCTATATTTACGAGGCCGCAGAGATAGACCGCGCCTCGCGCTGGACGGTGTTTCGGCGCATCACGCTGCCAATGTGCGCGCCGCTGCTGCTGCTCGCCGTGTTGTTCCGCGCGACGGACGCCCTCAAGCAGTTTGACTTGGTGATGGCCTTGACCGGCCCCAATGATGCCTCGACGCAAACGCTGAGCGCGCTCCTGTATCAGCTCACCTTTGGCAATCAAAAAGTAGGGCTCGGTAGCGCCTATGCCTGCATCGTTTTAGTGCTCGTGATCGCGCTGGCCAGTGTGTTCACGCGCTACTTGGACTGGCTCGCGGGCAAACGGCAAGGCGCGACATGAAGGCGCTACGCACCGCGGTGATCGCGCTGTTCTTGCTGGTGGGCTCGCTGCCGCTGCTGTGGCTCGGGCTCACGGCCTTCAAGCATCACGCGGACACCATCACCTCGAGCGCCAAATTCCTGCCGCTCCCCGGCGCAGCGGTCGGCGGTGAAGGGCTAAGCTTCGACCCCACGCTGGAGGGCTTCGCGCACTTGGCCGAGCCACACGCTGGCGCTGAATTCAGCTTCCTCGATCACTTACTCAATAGTGTGGTCATCGGGCTTTTGAGCACGCTCGCGTCCGTGGCGCTGGGTACTACCTGCGCCTACGGGTTCAGTCGTTTCAGCGTTCCCGGCGCGAAGGATTGGCTCTTTTTCATCCTATCTACGCGCTTCATGCCGCCCCTGGCGGTCGTGGCTCCGGTGCTGATCATGTATCGCGCGTTCGATCTGCCGAACACGCACCTCGGTTTGATCATCCTGTACACGGCGTTCAATCTGTCGCTCGCGGTGTGGCTGATGAAAGGCTTCATCGACGAGATCCCGCGTGCGTACGAGGAGTCCGCGTTGGTGGATGGCTACTCGCGCAGCTCCGCCTTCTTTCGCATCATTTTGCCGCATGCACGCACGGGCATGGCCGTCACCGCGGTGTTTTGTTTGATCTCGGCCTGGAATGAGTTCGGCTTTGCAATGACTCTCAACAATGCGCAGGCCGTAACGGTGCCTGTGTACTTCGCGGGGCTGCAGGGCAACACCGAAGGCGTGCCCTGGCCGCAGATTGCCGCGGGGGCGCTGGTGTTCGTGCTGCCCATCGTGGTGTTCACGGCGCTGGTTCGAGACCACCTACTGCGTGGAGTGACCTTTGGCACGATCAAACAGTGAGCTCATCCTGCACGCGGACCGCACGCTCCTGTGCGGCATGGGCTTGGGTACCGCGCTGATGCTTCAGCCGTATTGGCCGGGCGGGTTGTGCTTCGGCTTCTTCGTCACGATGGGCTGCACTGTCCTGGAAATCGTCACTGCGCACCTCTTGCC
>FSWQ01003591.1_pt1 | contig 15557 bp, 9 predicted proteins | sample 1637691 | NCBI WGS metagenome assembly FSWQ01 (sample SAMEA3914814, study PRJEB12502) | metagenome | biome: forest; material: soil | place: USA | collected 2011-09-16 | depth 0.1 m | reverse complement strand
TCTGGCCGGCGGGACCTGCAATTGACGCAGCGGTGACTCAGGTGTGCATCACGGGCACGCGCGCTTCGGCGTGAGTGAGCGCGCGCTCGCCAGCGCCGAGCACGGCCAGCTCGTGCACGGCTTCGCGCTTGAGCACGTAGGGCAGCTCGGTGCGCGCCAAGTGCACGATCAACTCGGCGATCAGACCGGTGGCCAAAATCTGCACGCCGACCACGATCAGGAGCACGGCCAGGATCAAGAGCGGGCGATGGCCAATGGATTGGCCTTGGAACCAAATCACGGTCAGGTAGCTGAAAATCAAGACGCCCACGGCCAGCGTGAGTGAGCCGACCGCGCCGAAGAAGTGCGCGGGCCGCCGCCCATAGCGCAGCAAGAACACGACCGTGAGCAGATCCATCAGACCACGGAAGAAGCGCCCACCGCCGAACTTGGAATAGCCGAAGCGCCGCGCGTGGTGTTCGACCGGGATCTCACCGATGCGAAAGCGCTTCCAATGGGCGAGCACCGGCACGAAGCGATGCAGCTCGCCGTACAGGCGCACGTTCTTCAACACCACGTCGCGGTAGGCTTTGAAGCCGCAGTTCACGTCGTGCAGCTTCACGCCCGTGGCCGTGCGTACGAGCCAATTGAACACGCGCGAGGGCAGCACCTTGGTGATCGGGTCGTTCCGCTTTTGCTTGTAGCCGCTGACGAGATCGAAGCCTTCGTCCAGCTTGGCCAAGAAGCGCGGGATCTCTTTGGGGTCGTCCTGCAGGTCGGCGTCCAACGTGAACACGATGTTGCCGCGCGCGCGCGTGAACCCCGCCGCCAGCGCCGCGCTCTTGCCGAAATTGCCTTGCAGCTCGAGCAGGCTCACTTCTGGGTGAGCTTTCACGAGGCGCTCTGCGACCGCGACCGAACCGTCGGTGCTGCCGTCGTCGATGAAGATGAGCTCGAACGTTTCTCCGGGCGTGAGCGCGGGCTGCACGGCCTCGGCGATGCGCCGATACAGCTCTTCGAGCGTGGCTTCTTCGTTCATGAACGGGATCACGAACGAGAGCTTCGGGGAGGCGGGCGCGTTCATCTTCAGTCGAACGCGGAAGGTGCCTCAGGCTCCCCGCTCGAGCAAGGATTTCACGGCTGCACGCGCTCCGGCACGATCTTGAGCACTGAATAGCCGCCGTTTTGGAAGATCACGGGCAGGTCCGAAAAACGCCGCTCGCCGCCACGGCGCAGCACGAGGTAGTCCGGGTGGTATTTAGCGACCAGCAGCGCGAGCCGTTCGCCATCGATCGAGTTGTAACCGCTCAGATCGCCCGAGCCGCCCACTCGGCGCCCCGTCACGTCGCACAAGCGCTCGTACCAGCCGAGCAGCTCGGTCGGAATCAGCGGCACGGCTTTCCAATCGACGACGATCGCGCGCTGGCCCAAGAAGCGCGCGCCCTCCATGTCCGGCGGAGTCAGGTACACCGCGTCTTTGGCTGACTTCTCGCGCAGCCAGCGATAGAGGTCCATCGTCGGCCCGCGCTCCTCTTTGAGCAAGTTGGAGCGATCGCGCGCTTGGCGCAGGCGGTCGGGCGCGACGCGGTACACTTCGGTCAGCCCCAGCACGAGCGGAACGAAGGCGAACAGCGCTTTCAGCTGCCCGATGCGCGACGCGAGCGCCGGCACATAGCGCGCGCCCAGATCGAGCGCCAAATCGAGCGCGCGTGCCAGTAGCACGGCGAGAAAAAACACGAGCAGCAGGTTTGGGATGGGCGCCGTGTCTTTGCCGCGAAAGAACAAGCCGAACACGCCGAGCCCCGCGCACATCAAAGCGACGGCAACCCCCGGATACAGCCGCGTGATGGCCGGCTTGGCCAACGCGTGGGCCAGCGCGCTGACCAGCAAAATCTGCGACAGCAGATCGGCGTTCGGCGCAAAGCGCCAAACGAAGATCTGATTGACCTTGGGAAAGTCGTACAGTGTCGTCAAGATCGTGCCGGCCCAGATCGTGGCCATCAGCCCGCACAGCACCGCGCCCAGCCGGCGGCCGTTCGCGGTTTTGTGCAGCAGCCAGCCGCTCCCAATGCCGAGCATTTGCCAGGCCGCAAAGGGCATGAAATTGCGCTCGTAGCGCGCCGGGTTGTAGTGATGCGGCGAGCGGATGCGGAACAGGATTTCCTGGGCCTCCGGCGAAGCCTTGGTGTGCGAGGCCGCGAGCAACAGCGGCGAAAGCACGAGCGTGACCACGAGCAGGGGCGCAAATTGGCCGATCAAGCGCTGCCTCGAGCCCTTGAAGCCCAGCGCAAGGTGCGCAAGCCCGAAGATCGGATACGCCAGCACCAAGTAGTTGGCGTGAAATGCGCCGCCGGCCGCCAGACAAATCCCCGACGCGAGCCAGCGCTCCTCCACGAAAAACAGCGTGCCCGCGATCGAGCCGAGCGCGCCCATGGTCGACGGCTGTAAAATCTGATCGAACAGGTAGCTCGTGCCCACGCTCGAGGTGCGCGTGACGAACAAGATGCTCAAGAGCAGCAAGTAGGCCGCGACGCCGAGCTCCGCGCCGGCCACGCGCTTCACCAAGCGATAGATCACGAGGCCGCCCGCGAACACGCACGAGAGCTGCGTGATCGCGACGGCCCAGCCCTGCTTGTTCAGCTCCAGCAGCAGCGCGCCGAAGTAGATGAAGACGCGGTGATACTGCGTGGTGTGAAACGTGAACCAGTCGCTATGCAGTAGGCTCGAGTCGGTGAGCGCCAGCGACTTCAGGAAGTACACGAGCTGATTGTCGTCGCCGTAGTACAGCCCGTAGCTCGCGGCGAAAGCGAGGGCGGCGATCGCGACCACGCCATATTCGAAAGCGCGCGGCAGCGGACTATCGGAACGAATCATGGGCGGGCCGGCTTATAACACGTGGCGAACGGCGCGCTCGGAGCCCGAAAATCCCGGATTTTTCAGGCCGATTGCCCCGCGCACGGCACGGCGAGGCGCGCCGCGTTTCTGTGCTGGCCTGCTGTTTACGGTCGTCCGCTTTGGTGATACTGCCCGCCGCTTCCATCTTTTCTCAGGAGTTCGATTCGGATCATGATCTTATCCAAGAACGTCGCTTTGCTCGTTGCTTCGACTACCCTGTGCGTGAGCGTTGCCTGCGGTTCCAGCACGAGTTCCACGGACAAGGGCGGTAAAGGCGGCGGCGCGGGTAGCGCTGATAGCGCGGGCGGCGCGCGTACGGGTAAGGCGGGTCAGAGCGGGGCTTCCGCCGGCGCGGTGAATGACGGTGAGGCAGGCGCAGGCGGCGTCTCCGACGTTGCAGGGGCGGCCGGCGCAACCGCAGGTACCGCTGGCAACGACGAAGGCGGCGCCGGCGGCGCGAGCGCCGGAGCCGGCGGCACCGAGAACGGCGGGGCAGCCGGCACGGCCGAAGGCGGCGCCGCCGGCAATGATGGGGATCTCACGCTCGGCGACGTGAACGCAGTCGTCACGTGTGACAACGCGTATGGCTTTGGTTGGGGCTCCGTGAGCGAGCTACACAATTATCGCAGCGCGCCGCCAGCCTTCACGGCGGGTGATATCTTTGACTGTGGCAACGGGCCCGAAGGCTACCTCGTGCCCTCCGCCGAAGCGCCGCCCTCGGCCTATCTCTACGCCGCGGCATGGGGCGATCACGCCGTGACGCAGGGCTTGATCGGCCAGTTTCAACGCGTGGCTGGCGCGCCGGTCCACACCGGCGATGCGGGCTGGCAAGTGTGCGCGACGGGCATCGACTTCGATACCTCGGTGCCCGCGCAGCAGACAGGCCCGTCGCTCGAGCAAATCGAGGCTGAGATCGTCAGATGCAACGCCGGCACCGGCGATCGCACGACATCGAGTGCAGGTTGGGTAGACGCGAGCGGCGCGGTGACACCGAACGCAATCGGCAAGCTCGCCGTCGGTCAGGACAACTCGCAGAGTGGTCAGTTCCCGCTCGTGTGCCCGAGCGGCGGCGCGAGCCCGGGCATCGACGCGGCGGCGCGTTGGATGTGGTACTCGAGCACCGGCACCGGCGATGCCTTCCTGTTCACGACGCTCGACGCCTCGCGCCCGTTCCTGATCTTCCGACTCGCAGCGGGTTCGCTGCCCGCGTCACACTGAGCGGGCTCACTGTGACCAGGTGCCGGCGCCGACGTCGAGCTTCCAGCTCGCCAGATAGGTCGGCATGCCGATCTTGGTGCCCGTGAAGATCAGCGGCTGAAACACGAACGTGGTGAGGTTATTGTGTTTGCCGGGCGCGGCGGTGCTCGTGGTGCCGTCCCAGTGATCGCCCCAGTAAACGTAAGTCGTGCCCTTGCAACCCGTCACGGGCATGACCCACGTCGACTGACTGAGCCAGGTGCGTTCGTCGGAGATCTCGTCGCTCGGATCGGTCACGGGCGCGAGGTAACCCTGGTACGTCCAGGGACCCGTGATGGCCGATGCCGTGGAGTAGAAGTTGTTGTTGGCGCGCCAGCCCGTCTTCGACGACCCAAGCCAGTAATAGGTGCTACCGGCCTTGAACACGGTCGGCGCTTCCAAGCCGCCCGAGGTGCCGTTGACTGCGGAGTACGTCTTGTCCGAGAGCCAGCTGTGGCAGTCGGCGGCCAAGGTGTACACGTGGCCACTCTCGGTGATGACGTAGGCATTGTCGCCATCGCTGATTGCGGTCATATCGCTGTGCGCTGCGGTGGTGCCGGACGCATTCGTGAGCGGGCCTTTATAGGCGTACTTGCCGTTCACGGTCGTCGAGGTCGCGTACACGACCTCTTTGTCCGTCTGATAATCTTCGGACGCGGCGTGCGCATAGAGCACGAACTCACCCGTGCTCGGGCACTTGATGATGTGCGGGCGTTCACCTTTGCGCTTCGGACCGAGCTCGCCGCTCGCTTGCTGCGGCAAGACGATGCCCTCGTTCTTCCAGGTGGCCATGTCCTTCGACGAGTACATGGAAAAGCCGTTGAAATCGTTGTCCGTGGTGGTCGTCGAGAAGTACTCGCCGTGCAGGTAAAACGTGTCACCCACTTGGATGATGCCGCCGCCGTGCGCGTCCACGCGCTGACCGTCCGTGTCGAGAAAATTGATGCCCGCGGCGAGCTCGCCGGCCATGGTCCCGACCGGTCCGGTGCAGCTACTCGCTCCGCCGCTGCTCGTGCCCGCGCTCGGAGCACCGGCGCTGTTCGCGCCCGCGCTCGCGCTTCCGCCGCGGCCGGCGCTCGCAGTGCCGCCCGTCGCGGGCGCGCCGGCGGTGCTTGCGCTCGTGCCGCCCGTGCTCGAACCGGCCGTGTTCGGGCTAGCGCCGCTCGCGCCGCCCGTGCTGGCGGACGCGCCGCCGTTGCTTGCGCCGGACCCGCTCGGCGCCCCGCCGCCCGCGCGTGCGCCAGCGGCGCTAGCGCCGGCGAGTCCGTTGCCGCTGCCGGCAACGGACAATGAGCCTGCTGGGTCTTCGCCCGAGCCGGCGCTATTGCCGCACGCGCCGAGCGAGAGCACAGACAGCAGACAGCAGCAAACCAACGCGCGGTGTGAGGCGAAGCTCATGGCATCACTTAAAGGGCACGAACCAAGTTCGGCTTGTTGGAATGTGACCGATCTCGACGCCGGAGGCGGGTTTGTCGAGGAAGGAATCGAGGGCGGTGCCCCTTAGGTCCGTATGTTTGTCAGGCCCGGCCGTCCACGCATTCGTGTCACTGCACACTTCTCGCGGCAGTGTCATTTCCTAGGCCGCATTGCGCTCGTCGCGGCAGCGGTGGGTTGCAGTTCGGCCTCCAGCGACGGACCCGGAACGCCTCAAGGCAGCTCGGGTCAGTCGAATCAAGGCGCCTCGGGCTCTGGGCCGAGCGGTGGTGGCTCGCCCTCGACGAGCCGCGCCGGCAGTAGCAGTGCGGGGGCGGGCGGCACGGCTGTGCCCGGCGCCGGAGCAAGTGGCAACAGCGCGCGCGGCGGCAACGCGGCCACGAGCGGTGCACCCGGCGGCGCGGGATCGACGGCGACGGGCGGCGCTAGCGTCGGCGCGGGCGGCGGTTCGAGCGCGGGCAGCACCGGCAGCGCGGGCGCCGCGCCCAGCGGCGGTGCCACGATCATCAACGATCGTTTTTGGAAGGACTCGTCGGGCACGCCGATTTACTCGCAAGGCGGCGGCGTTTTGCAGGTGGGTGACACGTACTACTGGTACGGCGTCAAATACAGCGGCGCGGTGAGCTACGCCGCCAACTCGAGCAACGACAACAGCGACACGGCGTTCGCCGGCATCACCACCTACTCGTCGAAGGACTTGGTGAACTGGAAGCTCGAAGCGACCGACATGCCCGAAAACACCTCGGGCTGGTTCGGTCGCTTGGGCGTGGCCTACAACGCGACCAGTAAAAAATACGTGCTCATCGCCCAGGGCAACGGCGGCCTGTACTTCGCCACGAGTGACAAGCCAAACGGTGGCTTCGTGTACGACAGCGTGCAAACGAACCTGCCCGGTATCGTCAACGGCGCGACCGGTGACCAAACGATCTTTCAAGACGACGACGGTCAAGCGTATTTGGTGAGTTCGAGCAGCAGCGGTCGTGCCAATCGCTACGTGTCGCCGCTGCGTGCGGCCGACTTCCTCGCCGCCGAGACGGCCGTGCTCGTGTACAAAGGCGGCGGTCGCGAAGGCAACTGCATGTTCAAGTACAACGGCGTCTACACCTTCTGCTCGTCCGATCTACACGGCTGGAATTCGTCGCAGTCATACTGCGTGTCGGCCTCGAATATCAAAGGGCCCTACGGCGCCGAGTTCGTGCTGGACGGCACGGAGAAGGACTTCAGCCACGTCACGCAGACCGGTTTTTTCATCGCCGTCAAAGGCACGCAGCAAACCACGATCATCTTCGCCGGTGATCGCTGGGCAGACTTCGCCGGCAATGGGCTCGGCTACAATCAGTGGCTGCCGGTCAGCTTCAGTGGCACGACGCCGCATTTCAATTCACTCAGCGCGTGGACGCTCGACGTAAATAGCGGCACTTGGGCCGCCGCCGCGCAGAACAATTGGCTGCTCAACCCGAGCTTCGAAGCCGACCGGGTCGCCGTGACGACGCCCGCAGGCTGGACCAGTAGCGGCGGAGCCAACTCGAGCGACGGACGCACGGGCAATTGGTCCTGGCAAGTGACGGGCACCGGTAGCCTCTCGCAAACCCTCAGCGCGCTGTCGAATCGCAGTTACACGCTCTCGGTGTGGACGAAGAGCAGCGCCAGTGGCGCGACGCTCTACGCGAAGCTCGGCAGCACGATGAAGAGCGTAGTCATTCCATCAAGCACGAGTTGGATGAACGTCACATTGAGCGGCATCGCCGTAAGCGACGGACAACTCGAAGTCGGCATCACGAGCAGCGGTTCAACCGTAAAAGCCGACGACTTCACGTTGCTCGGCGAGTAAACACACGAGCCGCGCGCCGTCGCGACGCGCAGCGTCGGGCGAAATCCGTCATGATGACTGGTGCGACGCAGACTCACCGGAACAAAGAAACCGGCTCACAATGCAACGCTCAGTCGTGCATGCTGAGTCACATGAAAAACCTCGGGGTGTGCGGGTCGTCGCTCGTCTTGCTGGTCTGTGGCTGCGGCAGCCTGGCGCCGTCCGAGTCGTCTCAGAGCGATGCCGTGGCGGTAACCGCTCAGGCGCTGAGCTCCCCGGAAGCGGTGCTGGGCTTCGAATCCGCCGCCGCGTGGCACGGCCCGGGCCTGCTGTCATCGAGCACTGAGCACACCGAAGGCAGCTCGTCCTTGGCGGTCCAGCCCCAAGGCTACTCGCTGTACACGAGCGATCGCTTTGCGTTTCCCGCCGAGGTGCGTTCGATCGCGCTCGATATCGAGTTGCCCGCGCCGGCGCCGCCGAATTGGCCCGGCGCCGTGCAGATGTACTTGGATTGCCCGACGAGCGGCGTTTGGAATGCGTACCTCGCTCAAGTCGAGCTGACCGGGCTGCCGCGCGGCACGTTCATCCCATTGGTCTTCAGCTTGCCGAGCGCGCTGCGTAGCCAATTGGCCAACGGTTGCGAGCAAATGGAGCTGCGCTTGGCGCTCAATGTGCCCACGAGCTCGCCCGCGAGCCCTTACTTACTCGACAATCTACGGCTGCGCGGCTCGCTGCAACTCCGCTACACGTTCGACTCGCTCCGCGCCGACGGTCGCGTGCCGGACGTATCCGGCTACGACCGACACGGCGCCTTGCAAGGCGCGGCCACGCTCGGCGTTGGCCGCAATGGCTCAGGCCTCAGTTTGGACGGCGCGAGCGCGTACCTCGCGATCCCCGACTCGCTCACGGACGCGATCCAGGAGCTGACGATCACGAGCTGGGTGAAGCTCGATACTCAAGCGGGCTGGGCCCGGCTGTTCGACTTCGGCGGCAGCGCCGGTTTTGCCTACCTCACGCCCTTCACGCCCGATGGCCTGATTCGCTACTCGGCGTTCGCGGGCGTGGGTAACGAAGGCACCGTGACCGCGCCCGCGCTGCCCGCCGGGCCGTGGAAACACATCGCCGTGACCACGCGCGGTCGTGACTATCGCGTGTACGTCGACGGCGTAGAAGCCGCCAACGCGCTCACCGTGCCCATCACGCCCGCCAACATCGGCCCGAGCAGCGGCAATTGGATCGGGCGCTCACGCTTCGCCGATCCATTCCTCGACGGCACGGTGGACGACTTTCGCGTTTACGATCGCGTGCTCAGCCAAGCCGAAATTCAAGCGCTGGCCGCGCCGGGCAGCGATTACGCCAACTGGCGCTTCGACGAGACGAATGGAAGCACCGTCAAAGACGCTTCGGATCTGCACCTCGATGGGCAAATCGTGGGTACGCCCAATCACGCGCCGGGCATCGAGAACGGCGCGCTCGCGCTCGACGGCGCGGGCGGCTACGTGAAGTTGCCGACTGGCCTCGTGCAAACCTGTCAGGACTTCACGCTCAGCGCCTGGCTCGAGCTGCGTCAGAATCCGCCCTGGAATCGCGTCTTCGACTTCGGCAACCCCGATTTGTCGAGCTTCATGTACCTCACGCCGGCCGGCTTTGGCCCGCAAGGGCAAGAGCTGCACTTTGGTCTGATCACGCCCATCGGCATTCACGATGTGGGCTATCCGTACGTCGCGCCGCTGGCTGAGTGGACGCACTTGGGCGTCGTGCTGCGCGATCAGACGGCGAGCTTGTTCATCAACGGCCGCGCGGTCACCCGTCAGAGCGGCGTCACCTCGAACCCAGCCGACATGGGCGCGACGCTCGGCGACACCTTCGGCAAATCGACGTTCGCCGCCGATCCGACCTTTGCCGGGTCGCTCGACGACATTCGCATGAGTTGCCGCGCCTTCGCCGATTCCGAGCTCGCGCAGCTCGCGCATTTGCCCGCGCCCGCGGTCTTACCGGAGCAGCTGGCGCTGAGCGGCGACATCACCGATGTCCACGACCCGTCGCTGATCGCGGCGGGCGGCCGCTACACCGTGTTTTCCACTGGCCCTGGGCTCTTTCAGCGCACGTCGCCGGATTTGCTCAACTGGACCTTTGGCGGCAGCGTGTTCGCTCAGAACCCGGCGTGGGTGCTGGAAAAGTTCGGCAACTTGGACTCCTTGTGGGCGCCCGACATCAGCTTTTTCGGCGGCACTTATCACTTGTACTACGCCGCTTCGACGTTCGGCTCGAACCATTCGTGCATCGGCCACGCCACCAAGGTCGACCTGAGCAGCACCACCCCCTGGGCTGATCACGGGCCCGTGATCTGCTCGAACGACGCGGGCAGCGTCGACGATTGGAACGCCATCGACCCCAACGTCTTCGTCGACGCGAGCGGTACGCCGTGGCTCAGCCTCGGTAGCTTCTGGGGCGGGCTCAAGCTGATCCAATTGGACGACACGGGCGCGCGCGTGGGCACTTCCTTGGTCGCTTTGGCGACGGGCCCGAATACGGCCGTCGAAGCGCCGTACATCGTGTACCGCGCGCCCTACTATTATCTCTTTGCGTCGTTCGACTTCTGCTGTCGCGGCGTGAACAGCACCTATCACGTGGTCGTCGGTCGCGCGAGCTCGCTCGCCGGTCCATATCTCGACCGCACGGGGCTGCCCATGCTGCAAGCAGGTGGTACGCCAGTGGTGAACGGCGATTCGCGCTTCGTGGGCCCAGGCCACAACGCCGTCGTGCAAAGCGGCGGGCAGTGGTTCAACGTGTACCACTCGTACGACGCGCTCAATAACGGCATCCCGACGCTTCGTATCTCGCAACTCGTCTGGCAAGAAGGGTGGCCGGTGTCGGCAGAGCCGTAAGAAGTCAGCTCGACTTACTTGCGCGACCTAGTGCGCGGCCTTCGCGGCGTGGGCGCGTAGCACCGCGCCCAGCGTTTGCTCGCTGGGCGCCAAGCTTTGCAGGGCGAAACCGAAGGCCGACGCAAAGACGGCCAGCACGAGCACCGGCTTGTATGTCCTGTGCAGCACTCCGGCCGCCCAATGCCCGCGCTGGTGGCGCTTGTTCCGCTTGTACAGCGCGCCGGCCACGGCCACGTCCAGCAGCACCTCGGCGAATAGGATCGGCGAAGAGTAGACGACGATGCCGAGCGCGATCAGCCCGCCCAGCACGGCCAAGATCGCGATCACGATCGGCAGCCCTTCGTCGGCGTTGCCCACGCCATCCAGCACGCCGCTGACGCTCGTCTCGCTGCTGGTCGTGCTGGCACTGGCGGCGTCTCCGAAGCCGAAGTCGCCGCTCGCGCCCGCGCCGCCGAACGCGCCCCCCGCGCCCGAAAAGTCAGCCTCTGCAGAGCCACCGAGATCGGCGAGCGCGCTGAGGTCTGGCAGCTCGATGTTCAGGTCGCTCGAGCCACGCTCGGTCGCCGAGCGCGGCTCCCGCTCGCGTGGCGGACGACCAAAGCGCCAATTGCGCGTTTGATAAGCGATCCACACCCTGACCAACGAAAGAAAGAAGGCGTAGCCGCCGATCACGGCCAGCGCATACCGAAGGCCCATACTCCGTAGACCCAGGGCTACCAGGGATGCAGAACTGAAAAAGGTTCCAAGTGCCGCTAGCGACAAAATCAACACCATCTGCAAGCGCGGAAAGCTAGTCGCTAGCAAGCGCTGCTCGACCATGCTCGCCGTGACCCCGCGCTCGCGTCTTGCCTGGGGCTTACGCTTCTTCTTACTCATCGATCACTCACTATGAGCGGGCAGGCCCCGTCAGATCCAGCCGGGTTTGGCGCGCTAGCGAAAAACAGTGATCGTTTGGGGGACTTTCGGCATTAAGCGTTCGATGCGCACGCTTTCGGACGTCTCCCCGCGCGGCAGCTCGCTGACCGCCGAAAGAACTCGGGCCTTGATCGCCGAGGCGTGTCCCGTCGAGGAGTATCGCGGCAAGCGCGTGTTACTCGTCGTGCCCGACGCCACGCGCACTTGCCCACTCGGGCTGCTGTTCGACGGCCTGTTCGAGCAGATCGGCCACGCGACGGCCCAGTTCGACGTGCTGATCGCGCTCGGCACCCATCAGCCGATGAGTGAGGCCGCGATCGGTGAGCGGCTAGAGATCTCGAGCGACGCTCGGCGGGGCAAATACGCGAGCGTGCGCTTCTTCAACCACGAGTGGGACAACGACTCCGCACTGCGCGAGATCGGCGAGCTCAGCCTCGACGACACTCGGCAGCTGACGGACGGACTATTCGCCATCCGCGTGCCGGTGAAGATCAACGCGCGCATCTTCGAATACGATCAGATCATCCTGTGCGGGCCGGTCTTTCCACACGAGGTGGTCGGGTTCAGCGGCGGTAACAAGTATCTGTTTCCGGGGATTTCCGGCCCCGAGGTCTTGAATTTCTTTCATTGGCTGGGCGCGGTCGTGACGAACCCGATGATCATCGGCAACAAGTGGACGCCGGTGCGCAAGGTCGTGGACCGCATCGGGCAGATGGTCAACGTGCCCAAGCTGTGCGTGTGCCTGGTCGTCGATCAGGGGCAGCTCGCGGGCCTGTTCATCGGCAGCCCCGAGGGCGCGTGGGATCAAGCCTCCGATTTGTCCAAGCAGCGACACGTGATCTACAAAGATCGACCGTTTCACACGGTGCTCAGCTGCGCTCCCCCGATGTACGACGAGCTCTGGGTCGGCGGCAAATGCATGTACAAGCTCGAACCGGTCGTGCAAGACGGCGGCGAGCTCATCATTTACGCGCCGCACATTCATGAGGTCAGCGTGACGCACGGCAGGCTGATCCGGCAAATTGGCTACCATTGCCGCGACTATTTCTTGAAACAGTGGGACCGTTTCAAGGACGTCCCTTGGGGCACCTTGGCGCATAGTACGCACGTCCGTGGCATCGGCACGTTCGAGCAGGGCGTAGAACGCTGCCGGGTGCAGGTCACGCTGGCCACCGGTATCCCCGAGCACGTGTGCCGCGAGATCAACCTGGGCTATCGCGATCCCCGAACCATCGATCCGAGCCGCTTCGCAGACCAGGAAGACCAGGGCGTGCTGTGCGTGCCCAAGGCCGGTGAGTTGCTCTATCAATTGAAGCAGCGTCCGGTTTGGGCGCGCGAGACCTGACGACTCGACCTGTCGGCCGCCGTGGCGGAATTGCGAAAGCCACTCACTAGCGCCCCGCCGGTGACCGATTGAGTTTCCGAGCTGATTCAACGGCCGACGACGCGTCATGCCGAGTGAGGCGATTTAGTGGAACCGGTACCAGGTGACCGGCCCGCACTTTGCAAACGACGCGGTGCAACGTTGTATTCATGTGCCGGCCATTCGACTCACGGTATGCTGCGCCCGCAATGGTGAAGCAGCGGTTGCTCGTTCTTTGCGCCGGCTGCTCGCTATTGTTACCGGCGTGTGGCGGCAACGACAGTCCCGCGGCGAAGCCTGCAGTCTGCGTCACTGAAGTGGGCGATCCTTCCGCGCCGGTAATCGACGACTTCGAGGATGGCGACAGCGAGTTGCTCCAACCGAGCAACCGCCATGGCTCTTGGTACGCCACCAATGACGGCACCGGGATTCAAGCCCCGCCGCCAGATCCGACCGGACACAAACCGTTTCTGTTGAGTACGCCCGGTTCGTCCCTTTCACCAAAGTACGCGCTGCGTACGGTCGGCTGGGGGTTCACCGATTGGGGCGCGTTCGTGAGCGTGAACCTCAATTCAGCCGAAAACGCGCTCTGTTCGTACGACGTGTCTGCGTATTCCGGGCTGCGATTTCAGGCAAAAGGTAGTGGTAACCTGCGCGTCTTGATCGGCACGCAGTCCACCACGCAGCTGGCCGACGGCGGCCAGTGCACCGGAGACACCTGCGGCGACTTCGGTGCGGCGGTCGAGCTGAGTGATGACTGGCGGGAGGTCTCAATCGCGTTCGGTGAGCTCACTCAGCCAAGTTGGGCATCGCCTGAGGCGTGGACGCCTAGTGAAGCCGTTCGGCTGACCTACTGGGTCGAGCACGGTGACTTCGATTTCTGGATCGATGACGTCCAGTTCTATTGAAGTGCGAGGTACGGCTAGGGAACCGGTTCCAGCTATGCGCTGTGATTGTGTCGAGTTCGCGTCGACATCGAAGACAGTTGAAGACACCGTGTTCCGTAGCCCTCGTGACATTTTGCCTACTTGACCCCCGCTCTGCATACACCGTATGTATGAGCTAATGTCGACATTGGGTTTGGCGCGGGTGGGTTTGGCGCTGGGGTTAGTGCTTCTGTCGTCGTCCGCTTGGTCGAAAGACTACAAGAGCGGCGAATTCGAGACGTCACACCGTTATGGCTTTGGCGCGTTCGAGGCGCGCATTCACGCCGCCAAGGGGCCCGGCGTCATCAGCACCTTCTTCTTGTGGAAGCCGGGCTCCGAGCAAGCTCCGACCATTCCCTGGCACGAGATCGACTTCGAGATGGGGCAGGCGTCGGGGGACTACCAAACTCAGGTGATGACGCCAGGGCCGAACCCGCCGCAGTACCGCACCGAGCACGCCGTGGCGCACCAGCTACCATCGCGCGCTTGGGACGCCTATTACACCTATCGTATGGAATGGACTCCGACCTACATCGCGTTCTTCGTGGACGGTCAGGAGGTGCGCCGCGAGACGGACCCCGTGGAGTTTGCGCCGATGTTCCTCACGGATTCGACCGGCTACACCCCCGCCAGTGAGCAGATGGAGATCCGGACCGGCGTGTGGCCGGGCGCACCGAGCATCTACGGTTGGTCCGGCGTGTTCGACGGGTCGTCGGTCCCCACCGGCCACTTCGTCGACTACGTGAAGATTTGGAGGTACACGCCGAACCAAGCCAATCAGTTCGGAACCGTGCTGCTCGACGAGCAGTTCAACTCGCTGAACTACAGCAACTGGTACGCCGCCAATTGGTCGTTCGACGCTTCCACGAGCGACTACGTGCAAGGCAATTTGGGCGCTATCGGCGGGCGTTTGGTCGTCGCGCTGACCACCAATGCCGGGCAGGGAATTCTGCCAAATCCACCGGCGGACGTGCCGCCGCCCCCGCCCACGGTGCCGAGCGTCCCCGACGGCTTCGTGATCGAAGCCGAAAAGTACGACGCGTTCTCCGACACCACGCCGGGCAACTCCGGTACTCCCGCTTGCTCGAGCACGGACGTCGACGCCGAGCCGACCTCCGACATCAAGGGCGGCACATGTGACGTCGGTTGGACGGAGCCCGGCGAATGGTTGCAATACAACCTGCAGCTCGCCAAAGCCGACGAGTACGACGTCACGCTGCGCCTCGCTTCGCTCTATACGGATGCCTTCGTGCACCTGGAAGTCGACGGCGTGGACGTGAGCGGCCCGATCCACGGCCCTGGCAGCGGTTGGCAAGCTTGGAGTGATTTCACGATCCCCGGCGTGTTCTTGTCCGCTGGTGCGCATGCGGTCGTGCTCTTCTTCGACAACGGCGGGATGAACGCCAATTACCTGGCGTTCGCGCGCGTCGACACGACGCCGCCCCCCGCCGGTTGCTCCATGACGTGTGACGACGCCAACCCGTGCACCACCGATAGCTGCGATACCGCGTCGGGCGTGTGCAAATTCGTGAACAATACGGCTGCTTGCGCGGACGACGGCAACACGTGCACGAACGACGTGTGCGCGGCCGGTGTCTGCACCCACCCGAACAACACGGCTTCCTGCACGGACGACGGCAACACGTGCACGAATGACATGTGCGCGGCTGGCGTGTGCACTCACCCGAACAATACGGCTTCCTGCGCGGACGATGGCAACTCGTGCACGAATGACGTGTGCGCGGCTGGCGCGTGCACTCACACGAACAATACGGCTTCCTGCGCGGACGATGGCAGCGCCTGCACGAACGACGTGTGCGCGGCCGGCGCGTGTACCCATCCTTCGAACGGTTCCTGCACCACCGCAACGACGCCGTGTTCCGGGCTGTGCAACAATCCCGTGGTCTTCAACGGCACCAGCTTCTCGTCTGGCAACCTCGGTAGCGGCGCGGTTTGCTACCAAACGACGGCCAAGTTGAACGGCGGCGTTTGCGGCAACATGGCGAGCGGCCGCAAAATGACGGTGAATGGCACGGCGGTGAGCTGCACGAGCAACTGGCCAAATCCGTTGCCGGTGAACGCGGCGTGCAGGATCTTGATCGCCACGCGGC
>FSWQ01004458.1_pt1 | contig 15561 bp, 14 predicted proteins | sample 1637691 | NCBI WGS metagenome assembly FSWQ01 (sample SAMEA3914814, study PRJEB12502) | metagenome | biome: forest; material: soil | place: USA | collected 2011-09-16 | depth 0.1 m | reverse complement strand
TCAACGAGTGCGCAACGGAGATCACCGCGGCGCTTCTTCGTAGTTACTGTGGAGGTTTCACGATGCACTCGTACGCACACGGTTTGGTTTTTTCTTTTAGTTTGCTGGTCCCCTTCGCATGCAGCAGCGGCACTGACAGTCCGAGCGCTGTTGGTGGCGCCGGAGCCGCTGCAAGTCAGGCGGGTAGTGCGGGCACCTCGAATGGATCCGCTGGCACGACATCGAGCGCGGGCGCGAGCATCGGAGGCGCCGGCGCGGGAGGCATCAGCTCGGGTGTGGCGGGTAGCGCGGGTGCGAGCGCGGGAGCTTCGGGCAACGCAGGTGCCGGTGGTGGCGCGACCGGTCCCGCTGCACGCGGCGAATATCTAGTGAAGAACGTGCTCGGTTGCACGGGCTGTCACACTCCGCAGCTCACCGGCGGTGGCGGATCGGACATGACGAAATTCCTGTCAGGAGTCGAGTGCTTCGCCAAAGACCCGACCACGATGGGCTGTTTGAACAGCGCCAATCTGACCAATGACGACACGGGCCTCAAGAAGAAGACCGACCAACAAATCAAGGACGCCTTCACCAAGGGCCTAGACCCTGACGCCCCGACCCCCGGCTCCGAGTACCTGTTCGCCCAGATGCCGTACTACCAATTCGCCAATCTGAATGACCAGGATGCGAACGCGATCGTCGCCTACTTGCGAACCGTTCCCGCGGTCGTACACGATTCCAAAAACGGAGCGCCGTTCGATAAACAACCAACCGCCGCGCAATGGACGCCCGTCGTGCCAGCAAGCCTCCCTGCGCCGGTGAACGCCGCGCCAGCCGACGCCGCTAGCGCCGCCAACGGCAAGTACTTGGCGACCATCGCTTGCGCCACTTGTCACACCGTCAACACCAGCGCGACCTCACCGCTGCAACTGGACGCCAGCAAAGGTCTCCAAGGCGGCAAGGAATTCACTACCTCGGTGATGGTGAACAATGTTCCGACATCCAAGAAGATCCAAAGCGCGAACCTAACTCCCGACGCGACCGGCCTAAAAGACTGGACGGCGGCGCAAATCGCAACCGCGATCAAGACCGACAAGGACGACAAGAGCGCCACGCTCTGCTCGCCCATGCGCGGGCTGCCCAACATCACCGACCAAGACGCGATGGACATTGCCGTCTACCTGAAAGCGATCCCGCCGGTGGCCAACGCGCGTACGGAGATGTGTCAGTAGCTACGCTCGGGGCCGGCATTCCTCCGCGGTCGCGCTACAGCCACGGAGTCGACGGGCGACTCACTTCGCGGGAGCACAGCAGCGCGCGCAGTCGTAAGTCACGACGGGCGCGCTGCCGGTCGCGCAGGGGCTTGAGATGCAATGGCCGGTGCCGGCGAGCGCGCCACAGCTCGCGTTGCACACACCGTTGAGCTGCACGGAATGCGGCGGATTGCACATGGTTTGGGTGTCCTCGGGCTCGCTCTCGTCCGGCGCGTAGTAAAGGCGGTCGAGCCCAGCGTTGTCGACCGAGTTGGCGATCACTAGGTGATGCGTGCCCGCGCTGAGACTGACGGTGTAGCGCACGCTGTACTTGAGGTTGTCGTGGAAATAGCTCCAAAACCAGACATCGCCGGTGGTGATGCGCCACAGCACCCAGGTGCCGCCGTCCACCTGAAACCAGAAGCGGTTGGAGTCGATGTCCAGACCGTGAATGCGCCCCCAGATCTGGTACGTGCCCGCGCTGTCCGCGGTGAGCTCATACTCCGCGCGGGCATTGCCTGGCACGGTGTCAAAAGTGGCGCCCTCCTTGGCGTAAATGAAGTGGCCCGCCGAAGCGGTTTGATCGGCAGCGATCAGGAATGGGCCTGAAAGCTTGCCCGACTCGGCCTCGATGTAGCGACCCAACCCGGCGTCGTACTGTGCAATCGTCGTGACGCGCGGGCTGCAACTTGCGAAGCACGCCCAAGCAGCCGTAAGGAGCCCCGCGTTGAGCTTGCGGAAGCTCAACGCGCTTCAACCAAGCGCGCGAGCTTCGTGCTCAAAGGGCTCGCTGGGTGCGCGGCGATGAACGCGGCAGCTTTGCTCTTCGCGGCCGCGCTGTTGCCGCTCGCGACGAGAGCTTCAACGGTCAGCACGTCGCGCTCTTGGCCGAGCTCACCTTTGGGAAATTGGGCTTGCAATTGCCTGAGCGTGCCGAGCGCGGCGCGCGGATCCCCCCCATGCAGCTCACGACGCACCGTGGCAACAAGAGAAGCCTCGGCGTCTAGCCGACTGAGGTGGGTGCTCGAAAACGCTGAGCTCGGTGCGGCACTGGCCAACGCAGGCGCAGCGGTCCGCGGCGCATCCGGTGCTGCGACGGGCACGGGGCCCGAAGCACTGGGCGCCTGCATCGCACTGGGCACGGTGACAGGCGCGGAAGACACCGGATTCACGATCTGATTCGGCGCGCGATGTTCAGCGCGATACCAGTAACCACCCACGCCAAGAAACCCAGCAATCACGAGCCCCACGGCGAGCTTGCCGCCGACCACCGAAGCCAACGCGGGCGCCACGTGGCTCGCAATGCCAGGTGCGGGCGCCGCTGCCGGTGCGGGCGCCACCTTTGGCAACGCAGCTACCTTCGCCGCCATGGCGGCCCAGCTTTGGATCGCCGCGTCGGACCTGGGCGCCGCCTCACGCAAGCTCTGCAGGAGCTCACGCACCGCTGGATCAGCGGTCGCGGATTTGAGGATGCGTTCAGGATCGCTCATGGCAGGGCCTGCTTTAGTGGGGCTTCCTCGTGCGCCGAGAGCCGCTTGACCTCACGCGTGAACAGTTCCCGCGCCAAGCGCAAACGCGAGCGCACAGTGCCCACCGAAATTCCGAGTAGCTCCGCAATCTCGCTGCCCGACATCTCTTCCAGCTCGAATAACACGAACACCAGGCGTTGCGCTTCCGGGAGCTTGTTCAAGATAGCTTCCGCCGTCGCTAGGCGGCGACGCGCATCCGCATCTTCGCGGGCGTCCTCTTGCGAGCCGGACAAGTCCTCGATCTGCGCCGGTTCTGTGGCGACCTCGAGCCGGATGGGGGCCGAGCGACGGTAGTCACTGGCGGCATTCAGGCACACGCGAAACAACCAGGTTCGAAGCGAAGAGCGATTCTCGAACGCGGCCAACTTCAGGTAAACGACGATGAACACCTTCTGGGTCACGTCTTGAACGTCCGGTTCGCGCACACCCAACCGGCGCAGCTCCCTCCACACGAAGTCGAAGTGCTCCAGGTAGACCTCGCGGAACTGATGCTCTGGCGCGCTCATGTCATGAAACCCAGAGATTGTGGCTCGTGATCCCAGCGCGACCTAAGGGAAAATGACCGTGAAGGACAGGAGGCCTTGAGCCGTTCGCGAGGGTGGAGGTCATGTGCGTGGGCGCGTCCTTCTGCCGACAGAAGAATGACCCGTATGTGCACAAACGGCTCGGAGTTGGCTCAGCTATCGACAGAAAAAGCGCGACGGTTGAGCCGTTTGCGACGGTCGCGGTCATTTTCCTTCACGGGCATGCGCAAAATCGATGGCACTGGCGGCCAGGCAGTTCGGGGCACGAGTGAGTGCGTGGACAACGAGTCGTCCCCTTGAAGCGAGTGGACAGCGCACGGCAGGCGCGAGCTCGAGCAGCGGCCGCTGTCCTGGCGTCGATCTTGGCGCTCACGAGCGCGTGCCAGAAGTTCACCGCGACCGACGCGAGCGGCGGCAGCGGGGACCTAGGTGCCGCGGGCGAACCCCAGGCTGGCGCGAGCGGTAGCGCGGACTCGGTCGCCACTAGCGGCATCGGTGGTGGGCCCGAGCAAGCTGGTGGCGATGCGGGCGCAGCAGCCTCAGGTGCGCCCGGCATCGGCGGAGCAGGCGGCTCGGACAGCACTGCCCGCGGCTCGAGCGGAGGCGCCGACTGCGACTCGCAACGCCCATGCGCTGCACCCACACCCACGTGCGAGGCCGGTAAGTGCGTCGTGCGGGGGCCAACGATGATCAAGGTGAGCCCGTTCTACATCGACAGCACGGAAGTAACCGTCACGCAGTACGGGGTGTTCGCCAAGCTCAACACCGCAACGACCGCCAATCAGGCTCCCGAGTGCGGCTGGAACACTTCCTATGATCCAGTGTTCGTGCAAAATGCACCGCTCGCGCCACCGAATCAGCCAGTGACCAATGTCGACTTCTGTGACGCTGCGGCCTTCTGTGCGTGGGCCGACGAGCGGCTGTGCGGAAACATCAACGGCGGTCCGATTGCGCTGTCGCAGCTCGCCAATCCCGATGTCAGCCAATGGTTCGCGTCCTGCGCCGGGCCGAGCTCGCAGCACTATTCGTACGGCACTGCTTACGAACGCGGCGCCTGCAACGACCAAAACGGCGCCAAGAAGCTGCTCGAAGTCGGCACCGAGCCCAAGTGCCAGGGCTACTACCCGGGCCTGTTCGATATGCTCGGTAACGCCCAGGAGTGGGTCGACGCGTGCCAAGCAAAGGCCGGGCCGCTCGACGGCTGCGAACGCATCGGCGGTTCGTACGAAAACGGACCCGACACCGTGTGCAGCACGTCCGGTCTGGCACAGCGCAATGCTTATGCGCCCAAAGTCGGCTTTCGCTGTTGTAGCAAATAGCAGCAAACGTACGCTTTTTCAGCGCTCAGGGCAGGCCAGAAACGGCCTCGAAGCTGAGGACCTGCTCGATTTTTCCGGACCCTGTCAGCGGCGACACTAGATACGGACGCGAAGCGCTTTGCCAACGAGTCACGTTGAACCCAGCGCGGACCGCCAGATCGAAGACCTCGTCACGCGAGTGGCGGCGAGCGAGGGGCGTTTCCGGTGGATAGAGCAAGGGCCCCTGGTTGAGCCAACGCCCGCCCGGCCGCAGCAGACGACGCAGCCTGTGCAGGAACGCGCCGAGGTCCGTCGGCACGCGGTCGATGAACCAGGGCGTCACGATGGTGTCGAACGTGGCGTCACTGAACGGCGGCTCTAGCCCGTTCGCGAGAAAAAAATGAAAATGCTGTTCGTCTAGGGGCCCGTCGGGTGCGCTCAGTGTCCAGGTCGTGGATACGTGGCTCGCTTCGAGCACGTTGAGGCTCGCTTCCGTGAGGCGAACTGCGCGGCCGCGCACCACCGCTTCGGCGATCACGAAAAGGTACGGATCGATGTCCACAACGGTGGTCTCCGTCGCGCCGCAGCGGCGGTGTAGATCGTACGCAAGCCGCGCCGCACCGGCACCGAGCACCAGCAGGCGGCCCAGCTCGCCCGGGGCGACGTCGCGCAAAGCGTCGAGCGCATCGGCATTTTCGCTGGTTTTTGTGCCGGTCCAGCCCCAATCGCGGAACAGGTAGTAGCTGTATTCGACGACGCCACGGGGCAGCCCGTTCGCGCCGCCCTCGAGCGGACCGCCAAGCGCGGGGCCAAGCAGAGCCGCGAAGTCGTCGGCTTGATCGCGCACAGCGCTGGCCATCGCGCGCAGGCGGGTCGCGCCGTCTGGCAATACGTCCTCCGCGGCGGCGGCGGCCTCGAGAGCTGCGTGGGTTCTCGCGCCGTTGCTCAGCAGCAGCGCAAGCTGCCGGCGCCAAAGCTCGACGTGGGCCCTGGGCTCTGGCAGCAGAACAGGGATTCGGCCCACTCGCGTGTAGCGTTCGCCGCAGCGGAAACAAGAGATGTCGTCCGCGCGCACATCGAGCGGAGCAGCGCAGCGCGCGCAGACGACGCGATCGAAAACCTGGCTCATACCGCCAATGTCCATCCGATCGACCAATTCAGCAATGCTGTCCCAGACGTGCGCCAGGGCACAGGGTGCACCGGCGCGACGGGGGACGAGCCTTTCTGCGCCGCGCCTCAAACCGATGCGGCTTGCATCGCGAGCTCGATGGCCGCTGCGATCGCAGCCGGTTGAGATACATAGAGTGCGTGGCTTCCGGCCACCTCAGTGATGCGTGAGCCCGCACGCGCCGCCATGGCTCGCTGAGCGGGCGGCGGAATCATGTGGTCCTCGGTCGCAACGACGTACACGCTCGGCTTCGACTTCCACGCGGGTTGGGTCACCGCGCCTGCCAACGCCTCGAGCCCCCACGGCACCTGGGAATCCGCCATGAATGCGGCCAAATCGGGCGCGACGTCTGCCGCGAACGACGCGGCGAACTTTGCTTTGTCCAGGAACAGGAAGCCGTCCTGCGGAGGCAGGATGGGCGGCACCGGCGCGCCGGGCGGCGGGTCTTTGATGATAGAAGCGACGGACTCACCGGCGTCCGGCGCGAACGCCGCGACGTAAACGAGGGCCGCCACCTTCGGATCGTTTCCCGCCTCCGTGACGACGACGCCGCCGTAGGAGTGCCCCACGAGGATCGCCGGCCCATCTTGAGCGGCGAGCGCTCGCTTCGTCACCGCCACGTCGTCGGCCAGCGACGTGGTCGGGTTTTGCACCACGGTCACGTTGTAACCCCGCTTCCGGAGCTCAGCATGCACGCCCTGCCAGCCCGAGCCGTCCACGAAACCGCCGTGCACCAACACCACATTTTTTACGCCCATTTGCTTGTCCTTGGTCATTGAGAGCCTCCTTACCCGACCGAAAGTAGGCGCGGTCGCCCTCAATAACCAGTTCCGAATATTCGTCTATTAGTGATAGATACTCACTAATGGAATTCAGCTCCCGGCAGCTCCGCGCGTTCCATCTCGTAGCGGAGCATCGCAACTTCGCGCGCGCTGCACAGGCACTCTTCGTCACCCCGTCAGGCCTCAGTGTGCTGGTCCGTGAGTTCGAGAATCAGCTCGGCTACCGCCTATTCGATCGCACCACGCGACAAGTTCAACTCACCCGCCACGGCGCGGACTTGCTGGAAGCAACGAGCCGCAGCCTCGACGCGCTCGATGAAGCAATGAGCCGCGTCGGGCGCAGCGCGCGCGGCAAGCACCAAGCCGTTTCGCTCGGCACAACACCGCTCGTCGCGGCCAATGTGCTGCCGCAGGCAATGCGCGAGTACCGGCGCCATCGGCCTGAGCTGCGTGTGCGCCTGTTCGATGCCGACCAAGACACGGTCCTGCGCCAGGTCCAAACCGGCAAGCTGGACGTTGGCGTGGGCCTGTTCAAGGGCGTGCCGGGCGTGAAGCGCGTGCCTTTCTTCCGCTCCTCACTCGTGCTCATTCGCTCCCGCCGCCACAGCAACACCGCGCCTGGTGGCGACCTGCGCTGGTCCGCTCTCGAAGGCGAGCATTTGATCGTGCTCTCACCCTCCAGCCCGCACCAGCAACTCGTCGACCAGCAACTGGCCAAGTCACGCGTGAGCTATGAAGCGGCCGGCGTCGCAAACCTACTCGACACCCAAATAGCCCTCGTCGAAGCCGACGAAGGCGCCGCCATCGTGCCCTCCTTCGGCCTCGCCCTGTGCAGCAACCGTGACGTCGTAGCGAGCCGCCTGGTAGACCCCGTAGTGAGCCTGGACTTTCATCAGATCACCCAACGCGGCCGCACTCTGCCCGAGGGCGCAGACGAGTTCGTCGCATTCCTCAAAACCTACTTCGCAGCCTGGGCGGCGCGCGCGGGCGTCACGTGAGGAGGCCAAGCGAACCCACTGCGTCCCTACAACACCCCAGCGGCAAGACCCGCGACGAGCAACCAGAGCAATGACCATTTACCAGCTCGTGAGGTCGCGTTAGACGCTCGACTAGTAGCGACTACTCGAAACATGCCGAATCTCGTCAGTCGCTATCGGTTCGGGCCTGGCAGCGCTTTGCAGCGGCTCGTGACTCCACGGGCACATGCTCCGGATCTCCCCGTCGCCTATCGAAAGGCCTGAGATGCCGAAGCAAGTCGTACGCTTTTCCCAATGGTTCTTGGGCCTCGCGCTGAGCTTGTCCGTGCTCGTGAGCTCGCGTCCGGCGCGGGCCTTCAATTACTCAGAGCATCACGACGCGGTTTGCGTAGCAGTGGCGGCGACGTGCGCCCAGCTCGTCAACGTTCCACCCGGTGAAGACGCCGAGCACGCCGCGCGACGCACGCTGGCGCTCGGCATGCTGTGCAACAACTCGTGCGGCAACCTGCCGGCGGGCTCGGTGCAGGTTACTGAGCAACACACGCTCTTCGAGCAAGGTTGCCAAACGAAGGACTTCGGTGACGCGGTCGCGTTGATTGACTATTGGCCGGGGCGCACGATCCGCCGCGTGAGCTGTGGCTGGATCGACGTCGCCAAAAAGAACATCGTCCACGCGGGCATTGCGGCGCTGATTGCCGATGACCACTTTTGCCCCAACGCGCCCGTCGCCTACACGGAAGACCACCGCGCCGCGCGAGCGATAGCGCTCTCGGCGAGCGAAGAAAAGACGGACAACGTCTACGACACGTTCCGGGTCGCGCTGTTTCAAGAAGCCGAGGCGCTGCACTACTACACCGACAACTTCGCCGCAGGTCATCAAATGGCGCGGCTCAAGGACGGCAACGACCCATTCGTAACGAAAAGCATTCACGACTACTACAACGCAGTAGGCAGGCAGTACGCGACCAAACACGACCGCACCTTCGTGATGGCCTACGGTGACGGCCATCTGGAGGCGACCGAAAAGGCGCTGATGGCAGCGGCGGTGGCGCGCTCCCTGGGTGACGTCGTGCAAAGCTTCGTGGAGGCAACACTGCAGGACCACCACCCGGAAGACTACGCGCCGGTCTGCCCCGGGCAGAATGACCCCAATGAACCGCCCGGCTTGGAGGAAGAGGTGCCACTGCATCTTCGCCACCACAGCGGCGAGCTGCGCGCAGGCTTCTATGACATCATGCAAGTGACGACCGGCGATGAAGTCATCGCGGGTCGCACGGTTGCGTTCGAGGTAGAGTATGCACTGCCCGTTCTTCCAGCGCTGAATCTCGCGGCAAAGGCGGAGATCGCGAGTTGGAAGCGCGGCGTGACGCTGGCTGAGCTAAACGCAGGGGTTCGCCGAACCTACCGCGGCAGGGACATCGGCCTCGTGCCCCTCACCGTGGAATTCGTGCCCGTCCTCTGGCGAACCTTTCGCCTCGTCGGCACCGTCGCGCCCCTGCGCATCAGCATGGTGGATCTGGTCAGCCCCAAGCCGGGCTACTTTCGCGTCGGCAGTTGGTACGACGGTGTCGACACCTCCCTAGGCGTAGAAGCCGCTGTCCTTTTGGTCGCAATCCGCGCCAGCCTCATGTTGGACGCCCACCGCTCCCTCCACAGCGACGACTTAGTATTCGGTTACGGCGCCGTTTTTTCCGGCGCGTACCGCTGGTAACGGCGGAAGGGCCCCTCGCGACCACTGAACATGAGCCGCAAGGCGGTTTCGTGGGCGCCCCCTTCAGCTCTCTCACTCGCACTATCCTGCCAGCGCCTCCAGGCGCCCGTGCGTGATGTGCGGGTCAGTCGCGTGCCCGAAGTGCTCCTCTGGTTGGCCGAAGGCCTGACCGATCGAAACGAGCAGCCGATTGTTGGGCGTGCCCGTGTTGAGGTCCGCGCGCAGATCGAGGTAGCGACCGGACCGAAAGTGCCCGCCGGCACCGCCCGCAAGCAAGGTGGGAACGCTGCGGGAGGCGTGCCGAGCGGGGTCTCCCATGTCGCTGGAGACGTAGACGATGCTGTCGTCAAGCACGCCAGCCTCGTCGAGGCGTTGCAGGAGTCGCGCGACTTTGCCGTAGGAATGGCGGTTTTGGGTGGCCAGTGTTTGCCACGTGTCGGGCGCTCCGGCGTGCGCGCCGATTTGCGCGTCGTAGCGGTGCGCGACGTCGGTGTGGACGTCGTCGGGGAAGCCCGGGACTTGCCGGGTGCGCGAAAGGTCGGCCAAGAACAGCGTCGCGAACCGGGTAAGGTCGCAGGCCATAGCGCGCGCCAGCAGATCGATTTGCAGGTCAGCGATGGCTTCGAAGTAGGGCTCTCCGCCAGCGTATGCGTTGAGACGCGGGAACGCGTTCGGGCGCACGGGCGCCGCGCAGGATCGCTCCACTTGGGTCAGGCGTTTTTCGATCTCGCGCAGCGCGACTTGGTGCTGCTCGAGCTTGGGGCGTTCAGACGCGGGGGTGCGTTGCGCGAGGCCGCGCAAATCCGCCCGCACCGCGTCAAGCACGCTCTTCCCAACGCGACGTTGGCGCGCCAGATCTTGTGGTGCGCCAACGGGACGACCGAACAGCGAGTCGAAGACTTGCGCGGGGTCGATCCATTTGGGGATCGGCGCGCCGCCACGGGCGTAGCTCAGGTTGTAGCCGATCTCCGTGCTATCGCTGCCGATCGCCAAGGCCAACGACGTGTGTGGGGTGTCGACGCCAAGGCCTCGTTCGACCGCCAAAAACTGGTCTATAGACGCATTTTTCCCATCGGCGCCGCTGCCCGTGAGGATCACTCTTGCCGCGTCGTGCCCGATGGTACCGACGGCGATGCCCGCGCTGAGATCGATACCATCGACGACCAGCAGCCGGCTCTTGAAGCTTTTTCCGTACCGCAGCGGATCGTCGAACGGAGCCAGGCTCGAGCCCGGGTAGGCGATGTCGAAGCCTGGCCGCGGTTGCCACAGCTCGTGCGCACGACCATGCGGCGTGTACACACCCACGAAGCACAAAGGTCGACCGCTGAGCAGCGAGACACCGGCTCGGGTCGCTGGTTCGGTCGCGCGGGCTTGTCGGCTCGACGCGAGCGCGCCGAGCGCGCTGCCTGCGCCCAACGCCAACAAGAACCTGCGCCGATCGAGACGGGTCATTCGGTGCACTCGCTCAGCTGCTCTGTCACGGCAAAACCTCTCGCTCGATGAAGAGATCACTCGCCACGAACGCCACCAGCTCCTCCAGCAGGTTCCCAGAGGAGCTGTCGGGCAGCCCCCGGGCGAGATCGACGAACGTTTGCTCGGGGCCGGGCGCGCTGCTGCCGCTGAAGAAGCGAAATGCCTGGCGGGCAAAGCAGGCCTCGACGCGCGGATTCTTGGCCAGATAGCGCGACAAATCGCGACTATCGACGAAATGAAGTGAGCGGCCGTCGCGCCAGATCTCCGCGCTGGTGTCGATGGGCCGGGCGTTCTCGGTCCGGCGGAGCTGACCGGCAGCGTCGAAATTTTCGAAGCTAAAGCCCAGCTGGTCCAGCTGCTGGTGACACCCGGAGCACGCGGCCGAAGCGGTGTGAACGTCGAAGCGCGCGCGGGTGGTAAGAGTCGGAGCCGGTGGCGGCAGCACGATGTCGATGCCCACCTCCCCGGGGCGTTTCACTGGTTCGCAGAGTAAGCGACGCAGCACGAAGTCGCCGCGCTTTATCGGGCTCGAGCTGTCGTCGTGCGCGTGGGTCGAGAGGAAGCTCGCTTGTTGCAAGACGCCGAGCCGGCCGCTGTCACCCAGTGAGGCTTCGGGGCCATAGCTGTGCAGCCCATAGAAGCGGGCCATGACCGGGTCGACGGAGGCGAAGCCAGCGGTGAGCAGGGCGCGTACCGTCGCCCCGTGATAGACCAGCACTTGGTCGACGAACGCCTTCGTTTCGTCCAAGAAGTGTGGCTTGAGCTCGTCGTAGTCGGCGATCACGCTCGGCGCTTTGGCGGTCTGTTCGAGTCCGTCTACCTCCAACCATTCCAACACGAAGCGCTGAAATTGGTCTCGGGTATCACTTGCTGCGATGAGCCGTCGCGCGTGGCGTGCGCGCTCCGCTCCCGAACGGAGCAAGCCTGCGCGGGCTGCCGCGAGCAGCTCGGCATCCGGCGGACCACCTCGCACAGTGAAGGCGATTTCCGACGCGATTTCGTCGGGCGTGAGCGCCACTCGTGCACCGGGAGTGGCGCCTGCGCCGAGCTCGGTCGTGTACAGGAAGCTGGGCGACATGAGCAGCGTGCGGAGCAGCGCTTCGAGCCCACCCGCGAAGCCCGCACCGTCGGCGCTGCCTGCTGCAAAGGTGGTCAGCAAGCGCTGTCGTTCGTCTGGCGCAAGTGGGTGTCGAAATGCGCGACTGCCGAACGATTCCACAGTGCGTGCGACGCAGGCTGCACCTGGCTTGGTCGCACACGGCGCCAGCTTGCCAGCTCGAGCTCGCACCGCGTCGTGCGCCAACGCCGAAACGATCTGGTCTAGCCGCGTCGAGCCTTCGCTGCTCGTCGTCTGATCGGCGTTGCGCGTGTACCCCGATTGGCGAACCTCGGGCGGGAGCTGGCCCGCGAGGTCGAGGGGCATGCCGAGCAGCTCGCTCGCGCTGCGCTCGTATTCCGCATTGCTGAGGCGGCGGATCCGCGCCGGAAGCAGCGGGTGCGCGCTCACGGCGTCGGCGATCGTCGGCTGTCCGAGCGAGGCCGCGCAACCCGCGAGGAGCGCGCCCCAGGCAGCCAGCGCGCCCACGCCGAGCGAGGCGCGCAGGCTGCTCGTCACGGCGTCGTCGCCTTCGGCAGCAGCGCGATGTCGTCGATCCAAAAGTCGGCTGGCAGCGCCGCAATGCCCACCGAGAAGCCGAGGCCCAGCACACGCGCGGGGTCGAAACGCACTTCCGTGCCCCACCCTCCTTGCTGCAGCTGCTCCCAGAGCACGACGTGGTCGTCCCAACGCTCGCCCAGCCGGATGAGCTTCCCGGGCGCATCGTAACAGCCCTTGCTGCACTCTCCGCCATAGTCGGTTGGGGTGGTGCCGGGGACGTCGACCTTGAATTGAATGGTGCCCGTGCCTTTGGCTCGGAACTTCACCCCGCGAAAGGCCGACACGTTGAGCGGACAGCGCACGCCCGCGTTCGAAGCGCGCAGGGTCGTAGCGAAGAGCATGCCCCATTCGGTTTGTCCTGAGGCCGTGATATGCGCGGCGAACGCGTTGTCTTTGCTCGCTTCCGAGGCCGGCAGCGAGGCGGGCGTGAATTTCGAGTCGGGCGAGAGGCGGGAGCCTGGGGTGTGGTCGCTCACGGTGAACCACCAAGCCTCACGCTGGTAACCTTTGAAGGGCTTAGCGTCGCCGTCCTCGAAGTCGTCGACGAGCGCGGTCTCGCTCGGAGGCGTGGCCTCGGCACAGGGGCCAGAGCGCGGCGACAACGAGCCCGCGGGCAAGGGCAGCTCTTTCACCTGAGCACCCTTACCGCCGAACACCGCGCTCCCGCCGGACGGCTGCTGGCCTGCACCGCAGCCGAACAGCGCCAGCAGCGAAGCGAGTAAGGCCGTTCCGGTCCGTGTCGATAGTCGCCAACTCCACATGTTGCCTGCAATGGCCGGCGCCCACCGAACCGATTTGAAAATCCACATCGGTCGCGTGGAAGGTCTCCGCGCGCGCCCGGCGAAATTCCGATCGCCGAGCCAGTATCTGGCCATGGTACTAGCGTGTCGGTCGTCGCCATCTCTCGTGACCGTTTCAAGGAGTCGTTTGCGTTGCCGGCGCACAAGTCCGTCCTAGTTGAAGAGCGCGCCGACGAAGCGCGTCTGCGCGTGTTGATGGACACGCATTTCGACTTCGTGTGGCGCAGCCTTCGCCGCCTGGGCTTGCTCGGTGCCGACGCTGACGACGGTACCCAGGAAGTGTTCCTCGTCGCCAGCCGCAAGCTGAAGGCGATCGCGCTCGGTCACGAGCGGAATTTCTTGTTTGCAACCGCCGTGCGCGTGGCCTCGACGCGGCGTCGCTCGCTGCAGCGTCGCCGTGAAGAACCGCTCGCTCCGTCGCACGAGCAGCAGCCCTCCGAAGTCGGGCCGGAGCGCTTGGCCGAGCTATCCCGCGCACGCCAAGACTTGCAGTTGATTCTCGACGGCCTCGAGCTGCAGCAGCGCGCCGTGTTCATTCTATTCGAGCTCGAGGAGCTCACGGTGCCCGAGATTGCGAGCGCGCTCGGCGTGCCTGTCGGGACCGTCAGCTCACGCTTACGCGCTGCACGTGAACACTTTCAAGGGTTCGTCCGGCGTTTGCATGCGCGCGACGCATTTCAAAAGGGCAGCCCGTGAGCGATTTGCCCCTCTCCGGCGAAACCCGCCTGCGTGAGCGCGGGTCGGCGGCCGAGCGCAGTCTGCTCGCGTCGGCGGATACCGATCGCCCTGACGCCGACCTGCGCCGCGCGCTGACGATGCGCGTCTTAGGTGAGCATCGCGCGCGTCGACGGCGCTTGCTGAGCCAGCTCGTCGGCGCGGGGGTGCTGGGCCTATCGGTCGCCGCCAGCGTAGCGATCGCCAATCACGGTGGCTCGCGCTCAGTGAGTGTGGCGGCCGAGCCGCACGCGAGCATTCCCCGGCCGAACGTGCCAGTACTTGCGCCGAGCGCAAGCGTGGAGAGCGCGTTCGCGCCGTGCACCCCGCCTGCCGTCGCGAGCGGAGAATACCCGCTGATCGACGACTTCGAAGATGGCGACGCGCGCGCCCCGATGCTCGAGCACCGCGCAGGCACGTGGTTCACGTTCAACGACGGGAGCGGGGTGCAGGCTCCCAAGCCCGGTGCGCTGCTGACGGCCATGCGCATTCCCGGTGGACGCGGAGCGAGTCACTTCGGCCTGCACAGCACTGGCGGCAAGTTCAACAAGTGGGGCGCAAACCTCAGCCTGGAGCTGAACCCGCGCCGCTGTTACGACGCTTCTGCCTACGCTGGCGTGCAGTTTTGGGCGCGTGGCCGTGGTGAGCTGCGTGTTGTCGTACAAATGACCCACGTCGTTTCGGAGGAGTTTGGTGGCAGTTGCACGCACGATTGCTTCGACGGCCATGCCACGCGCATCCAGCTCGGGCGCGACTTCAAACGAATCGAAGTGCGCTGGGCCGAGTTGCGGCAGACGGGTTTTGGCACGCCGCTGCCGTTCGACGCGCGGTCGCTCTTTTCGATCGCGTTCTCCGTGCTCCCCGAGCAAACGCCGTTCGACTTTTGGATCGATGACGTGAGCTTCATTCCGCGTTGAGAGTGGCGCCCCAAACGAAAAAACCGGCCCGAGCGTTCGCTCTAGCCGGTCTTTCTTCGTTTCAGTTTTTCGGAGCGGGAGAAGGGATTCGAACCCTCGACGTCAACCTTGGCAACAGGGTCCAACCCCGTTTCGTGCCGTTACGATAACCGAAAAACATCGAGAAAAGTGGCGATTGGCGTTACCCAGGCGATCCAGTCGTTACGACCAAGTGGTACTTTAGGTGGTACTCAACGAGGTTGAGTACCACCTACCTGAATCGGGTTCGTGTCGGGGGTTCGAATCTGACCGGCGTGCTCGCGCGGTAGCGCACAGCGCTTGAGGATCACAGCTGGGTGATCCGTGGCGTTCCGGTTTGTATGCGGTGCAAGGAAACCTCACCGCGATTCCTGCTCGGCGACCGCCATTCCGCGTCGCCTTCCCGCACTGGCATCTGCTCGATCATGGATAGGGCACGCTGATTCCGCCGCGTGGCCAAGGTAGCGCCTCATCGCGTCTTGCGCGGACGGCCTCGTCGAACCTTCACCATGTCCGGGGCCGGAGCCTCCAAGAGCGCGAGAGCCGGTACGCGGAGCCCGTTCGCCAGTTTGACCAACGTCGCGAGCGTCAGATTCGTGCCGAGCTCTACCCGGCTCAGGTATTGGACCGAAAAACCCATCTTCTCGGCGAGCTGCTCTTGGCTGAGGCCAGCCTTCTGGCGGAGCTCGGCCACGCGCCGCCCGACATTTACGATGAGCCTCTCAGGGTTTTCGCGCGCCACCGCCGCACGCTGTTCGGCG
>FSWQ01000842.1_pt1 | contig 15573 bp, 18 predicted proteins | sample 1637691 | NCBI WGS metagenome assembly FSWQ01 (sample SAMEA3914814, study PRJEB12502) | metagenome | biome: forest; material: soil | place: USA | collected 2011-09-16 | depth 0.1 m | reverse complement strand
GTCCACCGCATTCGCGGACGCGGCGTTGGCAAATAGCCGCGGCGCGCCCGCCCGTAAAAGTGCCCTTTGGCTGGCGGCGCGTCCGCAAATTCGCCTCAGTCACCCCTCATAAATGACGGCGAATTTCGCCGGTTTGGCCTTTACGTCGGGCTCGGGCGTCGCCAAATTTCGAGACCAATGGCCAGCAATGAGTTTTTAGCGTCGCACCCGTCCGCGCCGAAGCCCGCGTGTCGCGTGCTCGTCGTCGAGGACAACACCGACGCCGGTGAGTTGCTCGGTGCGTTCATCGAGCGCGCTGGGCACGTGACGAGCGTGGTGAGCTGCGCGCGTGATGCGTTGGCGATTGCGGACGCGCTACGTCCGGATGTCGCGCTGATCGACATCGGCTTGCCGGACATGAATGGCTACGAGCTCGTGCGATCGCTGCGTGCACTGCCTGGGCTCGAAGGCTGTCACTACGTGGCGGTGACGGGTCACAAGAGCCAAAGCTCCATCGCTCGCGGCATCAGCGCGGGGTTCGAGGCGTACCTCACGAAGCCGGTCAACCCGGAGGACTTGTTGCCATTGATTCGCGGCCGGAACTGATTTCAGGGCATTTTTCCTGAGCATCGCCGCGGAGGCCTAGCGAAAGCCGGGGCGCTGTTGCGATGGGGACTAGCTTGTGATTGTACTTACTCGCTGCGCGGAGAGCGTATTAGCGAGGAGAACGAGAGCATGGTCGACCCCAATGCCGGTAAGCCTGTCCCGGGTGACGCATGGCAAGCGGGCGCGACCGCGGAAGAAGGCTTGGCGCAGGGCATGCTGGAGGCGCTACCCATCGCCGCCGGCTGGGTGAGTCCCGACGGCCAGATCGGCTTTTGGAATCGCCGTGCGCGGAGTCTGTTCGGCTATTCGCTGGAGCGGGTTCGTGACCGCCCTACCTGGTACCGGTTGGCCTATCCGGACGAGGACTACCGAACGGACGTCGTCGGCCGCTGGGAAAGCGCAGTTCGCGTCGCCGCGCACGACGGCAGCGAGATTCGCTTCGACGCAGTTCGGATTCGCACTGCGGCCGGCACGGACGTTCATGTCGAGATGCAGGGCACCTTCGTCGATCGACAGTTGCTGGTCGTTTTTCACGACGTCACCGACAGACTAGGCGCCGAGCGGGCGCTCCGTGAAAGCGAAGCTCGCCTGGCGGCCGCGTTCGCGTCCATTCCCGACGCCTGCGCGATCAGCAACGTCGAGACCGGGCACTACGTCTTGGTCAATGAGGGCTTCGTGCGCATCACCGGTTGGGAAGCGGCGCAGGCACTCGGTAAGAACTCCGCTGATTTGGAGCTATGGGTTCACTACGACGACCGCAATGAGGTCGTCAGGCGGCTGGTCCAGAGTGGCCGGGTCGATGATTACGAGGCGGAATTCAGGCGGCGCGATGGCGAGGTCATGCAGGGGGTGGTGTTCGGGCGCGTGGTCAAGGCGGGCGACACGCCCTTCGTCATCACCATCACGCGCGACGTGACCGCGCAGCGCCTACTGGAACGCAAGGTAATGGAAGCTCAGCGCCTGGACAGCGTGGGCCGGCTTGCTGGCGGCGTCGCCCATGATTTCAACAATCTGTTGACGGTCATCCAGGGCAATCTGGAGCTTGCTTTGCTCCGTTCGCCAGGAGACCCCGCGCTCCGTTCGGAGCTTCAGGATACCCTCACCGCGAGCCAACAGGCCGCTGCAGTGACGCGGCAGCTATTGGCGTTTGGGCGGAAGCAGATCCTGACCGCGCGCGCCGTTGATTTGAATGCCGTACTGCAGCGGATGCGGGACTTGATCCGACGTGTAATCGGGGAAGGGATTGCGCTCGAGCTGAGCCTCAGCCCGGATCTGCACCCGGTACTGTTGGACGAAGCGCAGTTGGAGCAGGTATTGCTGAACCTAGTGCTCAATGCGCGTGATGCAATGCCGGGTGGCGGCAAGCTTCACATCACGACGCGCGAGCTGCCCGCCGAAAGCGGGCTCTCTGACGGGGCGGACGCGCGCACGACTCAGGGGGCGCGCGTGCGGCTCACCGTGGAGGACTCCGGCACGGGCATGTCGCCGCAGATTCGCGAGCGCATCTTCGAGCCATTTTTCACGACCAAGGAGCAGGGCAAGGGCACTGGCCTCGGCTTGGCCTCGGTTTACGGCATCGTGCAGCAAAGTGGCGCTGCAATCGAGGTGGATACGCAGCTTGGCCGGGGCACCGCTTTTCATCTGGATTTTGCGCGTTCCGCTGCGCCCGCCCCGGAACCAAGCCGGCCGCTACCTGTTGCCCCTGGGCTGACCGCTCCACGCACCGTGCTGGTCGTCGAAGACGAAGTGAGCGTCGCCAAGCTGGTGCGCCGGGTCTTGGAGAACGCCGGTATCACCGTGCTGCTCGCGCACGATGCCGAGGCGGCCGAAGCGCTCGCGCTGGCTCACCCGGGCCGTATCGACCTGCTTTTGACGGACGTCGTGATGCCCAAGACCAGCGGCCGTGTGCTCGCGGATCGCTTGACGCGCCGCTTTCCGACTCTCGTCGTGTTGTTCATGAGCGGGTTCGCCGGTGACTCGCTCGAACCAGACGGCGTGACCGACTCCGCACTGCTTTTCCTGCACAAACCCTTCACGCCAGACGTGCTGCAGGCACGTGTGTTCGAAGCGCTGTCGAGCGCGGTACTGTTGCCCTGAACGCCTATTTTTCCGCGCAAGAAATGATCGGGCCGCCGGTGGAGCGGGCGATTTCTGTCGGGGGACGTTGCCAGTCGAAGGTCACGGCGCTGGGCTCCGCGGAGGTAGCAATCAGCGAGACCTCGCAGTTGGCTTTGGCGATGCGCAGCGTGCCCTTGTCACGAATCGTGGCGGCGGCCAGGGTCTGAATCGCGGGCCCGGTTTGCTGGCCACGTAGGCGGCGGCCAGCGCCTCTGCTTGGTCGCGACACGCGAGCGCGACATGCATGGATGCGCCTGGCACCTCTACGTTGGCGGTGTAGCCGGCAGGCCCTACGAGCTGTGGTCCGAACACTAGCAGCGCGTTCGGCTGTAGCTCGACGGGCACGCGCTTCGTTTCGCCGGCGTCAGCAACGTCCATCGTGCCCTTTGGATGGCGGCCGAGGTTGAAGCGTGACAGGCCGGAGCACAGGTTGATGGTGATTGAAAAGCCATCCGACAGCTCTTTCTCCAGCTGATGGCCGCCCTGAGCTTGAGCTTGTACATTGCCGAGGTGCGTGGGCGATTGGCCGAACACACTGCCCAACGCACCCACGATAGAGGACCAAGTGCCCTTTGCGTCCACCTGGACGTCACCGACGGGCTGGAACGTGACGTCAGGTGGCGTGGCCGGCGTGAACCACAGCGAAAGGATGTGATCACCTGGTTGGTAAGCGAGATCCACCGCGCCCGGGAGCGTGGCCGTCATCCCGAATTTGACGTACTGGCGGATGCCGAAGGTGCCGCCTGCCTTGTGTTGTTGTTGATCTGCCCACTGCCAACCGTTGCCTGACAGCAGCACGCTGACCTGCGTACCGTTGGTCGTGGCGTGGCAGCTTCGGATCCAGATCAGGCCCGTGACCAAGTCCGGATTTTCGATCGCGCGCAGCGGGCGAAACTGGCCTTCGATCATTTGACAGGCTTTGGCGGCGGCGAGCTCGGACAAGAGCACGTGCAAGTCTTTGTCGCCCACGGCGCCGCGTTCCACCGGTTTGGCGGACGGGATAGGCGCGAGCTCAGCGCCCGGAGGGGTGCTGTTTTTACAGCCGCTGGCGGCGACGAGCACGCTCGCCAGCAGCGCCATCCGGAGTCTGCTCACGCGAGCGCCCCGACTTTGCGTGCCAGGCCGCTGTAACCCAAGCGCGTCGAAGGGGTGAACGCGAAGCTGAAGTCAGCCGGCACGCGGCGTGTCAGTAGCATGCGCCAAAACGGCAGGCCGAGCTTCGGCCGCACGCCGCGCAGCTCGAGCGAGCTCAGGCCATGCTCAGTACAAGCTGCGCGCACTTCCTCTGGCTTCAAAAACAGCCGAAGCACGTGCAAATCCTGCGGCGTATTGCGCACGAACCAGCTCACGCCCTTGATCACGATCAACCAGGAAATGAAGTTGCGGTTGAAGGTATGAAAGAAGAACAAGCCCGAAGGCGAGAGCACACGCGCCGCTTCCGCGATCGCCTGCCGCGGGTTCTCGACGTGCTCCAGAAAATCCATCGCGCACACGACATTGAAGGAGCCGGAGGGGTAGGGAAGGTGCAGCGCGTCACCCTGCTGGTAACGCACTGACTTGGTCGCATCATGCTCTTCGGCAATGCGTAAGGCGTCTGCGGATGCGTCTAGACCGGTGACCTGGTGCCCGACAGCTGCGAGCGAATTCGAAAGGAAGCCAGCCCCGCAGCCGACGTCCAGCACGGCGCAGGGTCGGCCGCCAAACGCGTGGGCTATTTCCTGCGCGACCCACGGGTTACGCAGGCGTGATTCGGCGCGCAAGAGCGCGACTGGGTCATCCGAGGCCTCGTACCAGCGGTCGCCCAGGGTGCGGTAAATGTCGTTATTTACCGGTACTATTGGCGCGGAATTGGCGGACAAATGGACTCCAATACACGAGTTGATGAACGAGCAGCCCCACGCTGAGCAAGAGCTCCACCTTCACGACGACAGGTGCGAGGCCGAAGTACCAGATCACTCCGAAGCCCAGGAACACGATCGGATGCAGCACGAATAACAGCGCATGCAGCCACATTTCGGTCGGCTCACAGACCTGTGCGTGAATGAATTCATCCTTGGTGATGAACAGGCATGAGAACAAACACAGCGCGACGTACACCGCAAGGGCGTGCGGGCTAGCTGGAGGCCTGAACGCTAGCCAGGCGTAGCAAGCGATTGCGCTCAGCGTGTCCAACGGGTGACCCAAACGTTCCCACTTGGGCAGCCCGCGCTTGCGATGAAACACGAACTCATCGAAGAACATGGCGCCCATCTGCAAGAGCGCGGGGATCAACAGCAGCGGAAGCATCAGCGCTTCCTGAACATTCCGCCGCACACGGTGAGGCCGGGGCCGAAGGCGAGGCTCAAAACCGGCGTTCCGACGGGGATATTTGCGTCTTCCAAGAGCCGCTGCCACACGTGCGGCAGCGTGGCAGACGACATGTTTCCGTAGTCGAAGAGCACGGCGCGGCTTGCCGCAACTTGCACCTCGCTGAGCTCCAGCACATCTCGCACGCGGTCGATGATCTTGGGGCCGCCCGGGTGCACCGCCACGACGCAGTCACGCAGATCTGCCAGGTGGAGGCCTGATTTTGCCATCAGTTGGCTCACGAATGGACGCAGCGCAGAAGCAATGTGGTCCGGTACGTCACGCGCTAGGGTCATGTGCATGCCGAAGTCACCGGTGGCCCAGCCCATGGACTCTGCAGTGCCCGGCATGACTTGTTCGCTTACCGCCAGTACTTCCAGGCCCGGTTGTGCCCGCCCGGCGTGCATTGAGTAGCGCACGAAGCCGTCCCCGAACAGGCTCTGCACGACGCACTGCTCGGGCGAGTGCTGGCTCGGATCGAGATGAAGGGTGCACAACTCCGTGTGCACGATGTCAACCCGGGGTTCTGAGCCCGATGGCGTAAACGCTTCTGGAACCGACAGTTGCCCGGCGGCAATGCGCAGCGCGGGGAACGCTGCGTAACAGCCCATGTGATAAGCATGAGTTACGTGAGTGCGCTCCCCCCAGCCTTTGCTCGCGACCAAACGCTGGGCTCCGCTAGGAGCTACGTAGCCAGTGCAGGTGACGTGAATCAATTCCCGGGGTGGCACGCTGTCAGCCGCGAATTCAGTCTCGAAGTACGCGTTCACCACTTCGGCGAACACGCGCGAACGAGCTGCTGTGCCCAAGCCATGCGGGTGGCGCGTGACGTCATACAAGGGTGAGCTCTCGAAAGCCGCAGCGCCCAAGTCTGGAGTGACGTGGCCGCGCGAACCGATTTGAGCCGGCCCGCAGGCGCAGCGCTCGATCAGCTTGCGCATTCGATTCGCGAACAGCGCTCGCTCTGAGGCGTTTAGCGACTCCAGTGTGGTTTGTGCCCCAGCATGAATGTCACTCAGCCACTCGAGAGCGCGGCCTTGAGTGAGCTCGTACCGTGGGCGTTTCACGGAGAAGCCGCTAAGCGTGAACATCGTAATCCCTTGCAGCTAAAGAAGTTTGTGGGTCTCAGTGCAAGTCACGTGCCCCATGATCTTCCAATCTGCAGGCTTTCGAATGTTGCGTAGTGAGCACATGCTGCCTCCTATGTTTCGCGCGCTGATCGCATTCGTGAAGCTCGGTCGGCCGAAGTTCCTCGTCGGTGGTTTCTTGTTGTACGCACTGGGCAGCGCTTTGGGTTCGCTCGCGGGAGTGCAAATTGATTGGCAGCGTTACCTGTGGGGCCAAGCAATCGTTTCGACGATCCAATTGATGACTCACTACGCGAACGATTATTTCGATCTCGAGGCGGACCGCGCGAACGCCACGCCCACTCAGTGGTCGGGCGGCAGTCGCATTTTGCCGAGCGGGCAACTCGCGCCTGGCGTGGCGTTGACTGCGGCGCTGGTCTTGGGAGCGGCGGCGTTGCTGATCGCCGTATTGGCTTCCACGCGCGTGCATGGCGCGCCGTTGCTACTACCCATCGCCGTACTAATGCTGAGCTTGTCCTGGGCCTACAGCGCGCCGCCGCTGCGCTTGTTGAGTCGTGGTTTGGGTGAATTGACGACCGCGCTGGTAGTGACACTGCTAACGCCGCTGCTCGGTTTCTACGTGCGAACGGGCGCGCTGGGTGTGCTGCCGCTACTCGGCTGCTTGCCGCTGTGTGGCCTGCAATTTGCGATGCTGCTGACCATTGAGCTACCGGACGCTGCCTCGGACGCGGCGCTGGGCAAGCGCACACTCGTGGTGCGGCGCGGCGCTGAGTGGGGAGCGCGTTGCTGCGCCGCTATCGTCGCGCTGAGCTTTGCTGTGCTGCCGCTCTTCGTGCTGCTCGGCCTACCGTGGCGGGTTGCTGCCGTGGCCGCCGTGCTCGCGCCACTTGGCGCTTGGCACGCGCTGCGTTTGTTGCGTGGCGCATTCCGCGAACCGAAGAACTTCGGCAGCCTCGCGTTCTCCAGCGTTGCTCTGCTGGCCGGCACCACGCTGGCTGAGTTGATCGGAACGCTGGTCACCGCGCACGGCTCCTGAGCGCGGTTTTTAGGCGGGCCCAGCGCGCCGTTTGGCGGCGCTTTCGGTCACCCCCGTGGTCTTCACCGGCGGCCTCGGGCTGGCTTTGGTCTGCAGCTCACACCAGGCGGCTAGGCGGTTCAGTACGGGCTCGTCGGTCTCGATGTCGACCTCTTCGAACACGACTTGGCCATCCTCAATGGCCTTGGTTTCCCAGGCATCATTGGCGAGGGGCTCCGTTTCGACTCGGCGAAAGTCGGGCGCCAGATTGATCCACTTCTCGATCTTTGCGCGTGTTGCCGGGGCGAGCACGATGGACGGGTAGCTCCATCCCATTGCTGCGCAATGCGGCGCCCTGCCCCAGCGGCTAAGCCCATGGAAGATGTGCAGTAATCGGAATACGGCGGGTGGCGTCCAGGAACAGTCGCTAACATTGGCGCATGCCCAGCGAGTACGAGCAAACGGTGGCAACGCTGTATCAGGCGGCGCCTGAAGCGTTCGTCGCGGAGCGACAGCGCCTGGCCGCAGAGCTCAAGGCGAATGGCGACAAGACTGGCGCGGCAAAGGTTGGCAAGCTCGCACGGCCCGCGTTGTCCGCATGGGTGGTCAATCAGTTGTGGTGGCACGCGCGGGCAGATTTCGAGGAGCTGTTCGCCACGGCCAAGCAATTGCGCGCTGGCAAGCTGAGCGCCAGCGCCGCACACCGGCAAGCGGTGGCCAAGCTAGCTACGCGCGCGCAGCGGCTACTCAGTGAAGCCGGACACCCCGCGAACGACGCGACGTTACGACGGGTCAGCATGACGCTGTCGGGCCTGGCAGCTGCGGGCGGGTTCGAGCCCGATCAACCGGGCGCTTTGGCGAAAGACCGCGAGCCCGCTGGGTTCGACGCATTTGGGGCGACCGCGAGCGACGAGCTGGAGGTCGAAAAAGAGCCTAAGTCGAAACCGCATCACCAAGCAGCGGCAACTCATGCCAGCGCGGCATCCAAAGCAGAGCTCGCCAAACAACGTGCGCATGAGCACCAGGTAGCGGAACGAGCGCGCCGCGACGCAGCCGCGCTGAAGAAGCGCGAGGCCGAAGCGCACGCGCGGCACGTAGTCGAGCGCCGTGAAGCGAATGCGGCGCTGAGCAGCGCCAAAGCCGAGCTAGCCAAACGTGAGGGTGAGCGAAGTCAGGCCGCCAAAGCCTTGGCCGCAGCGGAGCACGAGCTGGAACGTGCGCGTGCTGCAGTTGAGCGAGCGGAGCAGCGCGTGGCAGCGTTGAAGGGCGAAGAATGAAGCGCGCGTCGCGCACAATTGTCGCACGTGCGTCAAAAATGCGAGCGCTCGCGCTACGTGCACACACCAAATCGTCTCACGTCTTTACTTCACGCGCTGCGGACCCAGCTTGCTGCACGTGGAAACCGAATCGTGTTCGCAACGGGTGCGACGCCGCGTTCTGATCATCGACGCGAACGACCTCGTGCTGCGCGCTATTACTCGCGTGCTGGCGCTCGCAGACTGCTCAGTCCGTAGTCTGCAGGATCCGACGACAGCGCTCGCCGTCGCCGCAGAATTCAGGCCCAACGTGCTGATTGTAGACGTGGGCACCCGGCGCTACGACGCTGCTGCGTTGCTGTGCGCGCTTCGTGATTGCCCCGAATTGCACGGGTGCGATTTCATTGGCACCGCGTCCTCATGGCGAGATGACATGGCGCCGCTGGGCCTGAGGCGTGTGCTCAACAAGCCCTTCGACGTGGCCCAGCTATACGAAGCCATGCTCACGGGAAGTGCTGCTTGCGCACGGCAAATAGTCTCAGAGTCAGGCCCTGACGCACGCTGATCGCTGGCCTTTTTGCGAGGCGCGAATGCCGCCCGGTAAGTGCTGGGGCTGGCACTATGGTTGCAACATACAACAACATGCCTTTGCTCCACACGCTTCGCACTGCCTCGGCTGACGCAGAGGACACGCTGCACCGGTTGCTCGCGGCATCCCATGCGCAACGCCTGAATCCCAAGTTAGACAGCCCGAACTTCGAGGCGGACTTACAGCGAGAAATTGCCGTACGCCGCCAAGAACGTGAGCTCGTGGAACGTGAGCGCGCGGATGTGGCTCACGCGCTGCGGGACATTCCGCGGGATGCCGCAGCATTCTTGACGTGGTTCGAAGCCTTGAAGGTGAACGGCCCCGGACAAAACGATCCGCTGTTCCCGTGGCTGGCTGAGCACGCGGACCATCGACAGATGTGCTGGTTTTTGCAGCAAGAGTTGGCAGGCGAAGCCGGTTTCGACGACTTGGTGGCGCTGACTCAGGTCAAGCTACCCGCGCGCCCCAAGCTAGAGCTCGCCCGCAATTATTGGGACGAAATGGGCCAAGGCCACGAGGGCGGCATGCACGGACCCATGCTCAGCAGGCTGGCCCGCGCGCTCCAGCTGAATACGAACGGTGACACCGTTTGGGAGTCCCTCGCTCTCAGCAATTTGATGGTCGCCCTGGCCACCGCGCGTCACTACGCCTACCAGTCAATCGGCGCACTCGGAGTCATCGAGCTCACCGCGCCCGGTCGATCCGCGCTCGTCAATGCGGGGTTGAAGCGCCTGGGTATTGGCGGCCCCGCTCGCCAATATTACGCGCTACACGCGACGTTGGACGTGCGGCATTCGGCGGCCTGGAATCAGGAAGTGATCATGCCCTTGGTCGCGCAAGACCCGCGCACGGCGCTGCCGATTGCGGAGGGGGCGCTACTGCGCTTGCGGGCGGGGGAGCGTTGCTTCGACCGCTATCGCGGCGAGCTGTGGGGAGGCTCGAGCGCTCAGCAGCGCGAGGCAAGTCCCGGGTTTTACAGTGTTTCAACACCGCCCGGCGCACACAGGTAGCGCGCTTCCTGAGCTGTCAACCGCGTACGGCTACTCGGGGCGGCGCGCTCCGCGGCGGCCGTCTGCGACGAGCACACCGCGAATGCTGCTGGTACGCGCGTCCTCGCTGAGCGGCGAAGCATGATCAATCATTGCGGGATAAAGATCCCCTTCGTCGTCTTCTACCACGAAGAAACGCAGCTGCGCGGTGTCTAGCCCCTGCAGCGTGTCTGTCCACAGCAGTGCTTCGAAGCGCGTGCCGCTGCGCGCGACGGGTCGCTCCATGCGTAGCTCCCGAAGGTCCGCGAGCTTGCGCCCAAAGCGATTCAGGAGGCGTGCCACTCACCGCCTAGTGCCGCGAGCTCCTTTATTAACCCCTCATATGCGTCTGGCGCCGGAAATTCTGTGAAAGAGCGCAAAGCGCCCGTGTGTGCCCAGGGCAGCTTGGTTCGCGTGAATGTTTCCATGAATGGGGCGAACCACGTTGCGTCGTCCAACAGCGTGGCGCGAACATTGAGAATGTGCGGCAGCCGCTCCGGGCGCGTGAAGAGCCACGTCATGCACTCAGGACAGAAGAAGTGATGCGAATCAGGACCGCGCAGACCGCCGAGCACGGGTTCACCCTTCGTGATCTCGAAGCCTTCACTGGGAAAGATACCGGTTAGCGAGAAGGCGCTGGAGGACATGCGCTGGCAACCCCGGCAGTGACAGGCTGTGGTCATGAGCGGGTCACGGGTGACGCGGAACCGAACTGCGTCACAGCGGCAGCCGCCTTCCATTGGAAGCTTCATGGCGTTAGGCACGCTGCGCACTCGCCAAGACTATCAAATTCTGATCTGGGTCGCGCATGCGCATGATGAAGAAGTGGGTGGCCTCTTCGATAGGCCCTGGAGCTAGGCCGAGTGATTCCAGGCGTTCGCGCTCGGGTTCCAGCGGCAGGACACCCAGGGTGAGCGTGCTCGCCCCAGCGTGCTCTTTTTCCTCATAGAGCTGCACCTCAGCGCTGTCGCTGAATTGCCATTCCGCTAGCCTGGGCATCGGCCTGCGCGTCGGCGGTTTGCCGAATAGCTTTTCATACCAGGCCACGCTTTTTTCCAAGTTCGAACAACTGAGGTGGGCGAAAATGGTTTGGATTGCCATGCCGCCGGGGTTGCAAGGTCGGTGCCGAGCTGGGCGCGGCATTTGCTTCACAGCCGAGCATGAAACGCCTCATCGTGTTCGACTTGGACGGCACCCTCGCCGAAAGCAAATCCGCCCTGGATGCAGAGATGGCCGGGCTGCTGGCCCAGCTGCTGAACGTGGTGCCTGTTGCTGTCATTTCGGGCGGCGCATTCCCTCAATTCGAACAGCAGCTCTTGGCCAAATTGCCCCAGGAGCACCTGCAAAGGCTGTCAATTCTGCCCACGTGTGGCACCAAATTTTATCGCTATGAGGCCGGCTGGCACATCCTGTACGCAGAGGATTTTAGTGCGGCGGAGAAGGCAAAGATTGTCTCGGCGTTGCAGCAGGTCAGCCGCGCTGCCGGCATGGCGAACGTAAAAACATGGGGTGAGCAGATCGAAGACCGTGGCAGTCAAATCACGCTGTCTGCGCTCGGGCAAGAGGCGCCGCTCGAGGAAAAGAAGAAGTGGGATCCTGATTTCAGCAAGCGAAAGCAGATGCAAGCCGCGCTCGCGCCGCTGCTGCCAGAGTTCTCCGTTCACCTCGGTGGCACCACGTCGGTGGATGTAACGAAGCCGGGCATCGACAAAGCATATGGCATTCGCAAACTGCGTGACACGCTAGGCATTGCCATTGAAGATATGTTGTTCATCGGCGATGCGCTATTTCCGGGCGGCAATGACTACCCGGCGAAAGAGGCGGGTGCGCCCTGCATTCAGGTTCGGGATCCGAACGAGAGTAAGCGCGTGATTGAGGCGATCATCGCGTGTTTGGCCGGCTAACCCGGGTGCAGCCGAGATTTTCTGCGGCGCCTGGGGTGCGCGTGATAGAATTTACAGATGCGCTTGGCGGCTTCGTTCGTCCGGAGCGGCGTCTTGACGCCCTTGCTGGTGACTAGCGCCTGTTCGCTACTGATGAACACCAGCTCACTGACCAGCGGCGGCACGGGCGGCGGCGGTGATGGTGACCAAGCGGCGGCGGGTGCTGGCGGGGAGGCGGGCAGCCCTGACATGAACGGCGGCAGCCCGGGCGCGAGCGGTACGGATGCAGGTTCGCCAGGTTCGCTAGGCGGCGCCGTCGCTGGCGGCGGGTCACCGGTTGCCGGCGGCAGCGGCGCCAACGGCGAAACTGGGGGCACGCCCGAAACCGGCGGAGTTTCTGGTGGCGCAGGCAGCTCCGGTGGAGGCATGAGCGCCGGCACTGCAGGCGCCAGCACCTGTATCTCCAGCGGTACGGAATATTGCGACGGGCTCGACAACGACTGCAACGCGGCCACGCCGGACGTATGCCCCACGGGTTGCACGGGGCATGTTTATCAGGGTGCGGGCTACATGGTTTGCAACGCCTCTCTCACGTACGCCGAGGCGGGAACGGCGTGCCTCATGCAGACGATGCGCCTGGTGCGAATCGACAACGCGGCGGAGAATGCGTTCGTACTTTCTCTGCTCAAGCCAATCACCTTGTACGGCTACATCGGTGGCACAGACGCTGATAAGGCGCGCACCTTCAAATGGCCGGACGGCGAAATCGTGTGGACGAACGGCGCCGCGGTCCCCGGTGTGTATCAAAATTTCAGCAGCAATGAGCCCGGCACCATGAGCGGCGCGAACTGCTTGCAAATGACCCGCGGCAGCTCGCCACCGGCAGGCACCTGGTCTGATACGCCGTGCACGGAAAAGCAGCCCTTCGTGTGCGAACGCTACTGAACTCGACTGATCTTCGTCGCTTTTCAGGGCATGATCTGCGCCGATGCAGAAGTCTGATGGGATGAGCTATGCGCCACAAGGTGTGACGCGCGCGGTGTGTGGTCCGGGCGAGTTTCGCTTTGCGGCCATCGGTTTGGACCACGGGCACATTTATGGAATGTGCAACGGGCTGCGCGAGGCCGGGGCGGAGTTGGTTGCCGTCTATGATCCGGATCCGCTCAAGGTTGCGGCCTTCATCCAAGCGTATCCGGGCACTCGCGCTGCCGTGTCGGAGCAGGCTCTGCTGGAAGACCCGAACCTACGTCTGATCGCAAGCGCGGCAGTGCCCTGCGATCGCGCGCCGCTGGGTCTGCGCGTGCTGAACCACGGTAAGGACTTTTTCACCGACAAACCGCCGCTGACCTCGCTCGAACAATTGGCAGAAGCTCGCGCGAAGGTGGCCGAAACTGGCGGGAAATACGCAGTATACTACTCAGAGCGGGTGCACGTGGAGGCCGCGGTCTACGCCTCGCAGCTCATTTTAGCCGGAGCGATCGGCCGCGTGCTTTCGGTGCTTGGCCTTGGCCCGCATCGCCTGAATGCTGCAGCGCGCCCGGAGTGGTTTTGGGACAAGCGTCTATTTGGCGGCATCCTGTGTGACCTGGGTTGCCATCAGGTCGAACAGTTCTTGTATTGGTCGGGCGCCAAAGCCGCGCGTCTATTGCATAGCAAGGTCGCTAACTACCGCAGTGAGCAGCCGCTGTTCGAGGACTACGGTGATGCGACGTTCGTTGCAGATACGGGTGCCACGCACTTCCTGCGCGTGGATTGGTACACTCCGAATGGCCTGGGCGCCTGGGGTGACGGCCGAACCTTCATCACAGGTACGGAAGGTACTATCGAGCTACGAAAGTATTTGGACGTTGGGCGCGACCCCGAAGGCGACCACGTGTACCTGGTGAACAACGAGGGCGAGCAGCACATTCCAGTCCACGGCAAAGTCGGCTTCCCTTTCTTTGGCGAGCTGATCTTGGATTGCCTGCAGCGCACCGAGCGGGCAATGAGCCAGGAACACACGTTCTTGGCCATCGAGCTCGCGCTGCTGGCCCAGGCGAACGCGCTTCAGATTGGCTGAGCTCGTCGCAGCCAGGGCTCAGCAATGCGCAAGCATGATGATGAGTGGCGCGATCAGCAGCGCGACGAACAGCAGCCGTTTGGTCTCCTCTTCTAGAATTCTCCGGCAAGCGCCTGATCTTCACCGTTGGGCCACGAATCACGGCGATTGGCAGGTGCTGGGGCACTTTGGTGCTGCACCTTCATGTTGCAGTTCGTGACTAAAATGAGGCGTGACGCGTTGCCGCGAGAAGGGCACGAATAGCTGGATGCGTGAAGCGCCTCAGGTGGCAAGCGGACCGCGTCGCTATGCGACGGGCTTCCGGCGCGCGTGCCTAATCGTTGGCTTGGCGTTGGCGGCGCGTCCTGTGATTGCCCTCGCGCAGAGCGCAGCCCCGCCCAGCGCTGCGCGCGAGACACTGCCGCCGAAGCCAATCTCGGACCTCGATGTCGCGTACCCCGAGGGCGCAAGTGGTGAGGCGAGCGTCGTCTTGACGCTGCTGGTCGAGCCGGACGGATCCGTGAGCGCCGCCGTTCCGGATCGCGTGAACGAGCCGTTCTCGGCGCGCGCGGTGAACGCCGCTTTGGGTTGGAAGTTCGAGCCTGCGACGCGCCTGGGTTTGCCCGTGCGCGTGCGGATCCGCGTCAACGTTGCATTCCACGAGCCGGTGGTGGTGCCGGTCGAAGCTCCGCCGGAGGACGCCGGCTCGGCCGTCGCCACGCCGGACAAACCAGCGGCCGCGCGGCGCGCGCCGGGCCCAATTGAAATTCAAGTGCGCGGCGTGAAGATGGATCCAGCGCGCACGGTGACGCTGTCACGCGCTGAGGTACGCCAGATCCCGGGCACCTTCGGCGACCCGTTTCGCGCGCTCGAGATCATGCCCGGGGTGACGCCGATTATCTCGGGATTGCCGTTTTTCTTCGTGCGCGGCGCGCCGCCCGGTGACGTTGGCTATTTCCTGGACGGGATCCGCGTGCCGCTGTTGTTCCACATTGGCGTTGGCCCTTCCGTGATTCACCCGGCGCTGATCGACCGCGTGGATCTTTACCCAGGAGGGTATCCCGCGCGGTTCGGTCGCTTCAGCGGGGGCGTCGTTTCGGGCGAAACGACGCCCGAGGCGAGCGAGCTGCACGGTGAATACAACGCGCGCTTCTTCGATGCGGGCGCCTTGGTGGAGTCGCCGTTCGACGACCACCGAGGGGACGTGTTGCTCGCTGGTCGCTACTCCTACACGGCCGCGTTGCTCTCGCTGCTGAACTCGAGCACCGAGCTCGACTACTGGGACTACCAAGCCCGCATTGGCTATCGCGTAACACCTGTAGACAAGGTGTCCGTGTTCGCCTTCGGGTCGTATGATTATTTGGGCGAGCGCACTTCGACGCAAACGCTCACCCTCTTTGGCGCCGAATTTCATCGCATCGACGCGCGCTATGACCACGAGCTAGGCGACGACGGCAAACTGCGGCTCGCCGCCACCGTCGGGCTGGATCGCTCGCGCCTGCCAGATGATCGTTTCGTACGCGATCGCTTGCTCGGCACGCGTTCGGAGTGGGAAATACGCTTGAGCCCCAGCGTGCTCTTGCGCGCGGGATCCGATGTCGAGCTGGACGCGTACGATGTGCAGTTC
>FSWQ01000243.1_pt1 | contig 15620 bp, 10 predicted proteins | sample 1637691 | NCBI WGS metagenome assembly FSWQ01 (sample SAMEA3914814, study PRJEB12502) | metagenome | biome: forest; material: soil | place: USA | collected 2011-09-16 | depth 0.1 m | reverse complement strand
GCCCAGCAAAATCCCACGGTTATACGGCCGATGCCGCGGCTCGCGATAGCGGAATTCAGTACGCCCGAGAAACGCGCCGGTCAGCGCAATGGGCGGGCGTCACTGCAGCTTGACGGTCGGCGCTTCGGGCTCGTTTGGCTCACGCAGTGGCGGTAGGCGTTCGGAGTGCGTAATGCGCATCAGCGTCGGCGCGGTTCTGAAGTGGGAGGGCGAAGAAGAGGAAGGCTGAGGGCCAACGACTTGAGCGCTCGAGCTCGGGTGTCCGCCGCTCAGTACGAGCAGACCTTCACGCTGATGCTTTCGGTGTCGGGCTCGGATTGGCAGCTGGCGTGGAAGGGGCAGCTGCCGTTCCCGCACGACGGCAGGCACACACCGGACGTGCAGAAATACCCCGTGTCGCAGTCCTTGGTCGCGACGCAGCTCGTCGCGCAAAAACCTGGCGCGCCGGGCGCGGAGTAGCAGGTGTCCTCGCAGGCGATGCCCGATGAGCAGGCGCTGCCGAGCGGGCATTTCGCGCTCGCGGCGCACACGTTGTTGCAGCAGCCACTGCCCTTGGGACAGTCGGTGCCCGTTGCGCAAGCATCACCGATGGCGTGTTTGATGGGCGAGAGCTCCGGAAAGTCGAAGCGTTCCACCGAGTAGGTCTGGTCCCCGGTGTAGCGCACGACGATGAGCGTGGACGGACCGGCTGCTGCGCTCCCGACCGGCGGAAGGGAGGTTGGCTCACCGACTGTCGAGACCCGACGGCCTGAAAGCGAGATGCGATCCGAGCCCAGGTAGACTGAGTCCGAAAGCAGCGCGAAGGGCATATAGCGAGAACCCACGAGGTTTGGCAAATCCCAAACCTTCGCGCCCCTGGCGTCCAGGCGATGAAGCGTGGCCGACCAGGTTTCGGTGCCCGCTTCCAGATCCACATCGGTGCGCGTCGCCGTAGCGAATACCCAACCATCGTCAGCGACGGGCGCGATGCCCGCGATGTAGCTGCCGAAATCCTTGCTAGCCTCTGGGAAATTGCTGGTGTTGCCGCTCAACGCAGGTCTGAAATCTGTTTCGGTCGAGGTGTCGTAGGGAATGGCTCCGTTCGCTGGGATTCCGTCGACGATGTCGCCTGCGGCATTGAGCGCTACCCGCCAGGGAACGTCCCTGAGGGAGAGGTGGGTCTGCATGCCTGGCGCCCCGTCAGCGTTGACGGCGACGAGGACGATATTGTTGCCCACGCCGGTGGAGGGCAGACGCGCGGAGACGTAGAGCTGGCCATTCGGTGCGCTCACGATGGTTCCGAACTCGGAGAAGTCCGCAGGCCACGTCGTGAGGTTCATGAGCGTGCCTGTTGAAGACAAATGCGACACCGTGATGAGCTTGTTGCGCACGCCGGCGACGTACAACGACGCATCAGCGGCAACCACGAAGCTCGAAACCCAATCGAACGCGAGCGTCGTCGCCAGTGGTCTATCTATCCCCAGTCGGTCGTACTCAATGAACCAGGGAGCGCCGTCGAGACGAACCACCGCGCCTCCGCTCGGCGTTGCTTGTACTTCGCGCGCAGTGCCCTGCCCTTTCACAATCCAGGCATTTTCCAGCGCGGAGCACACACAAGGGTCGCAGCTATCTTCGGACAGACAAGTTTGCTGTCCCGTGCAGCCAAAGTCACTCTTGCACTGGACCTGCACCGGTTTCAGGCAGGTGCACACTCCGCACATTGCTTCCGTGCTGCAGAATTGCGTGCCCGTACAGTCGCTCACGCCGGTGCAAATCATTTGGAAAGGGGTTGGCGGCGCGCTTTCAGCGCCCGCCGCTCCGCTCTCGCTGTCGTTCTCGGCGCTGCTTCCCGCGCCTGCTGCTCCGCCCTCGTTCTCCGGGGCTGACATGTCCGGCGGTTTCGCAGCGTGCGAAGCTGAGCCTCCTGAGCAGCCACCAGCCAAGCCTAGGAACAACCCCACCACACCGACCAACGCCACCGAACGCATGGGCGGCGGATAGCCGTTAGCGCCCGCCGGAGCAAGCCCGGACTACTGCAGGGTGGAGCTGGGGGCCTCGGATCCCCGCAGCGGTGGCAAACGCTCCAGCAGCTCATGCGCGGCGTTGCGCAGCACGGGTGATGATTCGGAGTGGTGTAGTACTTCTGTCAGCTCGTTGCGCGTGCAGACGGCGAGCAGCGGCATGGTCATTGCGGGCGGTGAACCCGGGTTGAACAGCACGGCCAAGCGCACGCGCGGGTGAGACAGCCAGCGCCCGTGCCGCGCGATCGCCTCCAGCACTTCCAGACGAACGGGGCGGCGTGCGGTCATGCGCACGACGTCATCTTCCGTTAGCCGCGGGTTCTCTAGCAGCTGGCGAATGACGAGCGGGTGCGGGTCACGGAGCAGCTTGTCGAACGCGCGGCGATTGGGGCTGCGGGCCAGACTCTTGCGCTCACCAACCGTGAGCTCGCGGCCCGTGCCGTAGTCAGGGACGGGTGGCTGTGGGGCAGGGGGCAGCAACGAAGGCGGGGCACGCCGCACTAGGCGCGCCAAGCTGAGCAGGTGCCGCGCCTCCGCCTGCTCGCGCAGCTCAGCCACGACGGCGCATTCGCCCAGTGACGCGAACACTAGGGCCACTACCAGAATGGCCTCGCGTGCCTGCGGCTCGGCGCGCTCGTTGTCTTCACAAAGCGCGTTCAGCACCGTGGCCTGATCATGCCCCGAGTGGCTGGCCAGGAAATCACGCAGCCAGCCCGTACGCAGCGCGAGATCGGGCAGCGACAATAGAACTCGCTTGAGGCGTTCGACCTGCATGACCGCGTTCCAACTCAAGGATGAGGCACATTTTCCGGTTTGTCACGATTGCGCTGCTAAGCTGCAGCCGCCTTGGCCGCCTCGCCGCTTTTGACCGAACGCCTCACGGTTGCGTTCCAGAAACATCGCCGCTCACCGGCGCGCTGGTTGTCGTTCTGGGTCGTGCTTGCATGCTTGATTGGCGCGGGCCTGTTGGCGCGCTTCGGTACGCCGTGGACACGTGCCTTGGCGGCGCTGCTGGTGCTGTTATCGGTCGCGCAAGTGTTTGCCTTTCGCATTCGGGATGCGAAAGATTTCGCCGACGTGCGGCGTACGATTCGGCGCGTTGTCGTGCCGGTGGATCGCAGCTTGGGTGAGCGCGCGCTGCGCGCGGCCACGCTGGCTCAGCAAGCGCAGCACGACCCCAGCATCGGCTCGCTGGAGCTAGCGCAGCTGCACTTTCAACGGCAGCTCGAGCGTGTGCCGTTGGCTGCCGTCGAGCAGCACGCGGCGAAGCGCGCGCGCAATTTGCGTCTCGCCGGGTTTGCGCTGGTGTTTCTGGCGGGCGTGGCGTGTGTGCGGGACCCTGGCCGCGTTTGGGAGGGGCTGGATGTGCTGTTCGCGCGGCACGGTGTCGCCCCCGTGAACATGGCCTGGCTGGATTTGGTGCGCGTCACCGTGCAGCCCCCCGCCTACCTGCGCGCGCCGGATCGCGCTATTTTTCCAGGACTTGGTAGCGCAGAAGCGCAAGGCAGCGCGATCGCTGTGCGCGGTCTGCCGCTGGCCGCCGGCCGGCACTTGGTGCTGAGTGACGGCATGCGTGAAGTGCCGTTCGTGGACGACGGCTCGGGCGGCGTGGTGGCGCGCTACGTGTTGAACGGCAATGCGGAGCTGCGCGTTGCTGCTCGCTTCGGCACGGTGCTGATTCGCGAGTCCGAGGTCGTGTCGCTGGAAGCCGTGCCGGATGCCGCGCCTGAAGTTGCGCTGGAGGGCGCGCCGGACAGAGTGGATTTGCGCGACTTCGACCGGCGTGAGTTGCGCTACGAGGCGACGGACGATCACGGCCTGCGCGAAATCGATCTGGTGCTGCGCGCGGGCGGGCGTGAAGACCGCCGGCCGCTGACGCGCTTGGACGGTGAGGTGAAGCTGGAGCGTGGCGCGTACGCCATCGAATCGAGCGATCCGTTTTTGCGTCGCACGTTCCTACCCGTCGAGGTCAGCATCGAGGCCCGTGACGACGACGCGACCGCCGGCGTGAAATGGGGGAAAAGTCCGGCAATCACGCTCATTCCCGTGCCAGTGGGTGAGCCGGAGGCCGCGCGTTATCAGGCGCTCTTGGCCGTTCGTGACTCACTGACGGACTTGCTCGCCTCCGAGCTCACCCCCGAGGCGGGCGCGAAGGATACCGAGCTACGCAAGGCGGATGCCACGCGCACCGCAACGGTAGCGACGCAACTGCGCGGTATGTTGGAGCAGCGGTTTGCCGGGCTCACGCTGGCGCCGGGTTTGAAGGCGTTCTTGGGTGGTCAAGCGCGCGTGTTGGAACGCGCTCTACCCACGCCGGCCTCGGCCATGCGCCGCACGGAAGATGTGCTGCTGGCCGTGGACGCTGCACTGCGCGGGCTGGGCAATCGCGATGCAGAAGCCGTCTCCAAGCACTTGGGTGATGCCGCCGAAGAAGCGGCGGATGGTGCCAAGCAGGCGCTAGAAAGCGAACGGCGCCCCACCGGCTTGAAGCGGCTCGAGCAAGCGCTGGCGGTGCTCGTCCCCGGTTCGCAGCACCTGGTCGTGCTCGGCCCGCTCGGGCACGACGTGGGCAGCGTGGCGCAGGGCGAAATTCGCCGCGTTGAGCGCGCTCGCGACAGCGGGAATCTGCTGGCTACGGAGCTGGCCGCGCGTCACCTTGCGGCGCGTTTGCGCCGGCCTAGCCCGTCATTCAGTAGCGCGGGCGGGGGTGGTGTGGAGTCCGGCTCGGGCTCGCAAGGCGACAGCAACGGAAAGCCGTCTGACGCCGACAAAAAGTTCGATGAGCTCGTCGGTGAGCTGGAACGCTTGGCGGAAGAGCATCAGCAGGAGCTTGACCGCGTCGATCACAATTTGGCGGACGCCGAAAAATCCGTCGACTTGGACGACTTGAAGCAAGAAGCCGCACAGCGCGCCGCCGCTCTGCGCGACAAGATCACGCCCTTGCCGCAATTCTCCGATAACCCGAATTCTGCGCGTGCCGGCGCCGCGCTTGGCCGCGAGCACGCTGAATCCATGGCACAGAGCCTGGCGCGCTTGTCGTTGAAGGATGCCGTAGAGAGCGGTCGGCACGCGCGCTCGGAGTTGGCGGATGCCGCTAAGCGCGCCAATGGTTCGCTCTTCGACTCGCTGGATGACGCGGCCTTGACGGAAGCGCGCGCCGAGCTGGATCGTGATTTGGCGTGGGCCGAGCAAAGCCTGGCGCGCGCGCAAAAGAGCGCCGCCGAGAAGGCTCAAACCGGGCTGCAGGACTCTTCGGGTCGGGAACGCGCCCTGGCCGAGCGCGCCGCGAATCTCTCAGGCCGCGGAAATCACGGCGAAATCGCGCTGCCGCAGGATTTGGCGGACGCATTGGGCAAAGCCGAAGGGCTGATGCGCGACGCTTCCAAAGAGCTCGGCGCGGGCCATGGCGAGCAAGGCTTGGCCTTGCAGCGCGACGCGCAGCGCTTGCTCGAACAAACCAACAGCGGTCAAAGCGGCTCCGGTGATAGTGACGGCAAAGATCAATCGCCCTCGCAATCCCCGAAGGACTCCTCGAGCTCCAAGGGCAAACAGATGCGTACGGATGCGGACGTGCCACGCGCAGAAGCGGGCCGCGCGGATGATTTCAGGCGCCGCGTGTTGGACGGCCTGAGCAAGCAAAAGAGCGGGCGTCTCTCGGACGCCGTGCGCCGCTACGCGGAGGGCTTGCTGCAATGAAGCGCGCCTCCGTACTCCTGGCGTGTGTCGTGGCAGTGCTCGGTCTCGGCACTTCTGCGCGCGCGTTCGACTTCGGTTTTGGCAATCCAGTGGAGCGCGTGGCCAACGCGATCACGGAGATAGACACTGCACGCGCTACGGAGTTGCTCGAGCATGCGCACTCTGATTCGCCAGGCATGACACTGGAGCGCGCGCGCTTGGCCGTGTACCTGGGCGAGTGCGACCGCGCTGAGGCCATCTTGTCCAATCCCGCGCTCACGGAGTCGCGCGAAGGCGCCTCGCTGGCGGAGCTGGCCAAGAGCTGCGCTCGCGCTACGGCCGCGGGTTTCGTGGTGGAAGACAAACAGCGCGGCATCTGGATGCGCCTGCAGGACGACTCGGATCGCGCGCTCGCCCCATTCATTTTCGAGGTCGCAGCCCAAGCGCGCGACACGGTCTCGAAAGAAGTCGGCATCGATTTACCGCGGCCATTGCGCATTGATTTGGTGCGCGACCTGTTCTCGTTGTCTGCGGTGTCCGGCTTGCCCCTGAAAGCGGCCGAGACCACCGGCACGCTGGCGGTCGCTCGTTGGGGGCGCGTGATCATGCTCTCTCCGCGCGCGCCTGCGCAGGGCTACCCCTGGCAAGACACCTTAGCGCACGAGATCACGCATCTATTGGTGACGCGCGCCACGCGTGACTTCGCTCCGCTGTGGATGCAGGAAGGCCTGGCCAAGCGTTTCGAAGTGCGTTGGCGCGCGCCGCGTCCGTTCGACAAACCGGATTGGGCGGACAACGGCGCACGTAACGCTGCGCTCGACGGTCGCTCCGTGGGCATCGACAAACTCGGGCCATCGATCGCGATGTTGCCGACCCCGGAAGCGGCGGGCATCGCCTTCGCGGAGGTCACGAGCTTCATGCACTTTTTCATCGAACAAAACGGCGAGCCCGCGCTGCGGCTGTTGTTCGCCGATCTGCGCGGCAATGGCGCTGAAGGCCCGGACGCCGCGCTGCTCAGCGTGACGGGCTACGGCCTCTCGGAGTGGAACGCGCGCTGGCAGCGTTTCCTGCGCCAGCCAGTGAAGCCGCTGGCGGATGAAACGGCGCACGCTGCCCCCGCACCGCGCGCGCAAGCGGATGCCGGGCGTCGCGTGCGACTCGCAGATTTGCTCCGCCTGCGCGGTCACGGGCGCGAGTCGGCCACCGAAGTCGAGCCCCTGCTCAGCACGTTGCCGCGCGTAGCGCAGGTTCGAGCGCGCGTCGCGGCGGGTCTGTACGCGGCAGGTGACGATGCGGCGGCAGAGCACGCACTTGGCACCGTGGCGGAAATTGACGCCCTATACGGACCATGGTTCGCGCTGGCCGGCCGCGGGTTCAAGCGTCGCGCTCAGCTCAGCGACGCCGAACCGGCCTTCACCATGGGGCTATCGGCCGATCCTTATGCGGACGAAGTCGCCTGTGAGGGCTATCCCCGAGCGCCCTCCAGCGCGGCCGGCGTCACGCCGGCAGAACCACCATTGCCCACACGCCCCGCTTGGCTAGAGCTGTGTAAAGCAGCCCGAATGGTGCCCCGTGATTGACCGCCGTGGCCCAGGGCGCCTAGGATAATCAGCTCGAATCTCTGCGAAGTTTAAAGGATTTCTCGTGGGTCTCGCGACATACGCTGCCGCTCAGCTCTTGCGCGCACTCCCCCGTGTCCGACTCAGTCGGGCCGTCGGGGAACTGTGTGAGTTACCTCTGTCTCCGCCCGTGTCCCGCGCGATCATGGGCGTCTATTCGCGCGCCTACGGCGTGAACATGGAAGAGGCGATGCCCGAGCCTGGCCCGTACGCCAGCTTCGATGCGTTCTTCACGCGCCCGCTCAAAGAAGGCGCGCGCCAAGTCAGCTCGGACGCGGTGGTTGCACCGGCGGACGGGAAGCTGTCCTCGTGTGGCCGCGTAGATTCGGGCTCACGCATTTTCGTCAAAGGCCAGCACTACGACGTGGGTGAGCTGATCGGTGATGCACGCGACGCGGCGCGCTACAGCGGTGGTGAGTTCGCCGTGGTGTATCTGGCTCCGGGTGACTACCACCGCGTGCACTCACCGGTGGACGGTGAAGTGACGCTGGTGCGCGGCATGCCCGGCGATTTGTATCCGGTCAATTCGATCGGCGAGAAGCACATCCCGCAGCTGTTCGTGCGCAATCATCGTGCGGCCATCGTGATCGACACGCGCGGGCTTGGGCGAGTGACGGTGGTCATGGTGGGCGCGGTGATCGTGGGTCGCATCACGATCACGGCTTTGCCCGGTCGCCCTTCGGCTCAGCCCGGCGTGCACCCGGTGAACCCGCCCCAGAGTGTGACGCGCGGCCAGGAAATAGGGGTATTCCACCTCGGTTCGACGGCCGTAGTCTTGCTAGAGCCTGGCGTCAGTGTTGGCCGGGCCCTGGGCAAGGTGCGCTACGGCGAATCCCTGTTGAGAGCTGGATGACGATCGAAAACTCGGAAGACGCGGCGCAATTGGGCGTGAAGGATCCGGCAGAGCCGGTCGCCGAGCGCGCGTCCGCGCTGGCAGCTTCCGAGGTGGATGTCGACATCCCGATCGACGACGCACCGCCGGAGCTGCCGTCCCCGCCCGTGCTTGAAGCGCCGCTCTCTGCGGCCGCCAGTGATTCGCTGCCGCCCATGTCGCGCAAGCTCGCGCCTCCGCCCAAGCCGCGCCGCGATTCGGGCGCCGCGTCGCGGCCGCCTTCGGCGCGGCCGCCGGGTGAAATGCCGGTTGTCGACGCGCTCACCGCGAGCGCGCTGAAAGCGCCCATGACCCCGAACATCTCGTTCGCGGGTGATGACGTGTTCCCGATGGTCAGCCGCGATAGCGAGCCGGACACGCTCGTAAAAAGCGCGTCTCCCTCGGTACCGCCGCTCGGCTCGCCGCCACCAATCCCGAAGCGCCGCTCGAATCCCGCGCTCGCTCCGGACGAGCCGACTGACGCGGCAAGCACACGCGCGCCGTCGGATCCTGCGCTCGGTTCAACGCAGCTCAAGCCAGTCGCTGCGCCGCCGCGGCCAGCCTCTGTCGCTCCGCCGCCGCGCCCGCGCAGCGAGCCGCCGCCGGCCGCGCCGGTGGTAGTGGGCGCTCCCGCGCCGGAAAGTGTGGAAGCGGCTCCGGCGTCGACAGCTCCGCCGTCTTCATCGGCTATTTTTGCGATGCGCATCATTGCCGTGGGCGATGCTGCCCGCGCCAAACCCGCGCCAGTCGAGCCGGGCGCGGACATCGATCCGGATGCATACCCGCCCTCCGCGTCGCGCCTGGGCACTAGCGTGCGCCGCAGCTCGCGCCCTTCCGCGCCAGCCGTGGTCGTGCCGGATCTCCCGCCCGTACCGAGCGCCAGCGCGGATCTCGCTTCCGCTGCAGCGCTGACTGAAGGCGCACCCGAAGCGCCGAAAGCCGAAGTGCTGCCCGAAGCAGCGCAGCCCGAGGCACCGAAGGTCGAAGCAGAGCAGCCCGAGGCACCGAAGGCCGAAGCAGCGCCCGCAGAAGTCGCTCACGAATTGTCGGACGACGACGTCTCGCCTGATTCCGGCGAGAAGAAGATCGTCGCTGATCCGGAAGAACTGGGCCGTGAGGATGCCATCTCGGTGTTGCCAGAGGAGGTCCCCGCGTTCCAACCGGAAGCCAAGACCGATCCCGGTAAACCGCCTCCGCCGCCCAAGCGCGCTGCGGGAACTCCACCCTCCGCGCCGCTGCTGGAACCTGCGTCTGCTGCGTCTGCCACGCCGGCCAGCGCTACTACGCCGCCACCCACTCCGGATCCCGCTGCTGCGAAGGCCGCGCAACGCGCGAAGACGCGCCAGCCGTGGTGGGAAGATCTGTTCAATGAAGACTTCATGCGCGCCACGTCCAAGGTTTCGGACGACCAAATCCGCCGTGAAGTGACGTTCATCGAAGACTCGCTGGGGGTTGCTGCCGGCGGCGTAGTGTTGGATTTGGGCTGCGGCGCTGGGCACCACGCGGTGGAGTTCGCGAGCCGTGGCTACGGCGTGGTTGGTTATGACTTGTCGCTGTATCAGCTGGCGCTAGCCGCTGACGTTGCGCAAGAGCGCAGCCAGAAGATCAATTTCCTGCAGGGCGACATGCGCGAGATGGCCTTCGAGGAAATGTTCGACGGCGTGTTCTGTTGGAACACGAGCTTCGGCTACTTCGAAGAAGACAAGAACCTGGCCGTTGCGCAGCGCGTGTTCAAGGCGCTGCGCCCAGGTGGCATGTTCCTGATCGACGTGCTGAATCGGGATTTTGCGGCGGCCTCCGCGCCGTGCACCGTTTGGTACGAGGGTGACTCGTGCGTGTGCATGGATGACATGAGCGTGGACTACATCTCCAGCCGCTTGCGCGTGAAGCGCTCGATCATCCTGGATGACGGCCGCACGAAAGAGTCGCTGTTTTCACTGCGCCTCTATTCATTGCATGAGCTTGGTAAGCTTCTGCATGAAGTCGGCTTCCGCGTGACCGAAGCCAGTGGTCACCCCGCAACGCCAGGCGTATTTTTCGGCCCGAATTCGCCGCGCATCATCATGCTCGCGCAGCGCCCTTAGCCGCTAACGCGCGCTACTTGCAGGTGACGTGCAGGCCGCTGCCCTGTTCAGTACAGGAGCACGCAGAGCCCAGCACCTTGGTCAGGCAGCCGCAGCTGGACTTCTGAGCGCATTGCGGGAGCCAGCCGCACGCCGCGCCGCCTTTGGCCGATTCGTCACAATACCAGCCGGTGGGGCACATGCCGGAGCCGCACGGACTGCACGTGCCGTCGTCGCACAAGGCGGGCTTCGTCGGGGTTTCTTCCTCGGCCGGCGCCTCTTCTTCGGCGCTCGGTGAGTCACTGGCGCTGCTGTCTGACTTTTCGTGAGGCGTTGCTGCGGGCTCACCTGACCCAGCCGGAGAACCGCCACACGCGCCGGCTCCGGCGACCACGAAAGCCGCCCACGAAAATACTCGGAATCGATTCGAGCTGAGACCCACGCCCTCCACGTATACGTCCCCGCCTACGCGCGCTACAAGGGTTTCGTGGATCTCGCGTCAGCCCTCGCCCAGCGCGTGCCGGGTCTGCGAGTCAGTGGCGAAAGCTCGGATCTTTCCGCTGCGGCGCGGGACCTGTGGCCGCGTGCGTTGGTCGACATCCAGAGCGGTGAAGCCCCGACATCCAGGCCTGGTGCGGTGGTTTGGCCCGAGCGCAGCGAGCAGATCAGTCAGCTGATCGAGCTTGGGCGCTCGCAAGGCTTTCGCGTGGTGCCCTTCGGCGCGGGCAGCGGCGTGTGCGGCGCGGTGCTCCCGCACGAGCGCACCGTCGTGATCGATTCCAAGCGCCTGCTGGAGTTCCGCGTCGATGCAGAGGCGCCGGTCGTGCACGCCGGCGCGGGCGTGCTCGGGCTCGCGCTCGAGGATCGTTTGGCCAAGCAGGGTTATACCGCTGGCCATTTTCCATCGAGCATCGTGTGCTCCACGGTGGGCGGCTGGGTTGCCGCGCGCGGCGCGGGACAGTGCTCGAGTCGCTACGGCAAGATTGAAGACATGGTCGCGGGGGTCGACTGCGTGCTCGGCACTGGGGATGCCGTGCGCATGCAACGCCGTCGCTCAGGTCCGGACCTGGTGCCGCTGATCACCGGCAGTGAAGGCACGCTCGGCTTCATCACTTCCGTCACGTTGCGCCTGCATCCGGCGCCGCGGGTGCGCCGCTTCCTGGCTTACTCTTGCTCCACGATCGAAAGCGGTTTCGACATCCTGCGCACGATGATGCAAGCGGGGCTACGCCCGGAAGTGGCGCGGCTCTACGATCCGATCGATTCGGTGTTGCTCAGTCAGAGCTCGGACGCCAAGAAAGCGCCCAAAAACCGCAGCGAAAGCGCGGCCCATTGGTTCGGCGTTGCCGCGCGTCAAGCGCTTGCCCGTCCGCGCTGGCTGCAACGCGCGATTGAAGCGTTGGAGGGCAACTTGCTCGGCGGCGCCACGCTGCTCTTGATCTTCGAGGGCGAGGCAGGTGAAGCGGATCAAGATGCGGCTCGTGCCGAGCAGATCTGCTCACGCGCCGCTGCGCGCTCGCTGGGTGAAGGTCGCGCGCGCGCGTGGCTCGCGCATCGCTACGGGGTGAGCTTTCGCCAGTCCTCCTCGTTTCGCTTGGGCGCCTTCACGGACACGATGGAGGTGGCCGCGCCGTGGTCCAAGCTCGAAGCCGTTTACGACGGCGTACGCCGCGCACTATCCGAGCACGCCTTGGTGATGGCGCACTTGAGCCACGCCTATCCAGATGGCTGCGGCATCTACTTCACGTTCGCGGCCCTGGGCTCGGCTGCAGCTCCCGGCGCGGGCAAAGCGAGCGCGCGCTACGATGCCGCCTGGCGCGCCGGGCTAGGCGCAGCGCTCGCCGCGGGCGCCAACTTGAGCCACCACCACGGCGTGGGGCGCAGCAAAGCCGCGCGTTTGGCAGCCGAGCTCGGGCAAGGCACGGAGCTCTTGAATCGGCTGCGCCGCGCCTGGGATCCGGCCAGCTTGTTCAATCAGGGCGCGCTGGAAGCCCCGTTCGAGGTGCTGCCCGCGCCGCCGCGTGACGCGCGTCCGGCGTTCGCGCTGGACGAGCGATCGCGGCTGGCCGAGGTGGACGCGCGACTGTCACTCGGCGCCACCGAGTCATTCTTGGCCCGCGCGGGTTTGAGTCTCGGGCTCGACGCGCGCACGGATTGGTCGGCCTCAGTTGCAAGCTGGATCGCTCGGGGTTTTCCCGGTGCCCGTGATGCGTGGCTGGATCCGGTGGGCACACGCGTCACTGGCTTCGAAGCAACCGCGGGCGGCGTACAAGCGCGCGTGCGCGCGGCGCCGCGTCGCGCGACCGGGCCGGATTTGCTAGCGCTGTTTGCCGGCGCGCGTGAAGTCGTCGGTAAGGTCGAGCGCGCGACGCTCGCCGTCGAACCGATTGGCGCGGCGTTACCGCGCGCTCAACCGTTTCATTGGGCTCGCGATCCGGCGCTCAACGCCGGCGAAACGCGCGCCTTCGAGCTCGTGCGACGCTCGCTGCGCAACGTCCGCTAGCCGTCACTCGGGGGCTGGCTCGGCGTCAGCAAATCACCCGGTAGTTCCAGGCTTTGGCTCAGCCGTTCGAGCGCACGCTCGACAATCTCACGGTCCTCCGCTTCGACATTGCCCGCGCCAGCGCGATACAGCGCGAAGCGCAGCGTGGCTGCCTCTAGTCGCGACAAAGCCGCGGTGCGCGAGAAGCCAAGCTCTTCAACGCGGTAGCGCAGCAGCACTTGGCCGTCGTCCAGCACTTGCTCGCCGACGATTTCCGCCTTCACGCGGCCCGTGCCGCACAATTGCCGAATGATGCCGCGGATGCGCGAAGCCCGGCGCCGCACTTTGAGCGCCGCTGGATTCTCGAACAAATTGAAGAAGCGATTGCGCGCAAACGCGGTCGGCACGAGCGTCAACGCACACAACAGGGCGTCGAGATCGACGCTGGGGGCGGCGTTCTTCTTGCTGCTCACGGCCCGCCTGGGCCAGTCTGATCCGTCGCCTGGTTGGCTTGCAGCAACGCGGCTTGATGAAACGAGCCGACGGCGTCCAACAGCTCCGTCAAATCACCGTCCATCACGCGGTCGAGCTTGTACAGCGTTAGGCCAACGCGGTGATCCGTCAGGCGATTCTGCGGGAAATTATAAGTGCGGATCTTGTCCGAGCGGTCACCGCTCTTGACCATGCCGCGACGCTCATCGCGAATCGCCGAGTCATGCTTCTCTTGCTCGATTTCGAGCAGGCGGGCGCGCAGGATTTTCAGGCCCTTGGCCTTGTTCTTGATCTGACTGCGCTCGTCTTGGCAGCGCACGGTCATGCCCGTGGGCAGATGCGTGATCTGCACGGAGCTGTTCGTGGTGTTCACGCCCTGACCACCGGGGCCACCAGAGGCCGCGATGTCGAAGCGCAGATCCTTGTCCTCGATCACCAGCTCGACGTCGTCCGCTTCGGGCAGCACGGCCACGGTTGCGGTGGAGGTATGAATGCGGCCCTGGGCCTCTGTCGCCGGCACGCGCTGCACGCGGTGCACGCCGCCCTCGTACTTCAGGCTCGAGAACACGCGGCTGCCGGTCACGAGCAAGATCGCTTCTTTGATGCCGCCGGCAGCGGCGTCGCTGCTGGACATCATTTCGATCTTCCAGCCGCGGGTTTCCGCGTAACGCGTGTACATGCGCAGTAAATCCGCGGCGAACAGGGCGGCTTCTTCGCCGCCGGTGCCGGCGCGAATTTCCAGCAACGTGTTCTTCTCGTCGTTCGGATCTTTGGGCAGGAGCAGTACGAAGATGCGCTGCTCTAGGTTGGCCAGCTTTTCCTCGAGCTCAGGTAGCTCTTGTTTGACGAGCGGGCCGAGCTCGGGGTCGTTCAACGCCTCGCGGTCCTCGGCGACGTGCTTCTCCACGGTGCGCCACTCATTGAAAGCTTCCACGATGTTGGAGATGCCGCTGCGCTCGCGATTCAACGAGTTCAGCTTGTGCTGGTCCCCGAACACTTTCGGATCACACAAGAGCTGATCGAGCTCGGCGTAACGCCGAACCATGGACTCGAGCTTACCGACCGGAATCATGTCGCAGGAACAGCGTCGCGCGTCAGTGACGAAAAGTCTTCGAAGGTGCGCTCGCTACTGAATTCCGGAGCAACACCCTGCTGCTCGCGTTCGAGCGTGACCATGAGCGCGGACAAGGCGACTTCGAGCTGCTGATCATCGGGTTCGATGGTCGTGATCTTCTGCACCAAAAAGCCCGGCCAAAGCAGGATTTGCCCGGGGCCGCGCGTGCAGTATTTGGCCAGCACGCGCTGCAGCTCGAAGGTGAGCGCGGCGATGAAGGGCAGGAAGGGCAGCTTGAGCGCGAAGAACAACAAGTTGTCTGCCAGCTTGCTCAGACCCAGGTGCGGCAAGAGCGGACCGAGCGCGCTGAAGACGACGATCGAAACCAGAGCCACCATCACGATGAACGTCGTGCCGCAGCGGGGGTGCAGCGTGGTCTTCGGCCGCGCATTCTCCACGGTGAGCGCTTCGCCCGACTCGTAGGTGTAAATCGATTTGTGCTCAGCACCGTGATACTGAAACACGCGGTAGATTTCGGGCATGCGCCGAATCAGCAGCATGTAGCCGATCAAGATCGTGAGCTTGGCGGCGGCGGTCAGCAGCTGAAAGCGCACGTCACGCACGTCCAACCCGAGGCCGAGCAAGCTGCTGGCGCCTTGCGCAAACGCCTGCGGCAGCGCCCAGAAGATGCCGATCATGAACACCACGGAGAGCACGCCCAGGAGGCGCTTCTTCGACTCACCCTCTGGCGCTGGGGGCGCGGGGCTCGGCCCCGCAGCGAGATCACCCGGGGCACTCGTCAGCAGCGCGATGATGGGCAGTGAGATCAACGCCAGCGTGCTCGGCCCAGCGCTGCGAGGCGCTTTCTGCGCTCCCTCGTCGTCGTCGTCCAAATCCTGCTCGAATTGCTCGGCGGAAAAGCGCAGCGCCGCGCTGCCCAACTTGAGCGCTTCGACCAACGCGGCGAGCCCGCGCACCAACGGCCAAGCCAGCCTGCCGCGGCGCAAGTCGCTCATCGGCTGTTCGCGTACGACGAGCGCGCCGTTCTTGCGCCGCACCACTGCGGAGAAGCAATGCGGCGAACGCATCATCACGCCTTCAATCAGCGCTTGGCCGCCAATGTAGGGGCGCGCAACGCCGTCAGGGCCGAGAACCGCGGGTTGGTTCGACATCGTCCTCAGTATAGCGCTCCCAGTAGCGCGATGTGCTTCGGGCGATGTGAAATCGATTCACATCGCCCGAAAAACAGACTCACTTCGATTCGTTCGCGGCAGCGGCTGCAGCTTGCGCGGCACCCGCAACGCCAGCGGCGCCGGTCGCGCCAGCATAACGACGGCGGAAGCGGTCGACGCGGCCCTGGGTGT
>FSWQ01004577.1_pt1 | contig 15670 bp, 16 predicted proteins | sample 1637691 | NCBI WGS metagenome assembly FSWQ01 (sample SAMEA3914814, study PRJEB12502) | metagenome | biome: forest; material: soil | place: USA | collected 2011-09-16 | depth 0.1 m | reverse complement strand
CGAGCGAACTGATTCATGACGTTTACTCGAGAGGCAGCTGAATGAACCCGCGTTGATTCCAGTCTCGGCGCGCCTCGCCGAATTCATCACTGAAACCGCGCGCCGTCAGCAGCGTCGTGGGCAGCACTCTTGCGCCTTCGCTGTCGTCGACCCAGCCCCAGGAGATACAGCCGTAGTATCGCCCCCGCTGCGCGCCGCGTAGTGCGAGGCACGTCGTGTGGAAAGTCTGTCCACGGGGCAGTGCCCCGCCAACTATCGCGGGTGGATCGATCAGGGTTGCTTCTTTGCTGATTCGCGGCCCGTCGTTCGGGACATAAGCGGCGCCGAGTGATCCAAAGCGCAGATTCGGGATGCCGTCTGCGATTTGGAACGAGCCCTGCAGCTGATTGCCCATCGCGTACACCGGATTCGGACAGTTTGGAGCCGGATCGATCGCCCATGTTGGCCGAATATCGCCCTGAACGATCAACACGGCCTGAACCAACCCCAGCAGCGTCGCGTCCACCGCGCCTCCCGGCTGAAAACGAATGCTGGCTTTCAGCCCATTGGCGTTGTCATTGAGCTCGACGGAGCCCACGAAGGTCGAGCCATTCGCCGCGAATTTGAAGCTCGGGGCGTTGAACAGGGCCATTACCCCGAGGGGTTAGCCCATTTTTCTAGAAGAGCGAATAGTCAAAACTTTCGCCGCGCTCAGCCAGGTCTCGCCGCGCTGCGGGTCGCGGTCGCAGCTTCGTCGACCGCTTCGAGGATCTTCCGGGCGCGCTCGAGGAACACTTCACCGGCGGGCAGCAGCTCCATCCCGCGGGGTGTGCGGGTGAACAGGGCGGCGCCGAGTTCGTCTTCGAGGCTACGGATGTGCCGGCTGATGGGTGGCTGCGCAATGCGCAGGCGGCGCGCGGCTCGGCCCACGTTCTTCTCTTCGGCCACCGCCACGAAGTAACGAATTTGCGACAGGCTCACCACTCAAGGGTGCCGTAGGCACCGCCGCCTGGCAAGTGCCAGATCGAAACGGTATTGGCCGCGGCCACGAGAAGCCTCTAGCAAAGCAAAGAAGTGAGCATCGAGATCAACAACGCGCGCAGCATCGCGCGGCTGCGCCTCGCCGGGCGCGCCGCGGCCGGCACTTTGGCGCTCATCGGACAACGCCTGCGCGCCGGGATCAGCACCGCACAGATCGATCACTGGGTGCGCGAAGACACGAAGCAGCGCGGCGGCACGCCGAGTCAACTCGGGTACCACGGGTTTCCGGCCGCGGTGTGCACGAGCAAGAACGACGTGGTGTGCCACGGCATCCCGAGCCCCCACACGCTGCTCGGCGACGGCGACATCGTGAACGTCGACGTCACGACGAAGCTCGACGGCTTTCACGGTGACACCTCCGCCACCTTCATGATCGGCCACGCCTCGCCAGAAGCTCGGCACGTGGTCGACGTCGCGCGGCGCTGCCGCGACGCCGGCATCGCGATCGTCCGCGAAGGCCTGCGCCTCGGCGATCTCGGGGCGGCGATCGAGGCGCTGGCACGGCGCGAAGGCTGCAGCGTGGTGACCGAATTCGGCGGCCACGGCATCGGTCGCGAAATGCATCAAGATCCCCACGTGCCGCACAGCGGCCGCGCGGGCACCGGGCTGCGGCTCAAAGCGGGCATGGCGCTCACCATCGAACCGATGATCAACCTCGGCTCGCGTGAAACGCGGGTCCTCGACGACGGCTGGACGGTCGTCACCGTCGACGGCAAGTGGTCGGCGCAGTTCGAGCACAGCGTGCTCGTGACGCCGAACGGCTACGAGATCCTGACGCCGAGCGAAGAATGATTGAGCGCCGTGGCGGCCGGTCGTGACGCGCTGCCTGCGCGCGCAACGGAACGGGGCGCGCCGAGCAGGGGTTGATGGTCACGTATCACTTCGCGATCGGCAAAGCCTTCGGCGTCGCGGACGTGCCAAGCGAGCGTCGCGAACTTGCGATGCACACCGAGGCCCTTCATCCGGGGAGCGTCCACCTCACTTCTCGATACGGCAGGCCGAGCCCGTCGGCTAGCTCACGCCGAACGGCGATATAAGCGTCCATGCTCGTTCCGCCTCGGAACGAGCTCGGCTGAGCGAAGCTCGGCATCGGGCCGCGTTGAAAATAAATCACGCGATAGCCGCGCGCTTCGAGGCCCTTGCGCGTGCCCGCGCGCAGCGACGTATTGAACACGACGTCAGCCAGGGGAACATGGCAGTCGCGCAAGATCTGCTCGCGGTATTCGAATAGTAGCTCCGGAGTCGTGGCCACGCCTAGGCTCGAGTGCTTCAATTTCGACACCGGCAAACACGGCAGCACCTCCGTGGTCGTCAGACCCCAAAAATCAATGAAGCGTAGCCCTGACGGAAAGGCGCTAAAAACATGATACGGCACGCCGCCCGCTTGCCCCGATGCCAGCCAAATATCTCTGCCTATCTTCGGCCGAATTCGAGTGATGACTCGCTTCAATTCCTCTGACAGCAGCGCGTCACGTAAGTGACTCTTATTCGCCAACTCAAGCAACGGATACGACTCGAGCCCATATTGCTTTTGTGCAGCCGGCACGACTTTGAGCGCCGCCGTGAGCGGATAGCCATTGGCACCCCCACCCGTCACGAGCCCCCAAAAGAACCACGCATTCGCCGCGGCGAGAACGCCCACGAACGGCCGGAAAAAAGTCGGCCGACGCCGCAGCGCAAGTCCAGCGGCGATCAGCACCGTCAACCACCAGATCGGGATGTAGGGAGCCAAAAAGCGCCCGCAACTCATCCAATCACCGCCCGACGCGCAGATGAACAGAAGCCCGATTGCGCCGAGAGTTGCAATGGCCGCCGCTGACAACTTCATGCGCCGACGCCAGAACGCGAGCCACACGATGCCGACCGCAACGGGGAGCAAAACGAGCAGCGCCGGTTGGAAATCAGCCATGTGGTGAAGCAAGTATTCCGAGCCCGACCCCCAACGAGCCCCGCCGCCACTTTTGGCCGCTACCGGATGCGGAAACCACTCGCGGAAAACCAGCCGTCGCCACGCAAACAAAAGTACGATCGGCAGCAAGGCGCAGCTCAGCGGCAACGAGAGTGTCCGTGCCATCGCTCGCCGCCGATGAGGCTGCCCGGCACGCATCGAAAAGGTGCATAACGCGGCGCAAGCGAGCAACAGGCACGACAGCGCGAGCGGATTCTCCGGCCTCACGCTGGCGAACAGCGCACTCGCCAAAAAGCACTCGAAGCACAGCCTCTTCGAGGCACGCTCGAGTGAACGCGCAGCAACGAGCTGGACGCAAGAGTCAAGGGCGGAGCTCAGCCAGACGCTGGAGAACGCGGCCAACGCCGTCTCCATGCCGCTCGTGCTCCAATAAGCGAGTGGCCCACTCGTCGCCACCAATAGAACTGCCGGAACCGCCAATCGCCGATCGAAGCGCCGCGCGACACGCCCCGTCATCCAGCAGCTGCCGAACAGCGCGACAAGCGAAAGCACCACGCCCACGGCCGCCGTCGGCAGGGGGACGAAAAGCCGTACCGCGGAGGTGATCAAGACGAGCGCCAACGAGGAGCTCTGCTCCAGCGAAATGCCGTTGAAGTTGTGAAAGTGCCCGCTCCGCCGCAACTCATCGACAACCCACCACGTGATGTGTGAGTCATCGCCGCCGCCGCTCCCGAACAGTAGGATTGAGGCACCAACCGCCGCCAGCGAAATCACGTTACCGAGCAACGCGTCACGGCGATCGACGTTCAACCTGTAATTAGCAAGGGACATGTCAGTTACCGAAACGGCGTGCTTTTGAGGATTCGATGGCCAACGCGAGTGAAAGCTCCATGACCACCGCGGTGTGGCGCGGGGTGGTACCGCAGGCGCGCTGGCGCATCAACGCTAGCTGGGGCGCGGGATCGCTTTCGCGTGCGCGCTCGAAGCAATGGCGCAGCGCTCCAGCGCCGGGTCGAATGCGCCCACTGGGTTGGAATGACCCAGGCGTTTGACCCGCGCGCTGTCCGCGCCGAGCGACGGTCGACGCCCTTCGCACGTGAGCCGCGCGTCGAAACTCGCTGGCACGCTGGCTGCACCATCGCGACCACGACTTCTGTCGCAAGACACGACTTCTGTCGCAAGAAAGGGTCGCTACGAATGCCGACGCTCGTCGCCCGCGCTCCATGGTTCATGCGTTCCCTGTGCCTCGCCGCCGCGCTGGTTGCGCTCACGCTCGCGACGGCTTGCTTGGATCGCCCCGCGACTCCTGCCGAGCCCCAGACCAGTAACCAGTTCGTCGATCAGATCGTGCAGACCGCGGTCAGCAAGATCGATCTGCTGTTCATGGTCGACAACTCCGCTTCCATGGCCGACAAGCAGGAGATCTTGAAAGCCGCGGTACCGGTGCTGGTGGGGCGCCTGATCTCACCGATCTGCGTCGATGCGGAGACGGGCGCGCCGACGGGTGGCAACGCAGATACGAGCGGAAAATGCACGACGGGTCAGCCGGAGTTCCCGCCCATCACCGATATCCACGTCGGGATCGTGACATCGAGCTTGGGTTCGCACGGTGGAACCGTGTGCGCGGCCCCGCCGCCCTCGGGCAGCCAAGACAACCCCTTGAACGACAACGCTCACCTGCTGGGCGCGATTCGACCCGCGGGCACCAATTCAGACGACCCGACGGCGAGCTTCGATGTCGCCAACACTTGGAACAATAGCGGCTTTTTGGCTTGGGATCCGGGCGCCAAAGACGTTCCGCCGGGAGTCGCCGATCCCGTCCTGTTCGGCAGCCGCTTCGCGGACATGATCCACGCCACCGGCCAGGTCGGCTGCGGCTACGAAGCGCAGCTGGAAGGCTGGTACCGCTTCTTGATCGACCCGGAGCCGCCCGCGAACGTGAGCAAGATCGACAATCAGACCGTGCGCGGTTCGTCGCTCGTGGTCAATCCGGACGGCACGACGACCTGCAACGGCTGCGACCAGGAGCTCCTCGCGCAGCGCAAAGCATTCCTGAGGCCAGACTCACTCGTCGCAATCATCATGCTGTCGGACGAGAACGATTGCTCGATTCGAGACGACGGCGTGGGTTGGTTCGTCGCAACCTCCGGCGCCCCCATGCCGCGTGCAACGGCGGCGTGTGCCTCCAACCCGAATGACCCGTGCTGCCGCTCGTGCGCCCAAAACGAGGCTTCGCCGCCCACGGGCTGCGCGGCGCTCTCGGCGGATCCCGTGTGCGGCACGGTGCCCGCGGGGCAGCCTTACGCGACTTGGGACACGCTGCACGACTCGCTGAACATGCGCTGTTTCAATCAGCATCAGCGCTTCGGCTTCGATCTACTGTACCCGACCGCGCGCTACGTGACCGGGCTCACCAGCCCGACCCTGACGCTGCAATCCGACGGCAAAACCGTGGTCACCAATCCACTCTACGATACGGCGGGCAGTACGGCGTCGCCGCGCGACGCTTCGCTCGTGTTCTTGGCCGGCATCGTGGGCGTTCCTTGGCAAGACATTGCCGACGATGCCTCGCTGAGCGGCGTCGGGCTGAACTACCTCACCGCACAGCAGCTCGTGACGGAGAACCGTTGGCCGCTGCTGCTCGGTGATCCTCAAGCCAGCCCGCCCGTCCCACCGAGCGATCCGTTCATGATCGAGTCGCTGACGCCGCGCTCCGGAACGAACCCCATCACGAACGACGCGATCGTCGCGGCAACGTCGTTGAATCCTACGGCGAGTCCGATCAACGGGCACGAACAGAATCCGACCGACCAGGGAGATCTGGAGTTTGCGTGTACCTTCCCACTCGCGACGGCGCGCACGTGCGCGCCCGGCAGCTCGGCGTGTGATTGTTCGCCTACCGGGGCCGGGGATCTGTCGCTGGTCACGGCCTACAATAGTCCGCTGTGCCAGCCGCCCACGGGCGGCGCGCCCACGAGCACCCAGAGCTACGCCAAAGCCTATCCCGGTGCGCGCGAGCTCCAAGTGCTGAAGGATTTCGGCGCCAACGGCGTCGTGGCCTCCATTTGTCCCAAAGTGACGAGCTCGGCCGATCCCGCGAGCGATCCCAATTATGGCTACAATCCCGCGGTCGGCGCGATCATCGACCGTCTGAAAGAGGCGCTGCAAGGCAAATGTCTGCCGCGCGCGCTCGCTCCCGATGCGGTGACCCATCAGGTTCCGTGTGACGTCATCGAGGCCCAAAAGTCGGGCTGCGATTGCACATTGCCCGGCCGTGGGCCCGCGGACCCCACGGTCATCCCCGCCGTGCTCGCTCAGCTTCAGGCCTCGGGCAACTGTGGCGGCGTCGGACAAGTCGCGTGCTCCACGTTCTGCGAGTGCGCCATTCTGCAAGAGTCGGGCGACGGCTTGACCGCTTGTCAAGCCGATCAAGCGGCGCCGCCCGGCTACTGTTACATCGACGATCCGAACTCGCCCGCGGTCAGCAAGTGCCCCGTCAATCAAAAGCGGCTGCTGCGCTTCGTGGACTCCGATGCCACGCACCAAACTCCCGCTTCCGGAGCCATCGCGTTCATCGCTTGTGAAGGCGCGCCGCTTTCGTCGCTCACGACGCCCTAGTGACGGCGAGGCTACAGCGCGGAAAATGTCGCGTCGATGTGCGACGGCAAGACGCCGCTCAGGCGATCGTTGGCGCGATACAGCGAGAGCCAACCGCCGGGCGTGAGCCCGTAGTGCGCCTTGAATACGCGCCAAAAATACGGTTCGTCCGAATAACCCAGCTCCGCTACGAGCAGTTTCACGGGCGTGCCGCTCTGCAAGCGCCGCACCGCTTCCGCCAGCCGCAGCGCGTTCCAATACTGGCCGATGCTGATGCCGTAGGCATGCTTGAAGACGACGCACAGGCGCCATTGGCAGAGCTCTGCGACCGCTTCGAGTTCGTTGAGGGTGGGCCGCTTGTCCAAGTGGGCGCGCAAATAGTCTCTGACGCGCCGTAAGCGGTAGTCGCGCACGGGGTCGAGCGGTGCCGCAGTTGGCATCGATAGCTCACCCAGACGTGAGATGACGACGTGCAGCGCCTGCGCACTGGCGCACGCGACTTCGAACGACTCTTTGCCTTGGGCCACCGTGGCAACGAGTTGCTCGAGCGCCGCGAAGGTCGGCTCGTCGCTCACGGCGGACTGTTTCAAATGGAATTCACCGTTCAGACCGAGCTTGCGCGCCGCGTCCGTGACGAGCCAAGGCGAGAAGCGAACGATGTCGAAGTCGGCGACGCCACGCGCAAGCTTCAACCGTTCGGTGACGTGCATCTCGCCCGGCTCGATCGCCATGATGTCGCCGCTGCTGGTCGAAAGAGAGCGACCGCGCGTTCGCCAGTCCGCGACGAGACCGCCCTGGTTCCGGTGAACCACGGCCAGGGTCAGGCTATCGTGCGCCTCTCGCCAATGTCGGTTCGAGCCTGAAACGCCCACCACTTCCAGGCCCGCGACGGGGCGTGCAATGGTCAGGCGCTCACCGGGGCGGTCGGTCTCGCTCCAATTACGGCAATCCTGAGTTACCGGCGGCATTCTGAAGTAGGGTAACGCTCGCCTCCGAGCGACCGCAAGTGTGCGCGTGCCCGGCGCGGGTTCGCCGCTGCTACGGCGAAGTCAGGACAAGAGCAAGAGGCCGAGGCCTGGCCCTTGCACCACGAAGATCACCGTCAGTAACGCGTTCAGCAGCGGGGCCAAGCGCGAAGAACTCGGCCAGACCGGGCGCAGCGCGAACAGTTGCCGGTACAGCCTCCAGCACCAGAAAGCCGAGACGAGCCCGCACAGAGCGCGGGCCGGACCGGGCTCCAGCGCCTGCGCCGAATAAACGGCGACCAGCACACCCAGTGACGTCGGCAGGAACACCGAGGCCAAGGCCATGTTCTTCATGACCTCGGCCGCCAAGCGGCTCTTCGGCACGAGCTGCGCCTTGAGATCGACGCCGCTCGGCACGGACAGCAACAAGGTCAGTGGCGGTTGCAGCAAATGCGACAGCCCGATGCAGCGGATCAGCTCGCTCGCGCTCATGGCCGCGCTTCCCCGAGGCTGAGGAAGCGATCGCCAGCGGGCACGGGGACGGCAGGATCGATACGGGCTTCGATGATGACCGGGCCCGGGCTGCGAAACGCGCTCTCGAGTTCGCGCTCGAGCGCCTCCGCGTCGCTGACGGTGACGCCCTGGGCGCCGAACGCGCCCGCGACGCGCGCGAAATCGGGAGGGGTCTGCCAGTGCCACACGCGGTCGGGTACGGCGATGTGCTGCTGCTCGACGCCCGCGGCGATGAACGCCCCACCCGAGTTGGCCCAAACGAGCACCACGTAGCGATCGAGCCCGAGCTCGACCGCGGTGTGGATTTCGGAAGGCGACATGCAATAGCCCCAATCGCCCACGATGGTTAGGGTCGGTACGTCCGACGCGAGCCGGATCCCGAGCGATGCCATCAAGGCTTCGCCCATGCACGCGCCATTCTCGATGCTCGAAAACGCGCGTTGCGACGTCGATAGCTTCAAGTGTTCGTACGCGTGAAGTGCGCCGGAAGTGACGTCGAGACACACCCGGGCGGAGTCGGGCAAGGCGGCTTGCACGGCCGTGATGGCGGCGATGGGGTGGATGAAGCCCGTGCGTTTGGGCGGCGACGGTAGCGCCGTGGTGCTCCTCACGAGCTCCGCGAACCAGGGCTCACGATCGCTTGGCGTGAGCTCGGCCACGGCGCGAGCCAGCTGCTCGGCCGTGGTGTCGAGCGTGGCCGTGACGAGCCCGACCGCAGGCTCGAGATTGCGCCCGAGATCGCTGACTCGCTCGGTCAGTTGGATCAACGCGACGTGACGGAACGCTTCACCGAGCCGGCAGCTGAACTCGCCGAGTGCGCTCGCGGCCAGAATGACGTCCGACTGCTCGACGACACGGCGCGCCAGCGCAGAAGAGCCGAAGCTGAAGGTCCCGCACGTGCGTCGCGCGTCGACCAGCGATTGGGCGTCGGGGGTGGTCAGGACCGCGGCCCCCAGCCGATCGGCGATTCGTAGCAGGGCGGGCGTCGCGGCGGCGCCCTCTGGACCGAGCAACAGCGTGGGGCGTTGCGCGGCGATCAAAAGCCGCACCGCCGCGCGCAGCGAGTCGTCGAGGGCGCTCATGGTACGAGCTCCTTTTGCACGCGGAGCGGGATATTGATGTGCACCGGTAGCCGCTCATGCTGGGCGAGCAGCACCGCGCGCCGCAAGCCGCGGATGGCTTGCTCTGGCCCGAGCGCATCGATGCTCCAGGCTGTGAAGGGCCGCGTGGCTTGCGTCACGGAGGGGCCGTCCCAGCCGTCACCCGCTTGCACTGACCCGGCGCCCGTGCCGGACACCTCTCCCGACACGACCACGACCGGTCGTCGATTCACGCACGCGGCATAGAGCGCTTGAATCAAACCGTAAACACCGACGGACGTAATGACGATACACAATGTGGGCAGTTTGGACTCCCAAGCGATGCCGTTGGCCATGAACCCCGCGCCGGCCTCCGAGCGCGGGTGAACGGGCGTAAACCCGACGGCATAGGCCGCCTCGATCAGCGGCATATCGTTGCCCCCCGCGACGCACGGCACCCAGCGCGCCACTGCGTCGACCACTCCAGAAAATGCGGCGGTTGCCACGGTGCGCGTGGCATTGGCCTGTGGAATTCGGCGAAACGGCGACTGTATCCAAGGGATCTCGAGCAGCGTCTCATTCATCTTCAGACTCCTTCTTTGTCCAGATCATGAAGAGCAGGACACGCAGAGCGAAGTGACGGCTGAGGCCCCGACAATGATAGCCCCTCCGCTTGGCACCCCATGCCAAACGCCCCTGTCCGAGTTGGTTACTCTATATGTAGTAACGTGCGGCACCTACGATCTATTCACGGTCTGTGACGATCTAAGTCCGCCCCGGGCTATACGACATGAGTCGCAGCGCGGTCCTTGGGCCTCTCGCGTGCGGACGACTGCTTTTCCCTTTCGGATGGAACCCGGGAAGCGAGCCGGGGGCTGCGCGCGGCCGCTTTTGTCCGCCGAAATCGTCCAACCACGGAAATTCCCAGGTAGCGTCCGGCCATGACGCGCGCGCGGCAAACGAAACGCACCTCGGCCCAGGTAGTGGCACCCACGCTGCCGGAGTACCTCAAAAAGATTCTGACCTCGCGAGTTTACGACGTCGCGATCGAAACGTCGCTGGACCGCGCCGAGAAGTTGTCGGCACGCATCGAGCAGACGGTGCTGCTCAAGCGCGAAGACACTCAACCCGTACACAGCTTCAAGTTGCGCGGCGCGTACAACAAGCTCGCGAGCCTGAGCGCCTCGCAGCTGGCGCGCGGGGTGATCTGCGCGTCCGCCGGCAACCACGCACAAGGCGTCGCGCTCGGCGCACAGCGCTTGGGCTGCCAGGCGCTGATCGTGATGCCGATCACCACGCCGCGCCTCAAAATCGACGCGGTGATGGCGCTCGGCGGCGAGGTCGTGCTGCACGGGGAAAGCTACTCCGACGCCCACGCGCACGCGCTGAAGCTCGCCGCGAAGAGCGGTAGAACCTTCGTACACCCGTTCGACGATCCGGAAGTGATCGCGGGGCAGGGCACGGTTGCGATGGAGATCTTGCGTCAGCAGCGCGGACCGATCGACGCCATCTTCGTCGCCATCGGCGGCGGCGGCTTGGTCGCCGGCATTGCCGCGTACGTGAAGGCGGTGCGCCCGGAAATCAAAGTCATCGGTGTGCAGATGAGCGACTCGGACGCCATGCTGCGCTCGGTGAACGCCGGGCGGCGCGTGCGGCTCGACGAAGTCGGGCTGTTCTCGGACGGCACCGCGGTCAAGCAAGTCGGTCGAGAGACGTTCCGCCTGGTCCGCAAATGGGTCGACGAGTTCCTGGTCGTCGACACCGATTCGGTGTGCGCGGCGATCAAAGACGTGTTCGAAGACACGCGTAGCATCCTCGAGCCGGCGGGCGCGATGGGCGTGGCCGCCATCAAGCAATATGCCAAAAAGCAGCGCCGCAAAGGCCAGACCCTCGTCACCGTGACCTGCGGTGCGAACATGAACTTCGATCGGCTGCGCTTCGTCACCGAGCGCGCCGAAGTCGGCGAAGCTCGCGAAGCGCTGTTCGCGGTCAGCATCCCCGAAGCACGCGGCAGCTTCCTGCGCTTGTGTGAGTTGATCGGCGCGCGCGCCGTCACCGAGTTCAATTACCGAGTTTCGAACGCAGAAGAAGCGCACCTGCTCGTCGGTCTGGCCATCAACGACAGTCACGAGGCGGCCGCCCTAGCGCGCGACTTCAAGCAAAAGGGACTCAAGGCCGTGGACCTGAGCGACGACGAACTCGCAAAATCGCACATCCGCCATCTGGTCGGCGGTCGCAGCTCGCTCGCCACTGGCGAACGCTTGTATCGCTTCGTCTTTCCCGAACGCCCCGGTGCGTTGCTGCGCTTCCTCGTCAGCATGCCGCAAGGCTCGAACATCACGCTCTTTCATTATCGAAACCAAGGCGCCGATCACGGCGCCGTGCTGGTCGGCATTCAAGTCGCAACGGGCCAAGAGCGCGCCTTCCAAGCCTTCTTGCGGGGCCTGGCCTATCCGTACCAGGACGAGTCGAACAGCGTCGTGTATCGAACCTTTCTGCGCTGAGCCGCTCGCCGAGGCTCGTGGTAAACCTTGGCCCATGGCCGCCGATCCCGCTCGACGTGAAGCGTCTGATGAAGACGTACTCTGCGCTCCGAGTCACCTCGTCGCCGAGATTTTGAACGGAGAGCTCCACACGAGCCCAAGACCGGCGGGGTCGAACGCAAACTTCCCATCTACGCTCGCGAGCACGTCCCGAACGTGTGGCTCGTCAATCCACCCGAACGAATGATCGAAGTGTATCGGCTCGACGGCGAGGGCTCTCGGCTCGTCGTCACTCGCGGTGGCACCGACAACGTGCACCTCGAGCCGTTTGCCGAGTTCGAGCTCCAACTCGAACTCAAACTCGAACTCGAACTCGAACTCGAACTCGAACTCGAAGCGCTGTGGCCCACGCCTGCCGAATCCTACTAAATAGTCCCGTGAATTTTTGATGGTCACGGAGCGCGGCGCGCGTCGGCACAGCCTTCGGCGTCGCGTTGCGGGGAGAGCCGCGTTTCAGTCCGAGCCGTCGAACAGAAACGAGATGCCGAGCGTCAGGAACAGCGCGCCGCCGAAGCTCGAACGAAAGCGCTCTGTCTCCCAGCCTTCACAGCTCCCGCAACTGGCCGTCAAATTCCCCGAACCGGTCACGACGTACGGCATGAACAGCGCGCTCGCGAAGAAGCCCTTTTGGCGCACCTCGCAGCCGATGCTGCCTTCCAACCGAGTTTCGTCGCGCAATAGCCGTGGGTCGACGTTCGGGCCGGGGTCGTCGAAGCGCCCGCCGGCAAAGCGCCCTGGGAGCTGCGACGGATGAAAGCGCCGGCCGGTGCTGATGCCCAAAGTCGAGATCAGGTTGAGTCTCGAGGCGGGGTACGTCGCAAGTCGTGGGTAGGCCTCCAAGCGCAATCGCTGCTCGCTCGAGTCGCGATTGTCGAAGTCGAGCATCCCCCAGCGGCCACTGCGCAGGCCGAGCGAGAGCGCCATGGGGAACGGGCGCGAACCTTCCGGCAAGCCCGCGCGTAGCTCCAAGCCGCTATCCAACCAAGATAGATCACCGGCCACATCGAACCACTTGCCGATCCCGACGCGCCCGCCGAGGCGGCTCGGCAGGACCGGGAAATTCAGCGCGTCGGCGGCATTGTCGACGTAGCTATCGCTGCGGCCGTCGGACTGCGAACGCATCGTGATGCGCGAGGGCGCGAAGGCATAGCCCCATGAGCCGCCCAATTGAACGCCCGTGCCCTGCAGCGGGCCGCCCGGGATCCCCGCGGCCCCGATGCAGCCGCTGAGCGCGGCCACGCACATCCCCGCGCACGCCCCGTGCCGAAGCCTGTCCGCCCAATCCCTGAACATCGAGCGGTCTTTAGCAGTAATCGTGCCCCTCGCGTGTTGCGAAAAATCGCACCCAAACTGGACGCGTGCGTGGGTCGCCTCTGGCAGCCGTGTCCTAGTCCGATCGCTCGGCGTGAGCGCGGCCGGCGCCGAGCGAGGCTCTGCGTGCCGATCGCCGAGAGGCGGCCTGCGCTGATTTCTCAATGGGCCGCCGCGTGCCGCGCCGCGTGCCCCGAACCCGCGGTGTGCGGTTCGCGTACGTTTGCTTCGATCCACACACCGGGCTAGTTCGTACCCTGTCATGGCCTCGGCGTCCGCGAAGCGGCGGACTTGGACGATTGCGGGTCCGCTCGCGCTGCTGGCGGGGCTGGTCGCCATTTCGCGGGCGAATCCGGCTCCCGCGAGCGGTCAGCCGTACGTGCCGAAGAGCGACGCGGAGGTGCTGGAGCACTTGGCGGCGCCCGTGACCGACTTGGGGCAGCCGGCGGCCGAGTCGCGGGTTTGGGCGGGTTCGCCGGCCGTGCTCGACGCGCCGAGCGCGGCGGCGCGCGCGCGCGACGAATTGCGTCGTTATCAGGCGAGCGCAGATCCGCGTTACCTGGGTCGCGCCGAAGCGGCGTTGGGCGCGTTTTGGGATCAGCCAGCGCCGCCCGAACCGATCTTGGTGCTGCGCGCGCGCGTGCGGCAGAGCAATCACGAGTTCGACTCGGCCTTGAAAGACTTGGACCAGGCGCTGACCGTGAACCCAGGCGATGACCAAGCGCTGCTCGATCGCGCGAGCATCGAGACCGTGGTCGGCCGCTATGACGCCGCGGCACGCGATTGTCAGGCGCTCGAGCCGATCACGCCGCCGCTTTACTCGACCCTGTGCCGCGCGAGCGTGTCCGGCGTCACGGGCGCGGCCAGCGCGGCGGCGAGCGAATTGACGCGCGTGCTCGCTAGTTCGAGCTTGGCCGTCGAAGTTCGCTGCTGGGTCGAGTCGCTATTGGGCGAGCTCACGGTGCGGCTCGGCCAAGCCGCGCCCGCGGAAGCGCACTTTCGCAGTGTGCTCGCGGCCTGCCCGAACGACACTTACACGCGCGGCGCGCTCGCGGATTTGCTGCTCGATTCGGGGCGCGCGGCCGAAGTGATGCCGCTCCTGCGCGAGCAAACGAATCAAGATGCCTTGCTGCTGCGGTTGACGATTGCCGAGCGCCGCGCTCGGGCCGAAAGCTACGACGCGCATTTCAAAGATCTCGCGCAGCGCTTCGAAGAGGCGCGCTGGCGAGGCAATCAAGTGCATCGCCGCGAGGAAGCGCGCTTCGAACTCGAGCTACGCGACGCGCCGGAGCGGGCGCTCGAGTTGGCGCTCGCGAATTTTCGTGTGCAGCGCGAGCCCGCCGACGTGCGTATCGCCTTGGCCTCGGCCCTAGCGGCGGGCCACGCGGAGCGAGTGCACGAAGTGTTGGCGTTCGCCAACGCAACGCATTTGGAAGACCCGCACGTGGCAGAGCTCGCGAAGGCGCTCGCAAAATGAAGCGCATGGCGGCCGCGCTCAGCTTGCTGATGCTGGCCTTCGTTACCGTCACGGCCAGCGCGCACAAGCCGAGCGACAGCTACCTCTCGCTCGAAAAGACCGCCCACGGCGCGAAGGGTCGCTGGGACATCGCGCTCCGCGACTTGGATGCGGCCGTCGGGCTCGATCGCGATCGCAACGGGGTGATCGAGTGGGGCGAACTCAAGGCGCGACTGCCCGCGGTCATTGCCTATGCAAGCGGACGCCTCAGCGGTCACACGGCCTCCGGGCGGTGCGAATTGCAGCTCACTCCGGAGGGCGTCGTGGCGCATTCCGACGGCAAATACGTTGCCCTCGATCTGAAGCTCGGCTGCCCCGGCGATGCCGCTGCGATCGTGCTGCGCTACGACCTGTTGTTCGAGATCGACGCCCAGCATCGCGGCGTGCTGCGTTTCTCGGACGGTAACGGACAGCCTCAGGTATTCGGCAAGACTCGGCGCGAGCTCACGCTGTCCGAGAGTTCGCCCGGTTTAGTCGCCATCGTGCGGCTGGGGATCGAGCACATCTTGAGCGGTTACGATCACCTGCTGTTTCTGACCGCGCTGCTCTTGCCGGCCGTGCTGCGCCGTCGAGACCGCAAATGGCAGCCCGCGCCCGATTTCCGCTCGGTGCTCGTCGAGGTGCTGCGTACGGTCACCGCGTTCACGATCGCGCACTCATTGACGCTGGCGCTTTCGGCCGCTCACTGGGTCGTGTTGCCCTCGCGCTTCGTCGAATCGGCGATTGCCGCGTCGATCGTGCTCGCCGCGCTGAATAATCTGTATCCCGTGCTCGACGCCGACCGCTCGCTGGCGTTCGGGCTCGGGCTCTTGCACGGCTTCGGGTTTGCGGCGGTTTTGTCGGACGTGGGCGTTTCGGGCTTTAGCTTCGTTCGCACGCTGTTCGGCTTCAACCTGGGAGTCGAGCTGGGGCAACTGGCAGTGGTGTTTGCCTTGTTGCCTGTCTTGTATTGGTTACGCAAAAGTCGGCAATATCCCGCGCGGGGAATGCCGATTGCGTCGTGCGCGGTGCTGCTCGTGGCCTGCGTTTGGTTCGCTGAGCGCGCCTTCGATTTGAAGATCTTTGCACTGCTCGCTTAGGGCCCGCGAATGGCTAAGTCGATCGCTCTCGCGGCCGAGGCATCCCGGCTCTCCCGATTCATCACATCGCGAGCGGCGAGCCCCGACCGCGTTTCGCGCAGTATCGTGACATCCCGATCACGGCGTTCAACTTTAGGT
>FSWQ01000512.1_pt1 | contig 15692 bp, 9 predicted proteins | sample 1637691 | NCBI WGS metagenome assembly FSWQ01 (sample SAMEA3914814, study PRJEB12502) | metagenome | biome: forest; material: soil | place: USA | collected 2011-09-16 | depth 0.1 m | reverse complement strand
CTCACGATAGGCGGTGCAGCGCACTGCGTCTAAGTGGTGGTCTCGATGGGCTGCGACACGCGACGGTGGGCGTTGGGTGAGGGTTACGCTCGGTGAGGGGGCGCTCGCTATTCAGCAACGCACCAGCAGCGCCGTGTGCCCGCCGCGTGGCGGTCAAGGGCACGCGGTGATCGTCTTGATCCAATCACCCACGACGTTCGTGCCGTCGTGGTCGACCACGAGCGACGCCACTTGGGGCATGCGCCCCTTGAGGGGATCGACTTCATTCATGCGCAGCCACATGACGGAGTCCATCTCTTTGCCCGGGACCAAGATTTTGGTTTTGCCGGGCGCGTTGGCGATGGCGCCCTTCTTCGCGTCCGCGTTGCACACGCCCATGTCTTTGAACGCGGTGTCGTTGCGGAGGTCGAAGTTCGCGTAGTTGCCCCCTGGGCGGTGGCAGAAGCCACAATTGGCGTGCAGGTAGGAACGCGCCTTCTGTTCCGCGGTGGCCGTGCCAGGCGGGCTGCCGGCCAGGCTTGGGTAGGGGGCAATGAGCGCCGCCTTGTACGGTTGCGCGGGGGCGGTTTCGAATACCTGCGCGGCGCTCAGCTTGTCGATTTGGTTCATGGCGCCGGCCATGCGATTCATCTGCGCGGTTTCGGGGCCCAACGTAGAACCGCCCGCTTTGTTGTGGCAGTTCACGCAATCCTTCTGGCTCGGGTAATGCCAGGACACCATGCGCGTGCCGGTGTTGAACATGATGTCAGCGCCGTCTGTGGAGGCGAGGGTCGCGTCCGTTTGCGTCTCGTTCCATTGGTAGCTGTAGCCCACCCAATCACCGTTGGGGAAACGCATCAGTAGCCGTGTTTCCACGAGCTTACCGTCGAAGGCGAAGGTCTTGTACATGACCGTGTTGTTGGGGAAATCCCAACGGCCGTCGTCTTGCGTGCCATTCGGACAGTCACTGGGATTCGCGGTGCAGTTGCGCACGTGAATCTTGCCGCCGGCGGGCAGGATAAAGGCGCGAGTTTTGTCTGCGGTGTCCGACCACAGCGGGCTGTTCACTTCATAGGGCTGCGCGCTCGGTGCGGGCTTCTTTGGATCCGCGGCATCCACGCAGCCCGTTTTACTGAGGCTGGTGATCGGCGAGAACACGTCGTCCGGTGGTTTGCAAATGATGGTGGGCGCAGCGCCAGCAGTGCCGCCGGTACCGCCACCGCCGCCCGTTGCGCCTGCTGTCCCAGCTGCGCCTGCGGTCGTGTTGATGGAGCCACCCGCTCCGCCCAACGCGCCCGCGCTGCCCGCTGCACCGGCGCTCGCGCTTGCGCCACCGTTGGCTGCACCTGCGCCGGCGTTGTTCATTGGGGCATCACTGCCGCCGCAGGCGGCGAGCAGACCAGCGAGGCAACCAAACGCGAGGGCAATCTTGAGATCGGGCATGTTCTTTACCTTGAGTCGATGAGCGGAGTGCAGCGCACGATGTGCGACACAGCGCACGGGCGAGCAAGCGAAGTCAGACAGCAAACTGAATAATATGCCTCACTCACTGCGTAGTGCGAGCGCAAGCATGAGTAACGAATACCAGGAAACTGTGCATTTTGCGCACTACGCGGTGACGAAGCTACGAATCTTGCGCTGTGCTTCCTCGCGCAAATTGCTGGTGTGAGTAGAGTTTAGACAACGCGCGCGCGGCTTTTTATGCGGTCCGCGTGCGAGTGCATTGGACGGATTCGATATCGGAATGGTACTGTTCATTTCCCCGTAGTGGTTGACGGGAGCCGCGTGTCCGACACGCCCTTGGAGATCATCATGTCCAAAGTCTTTTTGTGCAGCATCGTTTTGCTTTCTGCGGCTTGCTCTAGCTCAGGGTCTGATGGCGGAGGCGCGGGCGCTCCCTCGGGCGGTGGCGCATCCGGTGCTGCCCAAGCCGGGGCCGCTGGGCTCGGAGCCACGGCAGGCAACACGGCCATGGGCGGCAGCTCTAGCGCGGGCGCTGCGGGCGGTGCGGTGACGCAAGGCGGCGCACCCAGCATGGGCGGCACTACGGGCGGCGGCGGCGCCTCGGGCGCAGCAGGCGCAGCAGGTACGGGCACCGGCGGCACCGCCGGCATGGGCGGCGGCGCCCCGATGGGCATGAATCAATCAGTGACTCAGCGCGGCGCGGATGACGCGCGCACGTCACACTGGCTGGCACCCACGCTCACCAAAGCCAACGTGATGACCAAGATGGCGCTAGACGCCAATTTCAAGGCCAATTTCGACGGTGAATTCACGAGCAGCCCGGTCTTCCTCGCCGGCGCAACGCCCGGCACCGGTCGCTTCTTCGCGGCCACCACTGAAAATGACGTGTACTCGCTGGACGAGGTAACTGGCGCCGTGAAGGGCATGCACAACATTGGCGCGTACCTCGTGGATGCGCCGGTGTGCGGCGGTGATCCCAAGAATCACGGCATCGTGAGCACGCCGATCATCGATGCGGCAACGCAAACGATTTACGTGGCCGCCGCCATGTCTGACTTTCATCAAGAGATCCACGCGCTCAAGTGGGTTGCGGGCGCAGGTGCAGCAATGGACACGCTCACGGAGGTCGCTGGCTGGCCGGTGAACGTATCCAAGCTCAAGGCCGGCAATCTCGCGTTCCCTTCGAATGTGCAGAATCAGCGCAGCGCGCTCTCGATCGTGAAGGGCATCTTGTACGTCGCCTACGGCGGCTACTGCGGTGACCAGGGCGACTATCACGGCTGGGTCGTCGGCGTGAACGTAGCTGACCCGACGAAGACCGGCGCTTGGGCCACGCGCGACAATCGCCAAGCGGGCATTTGGGCCGCTGGCGGCCTCGCCTCGGACGGCAACGGCGTGTTCGCGGTGACCGGAAATACCGGCCTAACCGGCAGCCACAACGGTAGTGATAGTGAGGAGATCCTGCGCATCACGGATCTCGGCACCCCGCACTACGACGCCGCAAATCTGTTCTACCCGAACGAGTGGGGGAACCCGATGAACTCGAACGATCTGGACTTCGGGTCGGCGAGCCCCGCCATCGTTGCTGTGCCGGACGGCAAGCCGTCGTCCATCATCGTGGCGCCAGCGAAGCCGGGTCGCGTGTACTTCCTGGATGCCGCCAATCTGGGCGGTTCGATCGGGCAGTTCGCGGACATGACCGTCGCGGACACCGGTAGCTCATCGGTGTACACGTCGCCCGCGGCGTACCAAGCCCCGTCCGGCGTGCACGTGGCAATCGCCACGGGTGGCGGTTCGCAATGCCCGAAGGGCAACAACAACGGCTCAGTGATGTCGATCTTGCTCAAGCCGATGACCGCGGGCACCGTGCCCGTGCCGTCCAAGGTGTGGTGCGCCGGCATTGGCGGTGGTGATACGGCCAAGCGTGCTCCGATCGCAACGAACAGCGCCGGCAGCGCTGACCCGATTGTCTGGTACATGAACGGCTCCGCCCTGAACGCCTACGACGGCGAGGACGGCACCGTGCTGTACGACAGCAGCAAGGGGACGGCGCCCAGCTCGTGCGCAGGCATCCACAAGTTCACCACCATCATCGCGGTCAACGGGCGCATCGTGGCCGGTGGTGACAGCGGCGGCAAAGCGCACCTCTGCTCCTGGTCGGTTCACTGAAGTCGAGGGTTCGCTAGTGAGCCGCTAAAAACGGCTCACACACGTCACCCCGGGCCCGCTCACGGCGCAGCCCACTAGACCGGTCCGGGGTGCCGCTGATTCGTGGCTCCCGCCGGCGATCAGCGCGATGACACCGGCGGTGAGTAGCGCTCCACCGCCGGCGTAGAAGCCCACGCTGAGGCGTTCATTCGTTTGCACGCGGTCGTTGATAGCGCCGCATTGCTCGACGCGTGACAGTCCGGGTGCTTCGCAGCGCGGGCCATTCCAGTCGTGTGCAGCGTGTTCACGCTTTACGTTGAACACCACCCCCGCAGCGAGCGCGCCCAGGCCCGTGACGCCCAGCGCGACTGGCCAGAAATACGAGCGGCCTTGCGCCGTTGTGTTCGAGTCGGGCGAGGGCGGCGCTGGCTTGGGTTTGCGCACGAGCATCGGGTCCGCGTCGGCGCCGTATTCGGCGAGCACGTTGCCGTAGCGGTCGAGCGCGCGCAGGGCGTACTCGTAATCCCGATCTTGTAGCCGCTGCGGCAAGGGAAAGCGCGTCACGGGCGCGGCCACGAGCTCGAAGCTCGTGCGTGGGGTTTTGCCCGCTTCCGCCGCGCGCAGCTCCACCTTGGTCACCAGCGACGCCGGATCCACCAAGCGCACGACCAGGTGCCCCGCATCACTGCCGGTTTTGGCGCTGATCGCCAGCCGTTCCGAGGCCGCTTGCCAATAGCCCTGGGCTTCCAAATAAGGACCGCGGATCTTGGGCGAAAGGCTCTTTTCGAGCTTGAGCGCCGGGTTGACCGCGAGCGCTACCACGAAGTTCTGCTTGGCCTCTTCCGCGTTGTCCAGCGCGGCGGCGGAGATGCCGAGCAGCACGTACAAGCGCGCCGTTTCGGTGCGCGCCGCGCCGCCGGCCTGCAGCGCGCGCAACGCGAGCAAATGCGTGCCCGGGAAGTCTATGTCTTGGTACGCATGCTCGGCTTTGGCCAAATCATGACTCTGCGCCCGCGCCGGCTGAGCAAAGAACATCGGCAAGCTTGCTAACAGCGCGACCGCTCCACACTTTCTCATTCGATTCCGATCCTGCGCACGGCGGTTTTGCCGGCTTCGATAGACACACTGAAGCTGGTTTCGAGACCGAGCTCCGGATTCCTGAGCTGCAACACTTGCGGCCCGACCGGTAAACGCACGCTGACCAGCGGCGTTTGACCGAGCGACTTGCCCCCCACGCTGACCATCGACCAAGGGCTGGTATCAATGGTCAGGAAGCCGAAGCTGGGCGCTGCGTCGGGCTTTTCGCTGGTTGTGGGCGGCTGCAGCGCGGCGTGCGCGGGCAGCAGTGCTGCGGCCAGGGCAACCCGCGTCGCGGGATGCGCCGCGGGTGCTGGCGCGGCTTTGCGCAGCGGCGGCAGTGCGCTCAGCTCCACGATGCGTGCTGCGCTCGCGCTGAGCGGCGCGGCGGGTACTGCTGCCGGGACGGTCGGTGCGACGATGGGCGCGCCTTGCGGGCTGCTAGCGGCTGCAGTGCGGTTCAACTGCGGCACGAAGAAATACACGACCGCCCAAGCGCACGCAGCAAACAGCGCGAACAGCATGGCCACGGCGCGCACCGCTCGGCGATGACGGCGGCTCAAGTCATTCATGCGCTCATTCATGCTGGACAGCTCGGTCGACGTTGCTGGATTGCTGTTCACGATCAGGGCGCTCGTGCTGCTGGGCACGCGGTTGGAAATCGGCGCTGGCGCGGTGCAATCGCTGCGCGCCATCAGGACCGAAACCAGCCGCCGCTGCTCGATGATTTCGCTTTCGAACAGCTCGCCCATCAGCTCGCCCAGGGCCTTCGGGTTCGGCACGCGCCCCGAGCTCTTCAGCCACGCCTCCAGCTCTTGTTGCATTGCCCCGGCGCTGGCGTAACGCAGGGCGGGGCTGCGCTGCAGCGCTCGCATGAGCACCGCATCGAGCTGCACTGGCAGCTCCATACGGTGCGTGGCGGCCATCGGGATCTCGCCCTTGAGGCTTTGGCTGAGCGTGGCCGCGTCCGTCTCGCCCTTGAACAGCCGCGTGCCGGTCAGTGATTCCCAGAGCACGACGCCGGTGCTCCAGATGTCCGCGCGGCGATCGACGAGCTCACCGGCGGCCTGCTCGGGCGCGATGTAGCCGACCTTGCCTTTGACGACGCCCGTCGCGGTGCGCCCTTCGTGCGTTTTCGCCTTGGCGATGCCGAAGTCCAGCACTTTGACTTGGCCGTCATTGGTCACGAACACGTTTTGCGGCGAAATATCGCGGTGTACGAGCTCGAGCGATTGCCCGTTCGCGTCCGTCGCGTCGTGCGCGTAGTTCAAGCCCGCGAGCACGGAAACCGCGATGCGGACGGCTGCCTCGATGGGCAGCTTGCCGCGCTGAAAAGCACGGCGCAGCACGCGGTGCAGGGGTTGCCGCTCCAAGTACTCCATCGCAATGCAGCAACGCCCGTCGATCACGCCCGCCTCGAGCGTTTTGACGACGTGCGGGTGCTCGAGCAAACACAGCAAGCGCGCTTCGTCCAAGAACATTTGCACCAGCCGCTGGTCCTCGCGGAAGTGCGTGTGCAGGCGCTTGATCACCACCGGGCGATGCACGAACGGCGCGACCTCCCAAGCGGCTAGAAATACCTCGGCCATACCGCCATGCCCCAAACGCCCCACGAGCTTGTAGCGCTCCAGTGATTCGAGCGGCTCGTGTGCAGCAGAGGCCGACGCGAGGCCGTCGAGGCTAGGCACCACCGGGGTGAGGCCGTCGTCTTCGAGCAACGCACAAAGGTCGGGGGAGAAAGAGGAAACCACGTGCGGATGCTAAAATGTCTCGGTCAACACTGGGACAAGGGCGCAAGAAGTTGCGGCAACATTTGCGTGGCGTACCTGCCGGCCGGTAGCAGTGAAGCGCTCAACGAAGCGTGCAGTATCACCCTTCGCAGTAACCTTGTGAGCAGCTTTGCCCAGCGCTGCAGTCGCCTTGCACGCTGCACTTCTTGCAGCTCGTGGCGCCCGTCGTGGTCGCGTCGAACAGGCAAGAACAAGGGTTTTCCGGGGTGTACGGGATGATGTTGCCACCGTCTTTGGTGCGCGAGACGTGCATGGCGCATTCCGGCACCAAGCCGTTTTGCGCATACACGTCAAGCAGCTTCGAACCGTTGGGCAACAGCTTGGTGCCGGATAGATAGCCGATGATGTCGGTGATTGCCTGGCGGTTGGCCGGGTTCACGGGGTTGCCCGAGTGGTCCACTTTCAAGAGCAAGTGCAGCGGTCCCCACACCGGGTAGTGCCCGTCGCGCACGTTGCGCTTGTCGTGTGCGGTGCTGCTGGAGTCGGGGAAGACCGCGCAGTGCTGGGCGCTGTCTTGAAAACCGAGCACGCGGATTTGCGCGCGCAGATTCTTACTGTCGATGTAATCCGCGGCCAGGATGCCGAGCGCGAGGGCGCCCGTATCTTGTTTCTGCCCGGCTGCTTGAATATCCGCGGACACGTCGTCGGAGCTCTTGTGCGGTCTGCCGCGCCAGACCGTTGCCGGTACGCCGATCGCAGACGCCAGCATGGCTTGCGTGCCCGAGGACGCGCTGCGTTGGTACAGGTAGCTCTCGTTGTTCCAGGCCGGCGTACCGCTGGCGCCTTGCACACCGCCGTTGGCGCCGAAGCCGAACACGAAATACGCCGCTTGCGCGCTGATTTCGTAATACGGCGAGTTGGCGGGGACCACGAAGGTCATGGTTTGAATCGGCCCGTGTGCGTCGCGGATCTGTAGCGAGTCCAGATTTGCGAGCTCGAAATTCGTGCAGGATTGCGCGAACACGTCAGACGCGCCGATGTCTGCGGGCACGCCTTCGAGCGGCAGATCGCAGGCCACGCCGTTGCTCGAAGCGCTGTCCCAAAACGTCGCCGTGGTGGCAGCTGCCGTGGGTCCGGTGGTCATTGGCGTGCCGTTCACGACGGCATCCACGCCGATGCACGAACCCGTGGATGCGTACACGATGTATACATTCTGAGCCACGAGCTGCTGGGCGATCTGCTGCAAGAACGGCTTCGCTGCGGACGAGCCCGTGATGTAAACGATGCTGCCCTTCGTCGCCAAATCCGCGCACGCTTTGCCAGCGACGCCGCTCGTGCCTGCAGCGCCAGCTGTGCCACCGGTGCCCGCGCTGCCGCTCGTTCCGCCACTGCCAGCAGCACCCGCGCCGCCACTGCTGCCCGCCGAGCCACCCGAGCCAGCGCTGGCCGTTGGCAGTGCCGGCAAGCCGCCGTCCGCGGTGAGCTTGGTCAAGCGCAGGGCGTTGTCGAAGCGCGTGCACACGGCTGTGGTGCAGGCATTTTCCAGGCTAAAGATGTCAGTGGGGGCGCACACACCGCAGCCCAAACCGTGAAAGCCGGTGGGGTCCGTGCAGCTCATGTTCGGCGCGCCAGCGTCACCCGCGCTGCCGCCTTCGTCGCTGACATCGCCCGTTCCCGCTGCGCCTGCCGCGTGCGTGCCGCCTGAAGCGCCCGCGGCCGACGTGCCGCCCAGCGAGTCGCCTCCGCCGCTATTCGAGACTAGGTCGCCCGAGTTGCCCGCATTGCCCGCGGTCATGCCCGCACCGCCGCCAAGCTGCGTATCCCCGAACACTTGGTTCGGGTCCTCCAGCTTGGTGCAACCAACCAAGAGTAAACAACCTGCAACGATGCGACGCAGCGAACGACGTGAACGGTGACTCATGGCGGCGCGCGAGCGTAGTCGCCGAAGTTTGGCGATTGTGTGAACGTCGCGTTACTTCCTGCACAGGCGCGCGCGCGCGGTCTCCGAAAATCGAAGAGCAGATTCCATGATTCGAAGACCCGTTGCTGTGCGTGTCTCGAAATTCAGCTGATTCGCGGGCGAAAACGCGGGCGCCGCGCATGGCGGAGAAATTGCTAGGCGGGGCGCGGAGCTCAAAACCCGTGATCAAATTCCTGCGACTCAGCTGTCTCGTCGTTCCTGTCACCGGCGCCTTGTTGGCGGCGGCAGCCTGTTCCGGCCCGAACCCGTCCGGTGCTGACTCGGCGCCCGCGGAAGCGGATGACGCCTCCATCGGTCTGAGCCTGGATGTTGCGCCGGGCGTCAGCATCAACAGCGCGAGCTACACCATCACCGGTCCGAGCGCGTTCGTGCGTTCCGGAACCATCGACCTAGCCACCAGCGCCGCGTTGTCCGCGGTCATCGGCGGCATCCCCGCTGGCAGCGGCTATAGCATCAGCCTCACGACTACTTCGACGAACGGCCTGGTGTCTTGCACGGGCTCGGCGTCGTTCAACGTGACCGCGCACGCCACGACGGCCGTTGCCGTGCACTTGACCTGCAAGGAAGCGCCGCGCACCGGCAGCGTGCTCGTGAACGGCACTGTCAACGTGTGCCCGGTGATCGACTCTACCGGCGCGAGCCCGGCCGAAGCCATCGTGGGCACTGGTATCCACCTGAACGCTTCTGGGCATGACTCGGACGCGGCCCCCAGCGCGCTGAGCTACGCCTGGAGCGCGAGCTCCGGCGTGTTCGACAACGCCAACGCGCAGAACCCGCTCTTCACCTGCACGGCGCCCGGTGTCGTGAACGTCACGCTCACTGTCAAAGACGGTGACCCGTCGCCGACGTGCCCGGACAACCTGTCGGTCCAGGTGACCTGCGACCCGCCGCCCCCGCAAGCGTATTCGTTCGTGGTCATGGGCTCGGGTGGCTCCGCGATTGCGCGCGTGATCACGCCGGATGCCACGTGCCCTGCCATCACGGTGGACGGCACGAGCAAGCCGATGTCGCTGCGCATCGCCGCGGGCACCGTTCCCGTGCGCACCTCGAGCGCCACGCCGGTCAAGCCGTCGGCCTTCCCAGTCAACACCTGCGAATTCACGCTGCCCAGTGGCACGGGTCGCGCCAGTGTGCTCGGTCATGACTTGCCGCTGCCCAAGGCCAACCCGCAGAAGATCGTGATCATTGGTGACACCGGCTGCCGCCTGAAAACGGGCAACCCCTGGCAAGCGTGCTCGGACAGCACGCAGTGGCCGTTCCAGAAGATCGCGGACGCCGCCGCCGCGCTGCACCCGGATTTGGTGCTGCACGTGGGCGACTACCACTACCGCGAGAACGCCTGTCCTCCGGATCAAACGGGCTGCCAAGGCAGCCCCTGGAGCTACGGCTTCGACGCCTGGGAAGCGGACTTGTTCCGTCCGGCGGAGAGCCTGATGCAAGCGGCGCCTTGGGTCGTCGTGCGCGGCAATCACGAAGAGTGTCTGCGCGGCGGTCAGGGTTGGTTCCGCTTCTTGGATACGCGCCCGTACGCCGCGGATCACTCCTGTGATTTGCCCGCGAACGACAACATCGCGAACTACAACGACCCGTACGCGGTGCCGGTGGGCTCGGACACGCAGTTCATCGTGTTCGATACCTCACGCGCTGGTGCGGCCGCGCTGAACCCGCTGAACGCGACCGACGCGCCGATCTTCAACACCTACCAGGCCGAGCTCAAGCAAGCTGCAGACCTTGCCAGCAACCCGAACGTGTTCAGCATCTTCGCGAACCATCACCCGCTGCTGGCATACACGCCGGTCGCTGGTGGTACGCCGCTCGGTGGCCAGGCCTCCATCCTCTCGGTGATGTCTTCTACGTATCCGCAAGCGTATTTCCCGCCCAATATCGGCCTCGCCATGCACGGGCACGTGCACAACTTCCAGGCCGTGGATTACTCCACCAACAACCCGCCCGCGTTCGTGGCCGGCATGGGCGGCGATAATCTAGACGCCGTGCTGCCCGATCCGTTCCCGCTCTCCGTCAGCCCAGCAGCGGGTGTGGTCCCGGACATGGTCGCGCACGACAACGTGTTCGGCTTCATGACCATGGAGCGCACGGGCAATTCGTGGACGTACAAGGCCTACCGCTTGGACGGCACCGTGATGACGTCATGCACCGTTTCGGCCGCGGACAAGCTGAGCTGCACCAATCAGGGCTACCTGCACTGAGCTGAGGCAGCGAGCAGGTGTTGGTCGACTTCGTACGTTGGCGAGCGATTGTGCTCGCCTTGGGGCTGATTGCGCTGGGGGGCGCGACCAGTCGTACGGAGTCGTCCGCCTTGGCGGCGCCCGCCGCGCCCGTGTTGGCGCTGCCGGTCAGCGATACCGGCGAACAACCAGCGCTGGAGCCGCTGGCCGCACTTGGCCAGACGATCTTCTATGACACGACACTGTCCGACCCGCCGGGCACCGCGTGCGCGAATTGCCATGACCCGGAGCGGGCGTTCGCCGGCAACAACGGCTCTACCGCTGGCGTGCCGCGCGGCAGCCGAGCCACGCACTTGGCCAAGCGCAACGCGCCGTCACTGCTGTACTTGAAGCAGATCCCGAAGTTCGGGATGCGCTTGGACGACGACGACGCGATCGCCCCCGTACCTTTTGGCGGGTTTTTCTGGGATGGCCGCAGCGACAGCATTGCCAGCTTGGTGCGACAACCGTTGCTCAACCCGGACGAGATGAACAACAAGGATGCGCGCAGCGTGACCGCCAAGCTCGAGCGGGCCAGCTACGCACCGTACTTCCAGCGCGCTTGCCCGACCGCTCAAAACGGGCCGGAAGCCGCGCTCGATTGCCTGGGCAAAGCGCTCGAGGCGTTCCTGGTTGCCCCGCAGATGGCGCCTTTTTCCTCGCGCTTCGACGCCTTCGTGCGTGGGCGCGGCAAGCTCACGCCGTACGAGATGCAGGGGCTGCGCTTGTTCAAAGACCCTGGCAAGGGCGGCTGCGTGGGCTGCCATCGGTTTTACGACACAGGCCGAGATCCCGCGGCTTCGATGTTCACGGACTACGGGTATGACGCCGTTGCCGTGCCGCACAACGCCAACTTGCCTGCGAGTCGCAAACCGGATCTGGGCCTGTGCGAACGCACGGACAAGCAAACCCCGAGCAACGCCCCGGAGAATTGCGTTCGTTTCCGCACGCCATCACTGCGCAATGTTGCCGTGCGCGGCTCCTACATGCACAACGGCGTATTCACGAAGTTGCGTGATGTGGTGGAGTTCTACGCCACGCGTGCCACGGACCCGAAGCACTGGTACAAATCCGGCGTCAAATTCGAAGACGTGCCGGCAAAATACCGCGCTCAGGTGAACGTCGCCTCCATTCCGTACAACCGTCGGGAAGGGGACGTACCCGCGTTGAATGACGCCGAAATCGACGCGATTGTCGCGTTCTTGCAAACGCTGACGGACGCGCGTTACGAGCAGCCCGGCGCTCACTGAGCGGGGCTAGAGCCGCGCCAGGATGGCCGCGGCCATGCCCTGCAACGGAACCTCGGCAGCGGACAAGCCGGCCTCTTTCACGACGCGCGGCATGCCGTACACGACGCACGACGACTCTGCCTCCGTGAGCACCTCACCACCCGCAGTGACGATGGCGCGCGCGCCGCGGCTGCCGTCGTCACCCATGCCGGTGAGCACCACGCCCAACGCGCGTTTGCCGAAGCGTGCGGCAGCGCTCTCGAACATGACATCCACCGAGGGGCGATGCAGGCTGTCGCTGGGCTCTCGATCGAGCCGCGCGCCAAAGTTGTCCCCTTCGGCGCTGAAAGTCAGGTGCCTTCCGGCCTGGGCCAGGATCGCGAGCCCGGGGCGCAGCAGCAAACCGTCCGCCGCCTCGGCGACTTCGATGGCGCACTCATCATTCAAACGTTGCGCGAGTGGCCCCGTGTAGCCCTCTGGAATGTGCAGGACGATTGCGATGGGAGCCGGAAAATCAGCCGGCAGCTGCTTCAGTAGCCGAGTCAGTGCCTGTGGTCCGCCGGTGGAGGTGCCCAGCACCACGATGCGCTCCGACGCTGAACGCGGGACCGGCAAGGGCAGCACCGGGCTGGCTTGGGGGAGCCTGGCTCGCGGCTGAACGGCAGCCAAAATCACCTTGGAAACCAGCTCTTCCGCGATGTCCAACAGGCTCGCGATGGCTAGCGCAGTGGGCTTGTGAACCAGGTCGAAGATACCGAAGGAAAGTGCGGCAACGCCGATGTCACTCTCGCCATCAGCCATGCTGACCACCACCACGCGCGCACGTTGCTCGGGTGACAGCGCGGCCAGCACGCCCAGCCCGTCCAACCCCGGCATCACCAAATCGAGCGTGATGACGTCTGGTTGAAGCTGCGCAATCTTCTCCAGCGCATCGATGCCGTCACGCGCGGTGCCGACGACCTCGATTTGGGTACTGGTTTGTAGGCTCTCGCGCAACACTTTGCGGGCGAAGGCCGAATCATCGACGACTAGAACTCGAATCGGGCTCACGCGGACTGCTTTCGGTAGAAAAATGCGCCGCCGTGTTCCTCACAGGAAAACGGAATCGCGAAACGCAACAAGGACTCCGACGCGCCGACCAGCAGCTGCCCCTCCGGTTGCAGGCAACGGGTTAGGTTTTTGACTACGTGCTCGACCGTTTTATCGCGGAAGTAGATCAGCACATTGCGACAGATCACGACGTCGAACTGGCCGAGAGCGCCGGTTTCCTGCTCATTGACTAGGTTGATGCGACGCCAGTCCACGGCCTGAGCAATGCGCGGCACCACGCGCACACCTTCGCCCTCCGCTTCGAGCCAGCGCCCGAGCACGTGCTGGGGCAGGGCTCTGAGCGAGCGGCGAAAGTAGCGACCGGCTTTGGCGTGCTCCAGCACGCGCTGACTGATGTCGCTGGCGACGATCTTCACGCGGTCGAGCAGGTTGCGTTCATCCAGCAGCATGGCCAGCGTCAGGGGCTCTTCGCCGGTGGAGCTCGCGGCACACCAAATGCGTGGTTTGGCGCCGCGCGCCAGCAACTCCGGCACGAACGAGTCCACGACGACGCGCAGCGCGGTGGCCTCGCGAAAAAAGTAGGTCTCGTTGACCACTAGTGCCTCGACCAAGCCGGCAAGCTCACTCTCGGCTGCGGGGTCGTAGCGTAGGAAGTAGTAGTAATCGAGCAGGGATTCGAAGTTGCGCTCTAGCGCACGCGGCGAAACGCGCTCAGCCAGCAACTCCGTGTCTGCGACGTCGTAGTGCAGGCCGATGCGCTCTTCGATCAACGCGCTCAAGATCGCGAAGACTTGGGGCGAGAGAGGCAGACTAGCGTCCATCGTTCAACGCGCGACCAAGGCAGCCGCGCAGATGCGGCGTACCTCTGCATCTGGATCGTTGATAGCGGCTCCGGCCAAGCGTGCCGCGCTGACTGGGTCTTGCATCGCGATCAACGCTGCCGCGGCTGCACGGCGCGCGGCGTCGTGCGGAGTTTCGAAGGCGCTGCGCAACGCGACCCGCGCCTCCGTGCTGGCATTGCGCGACAGGCTCGCGACGAGCGCGGCGGCGAGCGCGTCGTCCGCCTCCGCGAGCGCGTGCACGAGTGCCTCGATTCTGCCCGGTGCCGGCCGGGCGAGCGCCTGAATCAGCTCTTGTTTTTCGGGATCTTTGCCGAGCAGCGCAAGCAACTCCAGCGTGGCCGCCGCATCAGTGCGCGCGGCCAGGAAGCCCATCGCGGCGACGCGCACGCCTTCATCCTGGTCCAGTACTTTCGCGGCAATGGCGGGAGCGGTCTCGTCGAAGCCCAGCTCGGCCAAGGCCGAGAGCGCCACTAGCCGCGTTGTCGCGACGGGTGACTCCAAGGCCTCCAGCAACTTGGGCAGGGCTTCACGGCGCTTGGAGATGCCCAACGCCACGAGGCCGGCGCGGTGCAGATCAGGATCGGAAGAGCCGACCACGCTGCTCAGCACTTCGAACGCGCGTGGGCCGCGCAAATGCGCCAGCGCGTCGACCGCGGCGACGCGCACCTGGCCCGAGCGATCGTCCAACAGGCTGGCGATGGCCTCCGTTGCGCTGTCATCGTGCAAGCGCCCGAGCGCTTGGCAGGCGTAGTAGCGGACCCACGCGTCCGGATCCGTGAGCGCAGCACGCACTTTTTCGCGCACGTCTGCTTCGCCATTGCCATGACCCAGGGCCCGAATTGCGGCAATGCGGGTGCGCACGCTGGGATGCGTGGCTGCGTCCAGCAACAGAGCCCGCGCGCTTGGATGGTCGATGAAGGGCAGGCTGGCGAGCGCGGCTTCGCGGGTCGGTTCGTCGTCGCCGCGCACGGCGACCGCCAGCGCGTCCAGCCCTTCCGCGTACCCGAAATAGCCGATGATGCGTAGCGCTGCGCGACGCCCGCGCAGATCGCCGGAGAGCGCGCCCGCGAGCGTCAGGGTCAGGCGCTGCGTTTCGTCGCTGCCGAGTGATTGGATGGCGCCCAGGGCGGCCTGCGCGACGCGCGCGTCCGCATCACCCAGCAGCTGAAAAATAGCTGGCGCGGCGCTGCTGTCGGAAATTCGAGCTAGGGCGTCGCAAGCCAGCGCACGCACGGTGGAGTCTTCATCCGTGAGGCAGCTGATGAGCGTGTCTTTGGCGGCGCGCCGACCACTCAAGATCGGGATCAACACGCGCCGCTGCGCGCTGCTGGAAACGCGCATTGCCTCCAGCAATTGCGGCTCGGCCAGCGCGCCCAGCTTCTTCAAAGAGGCGGCGGCAACTTGCGCCACCGCGGGCGCCGCAACGAGCAACGGGAGCAAGGCGGGCACGCTGCTCTCTTCACCAATCCAAGCCAGCACCTGACTGACCGCCAATTGCTCACTGGCGTCAGCGCGCTTCAGGCTGGCCGTGAGCTGCGCGCGCAACTCCACGAGGCGAGGTGAGGCGAGCAGCAGCCGCTCCACCGCCAGCGCCGTGCCGAAACGCTGCTCGGAATGCTCGTGAATGGCCAAGAGCGCTGCGGCGATGGCGCGCACCAAAGTTTCGCCGCCGCGGCTCAGGTGTTCCAAGAGCGTGGCTACGGCGGACGGATCGCCGATGCGACCCAGCGCGCGCGCTGCTTCAGCACCGTACAACGGGTCCGAAAGCAACCGGAGCAAGGGCGGCAGCACGCGCGAATCGCGCGAGCGACCGAGCACGTCGATGGTCGGGAACGTGCGGAAGAAGTTGCCGCTTTCGGCCAGAACCAAGAGCGAATCCAAGGCCGCGCGGCCACCGATGCGGCCCAGGGCTTCCACCGCGGCCAGCGCCACGTTGTCGTCTTCGTGGCTGAGCAAGCGCGTTAGCG
>FSWQ01004620.1_pt1 | contig 15783 bp, 11 predicted proteins | sample 1637691 | NCBI WGS metagenome assembly FSWQ01 (sample SAMEA3914814, study PRJEB12502) | metagenome | biome: forest; material: soil | place: USA | collected 2011-09-16 | depth 0.1 m | reverse complement strand
CGGCACCTGGTACGCCGTCACGGGCGACGTCACCGACGAGGCGGGCCTACGGCGCGCGTTGCACGATCGCATGACCGAGTCGATCCTCGCGACGTCGGACGAGGCGGCGGGGCTGTTCGCGAAGTCGTCGCCGCGGCCGCTCGCGACGGTCGCGCTCGGCGCCGACGGGCGCGCGGCGCTCGCGCGCGCCAACGTCGCGCTCGGGCTCGCGCTCGCGCCCGACGAGATCGACTACCTCGTCGACGCGTACCGCACGATGGGCCGCGATCCCACGGACGTCGAGCTCATGATGTTCGCGCAGGCCAACAGCGAGCACTGCCGGCACAAGATCTTCAACGCCGACTTCGTGATCGACGGAGAAAAACAGGCACTTTCGCTGTTCAAGATGATCCGGGAAAGCACCGCACGCAGCCCCGGTGGCGTGCTCTCGGCCTACCACGACAACGCGGCCGTGATCGAAGGCCACACCGCCCCGCGCTTCTTCCCGGCTCCCGAGAGCGGCGTGTACCAGAAGAGCCTAGAGCCGCAGCACATCTTGCTCAAGGTCGAGACCCACAATCACCCGACGGCGATCTCGCCGCATCCGGGCGCGGCCACCGGCTCGGGAGGCGAGATCCGTGACGAGGGCGCCACGGGCCGCGGCTCCAAGCCGAAAGCGGGCCTGACCGGCTTCTCGGTTTCGAATCTGCGTTTGCCGGGCGCGGCCAAGCCGTGGGAGCACGACTATGGCAAGCCGGCGCGCATCGCCTCTGCGCTCGACATCATGCTCGAAGGCCCGATCGGCGGCGCCGCGTTCAACAACGAGTTCGGACGCCCGAACCTGACCGGTTACTTCCGCACTCTGGAGCTGGAAGCAGAGGGCCCCGCAGGCCGTGAAGTGCGCGGCTATCACAAGCCGATCATGCTCGCGGGCGGCCTCGGGCACATCCGCGCCGAGCACGTCAAAAAGGGCATCATCCCCGCAGGGGCCGCCATCGTCGTGCTGGGCGGGCCGGCGATGTTGATCGGCCTGGGCGGCGGCGCGGCCTCTTCGGTGAGCTCCGGCGCGTCGCACGAGGATTTGGACTTTGCTTCTGTGCAACGCGACAACGCGGAGATGCAGCGCCGTTGTCAGGAAGTGATCGATCGCGCTTGGCAGCTCGGCGACGAGAACCCCATCGTGTCGATTCACGACGTCGGCGCGGGCGGCTTGTCCAATGCCTTGCCCGAGCTGGTGCACGACAGCGGGCGCGGGGCGCGCTTCGAGCTGCGCAAGATCCCGAACGACGAGCCCAGCATGTCCCCGCTCGAGCTGTGGTGCAACGAGTCGCAAGAGCGCTACGTGCTCGCCATCCAGCCCGAGAGCCTTGCGCGCTTCGAGGCGCTGTGCGCGCGTGAGCGTTGTCCGTACGCGGTGCTCGGTCACGCCACGGACGACGGCGTGCTCACCGTCGACGACTCGCACTTCGGCAATCAGCCGATTGCCTTGCCGCTCCAGGTGTTGCTCGGCAAACCACCCAAGATGACGCGCACCGTCAGCCACGGTAGCTTCTCGGCCGAAACGAGCGCGCTCGACGGGATCGAGCTCGCGGCAGCGGCGCGCCGCGTGCTCGAATTGCCGACCGTCGCCGACAAGACGTTCTTGATCACGATCGGCGATCGCAGCGTGACGGGCCTAGTCGCGCGTGACCAAATGGTGGGCCCCTGGCAAGTGCCGTGCGCCGATGTGGCCGTCACGGCGACCAGCTACGACGGTTACACCGGCGAAGCGATGGCCATCGGTGAGCGCACTCCGCTCGCTCTGCTGAATGCCGCCGCGTCTGCGCGCATGGCCGTCGCCGAAGCCATCACCAACATTGCCGCCGCGCCCATCGAGCAGCTCTCGGACATCAAATTGTCCGCGAACTGGATGGCGCCCGCGGGTCACCCCGGTGAAGACGCGCGCCTGTACGACGCCGTGCGCGCCATCGGCAGCGAGCTGTGTCCCGCTCTCGGCATCGCCATCCCGGTCGGCAAAGACTCGATGTCGATGCGCACGGTTTGGGAAGAGGCAGGGCAGAAGAAGAGCGTCACCGCGCCGCTGTCCTTGATCGTGAGCGCGTTCGCCAAAGTCTCCGATGTGCGTCGCGTGCTCACGCCCGAGTTGCGACGAGACGTTCCGGACACTGAACTTTTGCTGGTGGATCTGGGGCTCGGGCGCTGTCGCTTGGGCGGCTCGGCCGTGCTCCAAGTTTACTCGCGCGTCGGCGAGAACCCGCCGGACCTCGAGCAGCCTCAGCTTTTGTCCGGCTTTTTCGCGGCGATTCAGGCCTTGTCGAACCAGGGGCGCGTGCTCGCTTACCACGACCGCTCGGACGGCGGCCTGTTCGCGACGCTGGTCGAGATGGCGTTCGCGGGCGGCACGGGTCTCGCGATCGACCTCTCGTCACTCGCCGGCGACGCGCGCGCGCTGCTGTTCAACGAAGAGCTGGGCGCGGTGCTGCAAGTCCGAACGAGTGAGCTCGCCTCGGTGCGCGCCGAGTTCGCTGCCCGCGGCCTGAGCGAGGCCGTGCACGCGGTAGGTCGGCTCGCCGCGGGCGATCGCATCGTTATCCGTCGCGGCACGCAAACGCTGTTCGACGAGAGCCGGGCTACGCTGCGCGGCTATTGGTCCGAAACCACGCACCTAATGCAACGCCTGCGCGACGACGCACTGTGCGCCGATCAAGAGCACGAGGCGCGCCTCGATCTGAAAGACCCCGGGCTCTCGGTCTCGCTCAGCTTCGACCTCGACGACGATATCGTGAGCAACTTGCGGCACGGCACGAGCGCGCGGCCGCGCGTGGCCATCCTGCGTGAACAGGGCATCAACGGCCAGGTCGAGATGGCGGCGGCCTTCGATCGCGCCGGATTCGACGCGGTCGACGTGCACATGAGTGACATTCTGAGCGGGCGCATTGCGTTGGCAGAATTCCGCGGCCTCGCGGCGTGCGGCGGCTTCTCCTACGGTGACGTGCTGGGCGCCGGTGAGGGCTGGGCCAAATCGATCTTGTTCAATGCGCGCGCGCGCCGAGAGTTCGGCGACTTCTTCGCGCGACCCGATGCGTTTGCGCTGGGCGTGTGCAACGGCTGTCAGATGCTCTCGAATCTGCGCGAGCTGGTGCCCGGAGCCGAGCTCTGGCCGCGCTTCGTGCGCAATCGCTCGGAGCAGTTCGAAGCCCGCGTGTGCATGGTGGAGGTCACGAACAGTCCGTCAATCTTGCTGCGCGGCATGAGCGGCTCGAAGCTCCCGATCGCAGTGGCGCACGGCGAGGGGCGCGCGGAGTTCGCCAGCGACACGGCACGCGCCGCGCTCGACGCGAGCGGTCTCGTGGGCGCTCGTTACGTGGACCACTTCGGCGCCGTGACCGAGCACTATCCGGAGAATCCCAATGGTTCACCGAACGGCATCACCAGCGTGTGCAACCGGGACGGCCGGGTCACGCTGCTCATGCCGCACCCCGAGCGCATGTTCCGCAGCGTGCAGCACTCCTTCCGGCCCCGCGAATGGACGGAGGACGGCCCGTGGCTGCGCTTGTTCCGCAATGCGCGCGCCTGGGTCGCAGAACACTGAATAATTGGCGGGTTAGGGCCGTCGATCTCGAGCGCGAGCCCCGCTTTGGCGGACTCGGGCTATGACTCTGCTTCACCCGTTCTGTCGCCCCATGCAGCGCCTGCTCCGAGCCAGTTTGCTCCTGTTCTTCGCCGGCATGGTGCTGCTCACGCTTTTGCCGAGCGCGCCCGCCGCCGAGCGCGCCCGCGTGAAGAAGCACGCGCGCAAAGCGTGCCCGGTGCAGAGCCCACAGAAGTTTTTGATCCGCGGCAGCTTCATCCAGCACGGCGCGCTGAACGCCGCCGCGCATGATCGAGCCTTGCGCTACCGCGCCGAACAATACGGCAGCGTCGAAGGCTTCGGTCTCGAGCGCTACAACAAAGAGAAAGCGTATGCGAGCGCCACGACCGTGCGCTTCATGGATCTACCGCTGCAGATTCATAAGAAGATCGCGCCGGCCCTGCGCTGCGTCGAACACGCCATCCGCCGCACGTGCACCGGCGCAAAGGAGCGCTATATTCCGCGCGCGCTGGGCGGCTTCCGTACCGCCAACACGTATCGCGGCGGCGAAATTTCGAACCACTTGTTCGGCATCGCCATCGACATCGATCCTGATCGCAATCCCTGCTGCGGCTGCGTCGCCCCTTGGCCGAATCACCCCGCGTGCCGCAGCTCCAGCAGCACGATCTTCGAGCGCACCGCGTTACCGCGCTGTTGGATCGATGCGTTCGAGCGCTATGGTTTCTATTGGCTGGGCCGCGACCCCGACCTGCGCGACACCATGCACTTCGAGTTCCTGGGTGACCCCCAGTTGATCGCGCCGTGACTTACGAGGCAGCGCTTCGTGTCGCGTCCCGGCCCTCGCTCCCCCACCAATACACCTTCAGGGTGATGCCTCTCCATGGTCATTTCTGCGAGGATGACGCGCATGAGTCACGCCAATCGCGAAGCACGGTTAAGACTCTTACACTACTCCGCCAGGTTCGTCGGACGGGCTGCACGTACACGGGCGGCAGTTCGGGGACCTGCTCGACCATCTCGACCTTCACGTGCTCGGAGGTCGATACCGGCACGCAATCGTCGTGCAACGAGCTGCCGGGCTGCAAGTTCTCCAATTCTTCCGGGACCTGCCAGCAGACGAGTAATTTTACATGCTCGGACGCGGACTCGAGCGAGGGCACCTGCGATCTCTTTGCAGGGTGTGTCTGGGACTCGACCGGTTCGACGTGCACCGGTACCCCGACGGCTTGTACGACGTTCACTGACAACACCGGGTGTAGTACCGCTTACAACTGCACCTGGTCCATGGGCGCACCTGCAGCGGCACTCCCACCACCTGCAACACATTCACATCGAGCAGCACCTGCTTTACGAGCCCGAACTGTGAGTGGAGCTCGGCCGCGAATTGCAGCGGTACCGCCACGTCCTGTTCGACCTTCAAGTCGGCAACGGCCTGCGACGGTAGTTCGAACTGCGACTGGAGTAGCACCTCGGCTTGCACTGGAACGCCGACCGCTTGCGAGCGGCTTTCGACGACGAACTGCGGCAAACAATCGGCCTGCTTCCTCAGCACGCAGTGAGGCAAACGCTCGGCAGGCGCGCTCCGGCGATTCGTTCGCAGAAGCGCGCCGGCCGCGGCTTCGCGCGGCCCACACAGGCGTTGAGCTCAGCGCTTCAGAAAGCTCGCCGCAAAATAGCCATCGGTCTCGAAGGCGCTCGGCCCGATGCGGAACGCCGTGGGTGCGGCTGAGCTCGTGAACATGCCGGCCAATTCGGGCGCATCGAAGGGCGCCGGCTCCAGCACGTCCAGCACGCGCTGCACCAGCGCTTCACACTCTGTGCCGAGCACGCTGCACACTGCGAATACTACGCGCCCACCGCTGCGCGCGCGAGTGGCCGCCGAGCGCAGGATGGCTTCGGCGAGCAGCGACAAGCGCGCCGGATCTTCGGGCTGCAAGCGCGCCGCAATCTCTGGACGACGGCGCAGCGTGCCGGTGCCGGTGCAGGGCGCGTCGACGAGCACGCGATCGAAATCAGCGGGTACGTCGGCCACGCCCACGGTCCAGTCCACGCTGCGTATTTCGGGCCGGCGAAGCTGCAAGCGTTCGAACTCGGTCGACAGGGCTTCGAGCTTCTTCGGATACACGTCGGTCGCCCAAACCGAGCCCGCGTCGCCTACTTGCTCGACGAACAGTGAGGTCTTTTGCCCGCGGCCGGCGCAGGCGTCGAGGATGCGCTCACCGCTGCGCGCGCCGAGCGCGAGCGCGACGGCTTGTGCGCCCTCTTCTTGCACCAAAAAACTGCCCTCGTCGAAGCCGGGACGCTTGCGTGGATCGCCTTCGCCGCTGAACAGGCGCGAGCGCGGCGATGCGCGCCCGATGCGGCTATTTTCCAGCCATTCCGGCACGGGGCGCCCGGACACCAGGCGCACGCCCACGAGCTTTTCGGTCGCGGGAATGATCAGCGCTTGTGCCTCGGCTTCGCCCACCGATTCAGTCAGGGCTTCGAGCAGCCAGGGCGCGACGCCTTGCCGAGCGGCCGCGATCGGTTCGAGCTTTTCGCCTTGAGCGAGCTTGCGCAGCACGGCATTGGCGAAACCTGCAACTTGCTTACCGCGCGCGGCGCGCACGCCGTTCACCGCCGCGTTCACCGCCGCGAACGCCGGGATGCGATCGAGCGAGAGCAATTGGTAAGCCGCGACGAGCAGCTCGGCCTTCACCACGACGTCTTTCAGGCCGCGCGGCGCGAGCGGCGCCAAGCGTGCTTCGAGCGCCACGCGCAAGCGCAGTGTGCCGTACAAGAGCTCGGTGGCCAGCGCGCGATCGCGATCTTGGAGGCCGCGCGCGCGCTCCAGCTCCGTAGACAATGCCGCCGCCGCGAACGCATCGTCTCGCAGCACGCGAATCACCGCTTCAACGGCGACGCTGCGCGCGCTCGCGGCCGGCCGCGGTGCGCGCTCTGAAGGCTCGTTCAAGCTCAGCCTCCCGAGCCCTTGGGAACCTGGGCGTTGGCGTCCCAGCGCTTTTCCAAGTCATTTTTGAAGGCCAACAAGGTCAACCCGACCAGGATGGCCATGCCGACGACGTGCGCCAGCTCACGCATCCGCAGCGGCAAGGGCCGACGCAGTAGGCCCTCGATGGCGAAGAACAAGAGATGCCCGCCATCGAGCACCGGAATGGGCAACAAGTTGAACAAGCCGAGGTTGATACTGATCAGCGCCATCACCCAGATGAAGTGATCGGCGCCCTTGCGCCCTTCTTCACCGGCCACCTCGTAGATGGTGATCGGGCCGGACAGCGACTTCAAGCTGATGCGACCTTCGATCAGGCGCACGATGCTGACCATCACGAAGTGCGTCACGTCCGCGGTTTCTTCGACGGCCTTCTCCAATGCGTAGCGCAGCGGCGCGGAGTGCTCGACGCGCTCCTCCGGCGCGAGTGGCACCCAGTGCTGGATCTGCAGTACGTAAAACGAGAAGGATTGGCCGTGATCGTCGGTGAAGTCTTCACGCCGCACCTGGAACGTTCCGGAGCGCACCACGCCGTCGCGAGCGGCCTGGTAGTCGATGCGATGGGGGCGATCGGGCTGAGCCAAAACCCGCTCACGAAAGGTGGACCAAGCGGCGACCGGCTCTTCATCGAGCTTGAGCACCTTGTCGCCCGGGCGCAGCCCCGCCTTGTAGAAGTAGCTGTCTTCCGGCACGATCGCCACGTAGAGATCGGCGAGCTCGAGACCCGTGCGCTCGAAAAGCGTGGTGCCCGCGGCGTCGGGCGTGAGCGCAACGACTCCCGCTTCCAGCACGGCCACGTCGGCGAGGCCGCCCAGCGCGTTCGGCACCGCGACGGGACGCAGGTAGGTGATGGGCATCGTCTCGCCAGCGTTGTCGCGGAACGCTTCGTTCAAATCGTTGAAACGCCGCACGGGCACGCCGCCCACGTTGGTCACGATGTCGAACGTGCGTAGCCCCGCGCGGTAAGCGGGCGATTCCGGGTTCGGCACGCCGATCACCGCGGAGGGCGCGCTGGGCTGGATACCGACGCTGCCCACGCGCTCGGTGATGTCGAGCTCGCGCCGCTCGACGGTGTCTTCGCTCGTGACCTCGACGTCGACGTGGCGATTGTCGCGAAAGACTTTGAAGTGCAAGAGCTTACCGGGGCTCTTGGTGATGATGCGCTTCACCTCGTCGAAGGTCGCGACCTCTTCACCGTCGACCGACATGATGCGGTCTCCGGGCAGCAGCTTGCCGTCCGCCGGGTGCCCCGGCAGCACGACGCCCACCGTCGGCGGCAAGAACGGGCCGTCACCGACGAACACGGCGAAGTAGAGCAGCACCGGAAAGACGAGGTTCATCGCCGGACCGGCGAGCACGATCATGATGCGCTTGTAGGTAGGCAGTGACTCGAACGTGCGTCTGCGGTCCTCGGGCAGTACGACGTCGCTTTTTGCGGCTTCCAGCATGCGCACGTAACCGCCCAGCGGAATCAGCGAGATGCAATATTCCGTTTCGCGTCCGCGCAGCCTCAGCACCTTCGGCCCGAAACCCAGGCTGAAAGTGAGCACTTTCACGCCGAACGCTTTGGCGAAGAGAAAGTGCCCCAGCTCGTGAACGAAAATCAGCGAGCTGATGAGGATGATGGGGTAAAAAAGATCCATCCTCGAAGTCGCGGGACCTTAGCACTCATCGGCCGGGTTTTGGCAAAGTCCACCACAAACCCGGCGGAAACACCTCGGGAAAAGCATGGCTGTCGTCACCAAAAAATCCTCCACGCAGTCGCGGGTCATGTTGCATCACCTGATGACGCCGGAGCATGCCAACGCGCTCGGCAACGTGCACGGCGGAGTCATCATGCGGCTCGTGGACGAGTGCGGTGCGATCAGCGCCATGCGTCACGCGCATCGGCCGTGCGTCACGATCGCGATCGACTCGATGAGCTTTCGAGAACCGGTGCACGTCGGGGCGCTGCTGATGTGCGAGGCGCGTGTCAGCTACGTCGGCCGCACGTCGATCGAGACCTCCGTGCGCGTGCACTCGGAGAATCCGATCACGGGCCAGACCACGCACACCAACTCCGCCTACGTCGTGTACGTCGCGCTCGATGAAAACGGGCGACCCGCGGTCGTCCCCGAGCTTGCGCTCGAAACGGATGAAGACCGCGAGCTTTTCGCCGCCGGCCGAGCGCGTCAACAACATCGCATCGCGCACTCGGCCTAGAGCGGCTGCCTCAGCCGCGCCTCACGGGCACGCCGGTTCGAGTGACGGCTCGGCCGCCGCGTTGCTCACCGGGAGGATGGTGGTGAGGTACTCGCCGATGGCGAGCGCGTCCGCGTCGCTCAGCCCACCGTAGCCCTTGGCGGCAGAGGGCATCGACCCGCACAACGTCACGTTGGCCGGGTCTTTGCCCAATTTCAGCGCGTTTGCGACGTCCTGCGCGCTCCAACCGCCGATGCCGGTCACGGTGTCCGGCGTGATGTTGGACGAGAAGATCGTGCTGTTGTTGGCGGGCGCGGCGCCCGAGAAGAAGCTCGCCGCGGGCAAACCAGAGGCCGTGGGCGAGTGGCACTTCACGCATTGCGCGACGCCACTCAGCAGGTATTTGCCTTGTTGCGCGGCGGCGTAGTTTTCGTCCGTCGTGGCCAACAACGAGTCGGGAAAGGCCGAAGGCAAGAGCGGGGTCACGGCCGTAGCGTCGGGGTTGGCGTCGCCGATGGACGCCGAGACCGGCGTGAGGCTCCTCAAGAAGGCCACGATCGATTTCGCGTCGGCGTCGGTCATGTTGTGAAAGAGCCAATAGGGCATCGCCGGGTCCAAGTGTCGACCTTCGTCGTCGATGCCGTTCTTGATCGCATTGACGATTTGATCATCCGTCCAATCACCGAGACCCGTGGCATCAGGCGTCAAGTTTGGCGCGGGCAACGTGCCCCCTTTGAAGGCCGCGTTGCCAGCGAGCTCCGTCCCGCCGCTGGCCGTGTGACAGCCGCCACACAAAGCGACGGAGCGAACGAGCAACGTACCGCGCGCGATTTGCTCTGCCGTGTAGCCACTGCCGGTGCCTGCTTCGCCGCCTTCACCGGCTTGCGCCGCGCCGGCCACGCCGCCGCTCTCTTCACTGCCCCCGGAACCCGCGCTCTCGGCGCCCGCGAGGCCAGCGCCGGCCTCCCCGCTGCCGGCGCTGCCAGCACTTGCGCCAGCAGAGCCACCGACGGCAGAGCCCGCTGTGCCGCCTGAACCGCTCGAACCCGCTTTGCCGGCCGAACCGCTGGACCCGCCCTTGCCGGCAGCTCCGCTCGAGCCGCTGGGTGACGTGTCGTCGTCACTGCCGCAGCCGACAGACACTGCACACGCGACAGCGAGCACCGCCGCCAATTTCACGACGCCCTGATTCATCGTTGACTCCTCTCGACTAAGCGCAACACGACCGTCCACCTCGGGGTTGCTCGCTTTGTATCCACTAAGACGAACGCGCAGCGCAAGACGCGAATCGCCACGCCACCGACAATGACTACGCCACGGTTCCCGCGTGCTCGTCGCGAAACCAAAACCGCCTCAGAGAGCAGCCGCAACGCGCGAAGGCGCTCAGACAGAGCGACTCTCACACTTCGAGCTGCTCACTATCGAAGTGTCACCCGCGTCGGCCCAACACAATGTCACACAATCGGGTAACAAGCGCGGCAACGAGGCGCTCTAAGCTAAGCCAGATGAATACGTCTTCGGGGCAACGTCGGCTCGGACGCAAGCGCGTGGCGTGGGTCTTGGTCTCGCTCGCGGCCGCGCTGTCCGTCGCAGCTTGCAAGTCCAAGCAAGACGAAAACACCAACGCCGACTCGGCGCAGCCCCTCGGCAGCGCGTCCCCGAGCGGCGGACACACCAGGCGCCCGCTGCCGCCCGCTGCATTCGATGCCTGCCAGGGCAAGAACGCCGCTGACGCTTGCACCGCCCAATTTGGAACTCATCAGATCAGCGCGCAATGCGCCGCAACCGATGACGGTCGGCTCGCGTGCATTCCGCACCGCGGCCAGCACAACAAGCCCGCCGGCTCTTGAAGCGTGGAACACGCGTCAGCGCGCACGTGAGCCCGCCGCTCGATACAGCCAAAGCCCCGCCCAGGCGATGAGCGTCCAGGCGACCACGCTCGAAGCGAGGTAGACCACGACCTGGGCGAGCTCGATCCACGCGGGCACGATCGCGCTCGTGTGAGAAAATGAGTGGGACACGGCCCAGCCTGCAAAGGTGGCCGCCCACAACGCCCACCAAAATGGGTTCAATGTCCACTCGGGCGCGCCGGCTTCCTCGAGCATGGCGCCGACGTACCCGAGAATCATCAACGCGCAGAAGGCGATCACGCCCAGGCGAAAGGCCAGCAAAAGACCGGGGAAGCGTGAGGGCATGCCGCCATTCCTTGCCGGGCACCGCCTTCAGCGCGGTGGCATTTCGCTTTCCGGTTTGGGCGGCCACACGATTTCCAAGCGCAGCCCCTCGTGCATCGCGAGCGAGAGCGGGCGTTGACCCATCAGCGCGCCCGACAGCTGAGCCCAAGACTCGGCCGAAAAACGCACTGAATACCCGTCTTCGACTTGCTGGATCCGATCGCTCGGGGCGTTCGGCACTACCAGCAGGCACGAGCCGCTGAGCTGCGAGCCGTCCGAGCCATCCGGGGAAATGCCGCTCATGCCGACCTGACCCGGAGTCCACACCAATACGGCGTTCGCGCTCGGCGCAGGACCCAGCAAGAGCGCGAACGGAGCACCGCTCGGTAACGCCGTCAGGCCTTTCATCAGCGCCATCAGGTTCGCCCGATCGCTCGGCAGCACGATGCGCAGGGTCTTGTCCGCCATCACGAAAGACACGCCACGTGCTCGCAAGCGAGGCAGCTTCGACAGCTGACTTTCGGACTCACGCGCGCTGACGCTGCTCGGCCGATCGAGCTCGCCCCAGATCGGGAAGGGGAACACGCGCAGCTGGAGGCCAATACGCGTGAGCACGCGATACGTGCCGAAGTCGCGCGCCGCGCGCACCTCGGATTCATCGACCAAGATGGCGGCGAGCGCGTGCTCCGGTAATTTCACACCGGCGATGGGACGTGCGTCGGCGTACAAAAGCCCACCGTGCGAACGCCCGAACAAGCCGCGTTCGCCGAACTGCGTGAACCCGCCCTCATCCACCAGGTTGTTCTGGAGAGCCCAGGCGTGCACGGTCGCGACGAAGCGAACGATGTCCTTCATCTTGGGTAACGGATCTTCGCCCTCCAGCAAGCGCAGCGTCAGCGCGAACTCACGCTGGCGGCTGCGCATCAATCCTTCGCTGACCGCGGTCAGAAAATTGCCCGCCAGTTCCTCGACGCTATCGTGGACGTAAAAGTCGACGGCCACGCGACCCGAAACGGCATCGACATACGTCGGCTTGCCGGGAGTCGGCGCCACCAGATTGGCAAAACGTTCTCCTTTGTCGGGCTTGCGGCCGAAAATCGTCGAGAACATTCCCATGTCGGCAATCTAGTGCACCGTAGGTGATGTTCCAGCACCAATCGCTTCGGCCTCCTTTCAAAGCCGGCCACGCCAGAGCGGCAAATCGCGCAGGGTTTCCTGCGTCCGCTGCAGGCCGAGGCGGGTGGCAACGGCACGCGAAGCGACGTTCTGGTCGGCGATCGTGGCGATCAGCGAGTACGTCGCGGGCTGCGCCCGAACCCACGCCATCAGCGCGGCGGCGGCCTCGACTCCGTAACCTCGCCGACGGCACGAGGGATTGATCGACCAACCGATCTCGACCGTCCCGTACGCGTCTGGCGGCCCCTTCAAGCCAACCGAGCCCACGACGAACCGGTCCTCGCGTCGCGCGACCGCCCGAATGCGCCAGGCACGCTGCGCCTCGTCCCGCTGCAGGTGAGCGAGGTGCCAGGGCAGGCCGTCTCGGGCGTCGGGCTCGAGCGGCCACGCTTCGGGAAAGACCAGCTCCGACAAGCGGCCCGCGAGCGCAGTGTTTGCGACGACGAGCGCTTGGACCTCGTCGACCAGCAGCGTGACCAGGAGCAAGCGCTGAGTTTCGATGCTCGACGGGCGCCGCATCGGGACCTATCTCCAGCTCGCGATGCAGCACTGGACCGTGCTCGCCGAGCGATGCTCGGAACTGGTCAATGCACCCAGAAAGTCGCGGCGCAGGTCGTCGAACTGCGAACCGCAAAAGCGTTGCAAAGCGGCCATGCGCGAAAGGCGCGACGCCCAGCTGGCAAGGACGTCCGCCGCCGCCGGGCCAGCGCCGCAAAACTCTCGGTCTGCCACCGTGAATGCCTGAGAGACCGCGAAGCCCGCGCTTTCCAAGTGGCGGCGCAGCTTGCTTCCCATGTGAAAGTCGTAGCGGCCATGGGCCAGGGCCTCGCGAGCGTAGGCAGAGAGCAGCGCTTTGCTCTCCGGCCGAAGCGGTTCGTGGCCGAAGAGATCGTCGATCTCGGTGAGCGCGATCCAAGCACCGGGTTTCAGGTGCCGCTGCCACGTCTTCAGCACTGTCTCGAGTTCCGGAAAGTAAGCGGCGGCGAAGCTTGCCCAGATGCCGTCGACCGAGCCCGCAATCGGCAGCGGCCGCGTGAGATCGCCGCTCAAGAATTGCGCATTGGCGATGGCGCGGCCGCGCGCGGTCGCCAGCAGCTCTTCGTTGCTGTCGATACCAATCACGTGGGCGCCGCGCGCAGCCAGTTCTGCGGCCTGATCGCCGATGTTGCAACCGAGATCGAGCACGACGTGGCCTGAGATTGGCGGTAGCGCCGCCATGATCTCGAGCCACGAACGGTGGGCAAACTGTCGTTGGTATTCCTCACTCAGGGTCATGGCACCGCAGCCAGCCTAGCGTGTACGGCTCGATTCAAAACTTCAATCACTGCTGGACGGCTCGCCGTCAAGCTCGAAGCCGGACAAGGAATTGCTCGGTAGCGACCCTTTTACCCGCTGTGCGGGAACTATGATCAGCATCGTGAAGACACTGACTGTGACGGCTCTGGGCGCTTTGGTTTTGGCCGGATTAGCGGCATGTAGCAGTGACGCGCCCGTAGACGGCGGGGCACCCGGCGCGGGCGGTGCGCCTGCTGCGGGAGGCTCGAACGTTGCAGGGAGCTCGCTGGCCGGCGCGGCCGCGGCGGCAGGCCTCGCGGCAGCCGCGGGTGGGCCGGTCGGCAACACGGCAGGTGCTTCGTCAGGCGGCGCGCCGTCAGCGGCGGGCACGGGAACGGGCGGCGCTTCCGCCGGCAGCCCGAGCGCAGGTGGCGCAGGTGGCGCAGGTGGCGCGACTGGCACGGCGGGCGGGGCGGGCACAGCGGGCGCGCGCGCGAGCAGCGCTGGCGCGAGCGGTGCCAGCGCGGGCACGAGTGGCTCGGCGGGAGGCGCGGGCGGGAGCACGCACACCGGCAGCTGGCGCATCACTCCTCTGGGTGATTCGATCACGGGCACCACGTGCGGGCCGCAGCTCTTGTCCAAAGAATTGATCGACAAGGGGCACAAGAACTTCACTTTCGTTGGCACGATCTTGAACAATCAGTCGTGCAACGGCGCGCCGAACGTTCAAACCGAAGGGCACGGCGGCTACTTGGTGACGGACCTGGTCGGCAACGGACAACACGCCAGTGAATTGCCGCAATGGACGGCTGCCGACAAGCCCGACGTGGTGTTGATGCACTTTGGGACCAACGACGTCTGGAACAACATCGCGCCCGCCACCATCATCGATGCGTATTCCACCGTGCTCGCGAGCTTGCGCGGCGCGAGCCCAAAAGTCATCGTGTTCGTCGCCCAAATCATCCCGCTGAACCCGAGCGGCTGCGCGGACTGCGAAGCCCGCGTGGAAGCATTGAATGCGCAGATCCCGACCTGGGCCAGCGCGAAAAGCACGGCCGCCTCGCCGATCTACGTCGTCGACCAGCACTCGGTGTTCGTCGCGGCGTCGTATCAACCGAGCTCGACGTACACGGCAGACGGCGTGCACCCGAATGCAGCGGGCGGTCAGCTGATGGCGGACAAGTGGTACGCGGCGCTCACGGCGAACGGTATCTTCTAGTCGGGTGGGCGCGGCGCCGACTCGGCAACCGTCGAGGCCGCGGCGCAGCGCGTCGATAGCGAGTCGTCTCTGGAACGAAAGCGGAGCGCCGCGGGTTCTAGATCCCGAAGCCCACGGTAGGAACGTTCAAAGCTCCCGCATCGGCCGCTGAGCCGGCCAGCGCTCTCGTGACGCTCCCGTAAATTATTGATTCATTTCGGCAACCTATAAGCGACTGAGCCAACCGAGCCAGCCGTTTCCGGACGAAAACCAGGCTGGCACCGGGCAAAGCGAAGGATTAGGTTCCCTGGGCTTTCGCGGGCCTTCCCCCTGGCCTCGGAGCAACGGTTGGTTTTCTGCGGGGGCGAGCGGCCGAGTGAGGTCGTGACGCCCCCTCGCGAGTGGACAAAAGAAACATGCTCACCTGGGTAGCGAAGAAGCTCTTTGGCACGTCGAACGAACGCGCCGTGAAACGGCTGCAGCCGTTGGTCGTCGAAATCGCCAAGCGCGAAGCAGACTTGAAGAAGCTGACGGACGCGCAGCTGCAAGCCAAGACCGCGGAGTTCAAGCAAAAGCTCGATCAAGGCGCCACGCTGGACGACATTTTGGTCGACGCCTTCGCCGTGTGCCGCGAGGCGAGCCTGCGCGTCCTCAAAATGCGCCACTACGATGTGCAGATGCTGGGCGGCATGGTGCTGCACAACGGCTCGATCGCCGAGATGCGCACCGGTGAAGGCAAGACGTTGGTCGCGACGCTGCCCGTGTACCTGAACGCGCTCGAAGGCAAAGGGGTGCACCTGATCACGGTGAACGACTACCTGGCCACACGCGACGCGGAGTGGATGGGACGCCTGTACAAGTGGCTCGGCCTGAGCATCGGCACCATCGTCAATCAACAGAGCGACGAAGAGAAGCGCCGCTCCTATCAGAGCGACATCTGTTACGGCCAGAACAACGAGTTCGGCTTCGATTACCTACGCGACAACATGAAGTTCTCGGCCCTGGAATATGCCCAGCGCCCGCTGAATTTCGCGATCGTGGACGAGGTCGACTCGATTCTGATCGACGAGGCGCGCACGCCGCTCATCATCAGCGGCGCCGCCGACGCGGCCAGCGAGAAGTACCGCACGCTGAACGAGATCGTCACCAAGCTGATCAAAGACGAGCACTACAACGTCGACGAAAAGGGCTTCAGCGCAACGCTCACGGACGAGGGCGT
>FSWQ01001092.1_pt1 | contig 15783 bp, 8 predicted proteins | sample 1637691 | NCBI WGS metagenome assembly FSWQ01 (sample SAMEA3914814, study PRJEB12502) | metagenome | biome: forest; material: soil | place: USA | collected 2011-09-16 | depth 0.1 m | reverse complement strand
GCATTCGATCACGTGCCGCCGCTCGACGGCACGTTGTCTACTGATCCGGCGTCGCTGGCGCCGTACGAGACGGACGTCGGCAGCGCGATTCACGACACGCCAGTAGCCGTGCTCAAGCCGGGCTCGGTGCAGGACATCGCCAAGATGGTGCGCTTCTGTCGCCGCTACGGGATCGTCGTTGGGCCGCGCGGACAGGGCCACACCACGTTTGGTCAATCGCAGGTCAAAGCGGGCCTCGTGATCGACATGGGCACGCTGAATAAGATTCACTCCATCAAGAACAACAAGGCGGACATCGAAGCCGGCGCAACGTGGCGCATGTTGGTGGACGCCTCCACGCCGCTCGGGCTGACGCCGCCGGTGCTCACCGGCTACATCAAGCTGTCCATCGCGGGCACCTTGTCCATGGCTGGCGTGCCCGGTCGGAACCGCCAGGGTCTGCAAATCGATCACGTGCAGGAGCTCGAAATCGTGACCGGTGAGGGCGAGATCAAGATCTGCTCCCTCTCCCAAAACCGGGAATTGTTCCAGGCCGCGCTGGGCGGCCTCGGCCAATTCGGCATCATCACGCGCGCTGTGGTGGACATGGTCAAAGCCTTCCCGATGGCGCGCAGCTACGTGCTGCCCTACACGGACAACGCGCTCTTCTTCAAAGATTTGCGTACGTTGCTCGCGCGCGACGAAGCTGATGAGGTGTACGGCATGTGGACCGGTGACGGTGCGGGCGGGCTCGTGTACCTGCTCAACGTCGCGAAGTATTTCGATCCGCATTCACCGCCGAATGACGCTCAGCTGCTGCGCGGTTTGGCCGTGCCGCCCGCTGCCGCTTCGCCCACGGATCAAACGTTCCAAAACTACGTGGAACGCATCGATGTCGTGATCGACTTCTTCACCCAGATTGGGTTGTGGGAAGGCGTGCTGCATCCCTGGTTCGACGTGTGGTTGGGCGATCACGTCGTGGAGAAGTACGTCGGCGAAACCATCCACTCGCTCACGCCTGAAGACGTTGGCCCGACCGGCTTCGTGCTGCTGTTCCCGCAGAAGCGCTCCAAGATCGGCAGCCCCTTCCTGCCGCTCCCTGATTGCACGGAGTGGGTGTACCTGTTCGACATCCTGACCGCGAACGCCACGCCCGGTCCGGATCCGGTTTTTCAGGCCAAAATGCTGGCCAGGAATCGCACGCTGTTCGAAAAGGCGCGCAAGCTTGGCGGCACGCGCTACTCCATCGGCTCCGTCCAGTTCGACAAGAAGGACTGGATCCTGCAGTACGGGCTCAGTTACTTCTTGCTGAAGGCGATCAAAGAACGCTTCGATCCCGATGGGCTGCTCGCGCCCGGCGTCGGCATCTTCAAGTAAGCGGTGCGGCCCGCAGCGGTCTCGTCCGTTACTGGACGAGATCGCGCATCGCCGCGATGTTTTCCGCGGCTAGCTTGCGCTCTTCCGCGGTCAGGTCCAGCCAAGCGTACGCGTCCCTCAGCTCAGAGACCCTGAACGAGGACAAGTTCGACGTGAACAGCGCGACCGATGAGCAGATGAAGCGCACCTTCATGCTGTCCGAAACCACGGCCACGCGAATCGGCTTTCCCTCGAGCGTTTGTTCGAGCCTACGCCGCTGCGCCTGAGTCGGGCCACCGCCGTCACTCATGACGAGCACCTTGATCTGGTCGATCTCGTGGCGGTGCTCGGCGAGGATTCCGAGCGTGACGTCCCATTCGGAATCGAGCGGATCACTGCGGCCCTCGCGCAGGATCAGCAGCGAGCCCACCTTGCGTGTGACTTGTCGCGGCTTCAGCTGGCTAGCGTTCATGTCGACACCGGCCGGAACTTCGCAAAAAAGTGGCCCAAGACCTCGGTGTGCTCGACGAGGCTGTAACCGCGATTCTTCGAGGCATTTTCCACGACTCGCCCGGCCACGCCAGCGACGTATTCCATATGTGACTTGCTGTAGACGCGGCGCGGTACTGCAAAGCGAGCGAACTGAAACACGCGGTCGACGATGTCACCGGTTTCCGCCGACACGCTATGCAGCTCGAACGGTGCTGCACCCAAGCGGACGGCACCTTCTAAATAGAAATCAGCGCACAGCGCCACACCGGGGAATTTGTCTTGCGTGAGGTGGGGGTACAGCGCCTCCACGTCTACGAATACGCCGGAGCCGCCGACCGGCTTACTCACGACCAAGCCGGCTTGCTCCAGTAGCTCACCCAGATACCGCACCTGATCCGTGCGGTGAGCCAAGTGGTCCTCACTGACGCCTTCCTTCAGGCCGATGGCGACCGCCTCGAGATCACGACGCGCGAGACCACCGTACGTGTAGAACCCTTCATACAGGACCAGCCGCTCTTTGCAGCGCCCAGCAAAGGCTTCGTCTTCGGTCGCGATGAAGCCGCCGATATTCACGAGCGCGTCCTTCTTTGCGCTCATCCAGCAACCTTTGCCGTACGAGAATACCTCGCGAGCGATCTCGGCGACGCTCTTGTCGGCGTAGCCCGGCTCCAGCTTCTTGATGAAGTAGGCGTTCTCGGCGAAGCGACAAGCGTCGAAAAACACCGGCACATTGAAGCGCTTCGCGAGCTGCGAAACCGCGCGGATATTCTCCAAGCTCACCGGTGACGAGCAAGCGAAGTTGTTGAGCACCGTGATGATGATCATCGGTACGCGGCTGCCGTGCCGGGTCAGTGCGGCCTCCAGCTTCGCCAAGTCGAAATTACCCTTGAATGCTTGGGGCTCGCTGAAGCGCCACAGAGCATCACTCATCAGATCGACGGGCGTTGCCTTGCGATTTTCGACGTGCGCGCGCGTGGTGTCGAAATGGGTGTTGCTCAGCACGATGTCGCCGGGCTTCACCATCAGTTCCATGATGATGTTCTCGGCGGCGCGTCCTTGGTGCGTGGGGATCACGTGCTTGTAGCCGACGGCTTCCTGCACGGCCTTTTCGAAGGTGAAAAAGCTTCGTGAGCCCATGTAGGCTTCATCACCGCGCATGAGGCCTGCCCATTGCGCGTCGCTCATTGCGCCGGTGCCGCTGTCCGTGATCAAGTCGATGAACACGTCCTCCGACTTCAGATGCACGGGCGAGTAATGAGCTTGCTCGAGAATTTTCTCGCGCTCGGCGCGAGACGGCAGCCTCAGGCGTTCGATCGTCTTGGTGCGGTAAGGCTCGGCGTGGGTTTTGGCCAGCAGCGCTTCGGCGAACTCAGGCGTCTGACTCATCGTGTGCTCGCCGAGCGAATCGGCTCGGCGGCTCCGCAAAAGGCGATCACGCTCGAGACATCCAACGCCATTAAAACCCAATCAAAGTACTAGTTTAGCCGCGCCTGTGTCAAGGGCCGCGGGGCTCGAGGCGGGCTTGCCGGCGCGCTGTCTCGAGCTCGAGGGCCTTGAAGGCCTCGAAGCCCCCAGTAGTACTTTTTACGGCCCGGGGATTTCGAGGCGGCAGCACCCGGCTCAGAAGGACGCGCGCGTCGACACCAGGAAGGAGCGTGGCGAGCCGTACAAGATCCCTAGGCGATCGTTGCCGCTGCGGATGTAGCGACGATCGAACACGTTCTCGACAAAGAATGTCGATTCGAGGCGACCGGAGCGGAAACCCAAGCGCGCGTCGAAACGAACGTAGCCGGGGATCTCGGCGTGGTCACTGAGCGCTCGTTGGCTGGTGTAGATGGCACCGCCGCCAATGTTCGCGCCGTGTAGTGGGCCTTTGGGCGCGTCCAACACCGCGAAGGCGCCGCCGCTGTGGCGAGCAGTGAGTGGCAAGGCGGTGCCCACGTTGCTCGGATCGGTATCTTCGGTGACCCGCGCCACAGTGTACGCATAGTTTGCAATCAGCCTCAGCCAGCCGTCGACCTGACTGGTCGTCGAGAGCTCCAGGCCGCGGCTGCGCGCGGCGCCGCGCTGCACTTGAAAGTCCGGGTGAGCCGGGTCGGGCACCGAAATGTTGCGATTGTCGATCTCGAAGGCCACCGCGTCGAACGTCAGGCGATCACCGGCGATCGAAGTACGCTCGCCGAGCTCGAACGCGTGAGAGCGCTCCGGGCGCAATACGCCGCCGTTTGCTGCAGTGCCGAGCACCGGCCAGAACCCCGTGCTCGCGTTCGCGTACAGCGCGAACGGCTGTACTGGTCGATACACTACGCCCGCGCGCAGGCTTTGTTCGGGCTGACCCGCGCGCTCCGTGATGGTGCTCGTCGAGCTCTCTTGCCGGTAGCTGTCCGCGCGCGCGCCGACCAACGCAATGAGCTTGGGACACAACGTGATGATGTCGCTCGCGTACACACCGCCCGTTTGATAGGACCAGCGGTTCATGCGCCCCGTTTGCAAGGGAGCGCTGGGCAAAGGCGAGCCGTACTGCGGATTGGTGACGTCAATCGGATCGGGATCCACGCCCGGGTCGCTCAAGCCGACTCGCCAATCCACGATTTCACGTCCGAGGTCGACACCTGCCATGACTTCATGGCGGATGGAGCCGGTGCGCAGTTTGCCGCGCACGCCGATTTGTAAGTTGGTATCCCGGCTTTGCGAGGCCCAGTTGACGGCGATGCGATCCAACGTGTGTCCGTCGGGCTCGAGCCCGAGCGGATTCAACGCGTACTCCGTGTAGCGACCAAACTTGCTTTGCGCGGCGACGCGCAGCGACCACGTCGCGGACAGCTCATGCCACAGCTCGACGCGCGCGAGCTCCCCGGAAATGTTTGCGAGCGGTTGGTTGGGCTCGATCAGCGAACGCCTTACCGGCACGGCAAAAGGGTCATCAGCCAGCATGGGCACGCCACGCGGATCGGAGCGATACGCCTCTCCGTAGCGCTGAAATTCGACCAATAACCAGGTGTGGCGGTCCAGCTCCAGCGATACTTCGGGATTCACCAAGTAGCGGCGGAAGCTATTGAAGTCACGGTAGCCGGCGGTCGAATCAACGGCCGCGGTCATCCGGTACAGGACGCCGGGCGCGACGGGGCCCGTGGCATCCAACTCACCGCGGTAACTGTTGAACGTGCCCACCGACAGCCCAACGGACACGCGCGCATCGGCGGCGGGGCGTTTGGTGATGAAGTTGATCGAGCCGCCGGGCAGACCGGGGCCATACAACGCAGAGGCAGGACCGCGCACGACTTCAACTCGCTCGATGTTCACGGCATCGACTGCGTTCGCGCCGGAGTAGCCGCTCAAGAAGCCGTTTCGGAAAGTGGTCCCGGACCAGACTCGGAAACCACGCACGGTGTAGTCGTCCCACGTGCCGCCTGAGCCAGCGAACAATTGGACGCCGGGCACTAGCGGTAATACGTCCTCCGTGCGGCGCGCCAAGCGGTCATCCATTAGCGTGCGATTGGCGACTCCCACGGTCACCGGCAGATCGGACACGTCACGCTCTTCGCGGGTGCCGGTCATTTGAGTCGGCGAGGCGTACGAGGGCCGTGCGCGCGGCGGCGCCGTCACCTCGATTACGATCGGGGAAGGCGCTGGCTGCGCTGCGTTCGCCAGCGCGGGCTGTGCGCTCTGCGCGAGCGCACCGTGCGCATGAGTGACGAGTGCCAGGCACGCGCATGCAGACGCAGCCCGCGTGCCCCGAATTGAGATAGGCGTTTTCAAGATTAAGATACTCGAAGTGAAGCGATTCAGGTACTGCGAGCCGAACGCAATTGTCAATGGCGGCTGAGTCGCGCTAACTTTGCGGGGTGGTATTGCCCGCTGCGGCAGAGGCTCAATTTTCAGAGGAACGCGCGCGACCAATGCGCGTGCGGCTGCTCTTCGTGGTGGCCGTTTCGATGGCGATTTGGCTGAGCCAATGGCTCTTGTACGAGCGGGATTTGTTTCCCACTCCTTGGCACTCGCAGCTTTATCGCAGTGCCGAGCTCGTGTTGTGTCTAGGTTTGTTGGCGTTTCTGAGTCGCCGCCAGCCGCTCAAGCGTCAAGAGTGGGTCAGCACTGCTGGCCTATCGCTACTCGCAGTTGCGCATGGCGGGGCAATCTTGGCGATTGCGCCGGACTGCGTGGTGCCGTTCACGTTGACGTTGGAGTGGGGGCAAATGGTGATTGCCTTCGCCACGCTGCTCTCCTTTCGCCCGACTTTGCTGCTGCTCGGGACAACCTGGTTGGTGGGGTTCGTGTGCACGTCCATCCGCGCCAAATGGGATACTGATTTTTCGGATCACATCGTGCTCGCGGGCATCTATGGCGTGGTCCTGGCGTCCATTCGCGGCTTCGACGGCTTGCGCCGCCGAGAGTTCAAGGGCCGTTATGATCTGGACTTGGCGCATCGCGCGCTGCAAGCCGCGGAGCGCGCGCGCAGCCGGCTATTCATCAACCTGAGTCATGACTTCCGAACGCCGCTAGCATTGATCCACGGTGAAGCCGCGCTCTTGCAGCGCGTCAGTGCCGGCGGCCCGGGTCACGCCGCGTTGGAGCGCATCCGCCTGAACGCCTCTGCATTGGCTGAGCTCACCAATGAGCTGCTGGAGCTCGCCCGCCTAGAGGCAGGCCGCGCGCCCGTAGCCCCCGTCAATTTCGACCTGACCCCGTTGCTGCGCGAGCTCGGCGCGCAGTTCGCCGGCAAGGTAGCTAAGTTGGAGTTGGAGTTGGAGTTAGAGGCAGGGGAGGCATGCGCGGCATTTGCCGATCCTGCGCACGTGCGCCGCATCGTCTCCAACCTGATCGCCAATTCCGCGCGCGCGGCGCGCAGCCGCGTTACGGTGCGCTGCGCGGTGCTGGATACGCGCCTCGTGCTGGACGTCAGCGACGACGGCCCGGGTGTGCCGGACGAGCGGCGTTTGGCGATCTTCGAGCGCTTCACGTCGTTCGACGCGGCGGGCTCCGTGGCCTCAGGCATCGGCCTGCCCGTCGCGCGGGAATTGAGCGAGCTCAATGACGGGCGCTTGTGGTTGGTCGAGGAAGCCCCGGAGACCACATTTCGGGTCATGCTTCCGCGCGCTCACGGCCCGCTCGCCGCGCTGCACGCAGCTGGGAGCGAGCTGCCGCAGCTGATCGCCACGGCGGAACCTCCAGCGCCGTCCGCCCCAAGCGCGGGACGCGCGCGCTCGCTACTCGTCGTCGAAGATCACCCCGACATGCGGCGGCTGCTCGAAAGCCTACTTGGCGAGCAATTCAACGTGCAGGTCGCGGCTGATGTCGCGGCGGCGCGCGGCGCCCTGCTGGCCGCTACGCCAGACGCCATTTTGTGCGACATTTTGCTGCCTGACGGTGACGGCTTCGACGTGCTCTCACTCGTGCGCGGGCAGTCACACCTCGACGGCGTGCCGCTGTTGTTCGTGTCGGCGCTCGCTACCAGTGAGCAGCGCATGCGCGGCCTGGCTGCTGGCGCGGATGACTACGTGACCAAGCCGTTCGAGGCCCCTGAGCTCGTGGCGCGTGTCCGGCTCGCGTGTGAGCGAGCCGAGCAACGTCGGCGCGCATTGGACGCGCAGCGCCGGGAGTTTCTGGGTGAGCTGCACGATGGCGTGACGGCCAGTTTGTCGCGTGCGGCGTTGTTGCTGAGCGCTGCCCAGGCAGAAGGTGCCGCGCCCACGGTGCTAGAGGCCGCCAGTGAGGCGGTGCGTGAAGGGTTGAATGAGGCGCGCACGGTGCTCTCGCTCACGAGCGCGGGCACGGTGCCCTGGGCCACCATGGTGGAGCGTGTGGAGCTGCAGCTCGCTGCGGCAGAGCGCTTTGGACTGCGCTTGGAGTTTAACGCCGACAATGACGGCTCCGCTTGCTTGCTCTCGGCGGTGGAGGTGCACGCATTGGAGCGCGCCGCGCGCGAGCTCGTCACGAACGCGGTCAAGCACGCTGCCGCACGTGTGCTGCGTGTTGCCCTCAGCGCTCGCGCTGGGCAAGTATTGCTGAGGTTCGCTGACGACGGCGTGGGCGTTACGGTTGCAGGAGCAAGCTCGGGTCTGGTCATCCTCGGTCGGCGCATTGCCCGGCTTTCGGGCTCCGTGAGCGTTGCCGCGGCGGGTGCGGTTGGCACAGAGGTCAGGGTAACGTTCCCGCTCAGCTTGGCGCGCGAGGAGCACGCGGCTGTGCTGCCACGCGCGGTCGTCGCGGTCGCCTCAGCGTCGCTCCAATAGCCCGAGCTGCAGCGCGGTCATCACGGCTTCCGTACGCGTGCCAACGCATAGCTTGCGGTACACGTTGCGTACGTGTGAGCGTAACGTGTTGACCGACACGCCCAGCGCGGTCGCGGCTTGCAGATAACTGCAGCCATCCGCCAACGCGCGCACGACGTTCAGCTCTTGCTGTGTCAGCATCTCCGGTTGGTCTGGAGCGATCGTCAGCGCGGGCAGCCCCGAGACGATGCGCAGCACGGTCCGGGCTACGTTCGTAGACATGGGGGCGCCGCCTTCTAGCGCTTCTTGAATGGCGCGCGACAAATGGCGCGCGGCGTCTTCCTTGAATAGATATCCGCGCGCACCTGCGCGAAAGGCGGCCAAGATGCGGGCATCGCTTTGAGTGATGGTGAGCACCACGATCGGCGTGGTTGGCCAACGCGTACAAAGCTCACCGATCAGCGCGACACCGTCTCCGTCCGGCAAACCCAAGTCGACGAACACGACGTCCGGCGGGATCGTGATCGCACGAGCCTGTGCTGCCGAAATGGCCGTCTGGACTACCAAGTTCGACGGCAGGACCAGCTGGATGGCAGACAAGAACAGCTCGTCGTCCTCGACGAACAGCACCGTCGTGGCGGCGACCTCCCGGACTGAATGCACACCTGACTCTAAGGTGCGTCCTTCCCTGGCTGCAATGAGCGTTTCTTTGGGCTCTCCTCACCTAGTGCCAGCCAGCGCTGCAAATGGCAACTCAGCGACTCGCACTCGGCTGCACGGTGTTTGTTTCCGACTTGCTGAGCGCGCGCTGCGGGGCAGTAGCAAGCGCGATCTTCGCGATATCCCCGTTCAGACGCACGTTTCCGCAATCCGGGAAAATGCCAATGAAGGTCATGACGGAGCAGACGCCACCGCTCGATTCGACCGTGAGATTCGTAATCGCGTCGACCTGGGCGCCGTGTTCGAAATTTAGCTGCGGCTGAGCGGCAGGAACTCGCCGTGCTCGGGGTCGTAGTCGAAGACTTCACCCTTACCGACGTCGAAAATCCAACCGTTCAAGTGCAGCTTGCCGGCGTCCATGCGCTCGGCGACGAAGGGGTATTCGCGCAGGTGCTCGATCTGCGCGAGCACGTTCTCCTGAATCGCAGCGGTGAGCTTCGCCTCGCCCTCCAGGTGGGCGTACTTCTCTTCGATCAGTTGTTTGACGCTGATGGTGCTCTTGACCCAGCGCCGCACGTACTCCAAATGGGCCACGCTTTCAGGGTCCAGAATGGCCTTCAAAGCGCCGCACTGCGTGTGCCCACAAATGATCACGTTCTCGACGTTCAGGACTTCGACTGCGTACTGAATCGCTGCGGCGGTGCCGCCGGGTAAGTCCATGGTCGGCACTACGTTGCCGACGTTGCGCACGATGAACAGTTCACCGGGCGCGGCGTCCGTGATCAGCGTGGGAACGACGCGGCTGTCAGAACAGGTGATGAAGAGGGTCTCGGGTTGTTGACCCGTCGTGGCGAGCTGTTCGAACAGCGCGCGGTGGCTGGCGAAGAAACCCGCTTGAAACTTGTGAATACCCTTCACTAACTTCTGCATGCGGGCCCGAACGTACGCGAGGTCCGCGCGAAGAGCCAGTGCTAGAACCCTGGGCGGAGGGCGCTATCGCTCAACCGAGCGGAAGAATGTAGGCCACGTCTTTTTCGGCCAAGCCGAGTTGGGCTTGGACCTCGCTGGCGACCGCGACGTGCCCTTCGTCCAGCGTCTGAACGTCGCACGGGACTGCGCGAAAATAGGGCGCCTCTTTCAAATCTCGCGCTACTAGACAGCGCGCGGCGGGGCGGGCACCTGCAGCGCGCGCGATGCGTGCGACGCGCGCGTTTCGCACCAGTGTCACGTCGTCGGCGGCGGCCAGAAAATGCGGCCCGCCGTCGAACGGGTCAATCCGTTCTGCGTAACGAAAACCGGCCCGCCGCAGCATTTTTTCCACGCCTTTGGTTTGCGCGCCCACCTTGCCGATCACGTTTTGCGCCTCGGCTGAAAGCAGGCTCGCGTAGATCCCGCCGCTTGGGAACAGATCCCGAATGAAGGATTTGTCGGTGCTCGAGAGCAGATCGGCCTCGCCGTAGCTCATGCCCGTGAAGCGGCGACCGAGCGCCTCCCAAAGGTGGCTGGTCCCGTCCGGTTCGAGTGGCGGTAGCAGTTCCGCCAGGAGCTCAGCTTGGAACAGCTCACGATGCACGGCGATGAACAGAAAACGTACGTACGAGATCAGTAGGCCGTAGCGGTCCGTTGCGCCGCGATGCTCCGGCGCGACGACCAAGCCGCCGAGCTCGGTCGGGCCCTGATACGAGAAGCCGAGGTGAAGCACCGTATGCTGGAAATGGCGATCGAGCGCCGCGTGGTACTTCTCCTCGGTGATCACGTCGAAGTAGATGTATGGCGCGTCGCGTCGACCGAGCTGCGCGACGATCATGGACGTGCCGACGGCGCTTCCCGACTCCAAGTCGCGCAGCAAGAACACGTACTTGCGTTTGCGCACGTCCTTGAGCTCGCCGCTGAAGCTGCGCTCGGAGTGGTCCAAGAGCCGTTGCACGTGGCTGCGCTCGTGAGGCAGGTTCACTGAATTGAGGTGGCGCGCGAGGCCCAGCAAGGCTTCTTCGTCGGCGCGTACTGCGCCGCGTATCTCACATCGGAGCATGGCTCTCGCTACCTAGTATGAGCGACCAGCGCCGGAAAATGCCGCGAAATCGCGAACCGTGCCCCGAAAGCAGCCCCAGGCTGCGCAAAAAAAAACCAGAAAGCGCCGAAAAAGCCAGCCAACCCGGGCGGCACGTCCAGACTTTCATGATAAGGAGTGGCCGCCGTGACAGCTCAGGATTGGACTTTCTCGCGCGCTCAGGCGCTTCCTCCGTATGCATTCGTCGTCAGTGATGCCGTCAAGGCGCGCGTGCGCGCCAGCGGAGCGGACATCATCGACCTCGGCCTTGGTAATCCCGACCAACCGACTCCGCCCGAAATCGTGGCGCAGCTGCACGGCACGGCGGACATTACCGAGAACCATCGCTACCACCCCGGGCGCGGGCTTTTGCCGCTGCGCAAGGCGGCGGCTGCCTGGTACGCGCGGCGCTACGGCGTGAGCTTCGACGTCGAGCGTGAAGTGATCATCACCATGGGCGCCAAGGAGGGCATGAGCCACCTGTGCCTGGCGATGCTGGATCGCGGGGACGTCGTCGTGGTGCCGGACCCTTGCTATCCCATTCACGCGTACGCACCGCAAATTGCCGGCGCCACCGTGGAATACTACCCCGCAAGCACGGAAATCGCTCCCGCGAAGGCCATCGCAGACGCCATCGAGCGCGTCACGAAGCGCGGACAGCGCGTCAAACTGGTGATCGCGAACTACCCGCAAAACCCCACCGGCCAGGTGATCTCTCGTGAGGCCATGGGGGATCTCGTGCGCACGGTCCACAAATCCGGCGCCATGCTGCTGCATGACTTGGCGTACGCGGATTTTGATTTCTCGAATCGCTACGCGCCCAGCATCTTCGACTGTGGTGTGGACCGTGAAGAGGTCAAATCCTTCGCCGTCGAAGTGTTCTCGATGTCGAAGAGCTACAACATGCCCGGCTGGCGCATCGCGTACATGGTCGGCAACGAGCGCATGGTCAGCGCGCTCGCGCACATGAAAACGTACCTGGACTACGGCACGTTCGCGCCGCTCCAGCTCGCTTCCGCCTGGGCGCTGGAGCACGGTGACCGCTTCGCCGACGAGATCCGCAACTTGTATCAGGTGCGCGCGCACGCCCTGGTGGAAGGCCTGCGCGCCGCAGGTTGGCCGGATGTTGCCGAGCCCAGCGGCACGATGTTCGTGTGGACGAAAATCCCACGCGCCTTCGGCGGTAAGAAGTCCCTGGCCGCGACGACTGAGTTGATCGAATCCGCACACGTGGCCGTTGCACCGGGCATTGGCTTCGGCCCCGGTGGCGATGATTACCTGCGCTTTGCGCTGATTGAAGATCCGCCGCGTGTTCAGGAAGCCTGCGCCCGCATCGCGCGCTTCTTGAAAACCAAGCTCTGAATCAGGACGTGGATTCCAAGACGCGGTGAATCGCGTCTGGAACCAGGCCGTAGCCCTCGGAGGCTGCGAGCAGCTTCGCGTTGTCCGGCAGGTCCGTCAGGAACTGGCGGGCGTACGGCGTGCCCACCAAGCCGTGCAAGCGGCGCACGAGCGAGGGCATGCCGCGGGCGATGGCTTGGCGCGCGTTCTCTTCTTCGCCAATCGCCACGTAGGCGGCGTGCAGCGCGAGGTACACGGCGGATTCATTGAGCAGGCTTGGCGCGCCTTGGTCCAGGAGCTGCGCGGCCTCGCGTGCCAGCTCCACCGCGCCGCCGGCGTTGCCGCAGCGGCGTTCGGCTTCTGCCCACAACCCGAGCGCGACCGGCAACACATCGCGATGACCCGTCGTGCGGTAGGACTGCGCGGCGATGCGCAGCAAGCCCAAGGCACGCCGCCATTCGCGCTCCGCACTGGCACGCAGCAATTCACTGCCGCGATAAAACAGCATGCCCAGGTTGGCGCGATCCGGCGCGGCCCACACGCCCGTGGCGGCGGCGTCCGCGTCAGCGCGTACTTCAGCCAAATTTGCCTCGAGTTGGCGATCATTGCCGAATGTCGCGGCCCAGCCGAGCAAGTTCATCTGCGCGTGGCGCACGGCTCCGAGGCTGCCGATGGCGTCCGCGAGCGATAGCCCAGTTTCGAGCGCGGCGCGGGCTTCTTGACGGGCGCCAATGGTGGTCAGCGCGAAGCCGAGGTTGGTCATCAGCATGGCTTCGCGCTCTTTGAGCCCGGCGCCGCGCGCGGCGTTGGCGGCGTTTCGACGCGCTTCCAGCGCCGAGGCCAACGAGCCCTGAGTCTGGCGCACGATGGCTTGCGTCTGATACGCATCCACCGCTGCGGAGGTAGTGCGTTGCTTCTGCGCGAGCTTGAGCAGCCGCTTGATCTCGGCTTCGGCTTCGGCAAAGTGGCCGGCGAAGGCGTTGCGCGAGGCCAATACGGCGGAGCAGCGCGCTTCTTCATCCAACAGCCCGAGGGCGGCTGCTTGGTCTCGTGCCTCGGCGAGGCGCTCGCTGATGCCTTCACCGGAGCCGCGCGCGTCATCGTAGCGGGCACGAGCGCCGCGCGCGCGGACCGCGCTGGCTTCGTCGTACACGTTGTCTTCCAGGGAAAAAATAGCCGAATCGCGATCGCTCGCGCGCGGGTCGAGGCGGCTCCACGCTTCATCCAAGTAGGAGGCGCGCAGAAAGCCTGCGGGCTTGCCTTCCGCGAACATCAGCGCGCGCTCGGCCATGGTGAGCGCGTCCGAGAGTGCGTTGGCAGCCAGCGCGCGTTGCGCGGCGCGTGCCCAGTGCTCGCCGGCGCGAGCGTGCTCGCCACCCAGATCGTACTGCCCGGCAACGGTCGCTGAGTCTTCACCCATGGACGCGAGCCAGGCCGCCGCAAGGGCGTGCAGCTCTTTACGTTCGCGTTCGCCGAGCGACGCATAGGCGACTTCGCGTACGAGCGCGTGCTTGAACACCCATTCGCGCGTGCCCGTGAAGCGCGACACGTTCTGCTCCATCAAGATCTCGGCAGCCACGAGCGCCTTCATCACGCTCTCGGCGCGGGGCATGCCGAGCGATTCGAGCGCGGAGTCCCAACAAGTGAGACCAAACACGCTGAGCCGTCCGACCGCGTCGCGGCACTCCTCGTCCAGTACGTCCAGGCTGACCTGAATCGCGGCTTCGATGGTGGGAGCGTGCGCGGTGTCTCGGCCGGATGCGCTCAAACGCGCCAATTCCTCGGCAAATAGCGGCAAGCCCGCGGCCTGCTCCGCGATTTTGTCGACGATGTCTTCGGCCGCCGCTTCACCCACTACCGCGCGCGCGATGGCGCGTGAAGCGCGCTTGGAGATGGGCCGCAACTCCAGCCGCACGTGATCCCGGCCGGCAAAGCGGCTGGCTTGCTCGGCCCAAAAATCAGGACGTACCAGCGCCATCACCACCAGCGGTCGACCCGTGGCTCGACCCAACATGTGGTCGAGCCAACCGATGCTTTCCGGATCTGCCCACTGCAAATCTTCCATCAAGATTGCAGTCGGTTGGTTGGCGGCCACGTGCAGCACGACGTCCGTCATGGCCAACCACAAAACGTCGCGCGAGCCGCGTGGGTCGAGGCCTTCGGGCAGCGGCTCGTTCGCGAGCAAGCGCGCCAGGATCTCGCGGTTCTTGGCGGTGAGCTCGTCGCGAGTGACCGGACCGATGCGTGAGATGATGGCCTTGGCGGCTTCTGCGCTGGTGGCGCCCTTGGGCAAACTGATGATGCCGCGCAGGACATCTGCCGCGGCGCCCAGCGCGTGCCCCTGCGCGTACGCTTCCGAGCGCTGCAGCACGATGTGCGGTGCATCGGCCTGCGCCGAAATACGCGCCATGACTTCACGCCGCAGACGGCTTTTGCCGATGCCTGGGGGGCCGGCAATCGAGACCAACACCGGGGTGGTGTCCAAGCGTGAGCGCTCGAAAGCGCTCAAAACCTGGGCTAATTCCGGGTCACGCCCCACGAAGGGCGCGCCGCCCGCGCCGCGCCGCCCGTGCACGGGCTCGCCGACTACCGAGGAGCCGTCATCGCGGGTGCGAAACTCGTAACGGCCGCGGCCGAGCTCGCTCGTCGTTGCGTCGGCCAGCACCACGCCGGCGTCTGCGTCACGTGACAGTGATGAAGCGCGATCGACGACCTCTCCGACCGGCTGCATTTCACCGGTGCCGTTGGCCCAATCCAGCTTGGCGCGGCCGCTGGCCACGCCGACGCGAGCCCCCGCGCGCGCCAAGCGGCGCCCCAGCTCCAGACCGACTGCGGCTTCGTTGCCGAGCGCGCGCCGAGCGCCCAGGTGCGCGACGATGGAGTCTTGCCCGAGCGGCACGGCATCCGCGCCGCGCTGGCGCAGTTGCTCCAAGGCACGCTCCCGCGTGGATGGCGTGGCAAAGCGGATCGCGACGATAGAAGTAACGAGGCGCGACACGCTCGAGCCCAAGCGCGTAGAACGCATCGATTCAGGGCTGGAATCGATCCAGCTCAGGCGCTCGGCGTCTTCCGAGGCGTCATGCAACAACTCCAGCACTTCCGCCATGTCGTTCGGGCGCGAAGCGGGGTCGGTGTGCAGCATGCGACCGACCAGATTATCGATCGACGGCGGCGTATCACGGCGCAGCTCGCTGAGCCGCGGTGGCGCAGTGGTGACCAAGCGAGCCAAGGTCGCGATCACCGTGGGACCAACGTGCGGCGGGCGACCAGCGATCAGCTCGAAGAGCGTCGCGCCGAGCGAGTAAATGTCGCACCGCGCGTCAATCGGTGCGTCACCACGCGCTTGCTCGGGCGCCATGTACGCGGGCGTGCCCACGACGTCACCGCTGCGCGTGATGCGGATATCGCTCTTGGCCGCGACGCCGAAATCGACCAGCTTGACCTGCCACGGTCCGAGCGGTCCTTCCGCGCCCGGTGCTTTGCACAGGAACAAGTTGCCCGGCTTGATGTCGCGGTGAATCACGCCCGCGGCGTGCGCGGCTTGCAGGGCCTCCGCCACGCGGATGGTGAGCTCCACGGCTTCCGGAATGGTGAGGGGCTCGCGCTTTTGGCGCGCGGCTAGATCTTCACCTTCCAGCCACTCCATGGCCACGAACGGCAGCCCGCTTTCATCCAACACGCCGAAGCCGACGG
>FSWQ01001628.1_pt1 | contig 15844 bp, 20 predicted proteins | sample 1637691 | NCBI WGS metagenome assembly FSWQ01 (sample SAMEA3914814, study PRJEB12502) | metagenome | biome: forest; material: soil | place: USA | collected 2011-09-16 | depth 0.1 m | reverse complement strand
CGACCGGGACGTCCCCGTGCAGTGGAGCAAGATCTGCCTCGAGCAGCGCTTCGCGCATCCATGGTTCGTCGTTCGGTTGCACGACGGGGGTGGCGTTGAGGAGCTCGTTCGCGGTCACGGCGCGACGACTTTGGCACGGACGCGGCTCTGGGCGCGCGGCATTTGCCGGCTACAGCAGCGATGGAAATGCGTGAGGACGCGCTGCGGGCTACGCGGCGCGGAGTGGCTGAAAATGCCCGCTAGCCCCAGAAAATCAGGCTGCGAGTTGGCCGGCGGGCGACTCAGCGACGACCGCGACACTGACGACCGGTGACTGCGCGACTTCAACAGCGGGCGACGTTGCTTCACGCCTGGTGCTGGCGGCGCGGTTACGACGGCGCAGCTCATGGGCGGCGAGCAGCGGCGCGAGCAAGATGCCGCCCGGTGCGAGCAGCACTACAGCCCAGAGCAGGATTCGAAACGCAGCGGCCATCGTCTTGCTCTCATGTGCAGCTCGCGTGCCAGTTTGTAAAGCGGGTGGATCGTCAAAAAATTGCCCGCTTCTTGCGAGTGTGCTGAGCACCGGTATGACTGCCGTGTCATGGCGCCCGCAGCGCTGTGTCGCAGATTGTCTACGGCGACGCAGAATCACCACGCTACGGTGTGCCGATGTCGCCTGAGCAGGACGAACCAGGAGGCCTTCGCGAGCAGCGCGAGGAGCCGGCGCTGCGCGTTTTGTATCAGGATGAGTCGTGCGTGGTGGTGGATAAGCCGTCCGGCGTGATCGTGCACCGCGGCTGGGCGAACGACGACCGCGACCTACTGCGCATGACCCGCGACACGCTGGGGCGTTACGTGTACCCGCTGCATCGCTTGGACCGCGGGGCGAGCGGTGCGGTGCTGTTCGCGTTGGATGAGCACGCGGCTCGGACGCTCAACCGGGACTTTGCCGAGGGTGGCATGGGCAAGCGTTACCTGGCGTTGACGCGCGGGCACCCGCCGGAGCATGGGTTGATTGACCACCCGGTACCGCGCGCGCCGGGCGAGGAGCGGGTGCCGGCGCAAACCGAGTTCGCGCGGCTGGGGACGTTCGAGCGCTATGCGTTGGTGCTGGCGTTGCCCAAGACCGGGCGCCTGCATCAGATCCGTCGGCACTTGAAGCACCTGTCCTGTCCGCTGATTGGCGATGTGAAATACGGCAAGGGCGAGCACAATCGCTGGTTCCGTGAGCAGTACGCGTTCGAGCGCTTGGCGCTGCATGCGGCGGCCCTGCGTTTCGTGCATCCGGTGACGGGGCAGCGGATTACCGTGCGCGCTCCGCTGACTGGCAGCTTTGCCTCATGCCTGGAGGCGCTGGCTCTGCTGATTCCCGCGCAAGCGGCAATTGCCGCTGAATTTGGCGCGTAAGCGGCGCTACCACCGCGCGCAGGCTGGGAAATAGCGGACTGCGCGTTGCGCGCTTGGAAAGTGCCGCCTATCTTCGGGGCGTGTCTTCGAAGCTTGCCAGGGTTTTGTTGGTTGCGTGCTCGTTCCTAGCAGCGCCGCTCGCGGTCGGCTGCGGCGGCGGTCAGACGCAGGCCGGTAGCGTGGCTAGTGCGAATCAGCGGCTGAGCGCTTCGTGGCGCCTACAGAGCTTCGCCCCGGTGGTGTCGCTCGACCTGCCGCTGCAGGGGGTGCTGGCTGCCGAGGTTGGGACGCTGATCGTGACCTTCAATCAGGGGCAGTTCACTGCCGTGGGTCCGGGCGTGAACATGACCGGGCGCTACGAGGTGAAGAGCGCCGCGGGCGATCAGATGAGCCTGATGGTTTACGATCCGCAAGGCGTGGCGCATTACTTCACCGCGCAATTCGCGGGGAATTTGTTGCACTTCGAGAGCACCGATAAGCCTTGGGCGGGCTACGGCGCGCTCGAGCACGTCTGAGCGGCGCTCAGCGCGCGCTTTTCAGGGCTGCGCGCGGCATGAGGTGCGCGGGCACACGGGTGTGCACCTCGATGCTGCCGAGCACGGCGCGGCCTTGCACGCGCAGCACGGGTAGATCCGGATCCGGATCGTGCGGGACGCGCTGCATGCCTTCGAACGAGCCGAGAATGCCGGAGCCGTCGCTCTCGACCGCGAGGTTGGGCGGCACGATGATTTCTACGGAGCCGAGCACGGCGGAGACTTGGATGGTGGTGACGCCGGGGGGCAGCACCACGTCACGCAAATCAATGACGACGCTGCCCAGCACGGCCAAGGCGCCCGAAGAGCGGCTGACGGCCCACTGCCCGCGGCGTTCGACGCTGCCTAGGATGGCGACTGCGCGCGGGGCGCTTGCTGAGGGGGCGACCGGGGCCAGCGCGGTCTGCGGGGCGACGAGCTCCGCGCGGTGGGTGATGGTTTCGGCCGAGAGATCGCTGACTAGTGCGGTGAGCGCTGGGACCTCTTCCGCGGCGTAGGCGCGGTTCAGGCGCTCTTCGAATTCTTCCAGGCCGAGCTCATCCCGCGCGAAGGCGTTCGTCAGCTGGTCGATGGTTTGGGCGCGGCCCGCGCGCAGGAGCGCACGCTTGGGGTGTTCGTCGCCGCGCATCAGTGACCCACGCTGGCACGCTGCAAGAGCTCCAGCATGCCGTCGAAGCTGTCACGCATGGCCCAGGCTTGTGCGCTGGCGTCGCCCAACTTGGCTGCGCGCTGGCGGCCTTCCGTGAGTGCTTGCTTGGGGCCGCGGCACGCGCTGGGCAGGCGCTGCGTGAGATCCGCCGCGGCGCCTTCATACACGTGGTAGCAGGCCGCGAGCTTGCCCTCGTTGTACAGGGGCGCGCCGACTTCGATGGCCTCTTGCAGGGTTTTGCCGATCAATGCTTGGTCCCCTTCGGAGCAGCCCTTGAGCGCGCTCAGCGCGTGATGTGGGATTTGGCGCGCCGGGCGATCCGGCAGGTTCTGTCCGGTTTCGCTGTCGTTGATCGCGTTCATTGCGGCGAAAAACAACGGCATGGCGATGGGATGCGGGTGCTCCACGAGCTCCGTCACGTAGTTCGAGGGCAGGCCGAAATTGAGGTTTTGTCCGCTCTTTAGGAACGCGGTGGCGACGCCGATGACTTGCCCATGGTCGTTGAACAGCGGGCCGCCAGAGGAGCCGGGGGCAATCGGCGCCGAGACCTGCAGCACATCCAGACCCGTATGAACGTGGCGTACGGCGCTGATCAGGCCGTTGGAAACCGTGTCTTCGAGGCCGAGCGGATGACCAATGGCGAGCACGCTGTCACCCGGCCGCACGTTGTCACTGTTGCCCACGGCGAGCACGGGCAAGCGCTGCGCTTCTACGCGCAGGATGACCAGATCATGGAGCCGATTGGCGTTCATGACCTCCACCACGGGCAGCTCATGGTGGTCGGAGAACACGACGCTGATTTCGCTCGCGCCGCGCACCACGTGAAAATTGGTCGCTACCCAGCCGTCCGCGCGGACGACGAAGCCGGTGCCCATGCCCACGTTGGTGCGCACCGTGACGATTGCCGGGGTGGCGTGCGCGGTGATGTCTGCCGGGCTCTCGACCGCGCTCGTCGCGCTCGCTGCAGTTGCCGTGGTGGCGTTTGCAGGCGATTCACTGTGCGCGGTGGCGCCGGAATGCGCGCAGCCCGAGAGCGCTACTGTGACCAGCCAAGTGCCAAGGCCCTTCCGCACGATTGAGTCAGTGTAGCATGCCCGGCGATGACGCCGAGCTCACCTCCGTCGACCCCGGATACGGCCGCGCAGCCTCCGACTCCCGCGCCGAGTCGCGCCGCGTTCCTGTTCATTTTCATCACCGTTGCGCTCGACATGTTGGCGCTGGGCGTGATGATCCCCGTGCTGCCCAAGCTAATCGTTGCTTTCGAGCACGGCGATATGGCGAATGCCGCCGGCGTCGCCGGCGTGTTTGGGTTTGCCTGGGCCGCGATGCAGTTCGTGTTCTCGCCGGTGCTCGGGGCGATTTCGGATGGCCGCGGTCGACGCCCGGTGATCTTGCTCTCGAACTTGGGCATGGGGCTGGATTACGTGTTGATGGCGGTGGCGCCTTCACTGAGCTGGCTGTTCGTGGGGCGCTTGGTGTCGGGGATTACCTCGGCCAGCTTTTCCACCGCGGGGGCGTACATTGCAGATGTCACCCCGGAGGATGAGCGCGCAGCCAAGTTCGGCATGCTGGGTGCCGCGTTCGGGCTCGGGTTCGTGGTCGGGCCTGCGCTGGGTGGCGTGCTCGGCGGCATCAGCCTGCGACTGCCGTTTTGGGCGGCGGCTGGCTTGAGCTTGACCAACGCTTTGTACGGCTTTTTCATCTTGCCGGAGAGCTTGCCGCCAGAGAAGCGCGCGCCGTTCAAGTGGGCCAAGGCCAATCCGTTCGGTTCGCTCGAGCTGCTGCGCTCACACCCGCGGTTGCTTGGTCTGGCCGCGGTGGCGTTCTTGTCCAACGTTGCGCATGACTCCTTGCCCAGTGTGTTCGTGCTGTACGCGGATTACCGCTACCACTGGGGTGAGCGCATGATCGGGTTCTGCCTGGCGGGTGTCGGGGTTGGGTCCGCCATCGTGTCCGCGGTGCTGGTCGGGCCGTTGGTGAAGAAGCTGGGCGAACGGAAAGCGCTGCTGGTTGGACTCGTGTTTGGGGTGGTAGGGTTTGCGATTTATGGCTTCGCGCCGACGGGAGCGTGGTTCTGGGTCGGGATCCCGTTCATGGCGCTGTGGGGGATCTCGAGTCCGGCGTTCCAGTCGCTGATGAGTAGGCGCGTGGAGCCCTCCGCTCAGGGACGATTGCAGGGGGCTTTGGCGTGCGTCACGGGCATCACGGGCATGATTGGGCCCCTGATTTTTACCCAGATTTTCGCGTTTGGGATCGCTTCGTCGTGGTTTCACCTGCCAGGCGCGCCGTACTTGCTGTCGTCCGTGCTGTTGTTCGCGAGCTTGGCGTTCGCGGCGGTCGTGACACGCGGCTCGAAGTCTGACGTCGCGTAGCGGTCAGTGCCGAAAACTTGGCCGGGGCATGGCCGCTCTGGCCAGTATCGGCCCAATGCGTTGGCTGATCTGTGTGCTGCTGTTTGGTGCGCTACCGGCGTGCATGCAGCTGGGCAAGTCGCTGGATTCTGACGATGGCGGTGCGGCCAGCGCGGGTGCGTCGGGCACCGGCGGCGGCAGCGCGACGGCCACGGGGACGAACTGCGGTGTGGACCCGAGCTCCGGCATTGCGCTGTGCCTGGGGATTTCGTCCTGCCCGACCGCGCGCGTCGATCCGGACCAATTCCCGGACTGCGGCTACCGCATTTCGGGCTCAACGATTGATCTCGAATGCTTGTGCGGTGATTCGCTGTGTCCGATGGGCTCTGCCGCAAGCTGTCTCGACGCCAAGGCGCTACTCGCGGACCAATCCGCGCAAGGTGTGTGCGCGGAGATCGCCGACGGGCGCTGCACGACGGTGAAGCAAACGTCAGTCAGCTCCAGCTCGATGTGCGACAAAGAGTGTCGCTCGCAATGCGGTGGTGACCCGAACTGCGTCACGCTGTGCGGCTGCTGAGCCCGGCGCACTACGGCGCGTAAAAAGAGCCCGCCGAGAAGTCGATCGGCACCGAGAGCTCGTCTCCGCCCAGGATGTCGAAAGTGTGGACGTGCACCGAGGTGGTGCGATCTGCGCCCGAGGGATCCAGCAGCACCGCGTCCGCTGAATAGGTACCCGGTGGCAGATCGATGCTGGTCTCGAACGAGCTGCAGGACTGCTGAAACTCACCGGCACTTTCGCCGTTTGCCCGCGTGACGACGACGTCGAGCGTGCGCGAGTCACTCTGGTCACATTGGTCCGGGTCCTTGGTGCCGTCGATCGACCAGTCGAGCACGAGCGTGCCGGAGTCGACGACGACAGGCGCGGGGCCGTTGTCCGCCGTTTCGACGAAGCACGCGGGTAGGGCGGTGCATAAGGCTAAGCCAAGCAATACGCGGTAGTTCATCACGGGCTCCGGCGTTGATTACTGCACGCGCCGCGCGCGCGGCGCTTCATTGCGGCGCGTTTCGACGCGCGGGCGGGCTTCGCGGCGCTCACGCCTCGGCTCGGGTGCGCGTGGCGCGGCTTGCACGTAACTACGCTGACGATACAGCGGTTGCGGTTCGCTGCGGTAGTACACCCAGCGGCCGCGGTCGCGCGCGTACCAGTGATCGTTCACGTAGTAGACGGTGCGCCCTTCGTATTCGTAGTGCGGCGCTACCTCGATATCTATCGGTGCCGCCGACGCTTCGACGTACTCGGGCTCGGCGCCTGCTTCGGCGTAGCAGCCCGAGGCGAGCGCCATCAATGCTGCCGCACCGAGCGCGCGCGCGGCCAAGTGAAGTCGATTGTGTTGGGACATGCCGAGCACTTCAGCAAGCGCCGTGCCGGGCTCGGCCAGCGCACCGCGCAGCACCGCTGAATCCGCGATATTGCGGGAATAAACGCGGAATTTGAGCGTGCCGCGGGCGTGCGTTTGGTTCGAGACAATACGCCGCGCTAGGGCATCCGTGACGCCGCGGCGCGCTGGGAGAGGTCGACGCACCCGGCGGCGAATGCTACTCGGCGCGACCCAGTGAGTCAGCCCGAGCCAGCCACCCTCGCGATCGCTCCCGCCCACTTCTCAGTCGCGCGCGCTGCGCTCGAGCGGGAATTCGGCGAAGCGATCACGCTCGATGGGCTGACGGGGTCGTGGTTCATCTTTCAGCGCGCGCGCGGGCATCGGCACTCGATTGATGACGTGCTGACGGCGTACTACGCCCTCGCGCTCTCCGCAGAGGTGCGCACCCATCTGGATTTGGGGACTGGCATTGGCACTGTCGGTTTGCTCGTCTTGTGGGGCATGGGGCAAGCGGCAAGTCTGACGGCGATCGAGGCGCAGGCGGTGAGCCATCGGCTTTTCTTGGCGAATATCGAGCACAACGCGCTGTCCGAGCGGGTGCAGCCGTTGCTCGGTGATTTGCGGGATTTGGCGCTCAGCGAGCGCTTTCCGCTGATCACCGGCAGCCCGCCGTATTTCCCAACCTCCGCAGGCATCGTGCCGCAGGACGCGCAGAAGGCGCACGCGCGCTTCGAGCTGCGCGGGGACGTCTCGGACTATGCGCGCGCCGCAAAGCGCCACTTGGCTTTGGGCGGCTTGTTCGTATTCTGCTTTCCATTCCCGCAAAAGCAGCGCGCGTTGCAGGCCGTGGCAGCGGCCGAGCTGAGCGTGGTGCGGCAACGCGACGTCATTCCGCGCGCGGGACTGGCGCCGTTGTTCTCATTGTTTGCGTGCCGGCATGCGGGCGAGAGCGCGGAGAGCGTTGTCGACCCGCCGTTGGTCGTGCGCTCGCAAGAGGGCCAGCTTTCAGAAGCGATGCAGCAAGTGCGGCGCGGCTTCGGCTTCACCGCAGGTGGCGGCTAGCGGGGCTGTAGGGCGGCGTGCAGCGCGCTCAGCAGCTCCGCGCTGTGATTGTTCGAGTATTCCCAAAACATCACCCCGCCCAGGCTTTGCTCGAGCGTGTAGCGGCCCTTGCTGCGCAGGGATTCCGGGTCTTCATACGAGAGGAACGTGCTGCCGTCATACAGGTAGGGCGCCTGCGCTGGTTCATCCCAATAGCGCCTCCACGATGACGGGTCTTTGAGATCGACCGAGATTTCGTCGAACGTGCGGGTGAAATTGGAGCCCGCCTCGCTTGGCTGCATGAGGCCGTCATTTGCGGGCGCGACGCCCTTCATGCCGCGACCGTAGAAGGCGGCGCCGAGCAATAGCTTTTCGGGCGGGGCGCCCGCGGCGCAGAACATGCGCACGGCCTTGTCACCACTGTCCCCCTCTGGGTCCGAGAGCGAGCAAAACAAATTGGCATGGTGACCGGTGCGCGTGCTCCAGCCGTTGTACAGGTCGTACGTCATCAGCCCGATGAAATCCAAGATTGGGCTCACCTGCGCGATGTCCACGCCCGCGGTGTGCTCGGCGGATGCGCCGGTGGCGATGCTCAACAAGTAGCGCGCGTCAGGCCCTCTACTGTCCGTGAGCGTGGCCGCATCCAGCTTCTTACGCAGTAAACGCAGCAAGGTCGTGAAGTTGTCGCGATCTTCGGGGCGCGAACGAATTCCGGCGAACGAGCTGCCGGGGTACTCCCAATCCAAATCCAGCCCGTCGAAGCCGTGTTGACGCATGAACGCGAGCGCGCTGTCCGCGAAGCGTTCACGGTTTGCGTCACTCGACGCGGCGTCCGAGAAGCCCTCAGCGGCCCAACCGCCAATCGAGATCAAGATCTTCAGGTGCGGGTGCGCGACCTTCAGCTCACGGACCAGGCCGAGGCCTTCATCGCCTTTGAAATTCACGACCAAGCCGTCCTCGATGACTGCAAAGGCGTAGTTGACGTGGGTCAACAGCTCAGCGCGGATTTGCTTGGCTTGCAGATTGGCCCAGCAAGCCACGTACGCCAAAAGGATGGGCTGACTCGTACTCATCGACACTCAATATCACGCGCTCGGCACGGGCCGACGCCGCGATCTTCTCAAACCATTGCTCAATCTCTTCGCGTCAGCGTCAGCGCGACTCCAGCTTTTCGAGACGGGTGTTCGTCTCAGCTCGGAACTCCCCGAGCTCGCGCAGGATGGTCTCGATATTGACCTCGTTCTTGATGTTGACCTTGAAGTCAGTGTCCGAGCGGGCGCGATCTTTCAAGGACTGACGGTTCTGACTCATGACGATGAGCGGGCCCTGGAGCGCCACCAGCACGGCCAAGAGCAGATTGAAGAACACGAATGGATACGGATCGAAGGTGCGGTGCTGGACCACGCTATTTACGATCATCCAGCCGACGGTGAGGCTGAGCAGGAACACGATGAACGCCCAGCTCCCGTTGAGCTCAGCGACCTTGTCGGCCAGCTTCTGGCTCCATGACAGGTTCTTCTCGATTTCCTCGACCGAGTTTTTGGCGGCGCGCTCGGACAGCATGGCGTTCGTCTCGCGCAAGCGCTCTGCCATCGTGTTGAGGATGTTCATCGCCGCCCGCGGGCGGCTGGACAGGTAATTCGAGAGCGTTTCGCGGCTCAGCGCCAGGAGCACGGCATCGGTCGTGGCCAACGCGCTGGCTGAGCGCGGCTTGTCGTCGAACAGGGCCAGCTCACCGAAGTATTCGCCGCGCGTTACGTCCTTCAAGGACACGCGCCGCGACGATTCACCCGGCAGGAAGATATTCACGTGGCCGCTCGCGACGATGTACATCTCCGAGCCCGGATCTCCCTGCGCCATGATGGCTTTGCCGGCCAGAAAGCTGCGCTCGACGAGCGATGAAGACAGCGCCCCCAGGTCCTCTTCGTTCAACCCCTGGAACATGGGGATACTGCGCAGCAGCGAGATGTACTCCATGGCCCGAAGCTACTCGATCTTCGGTTCTGCTCGCCCACGCCCGTTCCGGGCGCTCGGGGGCTGCTGGTACTGCCGGCTCGCGACCGACAAAAGTACCAAATTTGCCGCAGTTTCGTGTCGGAAGGTGTCGACCCAGCGCGTCCGAGCGCGAGGCCGATTGCCACGGTGTGGTGTCTAGCCCCGGTATTTTGTGACCTCAAGGGCGACCGGTTCGACGGCTGAGTACGTGCCCGAGCGTGGCGCGGTTTGCGCCGCAGCGGCGAAAAGCGCCAGCAACAGCGCCTCTCGCGGGCTCGGCTTCGAGAGCAGGATCGGCGCGTGCTCAGCGCCCAGGCGCTGCACGACTCGCCGCAGCTCGATGCGCGCGGACTCAGGATTGCCGCTCGCGAACACGAAGCGCTGCGCCAGCATCGGGTACAGCTCGTAGCAGCGGGCGTACAGCTCCGGACCGGACAAGCGCGGCATCATCACGTCGGAGAGCACGGCATCGAAATCGCTGTCGTTTTTCAGGACTTCCAGGGCTTCTGCTCCGCTTTCTACGCTGACCACGTCGAAGTCCGTGAGGGTGCGGGCAGTGCAGCGGCGCACCATCTCTTCGTCGTCCACCAACAGCACGCGCAGGCGATTGCGAGGCCGCGTGCGGTCGCGGGTCGTGGTTCTTGGCGTGGCGAGCTTGGCAACGCCGGGCTGCGATCTGCGCGCGCGCTCGCAACACGCCGGACACAACCAAGCGCCCTCCAGCGGCGTCACGGGGCCCGACTCCGCGGAGACACCCCAACCATCACGCGCCAGCAGGGCAAAGCCCCAGGCGTAACGCGCGGACGAAACGTTGCATTGTGCACATCGACACGACTTCATTGGCGACCTTGCTCAGGACAATGCAAAGGCGGTGCCGCGAAATTCGTTGCGCACGTTGCGCACCTTGAACCACAGCGGTTTGTCACGAATCGTGACAGCGTCGCCGCGCGCCGCGAAAGTTAGACAGCGTCCTGCGCGCGGTAGCAGCCCAGCGCAGTCAGCAGCGCCGACAAGGTGAGCACACTGAAGCCGATGATGGCAGGGCTGAGCGACTCTGCGCCGCCTTGAAGCACCAGGGCGTACACCTGCATGCCCGGATGCTGCGTCAAGAACAGCGGGCCTTGGTGGCCAACCGTTGCCAGATCCGCGCATACCGCGGTGATGGTCGAAAATAGTGTGGCGAGGCCAAGCGCGCCTGCGAGCGGTAGCCGCTCCGTTCTGGGCATTGCGGCATAGCGCGCGCTGCACCACAGCGTCAGAGCACCAAAAGCCAGCACGAACCAAATGGGGAACCCGCCTTCTTGTACTAACGTCAGCATGCACAGGGAACGCGCAGAAGTGGCAGTCGTGACGGGCAGCGACGAAGAAAATCACAGTCACGTTCGGCCGCGTCGCGCGTTGTCTCCCGGTATGCCCGAGTCGGATGAGGCGCAGGCCCTCGCCTGGTTGAAGCAGCGCGATGCGCGCGGCTTCGACTGGGCTTATGGGCGCTATGCGCAAAGTATCTTCGGGTTCCTGGTGCGGCTGGCGCGCTCGCGCGCGCTGGCTGAGGACCTGTTTCAGCATACGTTCCTTCGGCTTGCGGAGCGCGGGCCGAGCCTGCGTTTGGATTCGGATTTGCGGGCTTGGTTGTTCGCGGTGGCACGCAATGCGTTTCACAGCGAGGTGCGCGCGCGGGGTCACGCCTCACAGGAGGACGCGGCTCTGTTGCCTGAGGCAACGGCGCCGAGCGTGGGGCCCGAATCCGGGCTTGCGCTGAGTGATTTGGAGCGTGCGCTTCACGGGTTGGAGGACGAAGACCGCGAGCTATTGCTGCTCGTCGGCGTAGAAGGCCTGAGCCACGCGCAGCTTGCCGCGGTCTTGGGCGTGGATGTGGTGGCAGTCAGGAAGCGCGTGAGCCGTGCGCGCGGGCGACTGGCGCTGGCCCTCGACGCGGACGGCGCGCTCAGTCAAACTACGCAAAGCACACGAGGCCAATGACTGAGTCGGATGAATTGCTGTCGCGGCTGCGCCGCTTGGAGCCCATCGCTTTGGACTCGGAGCTCAGCGCGCGCGTACAGCAGCAGGCTCTGCGGCGGTTGCGTGGTCAGGCGCGCAGCGCGCCGTTCGCGTCACTCGCGGTTGCGGCGACCGTGATCGCTTATCTGGGCTGGGCGCTGCATTTCACGAGCGCGCTCTATCGCTGAACGCGGCGCGCGCGCTCACGCGAACTTTGCCAGGCCGTTGCTCAGCACGCCGTGCGACGGATAAGGGCCTTCCAGGCGCGCCAAATGCCGAACTGGCCAGGTTGCCCACTCGACTGAGCGGAACGCGCTGGCGGCGCTGAGATTGCGCACGACGACGGCCAAGTCATCGGCTTGCCAGACGTCCTCGTTGGCTTCGGGGGCGGCAAGGGCGGCTGCGCTGGCGACGCGCGAGACGACCACGGTGGACAGCGGGGGCACGAGGCAGCCGAGCAAAGAGAACGCGCCGAGCAGGCGTTGCGCGACGTCCAAGCCGCCCACCGAATCCGCGCTGACCACGGCGCCGGCCGGCTTACCCAAGAAGCAGGGCGAGAGCTCGTACGCCGTGATCACCTCGAGGAAGCGTTGCAATGGAGAACCCCAAGATCCCCAATACACGCCGGTTCCAAGCAAGAGCGCGTCGGCCGCGCGCAGCCGCTCGACGAGTGTTTCAACGCTGCCGCTGTATTCCGCAAGATGCAGCGTGTCCGTTTGCCAGGTGCTGTCCAGTGACTTGCCGGCCTGCTGCAACAGGCTCGCGCTGTTACCGGCGGAGCCACGTAGCGATCCGTTGAGAAGCAGCAGCCGTGAGGTCATGAGGCATGATAGGCCCGAAGGCGTGCCTCCCAAAAAGCCCGCCAAGAAGGCCGCCAAGAAAAGCGCGACCAAGCCCGCGAAGGCTTCCGCAAAGAAGTCCGAGCCGCCCGTGCTGTCATTCGAGACTCCCGCGCAATTCGCGCGTTGGGTGAAAGCACAGCCCGCCGCCTCACCCGGCTTGTGGCTCAGACTGGGCAAAAAAGCAGGTGCCCTGAAGACTTTGAGTTACCAGGAAGCGTTGGAGGTCGCATTGGCGTGGGGTTGGATTGATGGCCAAACCAAGAGCCACGATCAGGATTCCTGGCTTCGGAAGTTCGTGCCGCGGCGCGCGAATAGCATCTGGTCCAAGATCAACCGCGCCAAGGCCCAGGCCCTGATTGCCGCCGGTAAGATGCAACCCGCGGGCTTGGCGGAGGTCGAGCGGGCAGAGCAGGACGGACGCTGGGAAGCGGCCTACGATTCAGCCAAAAATGCCGAGCTACCGCCGGATTTCAGCGCCGCGCTCGCGAAGTCGTCGCGAGCCGCAAGGTTCTTCGAGACCCTGACTGGGGCCAATCGATACTCGGTGTTGTTTCGTGTTCAGCCGCTTCGTTACAAGAAGCCTGAAACTCGGGTTCGGAAGATTGCCGAGCTCGTGGCCATGCTGGAACGGGGCGAGAAGATTCACAGTTAGCGAGCTGCCCCAAAAATACCTACTCAGCTGAATCTCATCACCTCATAAAAGGGCTGAGGGCTGAGTGCTGATGACGCTGACGAGGCTGATGAGGCTGATGAGGGGACCGGTGACGTCGGGCGGAATTCTCATCTCGGGATGAGGCCGGATCAGAATTGAAACCGGGACTGTGTTACGGTCAGGCCCTTTTATGACATCGTACTCGTGGAGGGCTGTGGATGGTTGAGCCTGCTCCCGTCAATCTTGGGGATGTGCTGGCCGGGAAGTACCGGGTCGAGCGCGTGCTCGGTGTTGGGGGCATGGGTGTCGTCGTGGCAGCGACCCACCTGGAGCTCGGTCAGCTCGTCGCGCTCAAGTTCTTGTTGCCGGCGGCGGAGGCAAACGCTGAAGCGACTGCGCGCTTCATCCGTGAGGCGCGGGCTGCGGTGCGCATCTCGAGCGAGCACGTCGCGCGGGTCACTGACGTGGGTCGGCTCGAGAATGGCTCGCCGTACATGGTCATGGAGTACCTGGACGGCGTTGACCTGGGTGAGCACGTCAAGGGCGCGCTCTTGCCGATTGAAACGGCCGTCGACTTCGTGCTGCAAGCTTGCGAGGCGATCGCGGTAGCGCACGCGCTGGGCATCGTGCACCGCGATCTCAAGCCCGCCAACTTGTTCGTCACGATGCGCCCGGACGGTTCCGCGCTGATCAAGGTTTTGGATTTCGGGATCTCCAAAGTGGCCGGTGTCGCGGACCAGCATCCCTCGCTGACCAAGACGTCCGCGGTCATGGGCTCGCCGCTGTACATGTCGCCGGAGCAGATGAAATCCGCCCGGAATGTCGATGTGCGCACGGACATCTGGGCGCTCGGTACGATTTTGCACGAGCTGATTGCGGGCTCTCCGCCGTTTGGGGGGGAATCGCTGGGCGAGGTGTTCGCCGCGGTCATGACCTTGGACGTGAAGCCGCTGCGCACGTTGCGGCCCGACACCCCGGAGGGGTTGGAGCGTTTGGTGCTGCGCGCGCTGGAGAAGGATCCGGAACGCCGCATCAGTAACGTTGCTGAGCTCGCCGTGGCGCTCGCGCCATTCGCGCCTGCGCGCTCGCATGGACTCGTGGCGCGGGTGCAGGGGGTCATGGGGCGTGTTGGGGTTTCGAGCATGCCGCCCGCCCCGCCCGAAGCGGCTGCGGCGGTGAGCGTTCCTGGTTCGGCTACCTCCGGCGTGTCGGCCACGGACACGAGCTGGGCGCATCAATCTGCGCGGCGTTCACGCAATGCGAAGCGCCCTTTGGTATTCGGTGCCGCGGCAGTCGTTGCGTTGGCTGGCGTCGCGCTGCTGGTCGCGCGCGGCACGCATGCGTCGGATCCGGCGGCAACGCCCGCTGCCAGTGCGTTGAGTGTGATCAGCGCTGTCCCCGCAGTGCCGCCTTCGGCAGTCGCCAGTGTGCCCGCCCCGGTTGTCGCGCCACTGCTTGCGCAACCCACGCCGAGCAGTGAGAGCGTAGCGGTGACCGCGGGCTCGGTGGCGCCGCCCCTTGCTGCTTCGGTGAGCGCGCCGCACGCAACCAGTGCTCTGCACGGCGCCGCCGCTCTGCACACGGCGTCGCCCATCCCGGTTCCTGCGGCGCCGCCTGTGCCTGCGCCTGCTCCTGTTCCTTCCAGCAAACCACGCAATCCGCTGAGCATCGACTTCAAGTAGGAAACGCCATGTCTGTTCGCACGCTTCGCCATGTCTTAGTCAGCTCGGTCAGTTTGTTCGTTGCGCATGGCGCGTTCGCCGCGCCTGCTGTCGCGCCCGCGGTAGCGGCGCCCGCTAAACCGGTTGCGCCCGCGCCGGCAGCGGTGCCTGCACCGGTTGCCGCGCCTGCACCTGCACCGGTTGCCGCGCCTGCACCTGCACCGGTTGCCGCGCCTGCACCTGCGCCCGCCGCTCCGCCTGCGCCCTTGACTGAGTCACTCACGGGCATGGCAAAGGCAGAATACGCCGCCGCACGCATTCTGTACGACGACGGCGACTTCGCCGGCGCGCTGGAGAAGCTGCGTAGCGCTTACGAGATCTCGAAGGACCCGCGGCTGCTCTGGAACATGGCGGCCTGTCAAAAGAACTTGCGCCACTATGCAGAGGTGGTGCGCTTGGTGGACCGTTACCTCAGTGAAGGTCAGGGCTATGTGAGCGATACCGATCGCTCGGACGCGACCAGTTTGCTCGACACCGTCAAAGACTTCATCAGTCGCGTCGAGGTCACCTGCAACGAGCCCGGCGCCACGGTGTTCGTGGACGAAGTTTCTGCCGGCACCACGCCGCTCAGCGCGCCGCTGCCCGTCGACATGGGCAGCCACAAGATCCGCATCTCCAAAGCCGGCTTCGTGGATTTCTCGACGGCTGCGGAGTTGCCTGGCGGGCGCCCGTTCAGCGTGAATGCAGAGCTCGTGGCGGAGCGGCATCAAGGCAAGCTGCGCGTAGTCGCTGAACCGGAGGACGTGCTGCAAATCGACGGAAAAGCCGTGGGTACCGGGCTTTGGGAGGGCGTACTCCAGAGCGGCACGCACTCCGTGTACGTCACCGCCAAGGGCAAGATCCCGCATCAGACCGAGGTGGCAATCACCGACAATCAGGTGAGCTCGCTGCATGTCTCGCTCGAGGATCGCCCAGTGCAACTGATCGATCATAGCGGCGTGCCGACCTGGGTTTGGATCGCGGGTGGCGCGTTGATCGCGGGCGGCGGTGTGGGCGCGTACTTCCTACTCAAGCCGAAGGATGCCGGGTATCAGTCGCCCAACGAGGGCAACTGGGGCGCGATTAGCCTGTGAACAAGGTATCGACGCGGTTCAGGTTCAACGCTCGCGCGTTCCCGACTCTGCGCGCGCTGCTGCTCGTTACCCCCCTCGTGGCGTGCTCCTCTGCCGAGAAGCCGCGCGGTGAGCTGATGATCGCGGTGGCGACGGACATGTCGATCCCGAAGAATCTGGATCAGGTGGAGGTGTTGATCTCGCTGCCTGACGGGACTCAGCAGCGGCTGGATTACCCTATTTTG
>FSWQ01000534.1_pt1 | contig 15898 bp, 12 predicted proteins | sample 1637691 | NCBI WGS metagenome assembly FSWQ01 (sample SAMEA3914814, study PRJEB12502) | metagenome | biome: forest; material: soil | place: USA | collected 2011-09-16 | depth 0.1 m | reverse complement strand
GGCGCCGCCACGGCGGGCTTCTGCGGAGCAGGCTGTGCCATGTTTGTCGTCTAATCCCGATGGGATGGACGGCTGAGATTAGCCGCAACCTAAGAGACTAGCACCACTATTACGGCGCCACGCCAGTCACATCTTCAGTGACCGCTCAGAACAAGAAGTTCAAAACGGGCACGCGCACCTCGGTCGCCTGCGAGACGCCGAACATCGCGATCTCGTTACGCGAATAAACGTCGCGCAATTCGATCGCGGGCACGCCGAGCGTGAGCGCTTGCGACGAAAGGCCGATGAGTGCAGGTGGGCTGAGGTGGTAGTCGAGCGGCAATGTGCGACGTGACGCGCGCGCCAACGCTTTGTGGCGGTGCAGCGAGCCCGTTGGTGCCGGAGGAGCGACGGGCGGAACCGCAGGCGGCGCAGTCACTTCATTGCCGGCAGGGCTGGTCAACGTTGGAGCGGCGGGGGGCGGCGCGTCGGCAGGTTGCGGCGGTTCCGCGACCGGTTCGTCCGCGGGGGCGCGGTCTTGCGTGTAGCTTGCAGGCGGCTCGTATGCGGTCGCGCTCAAGACGGCGACGGTCACCGGAATTGCCAACGCCATGCCGCCGGCCAACATGAACAACGTCGTGCGCGGGCTTGCGTTCTGCTCGATGAAGTAACCGCCGATACCGCCGGCTGCGCCACCACCCAAGCCACCAACCACGTACGCCCACGTGGGTTGCACTTTGAAGGCGGACTCCACCGCGAGGACTGCTTCTGCGCCGAGCAGCGTGCCGCCGACGACGCCCTTGCCGGTCGTCGACACTTCCGTGGTCTCCGCGTGCGCAACGAGTGGCACGAGGGAAAGCGTCGCAAGCGTGAGCGTGGCTAAGAATGAAGTCTGGGTGCGCATGAATCCTCCGCTGATATCCGCCAGTAACTGGGTTGCCCAACCCAGCGCGAATGTTCGCGGGACCATAACACAGGCCTCGCGACGAGAGTGTTTGGCTGATCGCTTCAATAATTGAGGCGTTTTTGGCCCGCCGTCCGGAAAGCCCGTGGGCTAAGCTTCGGTTCAGTGACGATGGTTGCTCGCCGTAGCGCGGTTGCCGGCCTGGCGACCAACGCCTTCGCGTTGTCGCTATTTCTGGTGATCGGCGGCATCCGCCTGTGGCCGCGCATCGCCGGCGGCGCCGATCAGAACCACCTGCCGCTGTCGTTGGTTTGGCCGTTCGCCCGTCCGCTCTTGGCCGCCGGCTTGGAGCTGGCGTTTCTCGTCAGCTTGCCGGTCGCGCTCGGGGTCGCTGCGAGCGGCAAGGCGGCGCACGTGGAGCGCAACTCGTCTTGGAGGACGACGGCGTGGGCGACCGTGCTGCTTGTCGTGGGCTTGGGGGCGCCGAGCTTCGGCGTGTCTTCGTGGCTCGACTCGCGCGGCTCATCGCCGGGACAACTCGCGACGGAGTTGGTGGCGTCTGCGCGCGAGAGCTGCAGCGAAAGCGCGCCGCCCGCGGAGGTCACGGTGCCGCTGCTCAACTTTGCTTGGGTGTGCGAGGCCGGCCAAGCGCCGCGCTTGCACGGGCATGCGCCCATCGGCAAGCGCGCGTTGTTTCAAGCGGGAGCGATTGCGCTGGGTGATGACCTGAAACGCATCGCCCTCGAAGGCTTCACGCTGGCGTTTCCGCTGTCCACGCTGCAAGTCCAAGTGCACGCCAAGCAGGCGACGCTGACTGGGCTGCCACCGTGGGGCCGCTCGCGGCGCATGCCGATCGCCCTGCGCGTGTGCTTGTTCGCGCTGAGCGCTGGGCTTTCGGCCTACGCCGTGGGCCGTTTGGTTGCGCTGCGCGCCTGGTTGCCAGGTTGGGCGAGCGCGCTACTCGGTGCGTGCGTCTCCGTTTGCTTGTGGCGCGGCTTCTCTTGGCTGGAGCGGCAGGACCCGCATGGCGCGGCGTACTTGGTGCTGCCGGCGGCCGGGCTCGCTGGCGCGGCGCTGTGCGGCCTTTCGCTGCTGCTGGTGCAGTACTGGCGCTCGCGCCACGCGCGCTCCTCGGGTACCCCCTTAGCACCTTGAGAAATCTCAATAAATCCGCGATCTTCGCGTTCAGATTGCTGGAAATGGCACGAGGTGGTAGGAGGCGCGGGCCGAAGACGTCAGCCTTCGGCGCCACCAGGTTCACCTCTACAGAGCCATCTCAGATAGGCCAAAGGGTGCTGAAGGATGCAATCGACCGTGCCGGGTATTAGCGGCGAAAGCCACACTTCCGAGCGCGCACCGCTCGCGGAGCCCCGTCTCGCGTCAGGTATTCGCTTCTGGATGGCGCTACTGGAGCTGGGCAAACCCCGCGTGTCCGGGCTGGTGATGGTGACCATGCTGTGCGGGGCGCTCGTGGCTCCCGGACCGCGTCCGCTGTTCCGCCTGTTGATCGCGATGTTCGGGACGGCGCTCGTCGTCGCCGCCGCCAACGCGCTGAACATGTACATGGAGCGTGATGTGGACGCGCTGATGCGCCGCACCGCTTCGCGCCCCCTGCCCACCGGTCGCCTGACGCCGGAAACGGCGCTCTGGTTTGCTCTCGGCGCTGGCGTGGTCGGCCTCGTGGTGCTCCTGCTGTGGGTGAACTTGGCTAGCGCGCTGCTCGCGCTGCTCGCGCTCGTCAGCTATGTGCTCGCGTACACGCCGCTCAAGCGCAGCACGTTGTATGCCTTGCACGTGGGCGTCGTTCCGGGTGCCATTCCGCCGCTCATTGGTTGGGCGAGCATGACGGGCTCGCTCGCGCCGCGCGCGTTCCCGTTGTTCCTGATCTTGTTGATCTGGCAACTGCCGCATTCCTTGGCGATCGCGACGTTTCGGCGCGAAGAATACGCGCGAGCCGGCCTCGTCGTGGAGCCCAACGTCAGAGGGCTTGCTGGCACGCGGCGCTCGATCTTGATCTACTCCGTGCTGCTGTTCGCGGTCAGCTTCTCGCCGCTGGCCATCGGCATGGCGGGCGCGTGGTACGCAGCAGTCGCGGTGCTGTTGAACGTTGGGTTCTTTTACTACGCCGCATTCGGCCAGGGCACCAAGACGCCGGAGCGCTGGGCCAAGACGCTGTTCTTGGCTTCGCTGCCGTACTTGGTGCTGATCTACGCGGCGCTCGTCATCAGCGCGATGTGACGCGGCGCGTGCCGGCGGCGCTTTGAGCTTTGCGTCGCGGCGCGTGCGCCGCGCCCGCTAACCCAACCCCAATCAACCAACGCCCATCAACGCGCGCGTTGACGGCGCAGCGCGGAGGACGACGAAGCACGAAAGCCGCGCGCTTTGGCGCTGGGCGCGGTGTGACTTTGCGGTGGATCCGAGTGTTCGGGAGCGAGCAGAGCGAGGATGGGGCTGGTGCCCTCGGCCTTCGTCACGACGCTGCCCATGCGGCGCGCGCGCGCGAGCATGGCGTTGTCGCTCGAGCCGGTGAAGAACAGCACGCTCGGCACTTTGCCCTCGGCCATCAGGTCCCGCGCGAGGTCGACCCCGTTGCCATCGGGCAGGTCCAAATCCAGCACGGCGAAGTCGAAGGTTTGGGCCAGGGCACGGGCGGCAGTGCAGGAACGGCAGATGGCTACGGAGAAACCGCGACGAGCCAACGTACGCGAAAGCGCGCGTGCGACCGTCACATCATCTTCGACCACTAGCAGTCGCTGCGCTGAGCTTTCCATAACCAGACCCCCATTCGTTGCGCGAGGTGGCTGAACCCTATCAAACCTTTTTGTGCCTGAACATATGCTCGGTATGCTGAGCTTGAATCATCTGTGATCTTCGGATGTTAGTGGCGCTAACTTAATGCGCTACTGCACGGTTCATCATGTGGCCAGGCCGACCACTTGCTCGCCCATCGGGCTCGCGAGCGTTTGGCGTCGGGGTCGGTTGGTCCCCTCAGCAATGTATGGAGCTAACCGCGATCGGTTACTGGCGGCGCGGCGCGCTTGTCGGTGTTGTCTGTAAGCGACACTGGCGCGAGTTGCTTTGGCGCCAGCAGCGTGGCGACGACCAACCAAAGCGCGGGCAATGGCATGTCCGGCGCGCCTAATGAAAGCAGTGACAACGAGAGAACCACGCTCGCTTTGCCGCGCGCTGCGGGCTTGAGCACGCATAGCCCCGCGGCGCCCAATACCGCTGCCGTGATCGAGAAGCGCACGGCGATGGGCAGCGCTGCGGCCGGTGCGCGCGACAACTGTGCGAGCGTGCGCTCCGCGAGCACGCGCGCGATGCCCACGCCGGGCGCGCTGCCTTGCGCAGCGAACCAGCCGAGCGCGAGCGCGGGCACCAGCACGACGCCCGCGAACAGCGCCACTCGTTTGCGGTCGCCTTGACCGAGGTAGAGCAGCGTCAGCGCGAGCGCGACCAGATCCAAGAGTGTTGCCAGCGTTGCGACAGCGACCGCCCAATGCAGGCTGGTGCTGTCGAGGCGCTCGGCGGCGCGACTCACCAACTCACGCGCCAACAGGTGGCCCAAGCCAGAAAGGCCAGCGCTGCCCAGCACCAGCCCGCTGGCGCGCGTTTCGTTGACGCGCAAGCTGGCCAGCGCTCCGGCGAGCGATGCGGCGATCGCTGCGAGCGCCATGGTGCGGCACATCTCTGGTTCGAGCGGGCGTGCCCAGGCTGCCATCACCAGTGCGACCACGATTGCGCTGCCGGGCAACGCGACCAAGCGATAGCCGAGGTCCAGGCGTGGTGACTTGAGCGCGTTCGCGCCCAGGCGCACGGCGGCAGCGACGCCACCTGCCGCGACCAGCTGACTGAGGAACGCCGATACCTTGCCGCTGAGCGCGATGAACTGCGCGATGCCCACCGCCAGACCGGGGATTGCCGGCGCAACGCCGCGCCCGACGATCGTGGCGAGCAGCGCCGCTCGCGTCAGCATGGGTAGGGAAATCCCGGAGGTTTCTTCAGGCTCGGAGCTCGGCAACCAACCCTCGGTCAATTCTGTGCGAACGTGGCGCGCTGCTGCGTGGCAGGTGCGTTTTGGCCGTGGCGTTCGGGTGCCTCGGGCGCGGGAGTTTCAGTCGGGTCGCTAGGCGCGGCGGGCGGCGTGACTTCCGTGGGTGCAGTACCGGGCTGCGCCTTGAGGATGAACGGGCGCGCGTTGAACGTGGAGCAGGCTTCGGCGTTGCGATGAAACTCCCAGTGCAAGTAGACGCGCCCATCAGGCGACACGATTTCATGCGGCGGCGTGCCGAACGGTGCGGCGCGCTTCACGGAGTCCAGCGCGGCGATGTCGAACGCGGTGATGCCGCTGAACTTGGTGACGCCCATGCGCACCACATTGCCGGATTCCTGATCGAGAATGATTTCGATCTCCGTGCTCAGTTGCTCGTTGTTCATCGGGTGCGAGGCGGGCAGCGAATCCAGCGAGCTCAAAAACGAATCCGCGAAGAGCGGATGGATCCGATTGTGGATTGCGTTGAGGTAGCCGGCGAACGCGGAGCGAGCGGTGTTCAGGGCGGTGTTGTTGCCTAGGCGAACGCTCGGCACGTAGTTCTCAATCGCGCTCTTCCAGCGGCTGGGGTCCATGGGGTGCCACGAGCCGAGGTGAGTGCTGCGACGGCGTTCGCCGTCTACCAAGCGCTCGCGTGCCAGCTGATCGACGCCGATAGCGGCGACGGCGGTGCGCGGCGCGAGGTTCAAATTGACGCCGTTCGCGGTGGTGCCCGCAGAACCGAAGCCCAACAGCGCTTCGCCTGCGCTGCGGCGCTTGGGCAAGGGCCGCGCTTTGCGCGCCTTGGCTTCCGCCTGATCCACGAAGGCTTGGCGCGGGCCGGCCACCGTGAAGCCCCCGTTGGACGCGGTCATTGATTCCGGGATCTCGTCTGCTTGCTTGGACGCCGCTTGCGCCTTCTGCCCCTCTTGGGCGGAGGCCGTGGTCTGCGAGGTGTCCGAGCCCGTGCGCGCGCCCTGTTCGGTTTGCGCGGGCGCCGTGCTGCGTTGGTGCGCGGCTTCGGAAGCGGAGGGCGGCTTCATGGCGGCCAGCTTGTCGGCTTCCGAGGAGGGCTTCTCGGACGGCGCGTTGTCCTTTGCGCCCGGCTTCTCCTCCGCTTGCAGCACGCGCGAGTTGTCCGCATCACCCGGGGCCTTGTCGGGGCTCGAATGCTCGCCCCCGGGCGTCGGTTTGGCGTCGTTCTGGTCCGCGCTGGTGATGCGCGCTTGGGTCTCTTGCAGCACGTGGTTCGCCTGATCGGCGATGAACGCAGCGTTGGGATTGTCGGGCTGATTCTCGTCCGTGACCTGCTTGACCGCGATCTTCTTGGGGATGGTCAGCTCAGGCTGCGGCTGAGCTTCGGCAACCGGCTTGGCCTCGACCTTCTTTTCCTCCGGCTTGGGCGGCTCGGGCTTTTTCGGTTCCGGCTTGGGCTTGATCGGGTCCGGTTTGACGACCTCTTTTTCGGGCGGTTTCTTCTTCGCCGCTGGGTCGTCTTTGTCAGCGGTCTGTCGCTCCGGAGGCTTGACGTCCTCCGGCTTGACCGGGTCGTCCTTCTCTACGGGCTTCTCTTCTTCGTCTTTGGTGTCGTCGTCTTGCAGCGCGATTTCGATCGGCTTGCCGATGCCGCGCGCGCGGTTCTGCACGGTGCGCGCGAAGTTCTGAATATCCAGCCGCTGCGCCAGGATGCGCGCGCCGCGATCGGCGCCGCCGCTCCACAGCAGGTGCACCACCACCGCAGTGGTGATCCACAGAAAAAGCGGGATGTTCGCTTCTCGGCGCATTCGGGATGACGGGCCGGATCACGAACGATCCGGCAGAAAAAGCTAACATCGGGGGGAGCGGCCAGCAATCTTGCCCGCAAATAGCCGGGGCTTATCAGGCCGGCATGCGCGGGCTCGCTCCGCAGGCCCTCAGCCCGCGCCGTGGGGGCCGTGGCGAACGAGCAGATGCGTCACACTTTGCTGATCGACTCGAAGTGGTCGGCGATCTCGTGCGCGTTCCACACACCGGCATCGCTCTCCTTGTATTTGCCCGGGCTCTCCACGACCTTGAACACGCTCATGCGCGCGCCCGCCACCGCGAGCACGACGCCCGTGACTTCATTCGAGAGCGAGCTCGCCAAAAACAAATGCGCGGGAGCGACATGCTCTGGTGACAGCGTGTCTTCGATCTTCTCGAACATCGGCAGGTCTTCGGTGAGGCGGGTTTTGGCGATCGGCGCGACCGCATTGACGCGTACGCCGAAGCGCTGCAGCTCGATCGACGCGGTGCGGGTGAGCCCATAAATGCCGGCCTTGGCCGCGGCGTAGTTGGCTTGCCCGAAATTTCCGAGCATGCCCGAGACGCTCGTGGTGTTGATGATCGAGCCGCTGCCTTGCTCTTTCATTTTCTGCGCGGCCGCTTGCGTGCACAGGAAGCTGCCCGTGAGGTGTACGTCCAACACCGCTTGCCACTCCGCCAAGCTCATTTTGAGCAGCGTCTTGTCCCGCAAAATACCGGCGTTGTTCAGCAGCACGTCGATGCGCCCGAAGCTCGAAATGGCGCGCGCAACGATGGCTTCGGCGCCTTCTTTCGTGGCTACGTTGTCGTAGTTTGCTTCGGCTTTACCGCCCGCTTCGCGGATCTCGGCGACCACGGCATCCGCGGCGGAGGGCGCGCTGCCGCTGCCGTCGCGGGCGCCGCCCAAGTCATTGACCAAAACCTGCGCGCCTTCACGCGCGAAGAGCAGCGCGGTGGCGCGTCCGATGCCGTTGCCCGCGCCCGTGACCACCGTGACTTTGCCGTCGAGGAGACCCATGATGGGGCGCAGTGTAGTCTCGACCGAGCGGATGGCGCTTCAGAAATGGATCACGAGGCCCTGCGCGTTCGCGCTGGCTCGTACCGGCGAAGCGTTTTGCTTCGTGCTGGTCAGGCTATCGATGCCCACGGCCAACGCGACCCCCACGGCCGTGCCGACCACGTCCCAGGTGAAATCTCGCCACGATGGATCGCCGTGGCCCGACAGATCCCAGAGCTCTTTGCCGGCTCCGAGCGTCAATGAAAACGTGCTGCCGGCGATCGCGCGTTCCGTGCGGGTGTCCAGGAACGCGCTCGACGCCGCGTAGCCGGTCGCGGACAGCGCGACCGAGAAGCTGAAGTGGAGCGCTTTGTCCGGTCCGAACCAAGGGTCGGCCTCGCTCGCCGACGCCGTGCCGCAAGCGAGCAGCAGCACCAGGCCCGGCGCCAGCGTGGCACAGCGCTTCACGCGGGGCTACGTCGGCGACGGCCGAGCCAAGCCCAACCCAAAACTAGCGCCGCCACGAAGGCCCCGCTGCCGCCACGACGCTGCGGCTGCGTACTGAGCGAACAGCTCGCCGAAACCTGCGCCTTGTGTACGACGGGTGGCGTCGGGACACATACCTTCAGGGTGGTATTGCAGGCGTAGTCCGTTGGGCAATGCGAGCCCGTGGTGGCGCACGGCGGCACGCAGCTTCCGGGAGGATTACTCGACGGCGAGTAGCATTGATACGTGCCCTGGCAGTCATCCTTGGACTCACAGGCTTGACCCAACGGATCGACGACGGGCGTCACGCCCACGGGGGGCGTTGGGTCCGCGCCCGCGCTACCACCGCCGCTGGTACCACCGCCGCCGGTGTTGGGGGACGCCGCCCCGGCGCTGCCCATTGCAGCACCGCCGCTACCGGCCGTGCTGCTGGCGCCAGCGTTGCTGCTGGTGCCGCCCGCCGTGCCGACCGGCGTGCTGGTGTCGATGCTGGTTGCCCAGGCCGGCGCGGTGTAACCGCCCATGGTGGCGGCCGTTTTCGCGGTGCTGCGGATGAAATCACCCCAGCTCGCGACGTTGGAATACAGCGCGTAAGTGCACGCCGCATCGCCGCGCGAGGTGACGCCGAACACATGGCCATCCGCGTCCAGCGCGGGGCCGCCGGAATCACCGGAACAAACCGGGCTCGCACCAACGAATTCATCCGCCGCGGTGCTCGCCGCGGTCGGGCAGGCGCTACCCACGCAATACACCTGCGAGCCGTCGAAGCGCATGCGGCTGCCCGCCGTTTTTCCCTTGGTGTCGTTGGGATCCTGTAAGCCGAAGCCAACGGCTGAGAAGTCTTCGTTGGCTTTGGTGGTGGTGCCGAGTGCCGGGTCGATGGGTGTGGCCGCGGAGGCCGGCACGTTCTTGGTCAAGATCAACAGTGCGACATCGAAGCCGCACACGTCCGTGCTGCCCGGCGCTTGCAGGATCTGCGATACACCGTACAGCGCGCCCTTGGTGGTTTGCGGCGTCGCTTCTGTTGAGACGTACAAACTGCGCGGGTCACGCGAAGCGCCGAACTTGCTGACCTTGCAGTCGACCGATTCACTGCTGCCGTCACCGATGTCCGCGATGCAATGACGCGCGGTCAACACCAAGTTCGGCGCGAGCAGCGAGCCGCTGCAAAACACAGCCACGTTGGTCTGGCTGATCGGCTCGGCCAGCGCGACCACGCCGTGCGTGGCGCTGTCCAGGTAGCCACCGATGATCGGCGAGGCAAGCGTGCGCGTTTGCCCGTCGACGGCGGCGGAGCCTCCGGAGCTCGAGCAGGCAGCCAAGGAGAGGAGGAGCGGTGCCCAGCAGGCGCTTCGAAATGCTTTCAATTTAGCCAGAAGACTAGCGTCCCGGTGCGCGCCTCGCAACCGGCCGGCTGCGCGTGAAACAATTCGCACGGGCGTCCGAGGTGGCGTCTGATGCAGCGTTTGTGCATCCAAATCCGTCAAGATTTGCGCGCCTGACGATACACTCATGACACGCGCGCGCCGTTCGCACAGGAATGTTACGCTGCCCGTCCTCTTTATGACCGGTACGAACACTCCCTCCGCTTCTCACGTTTCGCCCGACTCGTCTGGCCGCCGCATCCTCGTCACGAGCGCGCTGCCGTACGCCAACGGGCACATCCACCTGGGCCATTTGGTCGAGTACATCCAGACCGACATCTGGGTGCGGTTCCAACGCATGCGTGGCTCGCGCGTGATCTACATGTGCGCGGACGACACGCACGGCACTGCGATCATGATCCGCGCGCGCCAAGAGGGGCGCTCGGAAGCCGAGCTCATCGGCGACATGAACGTGGCGCATCGCCGTGATTTCGCCGGATTTCAGATTGAATTCGATCACTACGGCAGCACCAATTCCGAGCGCAACCGTGAGTACTGCGCGGAAATTTGGAGCGCGCTGCGCAAGAACGGCTTCGTCGTCGAGCGCGACGTGACGCAGCTGTTCGATCCCAAGGCGGGCGTGTTTCTCGCCGACCGCTTCGTGAAGGGCAGCTGTCCGAAGTGCGGCACGCCGGACCAGTACGGGGACTCCTGCGACAACTGCGGCAGCACGTACGCGCCGACGGAGCTCAAGGATCCGGTCAGCACGTTGAGCGGCGCGCGCCCGGAGATTCGCAGCGCCCCACACCTGTTCGTGCAGATCGAAAAGTTGCATGGATTTTTAACGGAATGGACACAAGAACCCGGACGATTGCAGCCGGAAATCGCCAACTACCTCAAGGGGCACTTCCTTTCGGACGCCCTGCGCGACTGGGACGTGTCGCGCCCGGCACCCTATTTCGGCTTCGAGATCCCGGATGCGCCGGGTAACTACTGGTACGTCTGGTTCGACGCGCCGATTGGCTACATGGCTGCGACGCGCGAGTGGTGCGACGCGCACGGTGAAAAGTTCGATGCTTGGTGGCGCTCCGACAACACGGAAATCTACCACTTCATCGGCAAGGACATCGTGTACTTCCACACGCTGTTCTGGCCCGCCATGCTGCACGCCTCCGGGTTCCCGCTTCCGAAACGCGTGCAGGTACACGGGTTTTTGACCGTCAACGGCGAGAAGATGTCCAAGTCCAAGGGCACCTTCGTCAATGCTTCGACGTATCTGGAGTACTTGGATCCGTCGCACTTGCGTTATTTTTATGCCAGCAAGCTAGGCGCCAAGGTGGATGACCTGGACTTGAACCTGGACGAGTTCGTGGCCAAGGTGAATTCGGATTTGGTGGGCAAGGTAGTGAACCTGGCCAGCCGTACCGCGCGTTTCGCCAAGGACAGCGGCTTGTCCGTGAGCTACCCGGAAGATGGCGGCTTGTTTCGTGATGCAGCGGCGCGCGGCGCCGAAATCGCGGAAGCGTACGAAGGCTGTGACTTCGCGCGTGCCATGCGCTTGATTATGGGGTTGGCGGACCGCGCGAATGAATACATTGACCGTGAAGAGCCATGGAAGCTCAAGAAACAGCCGGAAAAAGCGGAAACGCTGCGCGACGTGTGCACCGTAGCCTTGAACTTGTATCGTCAGCTCATCGTGTACTTGGCGCCCGTGTTGCCCAAGTTGGCGGAGCAAAGCGAGAAGCTCCTCGGCGCTTCCTTCGCGCGCTTCGATGCTGCGCAGCAACCGTTACTGGGCACGCCTGTGGGGGAGTTCGAACACCTGATGCAACGAGTGGATCCGAAGAAGCTAGAAGCGGTCGTGGCCGCGACGCGCGATGCCGCCAGCGAAGCCGCTGCGGTCGCGGCTCCGGGTGCCGCTGCCCCTGCTGTGCCGGCCGCACCAAGCGAGCTGCCGGTGGATGACGGCGCCGCATTGCTCGCCGAGCCACTCGCTGCTGAGTGCTCGATTGACGACTTCGGCAAGGTGGACTTGCGCGTGGCGCGTGTGCTCAGCGCCGAGGCGATTCCGGAGGCGAACAAACTGCTCAAGCTGACCGTCAGCTTGGGTGGTGGCAGCACGCGCACCATCATGGCGGGCATCAAGGCCGCCTACACTCCGCAGGCGTTGGTCGGGCGTCTCGTCGTCATCGTGGCCAACTTGGCGCCGCGCAAAATGAAGCTCGGCACCAGCGAGGGCATGGTCATCGCCGCCGGCCCGGGCGGAGCGGAAATTTACGTGCTCGCTCCGGACTCCGGGGCCAAGCCTGGGCAGCGCGTGCACTGACCGAAAAAGCCGGTTTCAGGGCGCGCGCGCCATCACTATCGGTAACAATTCCGCGCCTCTGTTCAGTATTTCCCGGGCTGAGCCGTAACGGTTTGACGGAGCCCCTACCTAAGTGCACGCTTTTTCCCTCCGGGGTAACGAAATGGCCCCCGCCGCTCGAACCCCGAACATGCGCCTCGTCTTTCGATTCCTGGGCCCAGCCTGTGCGCTCCTGCTCGTTGCCGCTTCTGGCTGTTCGAGCAGCAAGCCTTCCAGCCCGAACATGGGCACGGCCGGTGCGGGCGGGGGCGATACCAGCACGCCGCTCGTGTGCAAGCCGGCCGAGCACCCCACGGCGCCGCTGTCGCTGCTCACGAGCGTGCAATACGACGCAACCATCGCTGATTTGCTCGGTGACACGTCGAACCCGTCGGCCAGCTTCCCGCCGGAGAATCAAGTCTCCGGCTACAACAACAACACGGAAGTGCACATCGCCAATCCGCTGCTCGTCGAGCAGCTCATGGATGCGGCGGAAGCCATCTCCGGTCGCGCCGTCGCGGCGAATCTAAAAACGCTCGCGCCGTGTGCTGGCACGAGCGTTACTGAGCAAACGGCCTGCGGCACTGCGTTCATCAGTGCCTTCGGCAAGCGCGCGTTTCGCCGGCCGCTGCTCGCAGACGAAGCTCAGGCGTTCAATACGCTGTTCGCCGGCATGAACGCGTCACGCGGCTATTCCGCCGCGGTCGAGCTCACGATCCAGGCAATGCTGCAATCGCCGCAGTTCCTGTATCGCGTCGACACCAGCACCGCCGCTACCCCGGAAACCGGCGCGGTTGCCTTGGATCCGTACCAACTGGCCTCGCGCCTGTCCTATTTCCTGCTTGGCTCGATGCCGGATGACGCGCTGTTTGCGGCCGCTGACGCGGGCAAGTTGCTCAGCGCCTCCGAGATCGAAACGCAAGCGCGTCGCCTTCTGGAAACGCCCAGGGCCCGGCTGATGGTGCGTGACTTCAACGGGCAGTGGTTGGGGCTCAGTGGCCTGGCTGGCCTGGCTCGCAACCCGCCGGACGCCACGACGGACGTGAAGGGCATCGGCGATGACTATCGCGAGTCCTTGCTGCAGTTTCTCGATCATGCCTACTGGGACAAGGGCGATCTGAGCTCGCTGTTTCTGTCGCCGGACATTTACGTGAACTCGCGCCTTGCGGGCGTGTTCGGTGTGAACGCGCCGGCAAGCGGCTATGCGGTCGTGAGCGGCGTGCCGGGCGAAGTCGGCCTGCTCACGCAGCCTGCCTTGCTGTCCATGTTGGCGCACTCCGATCAATCCGGGCCCGTGCAACGCGGCGTGTTCGTGCGCCAGCAGATCTTGTGCAACCCGGTGCCGCCGCCGCCCGCGAATTTCAACCCAGTGGCTCCCGACCCAGACCCGAGCTTGACCACGCGCGAGCGGTTCGCCGTGCACACTCAGAATACGGCCTGCGCCGGCTGCCACAAGCTGATCGACGGTACGGGCTTCGGCTTCGAGAACTACGACCAGCTCGGCCGCTACCGCACGCAAGAAAATGGCTTACCGGTCGACGCCTCGGGCGAGATGATCGGCATGGGTGACGGCCTCGACGGCACGTTCAACGGTGCTGAAGAGCTGTCCAAGCGCATCGCCGCGAGCCCGCGCGCGCAGAACTGCTTGGCGACCAATTGGTTCCGCTACGCCATGGGTCGCGTCGAGACCGAGGCCGACGGTTGCAGCGTGATTGACGTACAAAAGAAGTTCGTGGCCTCGGGTGGCCAATTCAAGGAGCTGCTGGTGGCGCTGACTCAAACCGACGCCTTCCGCTACCGACCCGCCCTTGCGGAGGACATGTGACCATGCGCGTGCGCAAGGATCCCCAACTCACTCGGCGCAATTTCTTGCGCGCGGCGGGCGGTGCAGCGGTGGCGCTGCCCCTGCTTTCTTCGCTACGCGCGGGCGCCGCGGGTGAGGTGTTCCCGAAGCGCTTGGTCTTGATGTACACGCCAAACGGCGTGATTCCGGATGCTTGGTATCCGAAGAACGCCACCAGCGAGACCTCGTTCGATTTGAACGACATTCACGCGCCGCTGAAACCGTTCAAGGATCGCATGATCCTGATGGGTGGGGTGGACCTCACGATCACCAACACCGGTCCGGGTGGCTTGCACCAAAAGGGTATCGGCGGCCTGTTCACTGGCCAGCAACTGCAAGACGGTGACTTGTTCGTGGACGGCTGCGGCCAGCGCGCGGGCTGGGCCAACGGCATCAGCGTCGATCAACAGATTGCCAAGTCACTCGCTGTCGGCACGCCGATCACCAGCTTGGAGCTGGGCGTGCGTGCGACGGAAAATGACGTGCAGGGGCGCATTGCCTATGCCGGCCCGGGCGCGCCGTTACCGCCGATGAATGATCCTTCGGAGGTGTTCCAACGCCTGTTCAGCGGCTTCGGTCAAAACAGCGACGAGCTCGCTGAAATTCGCGCGCGCCGCAGATCCGTACTGGACACCGTGCAGTCGCAGTTCAAGTCGATCTCGTCTCGCGTCAGCACCGAGGACCGCGCCAAGCTGGACGCGCACGTGAACCTAGTGCGCGATCTAGAGAACCGCATGGCTGCGACCGGCAATGGCAGCAAAGCGTGCGTCGCGCCGGCAGTGCCCGCCACGCTGGACCCAACGAGCGAAGACGACATGCCCACGATTGCCGCGCTGCATTTGGACATGCTCGCGACGGCGTTCGCGTGCGATCTAACGCGCGTCGCGAGCTATCAGATTTCGACGTCGCTCAATCACATCCGCTACCCGTGGCTGAACAGCATGGGTGAGGGCCACGCCCTTTCGCACCAAGGCCCCAGTGACGCAGACGCGCACATGGAGCTCGTCACGCGCCAAACCTGGCACAGCCAAATGCTGGCAAACTTCCTGACGCGGCTCAGCCAAATCCCGGAGGGCAACGGCACGGTGCTGGACAACACGCTCGTGCTCTGGGGCAATGAGGTGTCCGAGGGCAACACCCACTCGCACGCCAACATGCCGTTCTTGATGGCTGGCGGCGGCTGGTATTTCCGCACGGGCCGCTACCTTCAGTACTCCTCGGCCTCGCACAATGACCTTTTGGTCTCAGTGCTAAACGCCATGGGCGACAACGCGACGACCTTCGGTCAGGCTGATACCTGCCACGGCGCGCTGCCGAATCTAGTCTGAGAGGCGGCAGGCTCTTCCTTCCGGCCTCGAATTGAGCTTAAAGGCCTGAATGCGCGCTCTCAACCGCGGCCTGTACGGACCCTTCCTGGCCCAGCTCGTGGTCACGCGGAAGTGCAACCTGACCTGCGGTTACTGCAACGAGTTCGACGAAGTGTCTGAACCGGTGCCAACCGAGATCCTCAAGCAGCGCATCGACAAGCTCAAGGAGCTAGGTACCTTCAGCCTGGAGTTCACCGGTGGCGAGCCCATGCTGCACCCGGACATCACCGAGCTCATCGCTTACGCGCGGAGCAAGTCATTCCACAAGGTGATGATGATCTCCAACGCTTACCTGCTCAACGAGAAGAAGGTAAAAGCGTTGAACGAGGCCGGCCTGATGGAGATGCAGGTCAGCGTCGACGGCGTGCTGCCGAATGACGTGACCGTCAAGGTGCTGAAGCCCATGCTGCCGAAGTTGCGCATGCTGGCGCGCACCGCAAAATTCCCGGTCGTGCTCAGCGCGGTGCTCGGCGCCACGAACCCGGAAGAGGCGCTGAAGGTCGTGGAGGCCGCGAAAGAGTTCGGCTTCCGTCCGCGCGTGCTCGTGTTGCACGACGGCACCGGCCAGATTGAGCTGGACGAAGCCGGCCAAAAGGCGTTCGCGCAGGTGAAGGACTTGTTGGGCGGTCGGCGCTTTCGTGAGGCGCGTGGCTACCGCGAGCGCATTTTGCAAGGTGGCACCGCGCCGTTCAAATGTCGCGCCGGCAGCCGCTACCTGTACGTGGATGAGTTCGGCGACATTCACTGGTGCTCGCAGACGCGCGGCGTGTTCAAAAAGCCGCTGCTCGAGTACCAACAGAGC
>FSWQ01000878.1_pt1 | contig 15945 bp, 15 predicted proteins | sample 1637691 | NCBI WGS metagenome assembly FSWQ01 (sample SAMEA3914814, study PRJEB12502) | metagenome | biome: forest; material: soil | place: USA | collected 2011-09-16 | depth 0.1 m | reverse complement strand
GCTACTGCGACGGGCAGCAGTGCTCGAACAGCCGCAGCGTGTCGTGGAAGACCACGACGCAGCCGATGTACAAGATGGTCGACCCGCTGCAGGTGTTCAACGCCATCGTCGGCGCGGTGCCGAGCGGCGGCACGGGAACCGGCGGTGCCGTCGACCCGAACGTGGCCAAGCGCCTGTTGATGAAGAAGAGCGTGCTGGATGCGTGCTTGGAGAACGCGACGAACACCCGCGCGCGCCTGAGCGTGAGCGACCAAGCGCGCATGGATGAGTTCCTGAGCTCGCTGCGCGACGTGGAAAAGGCGTCCACCACGATGTCCGCTGGCATGGGTGGCATGGCGGCAACGTGCGCCATCGGCGCCAAGCCGACGATGGCCACGGTTACCCCGGACGGCATTCGTCAGACCACCGCGACGTACAACAAGGGCACGCACTTCGACGTGATGAACTCACTCATCGTGATGGCCCTGCAGTGTGACGTGACGCGCATCATCACGTACATGCTGGAAGACGAGCGCTCGGAGTTCACCTACGACCACGTGACCAAGCGTTCGTGGACCGCAACGGGCTCCACGCAAACGTCCGGCACGCTGCCGGAGTATCACGGTGGTTGCCAACACGGTTCGCAAGACGACTTCGCGACCGTCAGCTGGTGGAACGCCGGCAAGGTCGCGGACCTGTGCACCAAGCTGGACGCGATCAAAGAAGCCAACGGCCTCAGCATCCTGGACAACTCGGTCATCATGTTCGGCGGCGCGATGCACGGCAGCAATCACTCCTGTGATCACTTGCCGACCGTCCTCATCGGCAGCGGCGGCGGCAAGCTCAAGGGCAACCAAAACGTCGTGCTGAACAACCGCCCGCTCCGCGACCTGCACTGCACCGTGATGAACTCGGTGTTCGGCATGGGCGTGACGGACTTCGGTCACAATCTGACCGGAGCGCCGATCGCGACCATCAACGAGCTCGTCGCCACCTGAGCTGAAACCGCGCGAAACCGGCTGTTTTCGGCCGGTTTCTAGCGCTGCTTAAGTCCATGCTGCTGCGCGTCGTAATGACTAGCAGCAGCATTGGGCATGGCCGCGAGTCGTTTTTCAATCTTCGTATGCGCGTTGAGCTGCGTCCTTGCGACGGCTAGCAACGGCGCTGCGCAATCGCCGGCCGGCGCCAAGAAGCCCGCGGCGCCAACAGAAGTGAAGCCGGACCTCGGTGAGCCCGAGGCGGTCGCGAAGGCGCGTGCACGGCTGCTGTACGAAAAGGGCGTGACCGCGTACCGCGAAGGCCGCTTCTACGACGCGGTCGACATCTTCCTCGAGACCAACCGGCTCTACCCGGATCCGAAATTTTCGTACAACATCGGCAAAGCCTTCGAGGGCATGGGCAATCAGCCCAGCGCGCTCCGCTACTACCGCGAGTACTTGCGCCGCTTGCCGGACGCACCCGACGCGCGCGAGGTCGAAGGCCACGTGCACCAGCTCGAGCTCGCGCTCAGTCAAAAAGGCATCCAGCAGCTGACCGTGCTCTCCACACCCGACGGCGCGATCGTGCGAGTCGACGGCCAAGCCGTGGGCGTGACGCCCTGGACCGGTGAAACATTTGCGGGCAAACACCGCGTCGTGCTGGAGGCCGTGGACTATCAGCGGCTCGAGGGCGTCGTCGAGCTCGACCCGCACCGGGCTCAGGACTTCGCGTTCGAGCTGGTGAAGTCCAACGTCGTACCCGTATGCAACCCGTTGGCAGTGCCAAAGCCTGCGCCGCGCGAAGCCAAGGTCAGCGTGTTCACCATGAGCACGCTCGGAGCAGGCCTGGCGTTGTTCGGCACTGCGATGATCGCGCAGGTCGCTAGCAGCAGTAACTCATCCGGGATCTCGAAGACGTCCGCATTCTTCGCCGGCGCTGGCACCGGTGTTTCGCTAGTCGGCAGCGTGATGCTCTATTTCGATCTCAGTCCGGGCAGCGCGAGCGGCGCTTCCAGTGCCGTGCACTTCAACACGGACCAAGGGCTACAGCACGGCATGAGCCAGTAGCACGCCGCTTTTCTCCTACCGGCTTTCTCTTGCCGGCTCTCCACTCAACGAAACGGGTTTTTCAGCTCGTTGCCGGTGGTCGGTTTGGGTTCCCACTTCTGCGCGGGTTTCGGGGCGGCTACTCGGGCTTCTGTCGCGGGCGCGCGAGGCGCCCTTTGGGCGGCGGGTGCGCTGGGCAGCGGGCGCGGCATTTCTACGGTGGTGGCGACCGTGGCCATCGGGATCGAGGAATGGCGCGGCGTTTCTTCGACTTGCTGGGCACGGCGGTCGTCGTCGCTGGGCGGCGGCGGAGCAGAGCCTGCCCACGCTGCAAAGCCGACCGCGGCCGAAAAAGACAGCACCACGCCGCCCACCGTGAGCCAGACCCAACGCGAACCGCTCTTGCCTCGAGAAGGCGGCAGCGCATGTTCCCCGGTCTTGCGCGACATGGGGATATTGAACAAATGGTTCTGCAGTGCTTCCCCGGCGGGGCGCAGCAGGACGCCGCTGCTGATGTCACCGTTCTCGTCGACCGGAACCGGCGTTTCATCGCTCGAGCGCAAGGTGCGCGGCTGGCCGTCCTCCTGCGGGGGATCGCTCGGGAAGAACTCGTGCGGGTCGGAGGCGGCTTTGCGCTTCGGTCGCTCCATCCACTTGGAGCGCAGGAGTGCGTTGCACACGTCTTCCTGAACGCCGCGATCCAAGAGCCAAATGGCGAGCGCGCGGCCCAGCTCGAACATGTCGGGGCAGCGCCGCGAGCGGTCTTTCTCGAGCCCACGCGAAACGATGGACCAGAGCAGCGGCTCGTTGATGCCGTGCTCGGAGAACGTCTTCGGCTGGCCTTCTAGGATGGCGTACAAGAGCGCGTTGTAGTTCTCGCCACTGAAGGGCAGGCGCCCCGTGATCGCCTCGTACAACACGACGCTGAGCGCCCAGACGTCCGTCCTGCAATCGACGTCACCTTCGCCGCGGGCTTGCTCGGGCGACATGTACGCGGGGCTACCCAAGACCGTGCCCACGCTGGTCAGGTTCGGCGTGGCCGTTTGCTCGAACTTGGCGATGCCGAAGTCCAACACCTTGGGCTCCAGGCGATCCCCGGCGCCGCGCGACAGGAAAATGTTATCCGGCTTGAGGTCGCGATGCACGATGCCGCGATCGTGCGCAGCAAGCAGCGCCTCCGTGATCGGAAGCAGAGTTTGTACCGCGCGGAGCGGGTTGATCTTACCGCGCCGCTTGATGGTCCCCGCCAAGCTTTCGCCGTGCAGCAGCTCCATGGCGATGAACGGATCTCGAAGCTCGGTCAACCCGAAGTCGAAGATCTGAATCACCGCCGGGTGCTCGATGCTGGCGGCCGCGCGCGCCTCCTGCAGCAGGCGCTCTTCGAGTCCGGGCACCGAGCGCGCGAGCTCGGCGCGAATCAACTTGAGCGCGACGTGTACGTCGAGCGCCAAGTTCTTCGCCACCCACACCGACCCCATTCCGCCTTCACCCAGGATCCGGATGAGCTGAAACTTCTGGGCAACGATGACCCCCGGCTCGTAAGCGCTGTACCCACGAAGTGGGACCTCGGTCACGTTCGCGGCCGCATCCATCCGAGTCTGCCCAAAACCCTCGGAAGGAGCGCCCGGCGTCCTTGCAGTCGGCTCCGTTGCGGCTGCCGCAAGCGGGTCGGTGGGGAAAGCGTTTGCGTGGGATGCCAAAGGTGGGCCTTCAGAGTGGGGCTCTGCAACAGCGTAAAACGGCCAGCCCTGCGCTGGCTTGAGGGCTAGATCCACGATTTTTCGGCGATATTCTTTGTGCTAAGGCTGTCGACATGTGGAAATTCGAGCGCTGTTTGCCGTTGCTTTTGCTCGCCGCATGCGGGGGGCCCGCCGCGCCAGCCGAAAGCGCGAAACCCGCGGACAGCGCGGAGGCGCCCGCCGAAAAAGCGGACGCACCCGCGGACAAGAGCGACACCGCGAGCGACAAGCCCGAGGCCGACGACGCCGACGCGAAGAAGGCAGACAAGCCGGCAGCAAAACCGGCGGAAGACGGCCCGAAGGCGACCCGCTCGGCGCAGGACATTCTCACGGCGCCGGATGTCGTGTTCATGTTCTCGTTCAATGAGTCGGACGTGAAGCAAGCGGCGGATAGCAAGTGCACCGCTGCTTCCGGCAACGACCCCAAAAAGATGAACCAGTGCATGGCCAAAGCGCGTAAGGCGCCGGGCCTGGACGTGGACGGCTACCGCTTCAAACAGAAGGACAACAAGTGGTATTGGCTCACGCTCCGCACGCAGGGCAAAATCCTGCACACGATGCACAAATTCGAGATCGAGTTTGGTCCTGAAAAGCCGGGTAGCGTGACCTTCAAACCGAAGGGCAAAGACCTCGGTTCAGCGCCGGGACACGCGCCCGGCAGCGTGACTTTTGAGATCCCGAATGAGTACCAGATCGTGATCAATGACGCGAAGCTCGGGAAGCTCGTGTATGAGGCTAAGATCGGGGTAGCCAGCGAGTAACTCGCTCGCGCCAGGCGCGGAAGGCAATCCAGTCGCATGCTCCTCTCCGCTCTCAGTGCGGGCGAAAGCCAGTCCAGTCGTATGCTCCTCTCGTCTCTCGGTGCGCGCGAAGCGGCGCACGCCACGCCGCAGCGTGCGCGAAGGAGGCCCAGCCGCGTGCCCGGAACCAAAACGACCGAAGAAGTCTTGGAAGACCAGATCACGATCTGCGAATGAGGGGCGAAGCCAACGAAAGCTGACCGAACCGGCGCCTGCGATCTCAAAGCAGAGCGCGAGCGGCCGAGCGCCACATCACGCCACTAGGCCAGAACCTCCAAATCGAAACCCACGGCACAGCCCCCGGGCAACCTCAATACTCTCCCGGACTCACGCGAGCGCGATTCGCGCGGAACACGTTCACGAAGTAGGAGACGGCGAGGGCGAAGGCGAAGGGCCACCAGCCGAGCGCGAAGTGCATGGCGATGTTGTTGCGGGGTTGATGGAGCGCGTCTAGGTCGAAGGCGGGCGACAGGGTGGAGCGCAGGAATACGGGGTACATGGCGGCGCCGGCGGCGGCGAGCACGCCGGTGATGAGGGCGCAGGAGCCCAGGAACGCGCGGCCGTCGAGTAAGCCGCGGCGTGAGCTGATGAGCACTGCAGCACCCGTGACAGATATGGCGATGCCGAGCCAGGCGCTGGGGCGTGAGAGGAGGTGCGCAATCAAATCCGGACGGATGAGTTGCGTTTCGATGGAGACCAGGGCGAACAGCGCGGCGACTGCGGGCCACAGTTTGCGTTCCAGCAATAGGCAGCGATCCCGAACCGCGCCTGCGGTGCGCCAAGCCAGGAAGGCCGCGCCGTGCGCGGAAAGCAACGCCACGGCCAGCAGCCCGACGCTGAGCGTGTAGTAGTCGAGCAAGCCCACCTGGCCGGTGGCGCGGAAGTGCGTGAAAAACGGCATGGTGAAGCTGCGCGATTCGTCGATGGGCACGCCGCGCACCACGTTGCCGAACGCAACCCCGAAGAGCAGCGCCAAGAGTGCACTGGCAACCCCGAACACTGCATCCCAGAGCGCCTGCCACATGACGTCCGTCACGTGATTGCGTACTTCAATCGCCACCCCGCGCAGCGCGAAGCACCAGAGCACCAAATGCAGCGCCAAGTAGAAGGCCGGAAACGCGGTCGTCAGCACTTCCGGGAAGGCCACGAACAGCACCCCGCCCACCGCGATCAGCCAGACCTCGTTACCGTCCCAGAACGGCCCGATTGCGGCCAATACGGTGCGTCGCTCGGCGTCCGTTTTCGCGACGAACAGGTGCAGCATGCCGGCGCCGAAATCGAAGCCATCCAGCACGACGTACGCGCTCAACATCAAGCCCAAGATGCCGAACCAAAGCTGAGTCATGGCGCCGCATGCTCCGGGCCGTGCGCAAGCTCTCGCCCGACTAGGAACAGGAACATCAAGCCGAGCACGAAGTACAATCCGGTGAAGCCGATCAAGGTGAAGAGCGTGTTGCCCGAGCTCACGCTCGCGCTGTAGCCGTCTACCGTGCGGAACAAGCCGTACACGAGCCACGGTTGGCGACCGAGCTCTGCCGTCATCCAACCTGCCGTGGTGGCGATGTACGGGAATGGGAAGGCGAGCATCAACACCCACAGCAACGGGCGCGTGTGCGGCAGCGTGCCGCGCCAACCGAGCCACGTGCTCAGCGCCATCAGCCCGATGAACAGCGTGCCCAGCCCCGCCATGACGTGGAACGAGTAGTACAAGAGCTCGATGTTCGTGGGCCAGTCTTGCACGGGAAATTCATTCAATCCGAGCACGCTGCGCTTCGGTGTCCCGTACGCCAGCACGCTCAGCACCATGGGCGCGCGGATCGCGTTGTCGATGCGCCGCTCGCGCACGTTCGGCTGACCAATGAACGTCAGATCTGCGTTGGCGCCGCTTTCGAAGCGCCCTTCCATCGCGGCCAACGACACGGGTTGGTGCTCCGCCACGAGCTTGGCTTGGCGATCTCCAGTTGGGAATGCCACCAAAACGCAGGCCACGAGCGCAATGCGGGTGCCCCACGTCAGGTACACGCGCGCCTGCTCTTCATGTTGACCACGTAGCAGGTAGAACGCGCCGACCGCGCTGACCACGAACGAGCCGGTGACCACGCTGGCCATCATGGTGTGGGCATATTCGACGAGCGCCCAAGAGTTGAACAGGAATTGAAACGGGTGGCCGAGCACCAACACGCCGTCCAGCAAAGCGTGACCCACCGGGTGCTGCATGAACGCGTTCGTGGTCACGATGAAGTACCCGGACAGCCAACTACCGAGCCACACCGCAACCGCTGCCCCCAGGTGCTTGCGCCGACTCAACTTGGCTTCACCGAACACCAAGGCAGCCACGAATGCGCTCTCCAAGAAGAAGGCGAACATGCCCTCCATGGCCAGTGTTTGACCGATCACCCCCGCGGAGTAGCGCGAAAACCGCGCCCAATTGGTGCCGAATTGAAACTCCATCGGCACGCCCGTAACGACGCCCAACACGAAGTTCACGGCGAAGATTTTGGACCAAAAGCGTGCCGCGCGATCGTAGCGAGCGTCCTCCGTGCGCAACGCTTGCCACTTCCACAGTACGATGATGAACGCGAGGCCCATCGTTAGCTGTGGGAAAAGGTAATGATAGACGATCGTGAAACCGAACTGCAGCCGGTGCCAAAAACTAGGATCGTCCAAGAAGACCTCGTTGCTCCGCGAGCGAACATAGACCTCGTGCATCGGATCGCAACCGACGATCGCCGGGGTGCGACATCTGGGCGCAGGGCGCGCCGCTCGCTTTGCAGGTTACGGCGCGCTGAGCGCTTTTTGCGGCGTTTGACCGCAATCACAAACGGCGTAGCCGGAACCGTCCGGCAAGCACGCCTGACCGCCGGCGCACGCGGCAGCGCCCACGCAGCGCTGCGTCGCGCCCGGCGTACAGGAAACGACTCGCGCGCCACTCCCGATCGCCGCGGGCGCTGCAGGCACGAGCGGCGCGGCGCTGCTCGTCACGGGCTGCGCCGAAAGCACGGACGGCAAATCACCGCGAGCGTCCGCGCAGGCAATGTCCAACTCGGATTCACGCACTTCGACTTGGCTCACGCCCAACTCTGCGCCGTACAGCTGCCGCTTGCTCATGCCGCTGAGCACGACGTAACCGCGGTTCTTGCATAACTCGGCCGCGTGCTGCACGCAGCCGTCGAGCGATGCCCCACAGCGCAAGTGCCAAGAGCCGTCAGCGCGCCGCGCGGCCGGCATGGCCGCGGGACTGCACGCACCAAACGCAATCATGAGCCAAAACCAGCGAGCCATGATTGCTCATGCCGGAATGCTACTCGGACGGCAACGCTGGACTGTGACTACGGTTCCGGTCTCCAAATATTCACGGTAAATAATTTCGCGTAGCCAGCTTTGCGCGCACGAATTCTGCGCCGCCAGCTGTGCCGCGCTGCGCCCTATCAGATGGAGATCACGCTCGCGCCGTATTGGCAGGAGTACTACATCGCGCTCGACACACTGCAGCCCGCCAATCAGCTGAGCGGTGCAAGCTTCAACGCGACCGCGTTGCTCAGACTCGAGTTCGAAGCTTCGCCGGCGAGCTACATTGCGTTCTCGATCGACGCACTGACATTCTTCTAGAATTTGTGCGTGCCGAATGCGTGACTCGCGCTCGGCAACTTGATGTTCGCAGTGTTTCCAACTCAGGGCTACGCCGCGCGAGCGCAGCGAAATTCTGTCCCAAATGGCGACGTTTCAGCGCATAAAGTCGCGCCGCGATCCGCAACATTGCCGCTTCGTTTCGCAGGCTTTGCGCGAGAATAGTCGAAAAAATACCTTGCCGACGTCGCCACGAATGAGATCATTGAGTCGTGATTTCGAGACAATTCCAACACGTTTTATGGACTCGAGCGGGGTTGAATGTCACTTCCCGCTGATAGAAGCCAAGTCGACGACGACGGCTTCCGAGTAAGCCTCGAAGGGGCCACGCTGCCGGACTTCGTGCAGATGGAATGTCTAGCGATGTCGAACCGGGTATTCCGGATCACGTCGGGGCACCGCATCGGCTACCTGTTCTTCAACAAGGGCCAAATGATCCACGCGCTGAGTGGGGATCACGTCGGCGAGCCGGCCGCGTTGGAAATCCTGAAGTGGCGTGATGGGTCGGTCGAGCCGTGCAACGTCGGCTGGCCAGACGCACCCACGATTCGTTCCACCTGGCAGAACTTGTTGCTTCTGTCCGCACAGGCTCGTGATGAGTCGGGGCGCCATAAGCTGGTGTCTTTCCCAAGCAATCGCAGCACCGCACCCCGCAGTGACACGACCAAGCTGGCGAAGAGAGAAGAACCCTCGATGAATGCTCCACCGAGTTCCAGTTCATCACAATCGCTCTCGCTCGCTCAGTTTCAAGCCTTCGTCCGCTTGGACACGGCCGGGAACATCGTCAGCGCCAAAGGCGAGTCGGAAGAACTTGCACCCGTTGCCGCGTACACCGCGCGCCTGGCTGAGCTCATCGGCAACATGCTGGGCATGGAAGGGTTCAGCTCGCTGGAGTGCAGCTTCCCCAAGGACCGCGTGTTCTTGCACCGCGAGCGCTCCGGCAACTTGGTCGCGCTGAAAGTGCCGGCCGACGCGGAAGTCGGCGCGCTGCGCGAGCGGTTCGGCGTTTGATTCGAGGCCCAGAAAGGTCACCCCATGATCAGCTCCATTTTAGCCGCCATGCGTGACGTCGACGGCGTACACGGCAGCTTCGTCGTGACACGCACCGGAGCGCTTGCCGGCAAAGACCTGCCACCCATGTTCGACGACGCGGTGCTCACGGAGGTCGGGCGCCGCGTGGTGCGTCTGCACGATGGCCTCTCCGCGGGAGGGCAGGATTTCGAGCATTGCGTGATGCGCTTCGCGGATCACAAGCTGTACCTACGCAGCGTGCCCAACGGCTTCTTGTGCGTGCTGTCGACGAACGGCGTGAACACCCCCGCCCTCAAGATGGCGCTCACCCTAACGTCCCGCCGCATTGACCCGCTCATCGCGGACGCGGCAGCCGCCGCGCCGAGCCCTTCCGTAGCGCCGCCACGCGCCTCCGAGGGTCCGAAATCAGCCTCTGGCGAGCCCTCCAAGCGACAAGCCACGTATCGCGGTCACCGCGTTTGAAGGCCTACCTAGCGGGGCGCTAGGGGCAGCTCAGGGTTGTTGCCGGTACAGCGCGAGCGCAGCGACATTCACTTTGCCGCTTGCGCTCATGTGCAGCATGTCGTCCGTGACTGCAATTTGGTACGGGCCGAGCTGGCCCCACGCCGCGCCCGAGCTCTTTTGTAGGCCGTAGAACTTGTCGAGCGGCGTGTCCTGAACGGACAGCAGACCGCTGTCAGCGCTGCCCGCTGACGTCAGCCAAGCGTAGAGCCAATACTTGCCGCTCGGGACGCTCCACGTCGCGGTGTCGGTGCTGGTGAACGTGAACGCGCTCGAGAGCATTTTCGCAGTGTTGGCATCCGTGGCCGGGAATGGCTTGGGGGTAGCGCTCGAGTAGAGCGTGCCGGTAAAGGTCAGGTTGTCTCCGGCCGCCACGAGCGCAGGACCCTCACCGCTCGCGCCGAGGGTAACCGCTGGACCACCCAGGTTCACTCCGCCCGCATAGGCGCAGTCCGGTAGCACCGTAAGCGGCGGCTCCAGTCCCCACAGCCGCTGCTGGTCACGGTACACCGTGATGGCATCCGTGGGCGTGAGCGTGCCAACGTTCGCGAACGAGTAGTGACTGGCCTGCTGGAAGGGCACATCAGCGCTACCGGCAATGATATCCGCCGTGATGTCGAGCGTGGCACCGGCCGCCAGTTGGAAAGCGCTGGAGAACGTGAGCTCCACGTAGCTATCGCTGACTTGCCCGCCTTTTTGCGCCGGAAGCCCGGGCGGCAAACGGTGCACGAGCGCGCTCATCTTGGTGCTGATATCCATCACCGAGCCACCCGAGTCGAGCGTGGCCTGAATGTCGCGGGCAATCACCGGCTCGGTCACGCCGTTGTGGTTGAAGTAGTAGCGAATGCGTAGCGCAGAAAGTGTCGTCGCCTTGGTGTCCAAGTAGCTGATGACCAACCGAAACTTGGGACCGTTGGTGAACGCGTCCGCAACGATGCTCATGTACTGCAGAGCAAGCACCTGGCTGCAAGTGGTGCTCGCTGGCGTACACGTGCCGCTCGCGCAGTCGCTGTCGTGCACGCACGGCTGCTTGGTTTCACAGGGCAGGCAGTCCCCGCCGCCGCAATCCACGCCCGTTTCGTTGTCGCCCGTGAAATTGTCGAAGCAGTGCGGCGGGTACGTGACCGGCGTTTGATACACACACGGGGCGTTTCCAGACGTGCCAGCGCTTCCAGACGTACCCGCGCTTCCAGACGTGCCAGCGCCTCCAGAGGTACCCGCGCCTCCAGAGGTACCCGCGCCTCCAGAGGTACCCGCGCCTCCAGAGGTACCCGCGCTTCCAGACATGCCGGCATCACCGGCTGCGCCAGCGTCAGCCGCGGGTGCGTTGCCGGAATTCCCCGAGTTGCCCGCTAGTGCGCCGGTGCCGCCCGCGCCAGACGCCGGAGTGAAGTCGTAGCTGGGGAAGCCGCAGTCGCTTTGACTCGCAACGAACGTCAGCCCGCAACCGGCGCCGAGCAACCAGCGACCCAGCACGCTTGCTTTGAACCCCTGCGGCCGCGCTGGGCGACGAGGGACAATCGGACCTGGCATCGATCCCAGGCAGGCTACCACGCGAGCCCTGCGAGCGCATTCGGGCCGCAGGCCGCTGCAACGGCCTGCAGTTCCGCGAGCCGCTATTCAGCCAGGTCGATCTGATTGTCCAGCAAGATGGCGCCCTTGGACACCACCGTTTCGCCCGGAGCGATGCCCTTGAACACGACCACGCGCTGATCACGCACAGCGCCGGCGACGACGTCCCGCTTCACGAAGCGGCCCGCCGCATTCTTCACGTAGGCGTATTGGCGCGAACCGTCCGACACCAACGCACCGGCTGCGACTTCCACGCTGCCTGCCGGCGTTGAAGCCTGAAATTGCATCTTGGCGTAGGTATTGGGCTTCAGGCGGCCATCCGCGTTGTCCAAGCGCACGCGCACGGGCACCGTGTGTCGCTCTGCGTCGACGACCGCGGAGACCATGTCTACCTTGCCGTCGATCACCACGCCTGGAAGCGAAGTGATGGTGACGCGCGCCGGAACGCCCGGAGCAACGCCATCCGAATCAGACTCGAACAGATCCGCGACCACCCACACGGTGGACAGATCGGCGACGAGCATCAGCGCGGTCTCTGCGCCCGGGGTGAGCTCTTGACCGGGCAGCACGTTCTTCTCCACGACGCGACCGGCGCGCGGAGCGTGCACGACGAACTCGTTCTCGGAGCGCGTCGTGACATCCAAAGACGCGAGCTTGGATTGCGCGACATTCAGCGAGAGCTCGGACTGATGCAATTGCTGCTGCGCGGCGACGGCTTCCTTCTCCGGCAACGCGCGCGCCTCGACGATTGCCTTGGTGCGGTCCAGCACGCCCTTGGCGGCGTCTACATCCACCTTGGCTTTGCTCTGCTCGACGTTCAGCGCGGCCAAATCCGGGCTTGCCACGGCGAACAACGGCGCGCCTTTGTCGACCTGCTGACCGAGCTCCGCGTACACCTGAGTGACGCGACCGGCCAGCGGCACGCCAATGCGCGCGGCCTTGCCCTCGTCCACCTTCACGAAGGCGGGGACAGCGTCAGTCCAGGTGTTGGAGATGGGTTTGGCGGTTTCGAGCTCCAGCACCTGCCACTGCGGGGCGTCCGGCGCGATGCCGATGGCGCCGTGATCGATGGTGAGCCCGGCCTGCACCGCCGCGGGGGGCAATGCCTTGCGCACGAAGCGCGACGAAGCCCACACCGTAGCCGCGCTGACCAAGATGGCGAGCACCACACCCACCTTGGTAGTCGGACGGAACCGGAACGCAGGCTCGCTGGGCGGCGGCAGATCGCCACCGTGACCATGCGAGGGTGGGATCGGGTTTTCGGCACTGGCTTGTAACATCAACTGTCCTCTCGCGGCTTTTCGCCGACTAAGTTCTGGTCGATCCCGAGCGCGCGGCGCAGGTCGTTCTCGACACTAAAAAGGGCGAAGCGCGTGTCTGCCTCTTCCAGAAGGAGCGAAGCGTGTTCGCGGCGCGCAATCAAAAGATCCGTCATGCTGATCTGACCACGCGCGTAGGCAACGGAGCTGGAGTCCACCACCTCTTTGGAGCGCGGCAGTGCGGCCTGCTGGATGTTAGCCAGCTTGTTCCTCAGCACACTGCGACGAATCAGTAGCGATCGTGCGTCGGAAGCCGCGTGGCGCTGCATGGACTGCGCTTGCGCCGACAATTCCTCCGCATGGTGGTCCGCTTCGAGGGCTTGGTACTGGCCGTGATCGAAGAACGGCAGCGGGATGGATGCAGAGACGCCCACCGTGTACGGCTGCGAGCCGGCGGCCTCGTCGTAGTCGCGCGTGTAGCTGACACCGACGGTCGGATCCGGAATGGCGCTACGGCGGTGCAGGGTTGCGTCCGACACCGCAGCCCGCTGCTCCAAACGAAGCGCGCGCAGAGCCGGGCGACCAGCGATCACGCTATCCAGGTCATCGACCGCGAACGGCCCAGACGCCGATTTTTCCGCGGAATCCAGGGTGGCGCCGTCCGCCTGACAGGCGGCGAACAGCAACGCTTCGCAATCAGCCAAGGCGTCCTGCAAGTCCGAACGATTGTCCGATACGTCGCGTTCGACGCGCTCTGCGTCCAACATCAGGCGTGCGTGATCGACACCGCTCACGTCACCGCGATCCAAACGGATCTTGGTGAGATCAGCCATCGACTGTGCGGAGACCAACGTATCTTCCAGGATGTGCTCACGTGCGCCAAGGTAAGCGACACGCGTCATTGCGGCGCGAGCGTCACTCACCAGACCAAGTAACGTATCGCGATATTCCTCACCGGAAGCGTCGCGACGCAGCTTGGCCGCGTCACTGCGCGGACCGCGCTTGCCGAGCTCGAACGTCTGCGACAGGCCAACGGAATATGCCAGTGTGTCTGCACGCTTGGCGGGGCCGCCGCGATTCAAGCGGCCAACCGCGAAGTTGCTTACGCCCAGATCGAGCGTGGGATTTTGCCACACGCGACTCGCACCCACTTCGTCGCTCGCCTGAGCGACGCGCGCGCTGGCCGCACGCACGTCCGGGTTCATGCGGGTGAGCCAAGCGACGAGGGCTCGGGGATCCGATAACAACGTAGCAATTGGCGCCGCGGGACCCGTCGCGGATGGCGACGCCGACGGGCTAACCGACACTGGTGAGGGGGTGACCGGCTCGTCAGCCCAGGCAGCGCGACTCAGCGAAATGCAGAATGCAGCGATGAAAAGGGGGACTTGTGCACGAGTCGGATGAGATGCTGAGAAGAAGCGCATGAACGTGGGTCACTCTGGGCACTTGCCCAAGCACGCTGTGTGCCAGGGGAAATACGCGGTTCGGGAGGGCAAACCTTCCTAACGGCGCGCTGGGGCGTGCCGGAAGGGCCGGCCGGGCGTTCTTATCCCATCTCGCAAGCTTCTAAAACTATTGAACAAAAACTTTCTGCTAAGCTCCGGCCCGCGGATGGCTCACTCGTACTCGCTCGGCCTGGTGGCGCTTGCTGTGTTGGCGGGCGGTTTGTCAGCGCTCAGTGGGTGCGGGAGCGACGCACGCCCACCCGGCTCGATGGTGAGCGCCGGCGGAGAGTCCTCGCAGGGCGGCAGCAACGTCGGCGGTGCGGGCGTCAGTGGTAAGGGCGAAGCAGGCGAGGCGGGCAGCGGGAACGCAAGTGACGGCGGCGCAGCGGGCGGTATGGAGGTCGGCACGCCGCCCACCCCGCTTGCGGTCTACCCGAGCGCGCTGGCCGCTGACGTCGGTTGCGACAGCGCGCCTGACGCGAGCCTGCTGATTCAAAACGCAGGGGGCTCGACGCTCACGGTGACCAACGCCAGCGCGGACTCCGGTTACTTGGTGAAGACGCAGCTACCGCTCAGCATCGAGCCGGGCACAGCGGCGGCATTGCTCGTCACGCCACCGGCCGCTGCGGCCAATGCGGCGCTCGGCGCTGCGAGCGACGGCACCTTGTCCTTTCGGACGAACGAACCGGGCCTACCGGAACACCAAGTCGCGTTGAGCAGCATGCTGTACGGCGGCCAGCTGGAATTCACCGATCACGACGGCGTGCCGCTGAGCTCGACGCTGACGCTTTCCTACCTGAGTGACAGCACTTGCCCAGATACGGTGAAGTACCGCGTGCGCAACAAGGGCAACGTCGCATTCACACTCGTTGGCCCAGTTTTTCCGATGAATTTTGGCGGAACCTCGACCGGCGCCAGTGGTCAGAGCATCGCGCCGAATGACTACCTGGAGCTGATGGTCGGTGGCGTATCCGCGCCGGGTGACGTGTGTGGCGCCAGTGGGCAGCTAACCTTCACGACCAAGGGCTCGTTCTGCGGCAGCGCGCCGGCGTTGAACGTGGTTTGGCCAACAACGGCTGCCGCAACGTGCGCGTGCAACGCCGCGCTTTGAACGGCACGGCGACGCGCACTTACTGAACCATCGCGCGGATCAGTGACGGGCTGCTGCGCCGGCCCGGCGCGGATTTCGGCGGCGTGGGCGGTACGACGCGCAACGCTTCCTCGAGCATGAAGCGGGGCAGCGCCTCGAGTTGGTCGAACTCGATCGCCAAGGCGCGACTGAACTCGCCGGGACGTCGCCCGTGAACCACGCGCGTCACCGTGGCCTCCGCGTCAATCCACACCGTGCTGCGCGGAATGCGAAACGAGACCAAGATCCGTTCGCCCGTCAGCGCGGGATCCGCCGGCCCCACGAGCGCACCCGACGCCGACAAATCCACCACGCGATCCGCGATTAAGCTGAAATCCCGCTCTCGCACCACTTGGCACTCGATTTTGACGGTGTGACGCGAAGCGTGACGTGGGGTCTTGGGTGCGCGATGCATATGCAGCCTCCAGTGGAACCCAAATGGTACCGAGCTTGAGCTCCAAAGGTTAAAATACTGGCGAATCGCCAAGCAGCTCAGCCGCATGCCCCTCTCCTGTCCTCCCCTCCGGTGCGCGCGAAGCGCCGCACGCCACGCACCAGCGTGCGCCAGGCAGCTCAGCCGCATGCCCGGAAACAACACGACCCAGGAGTCTTGGAAGACCAGATCACGATCCGCCAACAAGGAGCAGACCTACGAAAGCTGACCGAACAGGCGCCTGCGATCTCTCAACGAAGCGCGAGCGGCCCAGCAGCATGCAAGCCACTGGGCCCGACCAACCATGGAACAACCCTCAACAGTCGCTCACCAGCTCCCGACACCCATCACTTCGGAATCACGCAAGAATCAATCACGACACTGCTCGTGTTGTTGTCGTAGTTG
>FSWQ01001106.1_pt1 | contig 16008 bp, 9 predicted proteins | sample 1637691 | NCBI WGS metagenome assembly FSWQ01 (sample SAMEA3914814, study PRJEB12502) | metagenome | biome: forest; material: soil | place: USA | collected 2011-09-16 | depth 0.1 m | reverse complement strand
CCGTTGGGCACGCTGGCGGAGCGCGACACGTTCAGCTTCGCCAGTTGGTCGCCCACGCGCACGCTGTAGGTCTTGGTCTCGCACTCGAGCTCGCTCGGCCCCACCAAGCACGTGCCGTGCGACGAGGCGATTTGGCCGTCGTTGCCGTCGGCCGCGAAGCTCGTGCGGTCGAACATCTTGTCGAAAAAGGCGGTCTGGACCGCGGACTCTTTGCCGCCCTCGAGGGTCGCCGCGCGCACGACGGAATCCGTGCGCGGGTCGAAGCGCACGCGCAGCTTCGTGGTGCCAGCTTGCTCTTCGAACGTGTAGTCAATCACCCACAAGCCGTCTTCCTGGGCAACGACTTCCTCGGTCATCGTCAGCGGGGCCTTTTGGTACGTGCCGCTGAAGCGGTGCACCGCGAAGTCACCCACCTTGCGTTGCTCGCCGGGCGCCTTGTCTTCTGCGCGCGGTGCCGCGGGGGCACTTGCGACGGCAGCCGAAGGTGCCGCGACCGATGCACCGGAGGCGAACAGGCCGCAGGCCGGAGTGAGCAGGCCGAGCAGACCAAGCAGACCAAGACAACGGAGCGGGATGGGACGGAGGGGGCTGACAACGCGCTTCATGGCCCTACCCGTTTTCATGATCGGGCACCCTGGGCCAAGTTTTGTCGTGCGGCGCCCCGCCCCGGGGGGGATATAGTTGCGGGATGGGCGAAGCCGAGGAGTCCGCTCCGTTTGAGCGAGCGGAGCTCATGTCCGTCATCACTCAGGCCTGTGATGGCGCGGACTTAGCGGTGTTGATCACCCTGCCCGACACCAACCCGCCCCAGAATCTGTTCCTGAATAGCGGGGCGGAAAAGCTGCTCGGCTGCACCCAAGCGGAATTCCAAGCCAAGTCCGTGTGGGACTGGATCACGCCCGAGGAAGCAGCGCGCGTCCAAGCCATGCGCCAGGCATACCTGGCCTCCGGCATCCCGGCGCCCCGCCCTTTCGAGACCATCGTCATTGGCGGCGGAGGTCGGCACATCGACGTGGAGGTGCTGCAGAGCCGCGTGCAGTTGAAGGGCCGCACGCTGAGCGTGGCTTTTCTGTTCGACATCAGCGCGCGCAAGGCGACCGAGCTCGCGCTGCGCCAATCCGAGGCGCGCTTTCGCGTGTTGATCGACGGTGCGCCGGATGGCGTCGCGATCCTGCGTGGCCCGAACATTGCGTTCCTCAATGCCGCCGCTGCGCGCATGTTGGGTGCTGAAAGCGCGGACGCCGCCTTGGGCAAACCCATCACGTCGTTCCTGCACCCGGACGACGCGGAGCTCGCCGCCACACGCATTGGCCAACTGTACCGCACAGGCGCGCGTCTGCCGGAGCCGGCGGAGTACCGCTCGCGTTCCCGCGACGGCCACGAGCTCTTCGTCGAAATCTCGGCCATTCCCACGGAATACCAGGGCAAACCGGCAGTATTGGCGTTCGCGCGCGATGTCACCGAGCGCAAAGCCATCCAAGCCCGCATGGTCGAGGCGGATCGCTTGGCGGCGCTCGGCGTGCTGTCCGCGGGCATCGCGCACGAGATCAACAATCCGCTCGCGTACTTGCTGCTCAACCTCGAATACCTATCCCGCGAGCTGCCAACGCTACCGCAAGACCCGCACAAGCTAGACGCCTTGATGGTGCGCGTGAAAGACGCCTGCCACGGCGCGGAGCGCGTCGCGAGCATCGTCCGCGATCTGAGGACCTTCGTGCGCGCGGACGAAGACGCGCGCGGCCCGGTCGACGTACGCGCGGCGCTGGAGTCTGCGTTGAACATCGCGGGCAACGAGATCAAGCAGAAGGCCACGCTGGTTCGTGACTACGACTCGATCCCGCCCGTCGATGCCAACCCGAATCGCATCGAGCAGGTGCTGCTGAATTTGCTGCTGAACGCGGTGCAGTCACTGCCCGCGGCCGAAGGTGAAGGCCAGGAAATCCGAGCTCGGCTGCGCTCGGGCGACGGCCAAGTTTCGATCGTCATCGAAGACACGGGCAGCGGCATTCCCGAGGAGCTCTTGGGCAAAATCTTCGATCCGTTCTTCACGACCAAACCAGTGGGCGTCGGCACCGGCCTCGGTTTGCCCATTTGCCGCAGCATCGTGCGCGGCCTGGGCGGCGAAATCAGCGTGCGTAGCACCCCCGGGCGGGGCTCGGAGTTCACGGTCACCCTGCCCGCGTCGAGCGCGCAGCTGCCGGAGCGACCGAGCCAAGCTCGCGCCGCGTCCGTACCCGCTCCGCGCCGCGGCCGCATCTTGATCGTAGACGACGAAATCTCGGTGGCTCGCACGCTGAAAGCGCTGTTCCAGAACGAGCACGACATGACCTTGGCGGCCAGCGGCGGCCAAGCGCTTGCTGCCATTGAGGCCGAGCCGGGGCCCGGCTTCGACGTCATCATGTGTGACCTGATGATGCCCGTGATGAGCGGCATGGATCTGTTCGAGCACATCAAGCGTACACACCCGGGCCTGGAACGGCGCATGGTGTTCATGACCGGCGGCGTATCCATGGATCGCGCGCGCGAGTTCTTGGCGACCAGCTCGAACCTCACGTTCGAGAAGCCGTTCGACTTCGATCACCTGCGCCAAACGCTGCGGCGCTTGGTCGGGCTGGCGCAAGGCGCAACGAGCTGAGCTACTGCGCCAACACGGGCGGCGCATGCCAGAAGGCTGCACCCAGCTCGTCATTGCTGGTGTTCACGCCCGGCGCAAAATAGTCCAAGGCTTTGCTGAAAGTACCCGAGAAATTCGCGATGAACAGGTCGCCTTTGCCCATGCCGTTGGCGTTGGACGAAAACACGACCAAGTCCCCTTCACCCAAGCTGAAGGCATCTTCGTAACCCGTTCCCGGGTCAGTACAGAACGCGCAGGACTCGTCGGTGCCCTGTAAGTTGCTGAGCAACGTGCGTTGGATGAAATTGACGTGCGGTGCAGCCGGCACACGCCAGCGCGTGAAGTACAAATACGGCGGCGCAATCACCGGGCGCGAGTCGTAAATACTATTGTGATTGATGGCGTGAACGCGGTTAGCGTCACTCGAAATGTCTTTGTCCGCCAGGCCATCCGCCAGGTTGAAACAGTAGATGTCCCCGTTCGGGTCGTTCTGCGTCAGTGATTGCTCGTAGCAAACGAGCCCCGTGTCGCTGACTACGGGTTTGGACTGCGGATCACCCGAGCTCTTGAAACAAAAGGAGCCCTTCGGATCCTTGCATGCGGTCTCGTTGAACGGCGTGCTGCCCACCACCCAACGCCGCATGTAGCCATCATGCTTGAACAGGATGAACGTGCCATCCGGTGAGTACTGGGGGTCTTCGTCGGATGCGCTGTTATTCGTGACGCGTTGCACGCTCGGCGGGTGCATGAGATCCAGAATGAACACCTCCAACTTCGTGCGATCCAGCGCGCCCGGGCAGATACCCGTGCTCGGCATGGGCACGGCGCCAACCGCCAAGTGCGTGCCATCCGGACTGAAAATGCCGTTGTAGGGCGAGCAGATCTTGTATGCAGCTCCGAGATCGGAGCCGATTTGCCCGCCCGGAAACGTGATCACGAAGATCTTGCTGTCACCCGCGGGGTACGTTGAATAGCGCTCGAACACGAGCTTGCCGGCAGGCACGTACAACGCTGGCCCGTCGCCGGTACCGCCATCACCGGCCGCGCTAGCACCCGCACCCGCGCCCGTACCGCCAAGACCGGGGTCGCCGGCCATGCCGCCGTCGCCACCCCCGGCGTTCGGGTCGCCGCCCTTACCGGCACTGCCAGCGCTAGTTCCCGCGCCGCCCACCGGATCACTTCCGCTGCGCCCAGCCTCTGCTGACGCGATGTAATAATTCTCAGTTAGGCCAATGACCCGCGCGCAGTTGCTCAACGCAAGCGTCGCCAACCCGGCACACGCCAACTGGAATAGCGGACGGCAGTTCAAAACGCTGCACCGACCCCCACGGAAGTCGGTGAGATGGCCACCGACCAAGTCCGGCGCGGCGCGGCCGCCGCCGTGTTGCGGCTGCTATCGACGGCGTACAAGATCGCACTCGTAACCAAGCCGCCGAAGCCGACGGCGAAACCAACGGTGCTAACGGTGGCTTCGATGCGCGAGGCATCCGCCGCGTCTTTGCCGCGCGGCGAACAGCGCGGCCCCGTGCATTCGTCATCCACGACACGCTTGTCGCGGATCGCGAGCAGACCCGCGATGGAACCCGTGAGCACGCCGGTCACGCCGACACCGCCGGCCACGTACACCCAAGGCGACACGCTGTGATGCTTGGCGGGCGTGACGGCGGGCGGCAGCGGCTGCACGACCTCCCGCGCTTTCGCAAAACCCAGCACGATGGTTTTGTGCTCGTGCTTGGCCAACACCACCCGCTGCTGCGCGTGAGACCCGTCCGCCGCGTCGAAGTCGATGACGTGCTCGCCCGGATCGACGGGCACTTCTACGCCCAGCAATTCGGGAGGGACCAGCTCGCCGTCGCGGTGCACGGTAGAAGTATGAATCGCTTCGGCGGCCACGGTGACCGTCAAATACGGAATCTCAGGTAGGATACGCGCCCGCTCCCGCTGCGCGACCTGCCGGCGCTCGTCCTGCGCCAAGCGGTCAGCGGCGGACAGCCTACCTACAGCGTCCACGAACGCCCCATAATGCGTCGCCGCGCTGGCCACGCGGTCAGCCCGCAGCTCACAGGTTGCCCAGGTGAACAGCACCCCCGGCAAGGGCTCGAGCCGGTAGCTCTCGGCCAGAAAGTCGCACGCGGCTGCAAAGTTGCCGGCGCGAAACTCCTCGACGCCATGTTCATAGGCAATCTGAGCCTGGCTGCCCACTGGCGCGCTGTCCGGCGTGCCCTCGTCTGCGGCATGCGCTAGACGTTCGCCACCCGGCGCCGCGATTGAAGCCGCCCCAAAAACGAGCAAGCCGAGAAATCTTTTCCGCCACGAGAATTCGGCGCGCCGCGATCCTTGCGGAGGGGCTAGCCGGACAAGCTGAGCAGGACGCACCCGGGTAGGTGTATCACGGGCATTTCCAGGTAAAAAGCTCATTAGCTCTGACGAATGGTAGACTATCCGAACCATGGCCGCGGCGCTCGAGAGCCGAAGTAAAGTGTCGACTCAGCTCGGCCGTTACGCGCTCTTCGATCAGATCGCGGAGGGCGGCATGGCGACCGTCCATCTTGGCAGGTTGATCGGCCCTGTTGGGTTCTCGAAGATCGTCGCCATCAAGCAGATGCACGAGAGTGCAGCGCGCAATCCGGACTTCGTCGCCATGTTCTTGGACGAAGCTCGGCTCAGCGGGCGCGTGCAGCACCCGAACGTGGTGGCAACGCACGACGTGATCGCGAAAGGCGGCGAAGCCTTCCTGGTCATGGAGTACGTGCACGGTGAGTCGTTGGCCGCGCTACTCCGCGCTGCCCGTCGCCGTGACGAGCGCCTACCGCCTGCAGTGGCCGTGCACATCCTGGGTGATGTGCTGGCCGGCTTGCACGCCGCGCATGAAGCCACGGATGAAAACGGGGACCCGCTGCGCATCGTGCACCGCGATGTCTCGCCGCAAAACATCATGATTGGTGTGGACGGCGTGGCGCGTGTCTTGGATTTCGGCATCGCCAAAGCCGCCGGGCGTCTGCAAGAAACGCAGACCGGCCAGCTCAAGGGCAAGATTGGCTACATGGCGCCGGAGCAATTGCTCGGTCGCCCGCTGGACCGGCGCGTCGATATTTTTGCCGCGGGCATCGTGCTCTGGGAGGCCATCTCAGGCCGGAAAATGTTCGACGCCGACAACTCCGGTCAGCTCATGTACCAGGTGCTGGAGTTCGAAATTCCGCCTCTTTCTGCGGTCGCGGATGTTCCTCAAGCCTTGTCTGACGCAGTCGAGAAAGCGACCGCACGCGATCCCAACGTGCGCTTTGCCACCGCGCGTGAGTTTGCGCGCGAGCTGGAGCAAAGCACCGCGCTCGTCTCCTCACGCCAAATTGGTGAATGGGTGACCTCGCTGTGCGGGGAAGCACTAGCGCGTCGCGCCGAGCAAATGCGAGCCATCGAAGCCGCGCCGATCACGAGCACGAGCGCGATCGTCACGCGCGTCGGGCTTGGTTTGCCGGATGAAGACAGCTCGTATCGCCGCGCCCATGAAGACGCGCTGACTGAGCCCGCCGTGTCCGCGGACGCATCGGGTGCGCAGCAATCCCAAGCAGCGCTGCCAGGGCCGCAGCCTCGCTGGCGCATGGGCGTTGTGGCTTTGGGCGTCGGCCTCGTCGCCGCCCTCGCGTTCTTTGCTTGGCGTGGCAACGTCAGCGCATCGAGCACCGCCAACGCCACAACGGTGGTTGCCCCGACACCGTTGGCCACGCCCACCACGGTGGGCGCCGCAACTCAACCGGCCAGTGACGTGCAAGCCGCGCCCGTTGCGCCGTCCACGAGCGCTACGGCGGCTCCTGCGGCCGCGCCGAAAAAAGTCATCCGGCGCGCCCCACACACGCCCAGTCGCCGTCCCGAAGATTTGTTCTCGCGCAAATAGCCGGCAATTTCGGCTGATCCGGACGCTGACGGCCGCGCGCGCTCACGCGCAAACCTCACTCCGGTAAGGCTTCGGGGTCGTCTACGAGTACCGGCGTGTCCAGCTTGGCGCGGCGCATGACCTCGTTGACCAACGCGGGGAAACGAATCGCGGCGTAGGTAGCGGCGGTCGAGGCGCCGATCGCCGTTGCCCAACCGATGGGACCGAGTGGACGACAGCCAAACAAGTGACTGAGGCCCGGTGTCTGTACGATGCCCGCGAGCAACGCCGCAGACGTCACGCTAGTGATCACCACCGGGCGACTGAAGCGACCCGAGACCAAGGTTTGCCCCAGCTGCGAGCCAACCAAGGCCAAAAGGCCAATGGTGTTGGCGTTCGCGCGCGTGCCGGTGAAGCGACCAATCACCCAAGCCGTGCTGGCGCCCAGCGTGGTCACGATGGCGCGCGACGCGATGTCGCGATTGAGCGCCTTGCCTAGCGATGCTTCGGGGCCCTCTTGAGCGAGCGAGGCCATCGCGGCCACCGAAGGCGGGCGCAACACGATCGCCATCGCCGGGGCAACGTCAGTGAGCAGATTCACGAGCAGCAGTTGGCGCGCGTTCAAGGGCGGCCGGCCATCCACCAGGCCCGCCCCCAAAGTGAAGCCAATTTCGCCCAGATTTCCCCCAATCAAAATCGACACCGCGTCTCGCACGGAAGCCCACATGGCGCGGCCTTCCACCACGGCCAACACCAAGGTCTCGATGCGTTCATCCGTGAGCACGATGTCCGCCGCAGCGCGCGCTGCCGAAGTGCTGCCCTCGCCGATCGCAATGCCCACGTTGGACAGACGAATCGCGGGCGCATCGTTCGCCCCGTCACCGACCATGGCCACCACGCGACCCGCACGCTGCAACGCGCGCACCACGCGCACCTTCTGCGCGGGCGTGACACGCGCGAACACACCAATGCCGGTGATGCGACGGTCCAGCTCGTCATCGCTCAGGTCGCTCAGCTCCGCGCCGGTGAGCACGGCGCGGCCGTGCAGCAAATCCACATCTCGCGCCACGGCCTCGGCGGTGCTCGGGTGGTCACCGGTGAGCATCACCACTTCCACGCCCGCGGCGCGCAGATCCGAAACGGCTTGCGCAGAAGTCGGCCGCACCGGATCGCTGAAAGCGATGAAGCCGCGAAACGTGGACGCCTCCAGCTTCGTCAAATCCAGCGCTTCACCGAGCACGGATTCACGCTCGGACACGGCCAACACGCGCAGCCCGCGGCGCCCAAATTCGCGCGCTTTTGCCAGCAATTCCGCGCGCAATGCGCGATCCAACGGGATGCGCTCGTCAGCGCGCTGCCAAAACTCAGCGTGCGGCAGCACGGCTTCCGGCGAGCCCTTCACGGCCACCAGCACGCGACTGGAGGCGGTATACGTCACCGCTTGGTAAGCGCGGCCCGCTTCGAAGGCGAGCTCAGTGCCACGCACCCAACCCGAGCGTTGATCGTCGGCGTCGACCTTGCGCAACGCGCCGGCACGCCCGAGCGCCGCGTCCATCGGATCTTGAACGGAGGGGCCGGCGCGCAAATCCGGCGCGGCGCGCAGTGCGGCGGCCAGCACGCGCTTGGCCGTGTCCGAAAGCGCAGCCACGGGCGCCGTGTCTTCGCCATCCGACACGAAGCTGAGCTCGACGCGCCCCTCGGTGAGCGTACCGGTTTTATCGATACACAGAACATCCACGCGCCCGAGCGCTTCGATGCTGCGCGCGTTGCGCACGAGCGCTCCCTGCTTCGAAAGGCGGTCCGCTGCGGCAAGCTGCGCTGCTGTTGCCAAGAGCGGCAAGCCCTCCGGTACGGAAGCGACCGCCAAGCTGACGCCCGTGCCGACCAAGTCTTCCAGCTTGCGACCACGCAGCATGCCCGCGCCGATCACCCCGACGCCAGCGGCCAACGCCACCGGACCGGTCAAATTGATCAGGGATTTCATGCGTCTTTCGACGCCGCCCCGACTCGGGTCGCGCTTGGAAGCGCCGGCCCCGCGGCGCGCCTCGGTCTCGTCGCCGGTCGCGACCACCACGGCGGTCGCGCGACCAGCGGCCAGCGCGGTGCCCTCGAACAACATGGACGCGCGATCCGCCACGGCCGGCTCGAACGACGCCGCGACATTCTTGCGCACGGGGAGCGACTCACCCGTGAGGCTCGAGGCATCCACCTCCAACGATTCCGCCTCGATGATGCGACAATCTGCGGGCACGACATCGCCCGCTTCGAGCACGATCACGTCACCACGCACGAGCTCGTTCGCATCCACCGACGAGAGGTCCACGCCGCGGCGCACCAAAGCGCGGCGCCGTGCGGTGCGCGCCAAATCACGGATGCGCCGCTCGGTGCGGAAACGCTGGACGCCACCAACCACTGAGTTGAGCACCACCACGCCGCCGACCATCGCCGCGTCCCCGAAGGAACCGACGGCTGCGGACAACCCCGCGCCCGCCGCGAGCAACGGCGCGAGCGGATTGAACAGCTCATCCGTGATGTTTTCGCCTAGCTCTGCCAGCGCGGAGCGGTGCTCCGGCCCGCGCCGGCGCCGGCGCTGCGCGTCCCGGCGCTGCAGCCCTTCGCGCGAGGTACCCAGCTTTTTCAGCACGCCTTCGGCCTCCAAAGCGTGCCAGGGCGTGCGATCCCGCGGCGCGGGCAGCGCGCGCCGCGCGAGCTTCATCGAGCCGCGCACGCCGTTCAACATGGACACCACGGAGGCCGCGTTGACCACCGCGATCACGCGCCGCCCGGTGAGCGGCAACACGCCACCCGCGGACACCAGCGCGCCCAGCGTGGCCGCGCCCAGCGCAATGTTCACGCTTTGCTTGGACACCTGACGCGCCACGACGCAGGAGTGAATCAGGAAGCGCACATCCGACAGATCATCACGGCAAATGATGTGCGCGCCCCAAGGCGTGGCTTCACCTTCGCGCATCAAACCAATTGCGCAATCCGCAGCGGCCATGCCGGCAGATGCGCCGGTCACCACGGCGCACACCGTGCGGCCTTCACGTTGCAAGCGGCGAATGCCGCGCTCGAAGCCGTCGCCCTCGGGGATCGTGTCGTCCGCGGCAATGCCTTGCAGCACGGCCTCGCTGTTGGACGCGATCACGACACGCATCTGCGCTTCATGCGCAGCGGCGATCAGCTCATCGATTCCGGTTTGCGGGATCAGATCCACTTCCGCCGCGGCAATCAGTGCACCGCTACGCATCAAGCCAAAAACCAGGCCTCCGCGCGCGCCCAAGCCCGGCGTGTGCTGCGCGAGGTCCGGCGGCACGGCGACGTCCAACACACCCAGCGGAGCGAGTGTGTATTCACCCCTGCGTTTGATGTCGATCGGTCGCTCCACGTCCAACAGCTGCTGGATCACGCGCCGCGCTTCGACCTCTTCACCCTCGCCAGTGACCACCAAGTTGCGGATCTCGAAGCGATCCCGCGCCACGAGGTCTGCCTGCAACACCAAGCAATCGATGCGGTCGAGCTTGCGCAGCGCTTCCGGATCGATGACCAACGTTTGGCGCCTGGCCAACGCTCGGCCTAAATCGGCAGCGAACGCATCGCGGCCCAGCCGCGCGGGCGTGGGCAAGCCACCGAACAGCGCCGCCACCGCGCGTTGCACGCTGCGTGTGGTCAGGAAGCTAACCGCGAAGCCGCCGAGCGAGACAATCCACGCGCGATCCGCGTATTCCTCGATCGGACCGCGAGGCAAAGCGCGTGGCCGGGCTTCACGCTTCACGTCCGCCAGGCGATGCTCACCCTGGGCCTGACACAGCTCGGCCTCACGCTGCTGCCAAACGCGACGCCGTGCCTCTGCCTCGCTGAGCAGAGACAGCTTGTGAATGCCCTCCACGAACGCGCTGCCCGGGCGCTGCGCCGCGCCGTACGCCAGCGCCGCGGTGACGTGCATGGTCAAATCAGCGCGCAACGGGCCCAGGCGCTCTTCGGCCACGCGCCGCAAGCGATCCGTGGATTGCACGACCGCGACCAACGCCGCGACCGTGCCGCCAATGCGCGAAGCGGGGATAGGCGTGAAGCGCAGCCCGAGGCCGACCACGACGCCCACGGTGTCTGCCAACAGGCCGACCTTGAGCCGTTCCACCGTTTCCTCGTCAGCCGGGTGCTCCCACACATCGTCGCGAAACGGCGCCTCGGCGAAGCCCGAAATGCGCTCCGCTTGCTCGACGACCTCTACGAGCTCCGACAGCGCGTACGCATCTTCTTCGAACGACACGATCACGCGCCGGGAGTGCGGATTGAGCTCCACCCATTGCACACGCGAGAGCGCCTTGAAGCCGAGCTCGGTCTGACGCGCGAACGTGACCAGCTCGCTCGGCGAGAGCTCTCGGAACTCGATGTGCGCGCGCGTTCGGCCCAACCACGAGCGCCGTGAACGCTCCGAAAAAAGCTTACGGAGCGAGCCGAGTAACCCAGAAACGTCCATTGAAAATCAGCTTCCTGCAAAGCGGTCGGTGGCGGAAATCAATTCGTGCACCGTGCCCAGTTCGTACGCGGAATGTCCGGAATCCGGCACGACGCGAAAGTCCGCTTCCGGGAACGCGCGTGACAGCTCCCAAGCGCTCTTCAGCGGGCACACCACGTCATAGCGACCTTGAATGATCACGGTCGGGATGTTGCGCAGGCGCGTCACGTCATCCAAAAGTTGGTTTTCGTGCGCCAAAAAGCCGCGATTCATGAAGTAGTGACACTCGATGCGCGCGAACGCGAGGCTGAACTCATCGCCCGCGCAGCTGCGAATGTAGTCCTCGTCTTGCAGCAAGTTGCTCGTGCTCGCTTCCCAAACGCTCCACGCGCGCGCCGCTTCCTGGCGCACGAACGCGTTCTCGGAAGTGAGCCTGCGATGATACGCCGCAATCAAGTCGCCGCGTTCGGCCAGCGGAATCACGGCCAAGTACTTTTGCCACGCGTCCGGAAACAGCAGGCTCGTGCCATGCTGATAGAACCACTCCAGCTCCCAACGGCGCAGCAAGAAGATGCCGCGCAGCACTAGCTCAGTAACGCGTGAAGGGTGCGTTTCGGCGTACGCCAAGCCGAGTGAGCTGCCCCAAGAGCCACCGAACACCAGCCAGCTCTCGATGCCCAAGTGCACGCGTAGTGCCTCGATGTCCGAGACCAAATGCCAGGTCGTGTTGTCGACTAGCGAAGCGTGCGGCTTGCTCTTGCCGCAACCGCGCTGGTCGAACAGCACGATGCGATACTTCTCCGGGTCGAAGAAGCGACGCTGCCTCGGACTCGTGCCGCCACCGGGGCCGCCGTGCAGGAACACCGCCGGCTTACCGCGCGGGTTGCCCGACTCCTCGAAGTAGATCGAGTGCTCCGGCGACACTTCCAGGTAGCCCGCCCGATAGGGCTGTATTTCAGGGTAAAACGTGCGCCGCGTCGTCATATGGATTCTCGTTTGGGGCCGGGGCCCCAAACTCGGGGGCGGGGCCCCGCTGAATTCACTTCAGCGGGCGCGGGGGAGAATCCCCCGACGAACACGCGCCGCGTCGTCATGGCTCGAACGGGGAGCGTACGAGACCAAGGGGCGCGTCACAAGTGCGGCGAGTGGCCACACATGATACGGCAGCGGCCGTGACCGAACCGACCGATACCACCCAGGATCTCACGCCCCTCATCCAAGCCGCACGGCGCGGGTTGCGGCGCGACGTGCAGGCCCTGCTGGACCAATTGGCGCAAGGCGAGCTGTTCATCCCGCTGGCGCGCAACATCGAGGGAACCAAAGACGGTGTGCGTCTGGACATCGACGACGGCGAGGTGAAGCTCGTGCCACACATGCTGCTGGACGAAGACGGCAATCACTTCGCCGCGCTGTTCAGTCATCCAGAGCTGATGGCGCCCATGGAACAGCAGCTGGGCTGGAAGACGGACGACGCTGCGCTCAAGTTCTGCACCGTGCCCGCGCTGTTCGCCCTGGATATGGCGCTGGAGGTGGTCGACGACGAGCACGTGCTCGGCCTAGTGCTCAACCCGGGCACGCCCTACGAGCTCGCCCTGCGCCGCGAAGAACTGGCCAGCTTGACCAATGGCAAAGCCACTCCGCTCGTGGGTTACGTCGCCGCGCTGGCGCCGGACGAATCCGAGCAAACGATCATCGCTGAGGGCGGCGAGCCCGCGTCCCCGCCGCTAACGGCTGCCATCGAGGGTTGCCTCGCCGAATTACCCCAGGTCAAAGGCTACGCCCTGCTGCGCACGTTCAACGCGGAGCGTGATCTGGAGCCCCACCCCACTTTGAGGCTCGTCACCGGCGCTGCTGACGGCGAGCTGCAAGCCATCGCCAACAAAATGATCGAGGCCATCGGCAAACACTTGCCGCCGCCGGGCTACATCGACATCGTGTTCGATACAGCGGATGACAACGCCTGATTCGAACGCGGCGCTGATCGCGACGAACGCGCCGAACGCCGAAGCGGCCGCGCCTCGGCCTGATTTGGTGGCCGCCGGCCAGAAGCGCCTGAGCTGGCTGGAGCGCACCATCATCGGCTTCGTGCGACGCACGTTCGAGCCGGGCTTGCTCAGTCGCGCCGTCACCTACTGTCAGCGCACGGTGGGCTGCGGTTGGATTCACTTCGCGACCAAGCAGCTACGGCACGTGCACGGCTTCGAGCGCCTGCCCGCGCTCGATCCAGCGCAGAGCTACATCCTGATCGCCAATCACCGCAGCTTCTTCGACTTGTACGTGGTGTTTGGGGATTTGGTGCATCGCGGGCTGGAGCACCGCATCGTGTTTCCCGTCCGCTCGAATTTTTTCTATGATAACCCGCTAGGGTTATTGGTGAACGGGTTCATGAGCTTCTTCGCCATGTACCCGCCGCTGTTTCGGGATCGCAAGAAGGCCTTGATGAACCCGCTCGCGCTGGAGGAGCTCGCGTTCCTGTTGCGCCGCGGCGGCATGTTCGCGGGCATTCATCCGGAAGGCACGCGCAAGCGGGATGACGACCCGTACACGTTCCTGCCCGCGCAGCGCGGCGTCGGCAAAGTGATCCAAGACGCGCGCGTGCCGGTAATTCCCGTGTTCATCAACGGTTTGGTCAATGACCTGCCCAAGCAGCTGATGGGCAACTTCGATCGCACCGGCCAAGACATCTTCGTGGTCTTCGGCGCCCCGGTGGAATTTGGGGATCTGCTGGATCAGGGCAAGAGCCCCAAGGTGCACCAAGCCATCTCGGACCGCGTGATGCAGGCCGTTTCGGAGCTCGGGCAGGAGGAGCGCGCGCTACGTGCGGCACGCTCCGGCAGCGCGCAGCTCAGCGGCTCAGTCGTCGTCGAAAAATAGCGGCTCGCGCTGGGCGAGGAAGCGCTCGATCGCGCCCGTAGCGCCGGGCGGCAAATCCAGGAAGCGAATACCGAGCCCGGGTGAAGTGTCGCTCTGCTCGTTGAACAGGCGCACCCAACGCACCTCTCCGGTGATGTTGTAGCTCTGATCGCTGTCCGGCATGCGCAGGGTGAGCTCGATCTTGGAGCCGACCTTCTGCAACTTGTGCGTCGCGATGAACAAGCCGCCCGCGGAGATGTTCTCCGCTAGGCCGGCGTACAGGTTGTGCTCGCTCTGCACGTTCACCTCGAGGTCGACCGAGAAGCGATCGTGCTCGCGGCGCACGCCGTCGGGGGCGAGGCTGTCCTTGCGTTGGCTCGGGCTGCCGCTTTTCCTGGCACCAGGCCGAGTCGAGGTTTGCTGGGTTTGCTTCATGAACGAGACCGGATGGCTTGCCCCACAGGTCTCTCAACGGCGTCGCCCGCCAAAGCTTAAGCGGCACGCACGGTCAGCCGCGCGGCAGCTTCAAAGCCAGGGATTTACAGCGGATCTGGGGCGATCACCGGCCAGCTGACCCGCGACCCGGACCACCACGTGCGCGACACACAAACCGCACAGGAAAAACAAACCGTAACTCAGCGGCACCCGCGCGGCGGCCAGAATCGGGCTCTGGCCCCCGAACGCCCAGAAGTAGGTCGCCACCAGGAATAGCGCGCAAGCGGGCAACAGCACCCGCACGCCCAAACTGGCCAGCTCACTGATACGCACCTGACCGGTCGCGAAGCGCAACACCAAGACCGAAGCCATGACCGCGATCGCCTTGGCTTGAAACAGCAGCGCCGCCAACACCGAAAGCCACGCTCCCGCAGCTGGGTCCGCCGCGGGGAAGCCCGGCACGCGCGGCCCGCCCAAGAACACGAGCGAAATCACGCCGCTGGTCAGGATCAAGTGACTCCACTCGGGGAGCGTGGTGCGGCGTTGGCGTTTGGCTTCCGACGCCGAATCAGACAATGCGGCGCGCAGCGCGCTCGGCGCGCGAGAGATCACCGGCACCATGCCCAAGAGCAGCAAAGCGAAGACGCACAGCGACACCGGACTCGTGAAGGCAAACCATTGCCAAGGCCAGCCGCCCTGCGCCGCCAAGATGTCATCCGAGCGCAAGCTGCCCGAGAGCAGTACGGCGCATGCCATGGCCACGAGCACCGGAGTTTGGAACACCAGGGTGAGCAGCACGTGGCGCAAGCCGCGGAGCAGCGAGAAGCGCCGCCCCGGCTCACGCCCGCCCAAGACGAGCGCCGTGGCGCACAGTGCCGTCAGAGAGCCCAAAAACAGCACCGGCAGGTCCAGCTCACGCGCCCAAATCGTGCGATTCATGGCCAAAAGCGTGAGCCACGCGCTGTCCGCGATGAACACGAAGTAGGGCAAGGGCGAGCTGGGCAGCTCGGCCAGAGCGACGCGCGCAAAGCCGCGCGGCGTGAGCTCACCGCGCGCGCGGGCCAAGGCCGTCGGGCGCGCGCGATCGCGAATGCGCGCGGCCAAGCGCCCTTCGAACCAAGCCAGAGCGCGGCCCAGCGGCGAGGCCAGCAGCAGGAGCAAGGCGACGGCGAAACCGAGCAAGGTTGCCGCTGGCGCCAGCTCAGAGGGCGACCCCGGTTGAAAGCCGGCCACGTCGACCGCGAACGTCGCGGGCGTCGTGGCATCACCGCGACGCACGGACAAATGCGAGAGCCGGGCGCGGGGCGGCGGGATCAGATCCGACAATGCAGCGAGCCGCACGCCATCCAGCTCCAGCAGCGCGTCGCCCGGCATCAGCCCAGCGCGCGCGGCGCGGCCGTCCGGGTCGAGCGTGTCCACGAGCAGCACGTCGCGCTCCTCCGAGTGCACGACGGCCATGCCCGCGAATTCGGCAAAACGCACCGCTTCGGCCTCGTGCGCCGTCTGCGCAATTTTCGAGATCGAAGCCGGATTCACGTCCAAAATCACGCCTTCGAGCGTGCCGCGCACGGGCGGCGCGCCGCTTTCGCGGGCCGAGAACGAGGCCGTGGTCGCGCCGCGGAAGGTGGCATGCACTGCGTCACCGGCACCGCAGAACTCACGGGCCAGGTCCGCGTTCAACGTGAGTGAGATCGAGTGCGGCTCGCTGGCAGCGGCGGGCGCAACGATGGTGACGTCATGCAGCGGCGTTTGGCCGGCCCGGAAGACGTCGCCGTG
>FSWQ01001087.1_pt1 | contig 16076 bp, 13 predicted proteins | sample 1637691 | NCBI WGS metagenome assembly FSWQ01 (sample SAMEA3914814, study PRJEB12502) | metagenome | biome: forest; material: soil | place: USA | collected 2011-09-16 | depth 0.1 m | reverse complement strand
TGCTCGATATCGACCGCGTGTTGACGGTCGACGAGCGCTCCGAAGTTTTGGCAAGCACGACCGATAACGGCGCTGCGTTGGAAGGGTAATTCAGATGAAACTCAATTCTCTCAAGATCAAGTTGTTGTTCGCGTTTGCGGTCGTCTCACTGGCGTCTGCGGTGGTCGGCTTTTTCGGCCTCGGCGCGCTGGAAAAGACCGGCGAGCTACTCACCTATTCGGCGAAAAATCTGACGCCCTCAATCGACACCATTCAGCACATTCGAAATCGCCTGTACCGCTGCAACGATCAAACGGAGCTCGGCATTTTGGCGCTGCGACTCGCTGACAAAGAAGTGCTAGCGCGCAGTCACAAAGAGCGCGACCGGCTCCTAGGAGAGCTCGATACGACGCTGACCAAATACGAGGCTTTGCCGTTCGTGCCTGAAGAGATCAACCCCTGGCACCAAATGAAGACGCGGATAGGGGAGTGGCGGAGCTCGGAAGAGGCGGTCTGGGCGGCGCTCGATGCGGGTGACCTGAAACGCGCCAGCGAGCTCGAAGTGACCCGCAACAGCGACGCCAAGACGCTCGCCACGGGCGCAAGCAACGACATGCTCGAAGTCGAGCGCACGCTGCTGGCTCGCACGATCACGGGCTCGGATGAAGTCACTGGTCACGCGAAAACGACCGTGCACTCTGCCATGGCGGCGGCCTTCATACTGGCGCTCGGCCTGGGCGTGCTGCTGACACTCTCGATCACCGGCCCGGTAGAGCGTATCAAGCAAGCCGCGTTGCGCATTGCCCAAGGCGACATCGAGCAGACCATCGACCACCGCAGCGGTGATGAAATTGGCGACTTGGCCGAGTCATTTCGGTCCTTGCTTGGGTACATCAAGAGCATGGGCGCGGCCGCGGCGGCGCTGGGCGCGGGTGACCTCTCTACCGATCTGAAGCCCCGCTCCGAGGCAGACGTGCTGTCGAAGAGCATGGCGCGCGCGACCACCGTACTGAAAGACTTGCTCGCCGACGCCAAGCGCATCATTGCCGCAGCTCGCGCGGGGGATCTGACGAAGCGCGGCGATACGTCGAAGTACGAAGGTGCGTTCGCCGAGCTGCTGACCGGCATGAACGGAGTCGTCGAGGCGGTGGCTGACCCGCTCGCGGAAGCGAACAAGGTGCTGACGCGCCTGGCTGACCGCGACCTCACGGCGCGTGCTCGCACGGACTTCCAAGGCGACTACGGGCGCATGATGGCTTCCCTGAACGAGGCCGCGCAGAAGCTGGAGGAGAGCCTGCTGCACGTATCGGCTGCCTCCGAGCAAGTTGCTTCGGCGGCGTCGCAAATCGCCTCGAGCAGTCAGTCCGTTGCGCAGGGCGCCACGGAACAGGCGAGCGCACTCGAAGAAACCTCCAGCGCGCTGATCGAAATGGCAGCGGGCACCAAACGCAACGCGGAAAATGCCAAGGCCGCCAACTCACTGGCTGGCAATGCCAAGCAGTCTTCAGTGGATGGCGGCGCGGCCATGGCGCAGATGACCGACGCCATGAGCAAGATCCGCACGGCTGCGGAGGGCACTGCGGCAATCATTCGCGACATCAACGAGATTGCGTTCCAAACCAACCTGCTGGCGTTGAACGCGGCGGTCGAGGCTGGTCGCGCCGGCGAGGCGGGCAGGGGTTTCGCGGTCGTTGCCGAAGAAGTGCGGAACCTGGCGCTGCGCAGCAAAGAGGCGGCCAAGAAGACCGAAACGCTGATCGGGCAGTCCTTGGATCTGACCGCGCAAGGCGAGCAAATCTCGGCGCGCGTGAACTCCACGCTGTCACAAACCGTCGCGGCCGTGGGCAACGTCAGTGAGATCGTCGCTGAAATTGCTCGGGCAAGCCAGGAACAGGCGACGGGCATCGAGCAATCCAACCGCGCCGTCTCGCAGATGGATCAAGTCACGCAGCAAGCCGCTGCCAACTCGGAGGAGACCTCGAGCGCGGCTGAAGAGTTGGCTGCGCAGGCGCAGGAGCTCGCGTCGTTGGTCGGCCAATTCCAGCTCGGCAACGGCGGTGATACGCGCCGCGCCGCGCCCGCTGCTCGGCGCGCGCCCCCCGCGCTACCCCGCTCCTTCGGTGATTCCGCGCCGCGCGCGGCGCGCGCGAAGAACGGCAAAGCCTCGCAAAACGGCCACGCGCGCTTGGCTGAGCTGTTGATCCCGATGGATGACGATTCGGATCTGCGCGCGTTCTGAGCGCCCGAACCACAGCGCCCCAACTCCAAGCCCCATGCAGACTCATCTGTTCGAAGCATTCCAGCGACTCGCGTATCAGGAAGCCGGAATTGCGCTCCGGGACAACAAGGGAGCGCTCGTCGCGGCCCGGGTCGCCAAACGAGTACGAGACTTGGGGCTGAGTGACGCGGCAGAGTACCTCAATTACTTGCAAGCAGACCGCGCCGGCACGGAGATGGTGCACTTCCTGGATGCCATCACCACCAACTTCACGAGCTTCTTTCGTGAGCATGATCACTTCGAGTTCTTGAAGCAGGAGGCGGCGCGCTGGGCGGCCTCCGGCGCGAGTGAGGTTCGTATTTGGTGCGCTGCCGCCGCCACGGGTGAAGAGCCGTATACGTTGGCCATGGTGCTGTCCGAAGCGCTTCGCGACACGGGCGTGGGTTTTCGAATTTTGGCGACGGACATCTCGGTCCGCGCGCTGACGTTCGCCGCTGAAGGTAGCTATGCGCGTAGCCGCCTCGAGCAAGTTCCCCCGGCACTGCGCGCTCGCTACTTTCAGCCTGACACCGCCGCCAGGGGCGCAGAGCTGGAGCTGAAGGTCTTGCCGAGCTTGCGCCAGCACATCGTTTTCAAGCGTCTCAACCTAGCCACGCCGCCCTTTCCGCTGCGCGGCAATCTGGACGCGGTGTTCTGTCGCAACGTGATGATCTACTTCGACACGCCAGTGAGGCAACGCTTGGTGCGAGACATCGAACGCTTGTTGCGCCCGGGTGCGCCGCTGGTCGTGGCGCACTCGGAAACTCTGGGCGGCGCTCGTGGCCAGCTGGAGACGGTCAGCTCTTCGGTGTACCGAAAGCGAGTCAGCGAATGAACACCATCACCGTTGGTATGGGTGATTTACAAGTAACCACGGACCCGGATTCGGTGCTCGTGACCCACGCGCTCGGCTCGTGCATCGCCGTGTTGGTTCATGACCCCGTGCGCCAGGTTGGCGGGATGATTCACTACATGTTGCCGTTGTCCTCCATCACTCCGGAAAAGGGCCTCGAGCGCCCGGCCATGTTCGCGGATACCGGTGTGCCGCTGCTCTTTCATCGCATGTACGACTGCTCCTGCCGCAAGTCGGATCTGATCGTGCGCGTGGTCGGCGGAGCCAGCATTCACGACGAAATGGGCACGTTCGAGATCGGGAAACGAAACTACGTAGTGCTCCGAAAGCTGTTTTGGAAATCCGGAGTGGCGATTAGTGCTGAAGCCGTTGGCGGTGGCGTGGCGCGCACCGTGCGGTTGTTCGTGGCTGACGGCCGCACGACGGTGCGTGAGGGCAATCGCGCCGAGGAATACACGCTGTGACTGACAGAAAAGGACGGAGCGTTCCATGTTGAAAGTGTTGGTGGTGGATGATTCCAAGATCATGCGGCGCATGGTCGTGCGCTCGCTGCAGCTGTCGGGCCTTTCGGTATCGGAGGTGCACGAGGCAGACAGCGGAACGGAAGCTCTGGAGGTCCTGCACCGAGCATGGATCGACGTCGTGCTGTGTGACGTGCACATGCCCAAGATGACCGGGGTGGAGTTGGTGCGGAAGATGGCGGAAGACCGGCTGACGGCGGACGTTCCCGTCGTCATGGTTTCGTCCGACCGCAACCAAGCGCAAATTGAAGAGCTCGAGCGCCTGGGCGTACGCGGCTACATCATCAAGCCGTTCCAACCCGAAGTGCTGGCGCGCACCGTTGAACGGGTGCTCGGCCTGCCGGGGGCGCCATGAACCTCGAAAGCATGGAGCTCTTGGCGCGCGTGTCGTCGTCTGTCTTGGCGGACTGCGCATTCTTGCTCACGGAGCCTGCGGAGCCCACGGCTGCGCTGGAAAACGACCTAGTTCACGCCGTCATCCAGGTGAGCGGGCAGCAAGGCGCGTGCCTGACGCTTTCCTTGCCATGGTCGCTAGCGGTGCTCGTGACCGCTGACATGCTGGGCGTTTCACCGGACGACCCCGAGTCGGAGGTGGAAGCAGAGGGTGCAGTGGCGGAGCTTGCCAACGTGCTCGTGGGCACGCTCGTGGATCGGTTTTGTGCTGGGCTCAGTTGTGAAATCGGATTGCCGACCTCGTACCGCGGAGAGCCACGGGCGAACCAAGGCGAAGCCGACACGGCCTTGCTGCGCGCGGATTCGGGTGAGCTGATTCGAGTCACTTGGTCGATGGGCGCGCGAGCCGCCTCATGATTCGTGTGCTGCTGGTTGACGACTCGCCGCTGGCTCGGCGTTTGCTGGCGCGGGTGTTGAGCCGCGCAGGCGACTGCGAGGTGGTGGGAGAAGCCTCCGATGCTTACGCCGCGCGCGACCGCATCGTCGAGCTGCGCCCGGACGTGATGGTTTTGGATCTCGAGATGCCGCGCATGGACGGCATCTCTTTCCTGCGCCGTTTGATGCACTATTTCCCGGTGCCGGTCGTGGTTTGCTCGTCGCTCACGCAAACGGGCGGGGATACTGCGCTGCGTGCGCTCGAGGCCGGCGCTCTTTCGGTGGTGAACAAGCCCACTGACGCCCAGTCAGTGCCGCAAATGGCGGCTGATCTGGCGGCCGCTGTACGCGCTGCCGCCGGCACGCGCGGGCGCCGCCCGTCATTGCCGGCTCCCGCGGTCAGCATCGCGCCGCCGAGCCGAGCCGCGAGCGAAAACAGAGCACGCCCGGAGTGCCGTGTGATCGCGATTGGCGCATCCACTGGCGGCACGGTGGCGGTGGAAACCATTGCTCGTGCGCTACCGATTGATGGCCCGCCCGTGGTCATCGTTCAGCACTTGCCCGCGTACATCACGGAAGCCTTCGCACGCCGCCTCGATCAGCTCACTCCCCTCGCTGTCGAAGAGGCGCGCGACGGAGCGCCGTTGAAGCGAGGCACCGCCGTCGTTGCGCCCGGTGGCAAGCACGTCATCATCGAACGACACGGCACGGAGCTTTGCGTGTACGTTAGAAATGGCCCCAAAGTGAACGGGCATCGCCCGGCTGTAGACGTGCTGTTTCACGCCGTTGCAGAAGCCGTCGGTGTCGAAGCCATCGGTGTGCTGCTCACCGGCATGGGTCGTGACGGAGCCGAAGGGTTGCACGCCATGCGCGCTGCCGGCGCCCTGACGCTCGTACAGGATGAAGCCAGCTCGGTGGTTTGGGGCATGCCCAAGGCCGCGTTGGACCTCGGCGCGGCGGATGAGGTCGTGCCGCTTCAGCAAATGGCTGGCCGCATCGGCCGAGCGCTGTCCCGCGCTGGCCGCACGGAGCGCCCCTCCGGCCTCAGCCCTCAGCGGCTTTGATGCCGTACTTTTTCAGTTTCGCGTACAGCGAGCTACGTGACAAAGACAACAGTTGCGCCGCCTTCTCGACCTGGCCCCCCGCTCCGCGTAGCACTCCGGCAATGTGTCGCCGCTCCGCCTCGTCGAGCGTCAGCGCCTGACTCTCTTTTTCTTCGGGGTCGAGCGAGCGGTCGAAGCGCAAGGTGCTGCGATCCAAAACATCACCTTTGGAAAACAGCAGGGCTCGCTCCAAAACGTTGCGCAATTCTCGGATGTTGCCGGGCCAGTGGTAACGGCCGAGTAGCGTTAGCGCGTCCGAGCTCAAAGTCGGCACTACGCGACCTTTCTTGCGCGAAAGCTCGACGAGCAGCACCTGCACGAGCTCGCTCAGGTCTTCTCCCCGTTCGCGCAGCGGAGGCAGCTCGAACACTAGGGTATTGATGCGAAACAATAGATCTTCACGGAACCTTTGGGTTTGCACCATGGCTCCGAGGTTCTTGTGCGTGGCGGCGATCAGGCGCACATCAGCCGAACGGCTCGATACGTCACCAATGCGCCGGAATTTGCCCTCTTCCAGCACCTTGAGCAGCTTGGGCTGCACGGCCAGCTCGAGGTCTCCGATCTCGTCCAGGAACAAGCTGCCGCCATCGGCCACTTCCAGGAGCCCGGGCTTGTTCGTGGCCGCGCCGGTGAATGCGCCGCGGCGGTGTCCGAACAGCTCCGATTCGACGAGCTCATGAGAAAGCCCAGCACAGTTCAGATCCACGAAGGGCTCGCGGCGGCGGGGACCATGACTGTGCAGCCAATTAGCCAAGACGCCCTTGCCAGTGCCCGTTTCGCCCAACACCAACACGGGCGCTTCGGAGTCCACCACGGCTTCCGCCATCTCGCGGATGTCGCGGATCTTGCGGCTCGAACCGAGAAACGGGTTTGCGGCGTCTTGAGCGGTGACTGCGGCCAACACGCGCTGACGCCGGTCACGCTGCGACTCCAGCGTTCGCCTGACCAATATCCCGAGCGACTCCAGGTCGACCGGCTTCGTCAGGAATTGCTCTGCGCCGGCCTTGATGGCTCGTACTGCGAGGTCAATGGTGCCCAACCCCGTGAGCACGATGATCGCCTCTGCCGAGTCGCGCTCGCGCGTCGAGCCGATCAAGTCGAACGCAGTACCGTCCGGCAAGTGATAGTCGACGAGCGTCAGATCCGGATCTTCGGTGGCTTGCAAGGCTCGGCCTTCGGCCAGCGTTGCTGCCTCCACGACCGTGTGTCCGAGGCGCCGTAAATACAGCGTCAGGACCGCCCGCATCTGGGCGTCATCATCAATGACGAGCACCGTGCTCATATTCGCGCACGATCCTACACGAGAGCTTCGGCGTAATTCAATTTTTGGAAGAGCTGACATCCGCCGGCTCGAGGCCGTGACCAGTGCTGTGGGTGACTATCCCACCAGGCTTACGCCCTGAAATTCGGACTATGCTGGCGCGCTTGAAGCCAGGGGCCGAATGACCAGCGACGACACACGCCCAACCCGCGGCGCGAGATTGTGGCTGAGAGTTTTGTTACTTGGTGTCACGGGCGCGCTGCCACTGTTCGTGGTCGCGCTGGTCCTGATTCACCTCGCGTACAGCGGCCCGGTGGATTTCGGCGAGCAGGAGCAGCGAGGCAACGCGCTCGAGCGTCCGTTGGAGCTGTTGTTACAGCTCGTGCCTCGGTATCAGGACGCCGCGCGGCAAGCACTTGCGAAGCCAGATCGGAGCTCCGAGGACCTCTCCGACACGCGAGCACGAATCGACCACGCCATCGATTCGCTGGCGTTGGCGTACGACGGACGCCTCGATCAGGGACTTCACTTCAGCAACGCGAGCGACGCAAGCCGCGAAGCCAACCGCGTGAAGGTCCTACAAACGGAGTGGCGAGCGCTGGAACGCGAGCCAACGGCGGTCGCCGCGAACGGCGAGACGAGCGCTCGCCTGTCAGCTTCCGTGCGCGAAATGATTCGACACATCGGGGATCGCTCCAACCTCATCTTGGACGATGATTTGGACAGCTATTACCTGATGGACATCACGGTGAGCGCTCTGCCGCAAAACCAACAGCGCCTTGCCGACATCACGGCCAGCGTTGCAGGTTGGCTGCGCGATGCCGAGCTGGCCAACAAGCAGACCCAGATAGCAGTGCTGGCGGCGACGTTGCGCGAGGCTGACCTGGAGCGCATCACCCGGGACGCCCGCACCTCGCTCGCGGAGGACGAACACTTCAATGGTATCAGCCCGTCGCTGCAGGCCAATCTGGCGCCTGCGGTCGAGCGTCTGGTCGCGGCGGAGCAGCCACTGCTCGCGCTCCTCGACCGTCTCGCTGCTGGCCAAACCGTCTCCGCTGGCGAGCTGGAACATGCGGGTTGGGTTGCGCACGGCGAGAGCTTTCACCTGTTCGAAACCGCGTCGGTCGAGCTCGACCGGCTGCTGACCTTGCGCATTCACGCAATCGAGAACCGACGCCTACAGGGTTACTCGATCATCGCCGCGACCCTGGCCTTGGCCGGCTTCGCCATGGCCTTAATCGTGCGCAGTTTGGTGGCGTCACGCACCGCCGAAATCTCGAGAGCTCAGGGAGATCTTCGCGCAAAAGAGGTGCAGCTGCGCGCGCTCGGCGACAACCTGCCCGGCGGCGTCGTCTACCAGGTCATGCGTGACTTCGATGGCGCGATGCGGTTCTTGCACGTGAGCGCAGGAGTGACTCAGCTCAACGGCGTTTCTGCAGCAGCCGTGCTGGCGGATCCTGAAACTCTTTACGGGCAAATCCTAACGGAGGACAGAGCCCAGCTGCGAGTCGCCGAGCGACGCTCATCGATCGAAAAGGTTCCGTTCCACGCCATCGTCCGCATGCAGCGACCGGACGGCACGACCAGGCACATGGAGATGTTCTCCGCGCCACGCCTACTGCCGGACGGCCGTGCGGTGTGGGACGGAATTCAGATGGATGTCACCGATCGTGAGCTCGCGGAGGCAGCGATCAAACAGTCCGAGCAGCGGTTCTCGCGCATCTTCGAGAACAACCCAATGCCGATCACCCTGACCGCGTTCGCGGAGGGTGACTTCATCGCCGCAAACGACAGCTTTTTGAGCTTCAGCGGCTTCAGCCGCGAAGAGGTCATCGGCCGTACCAGCTTGGAATTGGAGATTTTCGAAGACCGCGGCCAGCGAGAGTACATCTTTCAGCAGCTGCGGCTGCACGGGCGCTTGCACCGCCACGAGCAGGCCTTTCGCACCAAGTCCGGCGTTGTTCGCCAGACCGTGCTTTGGATCGACGTGATCATGATTGGCGGGCGCAACTGCGTCCTGACCATCTCTCTGGATGTCAGTGAGCAGCGCCGCGCGGAACGTCAACAAAAGGAGCTCGAGGAACAATTACGCCAAACCCAAAGGTTGGAAGCGCTAGGCACCTTGGCCGGCGGCATCGCGCACGACTTCAACAACATCTTGGGTGCGATCATTTCCTACACGGAGCTCTCCAAGCTCGAAAACGAGAGCAACGACGGCTTACAAGCGAATCTGGATGAAGTGCTGCGTGCCAGCGCTCGCGCTGCGAACCTAGTGCGACAGATCCTCTCGTTCAGCCGGCAGCAGAAGGAGGAACGAACGGCGCTGCAACTCGCGCCAATCGTCAAAGAGGCGCTGTCTTTACTGCGCGCCACGCTGCCCGCCACCGTTAGCCTCGAACAAAGCATCGACCGCGCCGTACCGGACGTGCTGGCCAACCCGACGCAAGTGCATCAGATCATCATGAACCTGTGCACCAACGCGGCACACGCCATGCGCGCCAAGCAAGGCGTACTGAACGTTGAGCTCGGTGAGCTGCAAGTGGCGGAGTCAGATGCCAGACCGCACGTCGAGCTAAAGCCCGGCAGCTACGTGCGCCTGACCGTGCGCGATACCGGAGCCGGCATGGACGCGGCCACGGCGAAGCGGATCTTCGAGCCGTTCTTCACCACCAAAGCTTCAGGTGAGGGCACGGGTTTGGGGTTGTCCGTCGTGCACGGCATCGTCAAAGAATATGGCGGCGTGATCACGATCGATACGGAGCTCGGCCGCGGCACCGCCTTGAGCATTTATTTGCCAGCCTGCGTCGCGCTCGAGAAGTCAGCACCCGTCGTGGGTGCGCCCATTCCGCGTGGCAAGGGCGAGCGAGTCTTGTTCGTGGACGACGAACCAGTGCTGGGCGACGTCGCCAAGAAAATGATGCAGCGGTTGGGCTACCAAGCCGCGGTGTTCCAAAGCTCGGAAGCGGCTTTGGCTGAGCTATCCAGCACAGCAACGCCGTACGACGCGCTGATCACCGATCTGACCATGCCGACAATGACCGGCATCGAGCTGGCGCTGCAAGCCCTGGCCGTTTGCCCCACGCTGCCCATCATCTTGGTTTCAGGCTCCAGCGGCCAACTCACCGCGGCCGAGCTCCGCAAGCTGGGGATTCGTGAGCTGCTCAGTAAGCCCCTGGACTACGGCACGCTAGCGCGCGTGCTCAGCCAGGTATTGCAAGCCTGAAGCCCGCTCGTCCAATGCGCGCTTGGGCGACCGCGACCTGCAACGCGCACGACTGGCACAGCTTGGGCCAAACCGTCGCGGCTTTTCGCGTTCTAGCGGCAATCTCGGCCATTCCCAGGTGGCATGCGGTGTGCTTGATTGAGGGGAATGCGGAAGCCAAGTCAGTCTCGCAAGTTGTTGATCGCGTCGGTCGGCGTCGCAACCATCAACTACCTGGCCGCGTGCGGTGGCTCATCCAGTACGGACGGCTCAGGTGGCGCGGGCGCTGCGGCTGGGGCCGCGGGCCACGCCGGTGCCAGCGGCGGGCAAGGGGGTTCGCCGACGAGCGGCAACCTGGTCGCGCCTCCGCCTGGCGGCCAAGCAGGTTCGCCAACGAGCGGTAACTTGGTTGCGCCTCCACCTGGCGGCGCTGCGGGTGCCGGCGACGCTGCCGGTGCTTCTGGTACAGCGGGCGCTGCCGCGGGTGGCAGTTCTGGAGGCGGGGCGTCGGGCGCGCCCACCTCAGGCAACCTCGTGCCTCCGCCTCAAGGCGGGGGTGGCACGGGCGGCAACTCCGGTGGAGGCGGCGGGTGACGGGCGAGCTATTCGAGTTGGAGTTGCTCGGGGGCACTACCGAGCAACGCTTTCGGCGCATGCGCCCCGAGGTCGAGGCCATGCCTTGGGGCTCGCTGGACCTTTCGCAGGTGCCCGCTGACCGGCGAATCACCGCCCGCAAAGCCTGGACTGGTTCTGCCTATCAGGAACACCGCACGGGTGCGGCATGCGCGCTTACCCTGCAAGCGTTGATAGAGGCGCGCGCGCCGCTCGACTTGATTGCGGTCGCGTCACGCTTCCCGCTGGATGAAATGGTGCACGTGGAGCTGTGCGCGCGCATGGCCATGGAATTCGGGGGCGGCACGGAAATCATTCACGATCCCAAGGCGATGGTCCTTGGCTCTGATCCAACCCTGAGCCCACTCATGCAAGCCGCGGATCTCGTCGTGCGCTTCTTCTGTGTGGGTGAGGCGATCTCCATTCCGCTGCTGCGCGCCACCTGGCACGCGGCCAAGCATCCGTTGCCGAAGGCCGTGCTGGGTCGAATCGTGAAGGACGAAGCCGCGCACGGCGTGTTTGGCTTCACGTTCTTGGATTGGGCCGTGGAGCGCTTTTCGGAAGAGGAAAGAGCGCGGCTGGGCGTGTCCGCGGACTTGGCGATTCGCTTTCTGTACAGCCAATGGGTTGATTTGCACGCGCGTCGCCACGAGCCACGCTTGGAAGACGACGTGCTCGGCTGGATGCAAACTGGGGAGTACCTCAAGCTTGCTTGTCGCTCTATGCAAAACCTCGTGATAAGTCCGTTGGAAGCGCGCGGCATTCCGATCTGCGCGCAGCTCTCGGAGTTTCAGGGGCTCGGTCTCGAAGCGTAGCGCCTCAGCGCTCGGTCTCGAAGCGGAAGGTCGTCAAGAGCGTGCTGCTCAGCGGTGCGCTGTGCCAGAGCTCCGGTGCGGTCGCGTATTGTGCTCGGTAGACACGCACTTCCGCGCCGCGGGTCAGCGTCACGCCGGCCTGCCGCGCGCTGCTGATGGCGTGCTCACGCAATGCAGCTAGCGCGGGCGGCCCGCCGTAGGCCCCCGAGATCCGAAACACGCGACCCCACTCGGCCTGGCTACGCGGAGTGAGCTCACGGCCGGTGAATCGAAGCAGCTCCCCATTCGGGGCTTCGGTTTCGACCAAAACGTCCGGCAGCGCGTTGCCCACAATGCCCGCGAACGTCGGGTAGCAGGCCACTGGCCAGGCTTGCGTGTGGCCGCGGACGCCTTGAATCACGGCAAGTGCGAGCAACGGCACGCCGACCAGGAGCGCAGGCAGCGCGGCCTTGGCGCGCGGCGCACTTAGCTGATCATGAGCTGGGATTGCGCGCCTCCCGCGAAGCCACGAGCTCCAGGGCGCGAGCATCACGTAGCAAGCCCACAAGCTGATGAACGGAATGAAGAAGAATGCTTGCGTTGCCCAGTGAAAGGCGAGGCCCATGCAAGCCGCGAGCGGGCGCGTCCTGCGCCAACACGCGAGCGGCAAAAATCCGAGCTCGAACAATGGCACGGCATGACCACCCCATGCACACAGCAGCGGGTAGCGATCGACGCGCACCCACGGCAGCTCCTCCATTTGAAACCACTTGGCGTGCATTTGGGCGATCATGTGGGGCGCGGTGCCCCAGCTCCAGCCCGCTTCCGTGAGCTTGTGCAGCCCCGGAAAGAAATACACGACGCCCAGCAGCGCGCGGCAAAGGGTGGCTGGAATGCCGTACGCCGCCGCGGTGCGTTTTTGCGGCTGTCCCCAACTATCTAGCGCCCAGACGTCAGCGCACGGGCTCACGGCCAGCAGTGCCGAAAACCAGAACAGGTGCATATCGTGCAGCACCGTGCCGCTGAACTGCGACAGCGCGTACAGCGGCAACGCCGAGCACGTGAGCACGCCCAGCGCGGTGCGTGAGTGAAAGCCAAGGATGGCCAACGCGCCACTCGAGAGCGCTATCAGCTTCAGCACGTGAGCTGCACTTGGCGTGAGGTGCAAACCAGCGAGCCAGCCGGCAGCCTCGGGCACGAACTGCAAGAGCTGCGGCTGAGCCGCGAGCGATTCCGCTTGCTGGAGCTCCGGCGAGATGACGAGCAACAGTGCCACCACGATACGAAGCGCCGCGAGCGAGCGGGCGTCTTCAAACGCGCTCAGCGCGCCGAATTCCACCAGCCCGCGCCAGGCAAAAGGCCGTGAGTTCCCTAGCGCCCGAGCCACGCCGCCGCACTCTAGCCGTCAGCCGGTGCCGCCCGTCAGAAATAGAGCATGATCTCAGAGCAGGCTTGCGAACATTGCATACGAAGGAAGGGCGGAACAGCATGAGAAGAGCCACCACTCGGTTATTGGGCGCATTCGCTTCGGCGGTCATTCTTGGCGCAGGCGCGCTGCCCGCGTGCTCCGGAAGCTCCAGCTCCGCCGGAGGCGCCGGCTCCGCCGGGGTGGGTGACGGCGCCGGGGCCGCCGAAGTTGCTGGCACCGCAGGAGTCGCGGGAGTCGCGGGCGCCGCGGCAGGAGCAGCGGGGGCCATGGTGGGCTCAGGCGGCAGCGGGGGCGCCCAAGCAGCATGTGCGGGCACCGCGCCGACCTGTCGCGGCACCGATCTGAGCCAGTGTTGCGGGCAGGATCCGTACGGCGTAGCGACTTGTCAGAACGGGATGTGGATGTGCTCGCTGTTCTCAGCGACGCCGGTGCCCGCGCCGGGCTGCAACGGTCAATCGTGTTTCCTCCAAGGCACTGCAGGGACTGCAGGCACCGCGGGCACCGGCGGACAAAGCAGCGCGGGGAACGCAGGCACCGGAGGTACTGGAGGCAGCACCGCTGCGTGCTCGGGCTCGGCACCCAACTGCTTCGGTTCGGACTCGAGCAAGTGCTGCGGCAAGGACCCGGCGGGCCAGGCGACTTGTAAGAACGGCGCGTGGCTGTGCTTCGGCGCACCCGCGCCCGGTTGCAACGGGCAGAGCTGCATCTGAGCGCAGCGGCCTAGCCCGGGGGTTGGGCGCCCGCTACCCAGCAGCGCACCTCAAAGCGCGCCGCCGTTCCGCGCTCAGCGCAGCTCGCTACGCCAGCTACTACCCAGGGCGAGCAAGCGCACCGCGGCGAAGGCCTGGCTCGGAGCAACGAGCAAGGTCAGCAAGAACAGGTAGTGCGCCCATACGCCGAGAAACAGCATACTGAACAGCGCCCACAGCACGCCGCGCAGCAGCGCCGAGCTTCCGGCAATGGCCCCAGGCCAAGTTGCCCAGCGCTTCAGCGTGAGGCTCAGCGCCAGCGCCACGGCACTCGACGCGATCGCGCACAGCACGTCGCGTTCGATCCAAATCGGCTGCTCCGGAGCCCCGCTCAGGTGCGGCGTCTCATACCAATGCGCCGCGCACGCGGCCAACCCCAATGAAACGCCAAACGCTACGACCGACCAGGCGAATCGAGTGCTCAGCTTCAAGTTCGCGCCTACGGTCAAGAGACCGCGCAGTGTACGCTGGGGCGCCCGGCGCGCCAGGCTCGTGGCGAAAGAAGTGACTACATACGCGGGTGGGTTTGGGGGGCTCAATGGCTTTCATGCGCCGTCGTCTCCTGTGTTTGCCCGTCGTCTTGGCCCTCGTTGGTGTTGCTCTGGCCGGTTGCGAAGGCGCCGCTCCGGCGAACGCGGAGGCGACGCGAGCGGGCGAGTACTCCGTGCTCATCACTGCGCCTACCCAGGCTGACCTGCCGAAATGCACCGCGGCCATTCACGGCACCGTCGCTTTCGTCAATGCACCCCCCACGCTCTGGGCATGCGACGCTCGATGGCGCGAGATCCCGTGTAATGATTTGTTGCTCGGAGCGGTTGCGTATTCGAGCACGACGCAAAGCCTGTGGGCATGCGTGAACAATCACTGGACGGCCGTGGCCCAACCCGCTGGAGCAGCAGGCCCCGCAGGGTCCAAAGGTGAACCCGGCGCGGTTGGTCCCGCGGGCCCCGCCGGCGCTTCGGGCCCCGCGGGCACACCCGGGCCCGCTGGTGAAAACGGTGCACCGGGGGCCAAGGGCGATCCTGGTGCGCCGGGCGCTGATGGCATGTCAGGCGCTGATGGCAAGGCCGCGCTCGTTGCGACCAGCGTCGAGCCCGGCGGCATCAACTGTGAGCTCGGCGGCACTCGGGTGGACGTGGGGTTGGATGCGAACGCGAACGCCGTGTTGGACGCGAGCGAGATCACGCGCACGTCCTACGTGTGTAGCGGGGCACCGGGTGGGCCCGCGCCAACCTGTCCGGATTCTCTGACGCAATGCACGGACTCTTGCGTCGATCTCAGCTCGAGCCCAGGCAACTGCGGCGCCTGCGGGCGAAGCTGCGCGATCGGCACTGCGTGCCAAGCCGGCGGCTGTGAACCGCTGTCCTGCGCAAATGGCCTCAAGTGCCCGGCGAAATCATCGTGCTGCGCGGGCAGCTGCATGGATGTGACGCTGCAGGCATGCAACGACGGGAACGCGACGAACGGCGATGGCTGCAGCACTCAGTGCAGAATTGAGCCTCATTGGTCTTGCAGTGGGCCTCCCAGCGCATGCGGAGGGCTGTGCGGTGATGGCGTCATCGTAGACGCCGAGCAATGCGACGATAAGAACTTGGTCGATGGCGATGGTTGCTCGGCGACCTGCAAGTTGGAACCCGGCTGGTCCTGCGCGACCCCCGGCACTCCCTGCACGCTGATCTGCGGCGATGGTCTCGTCGTTGGCCCGAACGAGTGCGAGGACGGGAATCTGCTTTCCGGAGACGGTTGCTCTGGTCTGTGCATACCGGAGCCGACTTACACGTGCAGTCACAGCGCTCCGTCCGTGTGTCGTCAGCACGTGTTCCGAGTGTCAGGCTTGGACCAAAACTTCGCGTTTGCCGAGTCGGTAAACGGTCTGCCAGCCCCTACCAGCGGCAGCTATCCGATGCTCTTGACCAGCGCGATGACCTCCGACCCTCAAGATCTGTGCAATCCGCTTCCGGGGGGCAGCTTGACGGGGGCAGTGGCGTTTTCTTCGCGCGGGACCTGCAGCTTTTCAGTGAAGGCGCTCAACGCACAGCATGCAGGCGCCGTGGCCGCGGTGTTATACAACACGAGCACGGGAAGCATGACCACTCTGAATTTGGTCGCTGTGGCTGAACCGATCACAATCCCGATCGTGCTCACGGACTACTCGGCTGGCTTGAGCATCGTGAACCTGATCAAGCAGGGCCCAACCACGATCACTTGGCAACCCTTGCCCACTTTCGAGTGAAACGGGGCTGCTGGTACCGTGCTACACCGCGCGGATGAGTGCGCTCGCGGCAGAAGCCGTGCGGAACGTTCGGGATACGCTGGCCATCGCTTTGGCGCATACCGCTGAGCGTGCGGCGGTGCTGGTTGCGGACGAACGCACACCGCTGTCACGTTTGTTGTTGCAGGCGTACAAGGAGTGCTTGCCGGGTGCGCAGGTTCTGCTGTTCGACGACGTGGCCGCGGAGGCGGTGAAGGCGGCATTTGCCGAGCTACG
>FSWQ01000959.1_pt1 | contig 16101 bp, 14 predicted proteins | sample 1637691 | NCBI WGS metagenome assembly FSWQ01 (sample SAMEA3914814, study PRJEB12502) | metagenome | biome: forest; material: soil | place: USA | collected 2011-09-16 | depth 0.1 m | reverse complement strand
GATCAGCGTCATTGACGACACCGCGTCGGCGGTCCAAGAGCAGGCCATCGCATCCGATGAAATTGCCAGGAACATGGATGCCGTGCAGCGCATCGCCGGCGCCGCGGTCGGCTCCAGCGAAAATGCGGTCAATGAGGGCGAGCGCTTGCAGCGTCTCGCCGAGGAGCTCGAGCAAAGCGTGAAAGGTTTCAAGATCGATCCCGAGCGCGTCGCCTTGGACGACGCTGAGTTGAAAGCCCTGCCCCGAGGTCGCGCGTGACCAGAAGCCGCTCCCTGCAGGCGCTCCGTTACCTTGGTTCCAGCTTGCTCTTGCTCAGCGTGTTCGAAGCTTGCAGCGGTGATGACAGCACGCCCCCGGACCCATTCACCGCTCCGCCAACGCTTGAAATATCGGGTATTTCATTGGGCAATGGCATGGTCGGCCAAAGCGGTGCTTCAGGCGTGCTGGCCTGCGATAACACCATTGATGTCACGCTCGCGCTGAGCAACTGGTTACTCTACCCGCCCGGCAAGTGCGATGGCACTCCGCAGTGCGGTCAAGTGCGAGTCACGCTCTTGAGCCCGGACGGCGCTGAGCTCGGCTCGCAGCTGACGGCCAGCCTGGGCGTGAACGTGAACGTTGCCAACCTGGTGGCCGCGGGCAAACTCACGGCCGGCCTGTACGGCTTCCGTGCTGAGCTCGTCGACGACGCCGGCAAGGTATACGCCGCCACAGACGGCGGTATCAGCACGACCGAACGAGCGTTCGCCCTCGCGTTGCCTGCGGAATGTACGAACGGCGCGGGTGGCGCTCCCGGCGAAGGCGGCATGGGCGGCTTCGGCGGCACACCGGATCTCGGTGGCCAAGCTGGCGCTTCTGCTGGCAGCGCCGGGCTGTAAGGCACCGCGCAAACCGTTTACGGGTGCACGAACACGACCGTGCCCTTCAAGGGCAGCAGTCGCGCGTGCCACCCGGGCGGCACTTCCGGTTCGGTGAAGAAGAACAAGCGCCGCGCGTCCTCCGGCGCCAGGTTGATGCAACCGTGGCTCTTGGGCACGCCGAAGCGGTCGTGCCAGTACGCGCCGTGTAGGGCGTAGCCGTCTTCGAAGTACTGCACGTACGGCACATCCCGGAGCTCGAACTCTTCACCCACTTCGTCCGAGGCCATGGTCGTGGACATGTGCTTGGTGTGAATGCGAAAGATGCCGCGCTTGGTGGCCGTTGAATGCGCCGGGTCGTCCAGCCCCGCTTCGCCACTGGAGATCAACGTGGCGTACACCGGTTGCGTGCCGTCGTAAGCCACCAAGGTTTGCTTGGTGACGTTCACATCCAGCCATTTTTCGCCATTTTTCCCCCATGCGGGCATGCGCCGCGCTGGGTCGATGCGTGACGCATCTTGGTCGCTCAGCCATTTACCACCGTCGACCTCGAAGTGCAGGCGGCCGTGGAAGAACTGCTGCTTGCCGGTGAGGTGCACGGCCGCCCGGTACTCCGCGGCTTCGGCCTCGCGGAATTTCTTCTTCTTCGCGTCGTACTCCCAATACTTCGCATCTGGCGAGCGCACGAACGCGAACGGCATGGCAACGCCCTTGCCGATCTCGACACCGTGAAAGCTCGAGCCTTGAATCGGCCGCAGGCGATCGATGGGCACCAACGTCAGATCGCTAGTCACGCCATAACGACGCCCCGCGCTCAGGAACGTTTCCAAGAGTGAGTAGCCCACCTTGGGACGCATGTGGTCGACCACCGCGTCCGCGCCGTTCGCGCCTTTGGCGATCTCCAGGAATTTCGGCAACGGATCGCTTTGCTTCGCGGCCCACGCTTGCGCGGCATCTGGCGGGGTTCCACCGCCGACCCAGACTTGCGGCACGTAGCGCGCGCCGACTTCTCCCTCGGCAGCGAGCCACGTGCTCATGCGTTCGGCCAGCTCCGGCTCTGCCTGGGCGAGCTCGGCTTCGCTCGGAACGCGCCCGTAGATCGGTCCCGGCTTGCGCACGGTGCCGTAAATGTACGGCAGCCGCCGCGACACGTCAGGCAACGTACCCAGCGTCGCGATCACGGTCTTGTCGTTCGGATCGGTCGTCGCGGTTGGCCCAACGCACACGAAGCCCTCAGGCTCGACGTGAAACCAACCGCCGGGGCAACCGTCGAAGCCAGCGGCCTTGGCCGTCGTCGCGGACCACGCGCCGGCTCGCAAGTAGCCGAGCTTTGCCGCGCTCTGTGAGGGCGTTGCAAACACCCAAACGCGCAGCGCCTTCGCGAACACGCGCGGCCCGGTCACCGCAGGCGCTGGCGGCGGCTCGTGCAGCTCACCATCCAGCGTCACTCGTGGGGTGTGCGGCGCGTGTGGTACCGGCGGAGTCACTGCCGCGGCGGAGGTAACCGGCGTCGCGGACTCCACCACGCGGCTGAGCGCCGGCGCGCCTCCGTCAGGGTCGTGATGGCACCCGGCAAGTGCCGCAGCGGCGCCGAACGTGGCAACGGCGAGTGAGCTCGGGCTTCGCATTCCAGCCCGCGAAATGCCACGAAGCAGCGACTATCGGCCAACAATCCCGCGCAGTTCCGGCCCGACGCTGCGCACAAAAAAAGGGCAGCAGCCCGGGCGGAGGGGGGGGGACACCTCGGGCTGCTGCCGAGTGACATTCATTGCACGCCCCGTACCGCAGCCTTCGAGCGCTGAAATCAGCCATTTAGGGCTTAAAACCGGGCGCATGGATTGCAACTTTGAAAGGTGCCTTGCGAATCAGGAATTTCGTCGCTCCCAAGTGCGCGACTCGGTGCAGAACCGCCAAAACCTCGACCAATGCAGGCCGAGTCTCTACTGTGCGGCCCTTCAAGTGACTCGCCCGACCCCACTCCAGTCCGTTTTCCTCCCGCTGTCCGTGTTGGCTCTGCTGGCCGCCGCCTGCCAAACCAAGACCGAGCCCCCTGCCCCCAGCGCCTCCGCTTCAGCAGTCCCGGCTGCGGTGAGTGCCGCCGCGCCCCCGGCCAGCGCCAGCGCTGCGCCGCTAGCGACGACCGAGCCGCTAGCGACCACGCCGCGCAACGTGCTCTTGCTCACCATCGACAGCTTGCGCGCTGACATGCCGTGGACTGGCTACCCGCGCGCCATTGCCCCGAACCTCACCAAGCTCGCCGAGCAGAGCGTGGTGTACACGAACGAGTACGCGCTCTCCAGCTACACCGCGAAGAGCGTTGCGGGCTTCTTGTCCAGCCGCTACCCGTCCACGCTGTACCGCAGCGGCTACTTCTTCGCCAGCTACCCGAAGTCCGACACGTTCTTGGCTGAAGTGCTGTCCGCGCACGGCATTGCCACGACCGGTTGGCACGGCCACCTGTACTTCCGAGGCGTGGGCTTGGATCAGGGCTTCACGACTTGGCAGTTCGCGCCCGGGATCATCTTCGATCCAGAAACCGACAACGCGATCACCAGTCAGTTGATGACCGAGCTCGGCATCAAGCTGCTCAGCAAGCCCGAGAACACGGGTAAGCAGTTCTTTGCCTGGGCCCATTACATGGACCCGCACGATCAATACAACAAGCACCCCGAGTCGCCGGACTTCGGCAACAAGAACCGAGATCGCTACGATTCCGAGGTGTTTTATACGGATTTGTGGCTCGGTAAATTGCTGGATTTCGCACGCGCGCAGCCGTGGTGGAAAGACACAGTGGTCATCATCAGCGCGGATCACGGCGAGGCATTCGGCGAGCACGGCTTCTACAAACACGCATTCGAGATTTGGGATGTGCTCACGCGCGTGCCGCTCATGGTCTCGGGCCCGGGCATCACGCCCAAGCGCATCAGCGAGCGCCGCTCGCACATTGATTTGGCGCCGACCATCTTGGACTTGATGGGCGTGCCGCCGGAGCCCGCGTTCATGGGCAAGAGCATCGTGCCCGAGCTGTTCGGCGCCAAGCCGGACAATCGCGAGCCGATCTTGAGCGAGCTGACGGAAGACTCGCACAACCCGCCGCGCCGAGCCGTCATTCAAGGCGACTACAAGTTGATCGTGATCAAAGAGCGCAAGTTCATGCTCTTCAACTTAACGAAAGACCCCGGTGAAGAAACCGACTTGGCTGAAACCGAACCGGAAAAGCTGACCGAAATGAAAGCGGTCTACACCAAGCTGTACGAGAAAATGCCCGTGGTGGAGCCGTACGGCGGCGTCACGCTCAAAGAAGGCGGGACCGCGAACGGTCCGCTCGGCCCCAAAGCGCCCAAGTAGCGGCGTGGCCTGCGCGGCCCAACTCTTGGGGTTGGGGTGCTCCTGCGCGGCGTGCACACGCTAAGGTTTGGCGGGTGCCTTCGCGGGCGTTTTGGGCGGCGCTTTTGGCGCTGGCGTCTTCGGGCCGGGCGCCTTCTTGTCGGCAGCGGCGCCCTTCTTGTCCGTGACTGAGGGTTTCTTCTCGGGCGCGCTGGGCGGCTTGGCGGGGCCGTCAGGATTCGTGGGCGGGTTCTCGCGGCACTTCTGCGCGCAGATCGCGGAAGCCTTCTTGCACTCTTCCACGCAAGCCACGACTTGATCGCACGCCAAGTCGCAATCGGTCTCGGTGGTTTGGCAGTCAGTGTCGCAGCTCTGCACGCCGAGCGGCAGGGCGCGCGGTGTGAGCGCGCTCTGCCCAAACAGTGCCGGAGCGAGCAGCAGCATGCCGCAGCACAGTGGGAGCCAAGCGAGCGCTTTCAAGGGATCTCGGAGCGATCAACGGCCACCGGGCGCGCCGCTGAAGACCGCCCGGCAACATGAATTATTTCAGCTACTTGACGACTGATCCAAGATCCTGGTCGACCTGCTCGGCGGAGCTTTGCACGATGCGCGCGTACCAGCGGCCGTACTCCGTTTTAGCGAGGTACTCGTTGCCCTTTTCGCCGGGCACCTTGAACAGCTCGAGCGTGCCGAGTGGCTTCGAGCCCGCGAAGTAGTCGACCGTGACGATGCCGCTGTCAGGCGCGAGCGGTGCGCTCGGCTTTTCTACCCAATCCTGCACGTGCAGGCGGCCGAGCTTGCTCATCCAGTTGCCGACGGTTTCGTCCAGCTTGGTCGGCGTGGCGCTGTCAGCCCAGCCGTCCTTCTTGTCCGTGACACGCGACAGCTCACGAGACTTACCACCCTTGGTCACTTTGACGCGCGTGACGTCTTCAGCTTTGAACTCATGCAATTCGCGCTCGGGCAAGCGCATCTCGGCGTATTGCAAACCGCCTACGACATCGCCCGCGATCGCGAACACGTCCCCGTTGCCCGACTTGGCGTAGCGTTCACTGCCGCCCGGGGTGGACCCGCCGATCACGAGCGTTTGCTCTTTGCCGGCCACGGTGATCTTCAAGGTGCCTTCTGGCTTGTCCAGGCCGAACTCTTCCGAGCGCGTGCCCTCGATTTTGCCGACGGCGCGCAGCGCGTGCAGTGGCGCCAGGGTTTTCACCAAGTCATCCGCTGCTTTTACCGCGATGAAATGCACCGTTTCGCGCTCTGCGGGGGCGGCCGGCGTAGTCGGCGCACCGGCATCTGCGCCCGCGGGGTGCAGCGGAGGCGGCATGGGCTTGTCTTTTTCGACGGTGCCCACGTACCAGCGGCCGAGCGCGTCCTTCTTCGGCTCGAGGCGGACTTTGCGCGTGCCGGATTCGTAGCTGATCGCGGTCACGGAGTCCGGAGAGCCACCCCAAACCTCCACCTCAGTCGGCTTGAGCGCGCGCTGCGCGTCATCGTCATCGCGCGTCCACACGCCGAGCGCGACCACGGCGGAAGCACCCAGCAACGCCAGGTGTACGATTTGTCCTTTGAACAAGCTCATCGCTTGGCTCCTCCCCCGCGACGCGAGCGGCGACTGACGAACACACCCGCCGCCATCACCAAGCACGGCGCGCCGAAGATGGTGGCGTAGAACCAGCTCAGATCTTGCTGCTTCGTTTTCTCGATGTGTGCATCCTCTTCGCTGGTTTCCGCGCCTGCGAAGCTTTCCTCACCCACCAGCCAACGCACCGCGTCGACCAAGAAGTATTGATTGCCGGCCACGTTGCTCATCACCAGATCACTGAAGGCGTCCGTGTCTGCCACGACGAAGGCACGCATTTCCTTGGTTTCAGGCTTCTTTTCCGCCGGTTTTTTGGCGTTGGCCGGCGGCGTGGGGGGCGCAGCGCCGCCCGCGATGGGCTTCGAGACCGCCGCGGCGATGTTGTAAGCGTTCGCCTTCTCCGTGTCTTTGTCTTGCACGAAGTTCTTGTTGCGGTCCGCCCAGGTACCAGTGGGCGCGCGCACTGCGAAGTCGATCTTCGCCGTGGCGCCGCTCGCGCGGTCCAAGCTGCCGGCACCGAAGAACACCACCGACGCGGCCGGTGAATTGCGGCTCAGCGTGGACACGGAGGCATGCGACGAGAAATTGTTGGCGACCAAGCGCGTTTGGTCCGAGTTGTTGAACGAGAGCCGAACGTGACTGTGCTCGTTCGCGAGCACGGTCGGCGAGTACTTCAACTGAGCGAGCCCAGCCAAAGCCTCCAAACCGGGCGGCACGACTTCCGGAGCTTCGGGCACGGCAGGCGCCTTCGGCGCGGCGGAGCTAACGGGGGGAGCTGAATGCGCGGGCGCCGCGCTTGCCAGACTGCTGGCGCTGCTAGCTGGCGCAGCGCTTGGCGCATGATCGGCGCCAGGAGCGCTGACCTGCGAGCTGTTGGCGTCCGGGTCGAGCGAGATCAAGAGGTGCCCGCCGCGATCCGCGTAGCGTTGCAGCGCGTTGATCTCTTCCGGCGCGAACGGGTCGGCTGGGCCGAGGATCAGCACGACGTCCGCGTCGTCCGGCACTTCATTGGCCAGCCCCTGAGCCAGGCCCAGATCTTTGACGGTGAAGTTCTGCTTTTGCAGGATGGTGCGCGCAATGCTGGCCGAGTGGGACGGCGATTCCTTACCCTTGTCGGGTTCGTTCAGCTCACCGTGGCCCACGGTGAAGTAGGCCGTCAGCCGAGCACGCGCCAACTTGAGCAGCTGCTCTTTGAGGTCGCGATCCAGCGTCTTCAGCTTGGGCCGCGCGGCGTCGATTTCCGTGCCCAGATTGATGGTGTAGTTCACCGAATCACGGGACAGAATGATCACGCCGTCTTGGGTGGCGTGCAGCTCCTTCGCGAGCTTCGGCGCCAACAGGCGGTCGCTGATTTGAATCTGCAACTTGGGCATGCCCGCGCCCAGCTCACGCAGGTACGCCGCCACCTCGTTACGCACTTCATTCACGTCCGGGAAGAAGGCGACGACGCGCACCGGCTCGGCCAAACTGGCCGCAATCTTGCGGGTGGGCTCGCTCGGGCGCGACGTTTTGAAGTACGAGTAGTCCGCTTTCCAGGTGACGCCGCCGGCGGCGTACACGAACAGCGCGCCGTAAATGGCGGCGATCACCAGCGTGAGCCCGGCACTCGCAGCAGCCCACACGCGGCGACTTTCCGGCCGCTCGGCGCGGCGCATCGGCCAGAGCGCGGTTTCCGCGAACAGCATCGGGATCAAGCTGACCGCAGCCAGCGCGACCCAGATCACCCGCAGCTCACCGAGCAAGTGCTCCTTGCGCGGCGAGGCCATGCTCGCCAAACCGACCTTGGCCATGCCGGCGTCAGTGGTCGCGAAGTACAGACCGAGCGCGACCACGCCGGCCAACGACAACAAGGCCAGCAAGGTCTCGATCGATTTACGCTCGCCGCCACTTTGGAAGCGCGGTGAGAAGCGCAGCGCGGTCGCGATCAGCACGCACAACAGGCCGACAGCCGTCACGGCGCCCGCGCCCTTTTCCAGCCCGGAGAGCACGCGCTCGCCTAGGAACACGAGCAACATGCCGGCGCCGTACAGCGGGAAGATCCAGCCTGGGGCGGCGCCAATGCTGACGCCGGCGGACGGCGGTTTTTGAGCGGTGGGTTCGTTCAGCGCCATCGGCGTGCCTCCAAGACCTTGGTGGCGGCCAACAAGAAGAAATACGTGATCATCAGGTAGTAGGCGACGCGATCGAACTGCAGCGTGCCGAGCATGAAGGTGCGATAATTTTCGTTGTGCAGGGACAGGCTGGCCAAGAACGTGTTGAACGGCGGATCCACCGCGCGGGCCACGACCCAAAGCAGCACGAAAGAAGCCACCAGCACCGCGCCGATGATGACCGCCACGACCTGCGAGCGCGCTAGCGACGAGGCAAACAAGCCGATCGCGGTAACGGCCGCGCCAAACAAGATCAGGCCCGTGTAGCCAACCACGATGTGCCCGACGCTGACTTTGCCGCGCACGTACACCATCAAGGGCATGTAAATCGTGAGCAGGTTCATCAGCGTCAACATCCCGAAGGACGAGATGAACTTGCCGAGCACGATGTCACGGTCGCGAATCGGCGCCGTGTTCAACAGGGTGATCGTGCCGGACTGGCGCTCTTCGGCCAGTAGTCGCATCGACAGCAAGAGCCCGGCGCCCATGGTGGCCGCGGTCGAGTCGTAGAAGAATTGCGCCAAGAGCTGGGCGGACAAGCGCTTCGGGTCGAGGCTGGCGTAGTAGAACAGAATGCCGTCCACGAGCAGGGCTGCAGCGATGATCGCCGAGCCAAGTGGGGAGCGCATGTAAGCATACAGCTCGCGACGGGCGATGGTGAGCGCGCGCATCAGGACGGCTCCTCAGTTGGCTCTGGCGTGTTGCCGGCCTCGCTGGCGGCGGCCTCCGCTTCGGCTTTCTTCCTCTTGCGGCGTTTGCGACCCGGCTGCGCCGAGTCTTCACCGAGCAGCTCCAGGAACATGTTTTCGAGCTCTTTTTCCTTCGAAAACTGCAGAATGCCGAGGCCCGCTTCGATCAAGCTGCGGCTCACGGTCTCACGCACGTCACTCGTGGTGGCAACGCGCAAGGAGGCGATGCCCTCCCCCGCTTCTGCGGGCTCCAGCGTTTCGACCTCGCGGACGCCGGCTAACCCGGACAGCGCAGCTTGCGCTTTCTCCGCCGCGGCTTGGGCGGACATGCCCGGCGCGCGCAGCGTGAGCCCGATGCGCATGCCCTGCTTGAGCGTAGCGCTGAGATCCGACTCGGTACCCGACCAGGCGATGCGGCCGTCGTCGATGATCAAGATGCGATCGCAGGTCTCGCTGATTTCGGTCAAGATGTGGCTCGAGACCACGACCGTGTGAGCGCCACGCAGGCTGCGTACCAGCTCGCGCATTTCCATGATCTGCACCGGATCCAGGCCGGAAATCGGCTCGTCCAGCACTACCAGCTCGGGCCCGTGCACAATCGACTGGGCGATGCCGACGCGTTGTTTGAAACCGTGCGACAGCGAACCGATGAGTTGCTGCGAAACATCCCCCAGCTCAGTCAGCTCAGTCACGTCAGCCACGCGCTTCTGCACCTGGTTCGAGGCCACGTTGCGCAGCCGCGCGGCGTACGAGAGGTACTCGCTGACCGTCATGTCCTCGTACAGCGGCGGTCGATCCGGCAAGTAGCCGACCTTGGCTCGGACGTCGTCCGGCCGCTCGACGACGTCATAGCCGGCGACCTTCACGCTGCCGCTAGTTGGCAGCAGATCGCAGGCAAGGACCCGCAAGGTGGTGGTTTTGCCGGCGCCGTTCAGGCCCAGTAGGCCGATCACTTCCCCCTGCGCAATGCTGGTGGAAAGCGGACCGATCGCGCGCCGATCGCCGTAGTATTTGTAAAGTTCCTGGATCTCGATCACGGGATTACCGAAGATGGTTGACGGGCCGGCCCCGCCGGGCCCGTTTATGGCGGTTCCGCCGTTACCACACTCTGCCGCCGCCTGGGACCCCGAGACGCCGCCCGTTATTCCCGCGTTCGCAAAAATGCCGCCAGAACCCGCAATTCAACCCCTCAGCGAAGCCCATGGTGCGGACGGGGCGCGGCTGCATCACCCGGTCGGGACTGCGCTGCTTACGGAAGCCGCGCCTCTCTCGGCCGGCGATTTGGCGGAGCGAGTCCGGGCGGCAGGCCAGGATCTCGGGTTCGTGCGCGTGGGTTTCGCAGCCATCGATCCGTTGGAGCTCGGCGCTGAGCGGCTGTCAGCCTGGTTGCGTGAAGGGCGACACGCCGAGATGGACTACCTGCTCGGCCCGCGCCACGACCCGAAGCAGTTGCTGTCCGAGGCCAAGACGTTGATCGCGGTCGCACTCGCCTACCCCGCGTCGCCCGCCGGCTTGGTTCCACTGCGTAGCGGTGAAGCCGGGCCTCCGCTCACGGGCATCATCGCGCGTTACGCGCGCGGTGATGATTACCACGACGTGATGCGCAAGAAGCTGCGCCGGCTCGCGGACGCGGTCGCGAACTTGCTCGGGCGCCCGGTGTTGGCGCGGCATTGCGTGGACACGGCGCCACTCTTGGAGCGCGCCGCGGCGGAACGCGCGGGGCTCGGTTTCGCCTCGAAATCCACGATGACGATCATTCCCGGCGTGGGCAGCTACGTGATGCTCGGTGAGCTCCTGGTGGACGCGGAAATCGCGCCGGATGCGCCGCTGGCGCCGCGCTGTGGTTCCTGCCGGCTGTGCTTGGACGCATGCCCGACGGGCGCCATCGTGGATGCGCACGTGATCGATGCGCGGCGCTGCATTTCGTACCTGACCATCGAATTGAGCGGTCCGGTGCCACGTGAGCTACGACCGTTGATCGGAGCGCGCGTGTTCGGTTGTGACGTGTGTCAAGACGTGTGTCCGTTCAACGCCAGCGCGGAAGGTAAGCCTTCTGCGCCGGAGCTCGCGGCTCGCCCGCACCTGGTCGCCCCTGACCTGATCGGCCTCTTGGAGCTGGGCTCGGCGCGCTATAGAACACTCGTCAAAGGCTCGGCGCTGCGCCGCACTCACCGCGCTCAGCTCGCGCGCAACGCCGCCATCGCGCTCGGCAACAGCAAAGATCCGCGCGCCGTGATCCCCTTGGCGCGCGCTGTTTCGGCGCACACGAGCGCGCTCGTGCGCGGGCATGCCGCCTGGGCGCTAGGCGAAATCGGCGAGCCCGCTCGCGAGCTCGCCTGGCAATCCCTCAGCTGCGCGCGCGACCACGACGCGGACGCTTTCGTGCGCGAAGAAGCGGCGCTCGCGCTGGCGCGGCTTGCGCCAAGCTGAGGCTCAGCGGCGGCGCTACGTGTCTGAGCCTAGTGCTGCTCGGTCGCGTATTGAGCCTTTTGCTGCTTGGTATCGCGCACATCGAAGTCGTCCGCGGTGCGCGGGAACACCGGCGAATGGTAGAGTTGGCGCAGCAGATCCAGAGTTCGCGCGGGGTGCGCGTTTGCGAGATTTTCGGCGTCCGGATCGGTTGAGCTCAGGTCATAGAGCTCGGGCAGCGCGGCTTCGAGCGAGAGCACGACTTTCGAGTTTTGCACCGGATCGATCAGACCCACGCGCACCAGTACGTCCTTCGAAGCGGCAGTGAGCAGCAGCGGCAAGCGCCGCGCGGGCCGATTGGGCACCAGGTAGCCCAGCAAGTCTTCGCCCTGGTAACCGGTGCTCGGCGCGTCATCCTGCATGTAGCGCGCAAGCGTTGGTGCAACATCAATCAACGACACGCGATCTTCGATGCGGCGCGCGGCGAGCCCCGGCGCGCGCAGAACCAGCGGCACGCGAATCAGCTGATCCCAGAGAAACACCGAATGCACCCAGAAGCCGTCACGGCCCAGGGATTCACCGTGATCCGACACGAACAGCACGATCGTGTTGTCCATCTGCTTGCGCCGTTCGAGCTCTTTCAGTAGCCGTCCAAATTCGGCGTCCACGCCCGAAGCCACTGCGTTGTAGCGCCAGGCGCGCTGGTTCGGGTCTTCGGCAATGTGGTGGCGCTCTGCCATTTGGTCCACGTACTTGGCATCGAGCTCCGCCCAGTTGTGCTGGTCGAAGTTGAACAGCCAGAGCAAGAACGGTTTGTCCGTATGCGTGCGGGCGCCCAAGAACTCGATGGCGCGGTCCACGAGCGGCTTGGCCGTGGTTTGCTGCGCGCCGTAACCCCACACCTGCAGGGCTGCTGGGTAATCCGGAATGTCCACGGCGCGGTCGAACTTGAAGTCAGGGCGTAGCTTGCCGATGAACTCATGTGCGGACTTGGCGATCAGCAGCACGCGGTCATAACCAGCGCGTTGCGCGACGTGCAGGAAGTCGTTGTCGGGCGTGCTGGAGACGTCGTAGTTGCCGCCGGTGAGCGCCGGCAGTGAGCGCAGGGTGTCCGAGCCGGCCGCGTAAGCACCGCGAAAGTCCAAGGACGTTTCGGCGAAGCGCGCCAGGTTCGGCATCACGGCGGGGTCGCGCGCGACGTCATTGCGCAGCGTATCCACGTAGTAAACGATCACGTTGTAACCGCGCTTTGGCCCGCGCAGCGCCGCGATTTGCGCGTCGAATTCGGGCGTCGAATTCGGGCGCGGTGGCGTTTGCCACTCCGGCGCGGTGCTGGGCGCTCCCAGCGGGAAGCGCTCGCGCAACCGCTCGACACGCGACAAGTACAGCCCACGCCAATGCAGCGGATCTTTGAAAAATGCCTCGGCGATTTGCTCGCGGCGCAGCACGCGCCCAACGTACGCCTCTTCCAACCACACGTGACGCAGCCAGTCATCGATGCGGATGCGGATTGCCGGCACGGCGATGAACAGCACGAGCCAGGCGCACCCGAGCGCACCCAAGGCGCGGACCGCTGTTTCTCCGCGCCGGGAGCGCAGCGTTAACGCTTCAAGCAAGAGCGCGAACGCGGCGCCCAAGATCAGCGCGGAGGCCAGCTCCAAAATCGTGTGCAGGCGCACGTACACGGAAACGTATTGGGTCAGGTCAACCCAGACCACGCACGCGCCCAACCCGAAGAACAAGGCCACGTATGGCGCAACCGCTGCGACGCGCTTCGTTGCGGTCATGCGGCGCAACGCGCGGATGACCAGCGCCGAGCCGAGCGCGGTCACCCCACCGGCGCAGGCCATGAACACCACGGGACCAATGGTCGCTGCGCGCGTGCGCGAGACGTGCTCACCGCTGAAAGTTGCGATGGCAGTGCTGGCACTCGCCAAGCCACCGATGACCCCGTAGAACGCGGGGCGAATTGCCCCGGCGCGGCCGCCGCCACCAAGCATGCGTCGCCCGAGCGTTCGCCATTCAAGCCAGACCAGGCTGGCGGTCATCAAACCGAGCAGCGCGCCCACGGCGGTGTACAGACCAAGGGCGGCCGCGACGTGGTGTTTCGTCGAGAAATAGGGCCAACCAGAGCGAACGCAGGCGTCCGCACCGACCATGCACCAGGCAGAAAACACTCCCGCGCCCACCAGCCGCGCCAGCAAACCAAGGAAATTCAAGGCGCTGTTGGCGCGCTGCGCGGAGGGGGACAGAGGCACCGGTGGCAGAGCTCGACCGCTTCGGGGTGAGCGCTGCAGCATATTCAGCGCCGCCACCGTTGTCACGGCAACGGAAACGTTTTACGCCACTTTTGCGTGTCGAAACATGTCTGAGCCCGAACATGCCTGAGAGCCCGCTGAACCGAATCGCCGGCGGGAACGACGCGCGGCTGGCGGGCATCTCGTCCAAGCAGTTGGCGATGTTCGTGCTGTTCGGCACGCTGAGCATGCTGTTTGGCGCCAGCGTGGTCGGCTACCTGATCACCCGCGCGCAGAACGACGTGTGGAAGACCGCCAGCATGCCGAACCTGCCCATCGGGCTGGTTGCGAGCACGCTGCTGCTCGCGGTGTTGAGCGTCACCATGCATCGCGCATTGAAAGCAGTGCGTCTGAACCGCTTCGAGGCCACGCAGCGCATGCTCACTTTGGCATTGCTGGTCGGCATCGCGTTCGTGATTGGGCAAGCGCAAAACTGGCGCTCGATGTACGCGGCGACGACTGCGACGGACGCGCGCACGCTGTACGGCTTCACCTTCTACATGCTCACTGGTTTGCATGCGCTGCATGTGCTCGGCGGCTTCGTGCCTTTGAGCATCGTGCTGGGCAAGGCCAAGCGGCGCGAGTATTCGAGCTCCAATCACGAGGGCGTGAAGCTGTGCGCCCAGTACTGGGACTACCTGGGCGTGGTCTGGCTGATCTTGCTCGGCGTGTTGTATTTCGCGACCTGATGAAGACCTTTTTCTGGGATTTCTTCGGGCCGCGCGCGGAAGGCACTGCGCAGCACTTCTTGGTGCATTTGCGTGAGTTCCTGAACAAGAATGAGTGCCCGGAAATGCCCACGGGCTTGCGCTCCGAAGGCGCAGGACACCAAGCGGTGTTCTGCTCGCCCCCCGCCGAATACGAAGCCCGGATCGCAGCTAGCTTACGGCCAAAGCGCATCGTGGACGACGCCGCGCCGCCGAGCGCGAAGAGCTAAGGCGAAAGTCGCGTAACGGCCCAGCCGCTGGCGCTCGGTGCGTACGAAAATCGATCGTGCAGGCGGGCATCCTGGCCCAGCCAAAACTCGATGCGCTCCGGCACGAGCACGTAGCCGCCCCAGAACGTTGGGCGCGGCACGGCTTGGCCTTCGAAGCGCGCTTCGGCTTCTGCGAGGCGCGCCTCCAGCACGGCGCGCGAGGTGATCGCCTGGCTTTGCGCGGACGCCCAGGCGCCGATCTGACTGGCGCGGGCGCGGGCCGCAAAATAGCGATCCGACCAGGCCTCCGTGGCGCGCTCGGCGCGACCTTCGAAGCGCACCTGGCGATTCAGACTGGGCCAAAAGAAGACCAATGCGGCGAGCGGATTCTGTGCCAACTCGTGGCCCTTCGAGCTGCCGTAGTTGCTGACGAAGCACACGCGGCCTTCGTTCAGACCCTTGTACAGCACGGTGCGCGCGGATGGCCGCCCATCCGGGCTGGCGGTGGCGAGGGTCATGGCGTCCGCGAAGCGCGGATCCAGCGCGTGTGCTTCGGTGAACCAGCTTTCGAAGACCGCGAGTGGGTCAGCGCCGAGGGTTTCTTGCGGGGTGTGGTCGGAAGGAGAGCTCACGCCGTTACCACTTAGCGCGGATCCCGACGACGTACGCGCTCGAATGCGGATTTTCGGCGGCTGGCGCAGACAAAAACAAATACGTGGCCGCGCCCAGCCCGACCGCGCCCGTCACCAGCCCAATGGTGGTGATCAGGCCGTATGTTTTGCCTGAATGCGCGGCGTCTAGCCCGGCTTGCGTGCACATGTTCCCGACGCACTGCTCGTTCACGGTGCTTTTTTTGCTGAGCACGGTGAGGCCGGCGACCACGCCAGTGACCAAGCCGGCCACGCCGATGCCGCCCATAACGTACGCCGCGGCGTGGCTGGAATGCGCCGAACCTGATGTTTGCGGTGTGCCCTGCGGCGGTTGCGAGACCGTGGAGATGGAGCCGACCTTGACCGCGAGCGTGGCGTGCTCTGCTTGCCCGACGCGGCTAGTGAAGACGGCGCTCTGCGTGCCCGGTGCCTCCACGATCACGGTGTGCTCGCCTGGGTCTACCGGTAGCGCGGTGTCCAAACTGGCGGAGCCGAGCACGACGCCGTCGCGACGAACCACGACGTCGGTGCGGTCGCTCGGCGCGAGATGAATGTTGAGCGTTGGGACGCGCGCTTCGAGAGCATGTGCGCGATCACTGGCGATGGCGCGGCGGTCATCGTCGTTTGGCAGGCGTTGCACGACTTCTTGGAACAGCGTCCAGGAGGTGGCGAGGCGCCCGAGCTTCTCTTCACAGTCCGCGATGTTGAACACGGTGCCGACCGCCGGGTCCAAGCGATTGCTCTCGCGGAACTTCGCGCACGCGGTGCTGAAGTCCTTCTTCTGGGCAGCGCTGCGGCCTTGGTGGAAGAGCTCTTCTGCGGCGGCGGGATCGCGCGTGTCATCTGCGCGGGCGTGTGCGCTCGCAAGCAACGCCGACACCAGCAAAAGCCCTGCTACCCTGCTTTTAACGCCCATCAGTGCTCATCTATAACACCGGGCCGGTGCTCAGTGCCGACGATCGAACGGGTTGTCGTCAGGCACTAGCGTTTTGGCGCTCACGGCGTGGAACGTCAATGCAGGCGCAGGGCTGCCCGCCGAATGCACGGGCGCGGTATGCGCGACCGGTTGCTTCGGGCTGGTAGCGAGGGGTGCATGCGGAGTCGCGGCCACGTGCAATGCGGCGGTTGCCGGATCCAGCACGGGGGCCACGGCCGGCGGTGCCAGCTTGGCGCTGGCGGGCGGCAGCGGGGTTGCGCCGGACGCAGTCAGCGTAGTCGTGGGG
>FSWQ01003638.1_pt1 | contig 16115 bp, 16 predicted proteins | sample 1637691 | NCBI WGS metagenome assembly FSWQ01 (sample SAMEA3914814, study PRJEB12502) | metagenome | biome: forest; material: soil | place: USA | collected 2011-09-16 | depth 0.1 m | reverse complement strand
TTCATCTGAATTACCCTTCCAACGCAGCGCCGTTATCGGTCGTGCTTGCCAAAACTTCGGAGCGCTCGTCGACCGTCAACACGCGGTCGATATCGAGCAGAAAAACGATGTGCTTGTCGATTTTGCCGACACCCAGGATGAATGAAGTATCGATGTCTTGTGGGAGCGTCGGCGGCGGCTCGATGTCCGCTTCGGGGATGGCGCGGACCTCGAGCACCTCGTCTACCAGCACACCCATGGTGAGGCTGGCCTGACCCACGGCGACCTGAACGACGATAATCACCGTCTGACTCGTCGATTCCGTAGGCGGCATCCCAAACTTCGAGCGCAAGTCGACAACGGGGATCACCTTGCCGCGCAAGTTGATGAGCCCGCGGATGTACGGCTTCGTGCGCGGCACGCGCGTGATCTCCAATAGGCCGATCAGCTCGCGCACCTTGAGGATCTCGATCCCGTACTCCTCCTTCGCGAGCTTGAAGGTCATGTACTTGCTCGCGGTATTCGCGAGAATTTTGCCTGCGCCCGCCCTGTTCTGATCGGTCATGGTGATGCCTCTGCCAAGTCGTTTTGTCTGAGTCGTGGGCCGCTGGGCTCGGCACCCAGGCGGTCCACGTTGAGGATGAGCCCGACTCTGCCGTCGGAAAGAATTGCCGCGCCGACCAAGAGATCCGTGTCGCCGAGCCCGGATGACAGCGGCTTGATCACGATTTGTTGTTGCGTCACGACCTCGTCGACGAGCAGGGCTATCTTCCGCCCTGCGCTTTCGACGATCACGACTCCGGATTGCTCCGGCGTAGGCTCAGGGCCCGTGATGCCACACAGCCGGCGTAGCCGAACGAGAGTCAGGATCTCGCCGCGCACCTCCAGCAGCTCACCGCGGTGAGCCAAGGTGCGAACCATGCCCCCGCTGACCTGCAGTGATTCAACGATGGCCAAGCTCGGAATCACGTAAGTTTCGCCGGCGCACGAGACCAACATGCCGTCGATGATGGCCAGGGTGAGCGGCAACACCAGCTTGAACGTGGTGCCCACGCCGGGCGTCGAGCGCGTGACGATGCGGCCGCGCATGGCTTCGATGCTGCGCTTCACGACATCCATGCCCACGCCTCGCCCGGAGAGCTCGCTGACTTTGTCTGCCGTGGAAAAACCGGGCAAAAAGATCAGCGCGTATACTTCTTCGTCCGAAAGCTCGGCATTTTCGCTGACCAGCCCGCGCTGACGCGCTTTCGCCAAGATGGCCTCGCGGCGCAAACCGCGGCCATCATCTGCAATCTCGATCGCGATGCTGCCGCCTTCATGCTGAGCCGACACGCGAATCGTTCCGACCTCGGGTTTCCCGGCGGCGCGCCGCTCAGCCACGGATTCGATGGCGTGATCCATCGCATTGCGAATCATGTGCACGAGCGGATCTTCGATGCGCTCGACCATGCTGCGGTCCATCTCGGTGCCCTCGCCCAGCTGCACCAGCTCCACGGTCTTTCCGGTCTTGTGCGACAAGTCACGAGTCAGGCGCGCCATCTTCTGGAACACGCCACGCACCGGGATCATGCGCATGCGCATGGCAACGCCCTGCAAGTCCCGGCTGATCTTGGTGAGCTGGCCCAAGTAATCGCGCAGTTTCAGCGAAGACAGGCCGACGATTTCCGGGGCGCTCACGACCATCGATTCCACGATGATCAGCTCGCCGATCATCTCCACGACGCTGTCGATGCGTTCCAGATCGACTTTGACCGTTTCTCGGAGGCGTGCACCGGCGGCGCGGCCCGCAGGCTCGCGCTCGCGCGCCGCGGGCGCGCTTTCGTTTCGCGCCGCGAGCTCGAGCGCTGGCTCGGGTTCCGGCGCGGGTGCCACGCGCGCCACGGGCGCCACAGGCGCGGCGTCGAGAGCGACGGCGTGCTCCGAAACTCGCTGCGGGCGCTCGGCATTTGCGATGCGAGCCAAGAGCGCCGTCATCTGCTCCCACTCGGGAAGCACCCGGTCGAGCTCGACGCACTCACGCGCTTGTCGAAGGAGTTGGCGCATGACCGTGGAGGCTTCGAACACGGCCTCGAGCACCAGCCCGGAGAGCTCGATGCGATGCGTCCGCGCGCCATCGAGCAAGGTTTCGGTCGCGTGAGCCAGGCGCGTTACTTCACGCGCATCCAAGAATGCTGCGACACCCTTGATGGTATGGAAGACGCGAAACAGCTCGTTGACGTGCTCGTCTTGAAGCTCGCCTCGCTCCGCACCGAGCAAGATCTCGTCGACGCGGGCCAAACCCTCTTCTCCCTCGGCGAGGAAGTCAGCGAATAACTCGACCGTTTCGGCATCGCGCCCCGCGCTTGCGGCCACGCTCTCGCTCAGTGGCTCAGCGTCATCCGCGAGCGAGCCCGAGATCTGGTCAATCGCGTCGCTGATGTTCGCCAAACCGTCAGCTGAAAGGTCTTCCAGGTCGGCGAGCAATATCTCGCGTGCCCGGCGGGCGAGCGCGATGTGAGCCGCGTCGCCAAGCGCCGCGATGAGCTCCGCCAGCGTCGCCGAAAGGGCTGCAATCGTGGCGGGGTGCGCGGGGCGAACCTTCACCGTTTCGAGCGCGGCTCGCTTGAGGATTTCGTTCAGGGCCGTTCGGGTGGGCGTGTTCACGCGCGTTCTCCTTCTGCGCGTGAGCGCTGCCTGCGGTCCATTCCGGGCCACTCGCTCTGGATCAACGCCTCTGCTCCGGTCACGACCAGCGTCGCGCGCGTCACCCCGAACACCACTTCTACGGCGCGGATGCAGGCATTACGCGTGCGCCGAATGATGCCGTCCACGAACACTGCGTCACCGACCGTCAATGCGCCATCGCCGCTCATCCGCGCCAAACCGAACGCCAAACGTTGCGCCAGGTGTGAGAGCGCGGTTCGGGTCCCGAGATCCGAGCGGGTCAAGCCGCCCTCGACCAGCCAAGCCAGAGCGTCGCAGCTGCAAACGTCCGACAGAATGCCGAGGTGAATCGAGCTGCCCTGGCCCAGCACCGGCACGAACGAGCCGACCAACCCCGGAGGAAGAGAGTCCCGGTAAGCCAGGACGCGGCAGTCGGACAGCCGGGGCATGCTTTCGGACAGCGCGCTGGCAGCGACGATCACTGCGCGCATCAAGTCGTCTCCGGTGGGCAGCGTTCCCGCCGGTGCAGCGTCATGAGTGAATGTGTTGGGCATTGGGTTGCTGTTGCCCGGGTCCAGCGCCGGGCGAAGCACTCCAGTGCAACGCGCGGGCCACGTTCGCGAACGCAGGATTTACCGACGTTTCGACGACTGCGGCGCGACCCGCCGCCGATGCGGTCCATATTCCCGGACTCGCAATCCTGGACTCCGGACTGCTTGGTCCAAGCACGAGCGTGCTTCCAATGTAGGTGAGGATTGCCTTTCCGAGTCGGGCCTGTATTTACTGGTTCGGTGAATTCGCAAACGCGGCGGCCTGGGGAAGACGCCCAGAGCGAGGGCGAGGCGCGCTATCGAATGCTGGTCGAGCACTCCAATGACTTGGTGCTCGAAGTCGAGGCGGATGGACACATTGCGTACGCCAACCCGAGGCTGCGACCTCTGTTGGGACTCGCGCCCACAGCGGCGACACCCACGAATCTCTTCGACTTGGTCCACGAGGATGACCGGGCTCGTGTCCGCGCGGAACTGCGCGAAGCACCCGCGCTGCTCAGCTTCCGTCACCGAACCTCGGAAGGCAGTTACCGCTGGCTCGAGGCCAATGCAGCACGTTTCTCCCGCAAAAGCGGAGAGGAGCAGTACGTGCTCGTGTGTCGTGACGGCACTGAGCGGCATGAAACCGAGAGCGCGCTGCGCGAAGCCGCCACGTTGTTCACCAACACATTCCGCGCGAGTCCCATTTCGAACTCGATCACTTCGCTGCACAGCGGGCGGATCCTGGAGATCAACCGCGCATTCGAGAGCTACTTTGGGTACAGCCGGGCGGAGGTGATCGGGTCGACCACCGTGGAGCTCGGGCTGTGGGCGGATCCCACGGACCGCTTGGCCTACGTGAAAGAGCTGGAGGAGCACGGCTCGGTGCGCGCGTTCGAGGCCTCTTTGTGCAACCGCGCCGGCCAGGTCGGAACGTATCTGATGTCCGCTGAGCGGGTGCAGATTGCCGGGGAGCCCTACCTGGTCAACATCATCGAGGACGTCACCGAGCGGCGCTTGGGCGAGCGGGCTTTACGAGAATCCGAGGAGAAGTTCCACAAGGCGTTTCGGACCAGCCCGCATCCGCTATCCGTCGCGGATTTCGAAACCGGCGCCCTAATTGAGGTCAACGAGGCGTACGAGCGCGCCACCGGCCTCACGCAGCAGCAGCTGATCGGTCGCGAGCCGTCCGAGCTCGGCATCGTCGCAGCGCCGCGCCGGGAGCGCGCACTTCAGCTGTGGTCGAGCGGAAACCAGGTTCGGGATCTCGAAATCCAATTCAAGCACGCCAGCGGTGATGCACGAACGGGGCTCGCCAGCGCGGATTTCATCGAGCTGGCCGGGCGTCGTTGCATCATCGTCGGCATCCACGACATCACCGAGCAGCGGCGCATGGAGGTCGCCAAAACGCAGCTCGAGGCCGAGCTACGGCAAGTTCAAAAGCTGGAAGCAATTGGCACGCTCGCCGGCGGCATTGCCCATGATTTCAACAACATTCTCGGCGCAATGTTGGGTTACACCGAGATCGCCAAGCTGGATGCTGCGGCCGTTCCGGAGGTCATCGAAAGCCTGATCGAAGTTCAGCGTGCAGGTGAGCGCGCCAAAGAACTGGTGCGACAGATCCTCACCTTCAGCCGCCGGCATCCTCAGGAGCGGCGGCCCATTCGTCTGCAGCCGATCTTGGCCGAAGCGCATCGGCTACTGCGCTCCACTCTGCCAACAACCATCGAGCTCAGCGCGCTAGCCAGCCCCGAAACCGAGCGCGTTCACGCTGACCCCACGCAAATTCACCAAATTATCCTGAATCTGGCCACGAATGCCGCGCACGCGCTGTCCGGCAAACCAGGGCGCATCGAGATCCAGCTGAGTAACTACGATCCCTCGGGCGCGCGCACGGCACGCTCTGCGCCGAATCTGCCCGCTGGCAAGTACGTGGAGCTGACCGTCAAAGACGACGGGTCAGGCATGGACGAAGACACGCTGCAGCACCTCTTCGAGCCGTTTTTCACGACCAAAAAGCCGGGCGAAGGAACCGGGCTCGGCCTCTCCGTAGTGCATGGCATCGTCAAGGACCACGAGGGCATCCTGCACGTCGACAGCAAGCAAAACGTGGGCTCCACGTTCCACATTTGGTTTCCCGTGTTCTCCGATCCAAGCCCCGAGCTGGAAACGACGAACCATGCGCCGCTCACCTCGGGAAACGGCGAGCGCATTCTGTTCATCGACGACGAGCCCACATTGTGCTCCGCCGCACAAAAGCTGCTCGGCAAGCTGAACTACGTGGTCACCACCCAGACCAAGCCCGCAGAAGCGGTGCGGCTGTTTCGCGCGGATCCAACGGCCTTCGACTTGGTGATCACCGATCTGACCATGCCGGGCATGACCGGCATCGACGTAGCCATGCAAGTGCTGCTGGCGCGGCCGGGCGTGCCGCTGATCCTGGTCACTGGCTTCAACGCCAGTTGGACGCTGGATTCGGTGCGGGCATTGGGCATTTGCGATTTGGTGATGAAGCCCCTGTCCGCGACCATGCTGTCCGAGAAAATCGGCGCTGCGCTCCACGATCACTGAGCACGCTGGCCAGACGGCGGGCGTTGGGTGCTCGGCTCCAATCCGGAATTCGAGACACCGCGTCCAGGATCTCGGACGCCCGCCCGCTGCCAAACGCCGGCTTGAGCGCAGAAATGCCGGACAAAAGGGCTGGCCCGCCCGTTGCAAAGCTGCCCCACCATGGACGCCGGCACGAAGACCGAACTACTGGCTCGCCCCACTGACACGGCGCACGCAGCGACCGTGCGTGCGCTGCGCGCGCTCGACGAAAACGCACGCCTAGCGCGGCGCCAGCTGCTGGCCATCGACCAGTACGTCGACACCATGGCTCGGTTCCTGACTGCTGGACGTGCCGGGCCACCGACGGCGCGCCGCCACGCCACGGCGCAGGGCCTGCACCGCTTGAAGGAATATTTGTCTCAAAGGATGAGCCAGGTCGCAAGCCCACAGGCAGCGCGCTCGCTCGCAGCAGAACCACTACTTGTAAAGGAGCAACCGTGAAGATTCTCGTCGTCGACGACAGTAAGGCAATGCGGATGATCGTGCGAAGGTCACTCCGCCAAGCAGGCTTCGGCAACTGCGAGGTCTTGGAAGCAAACGATGGCAAGCTCGCCCTCGCTTCGATTCGCGAGGCCTGTCCAGACTTGGTATTGTCGGATTGGAACATGCCCGAAATGACGGGCATCGAGCTGCTCGAAGAGCTTCGGCGTGAAGGTCAAACCGTGCGTTTTGGCTTCGTGACCACAGAGGGCACGCCGGACATGCGCGCTCGGGCGCTGGAGGCCGGCGCGTTGTTCCTGCTGGCGAAGCCGTTCACTCCGGATGACCTGCGCGACACGCTCGAAAAGGCCAAGCTATGAGCGCCACACTCAACGACTGGATTGGCGCTGCTGAGCTTTCGGCGGGCGAGGTCGCGACGACCGCGCTTTCCTGCGTCAACATCGATCGTGCGACCGTTGACGGCCAGGCACCTCGCTCTTTGTTCGGGGCCTACGTGCCGCTGGTCGCGGCGGGTTGCCAGGTTCAAATCGGCGTGGTTGCCGAGTGGGAAGCTTGCCAAGCGTTGGCGCGCGCACTCTTCGGCATGGAGGCAGACGCGGAGCTAGAGGCGGACAGTGATGTGTCCGACGCGCTCGGTGAAATCGCCAACATGGTGGCCGGTCGTGTGAAGACACGCATGAACGAGCGCGCGCCCGGGCTCAACACGGGGCTCCCGCTGTGCGTCGCCGGCCACGTGGAACCCAGCGCAGGCGCGGAGCAAGCCAGCATCGCCCTCGTCTTCGACGATATTCGAGCGAGCGTGCGGGTGCTGCTGAGCCCCACGGGGGATCCGGTGAGCGCACGCTCGCGCGCGCAGTCGCGCGGCGGCAAAGGCTGCTGAGCGGGTCATGAGCATCAACGGCGATTTACTGACGGCAGCAACCCCGACACGGCTCGTGTGTCGGCGTGGCAGCTGGAGCTTGGAGGTGGAGCGGCTCGTGGCCGTCGAGCGTGATGTGTATCAGCCCCGCACGCAGCGCCTGGAAGGCACGGATCTCGTGCTTCAGCACCTGCAACGGGTCGAAAACACCGCCCTTGCTCGCGCCGCCAGCGCATTGATTCGCAGCCTGCAGGCGGCCGAGGAGTGCGCATTCGAAGCGCTCGATTCCGAGTGGATCGCGTGCGACGCAAGGCCCAGGGGCGATAGCTCGCGGCCGAACGCCCTCGCCGCGGCCAACGCCACCGTACTGGAGCTAAGAGCGGAGCTGTGCCTGCTGCGAGCAACGCAGGCCGGCTTGCGCGAACGCCTGGCGCGACTCGAAGCTCAGCTCGCGTCGCAGGCTCGCCTGCGTGAGCTCCGAGCACCCCAGAGCCTTGCGCCCACTCGTGAGGCGCACTCTTCGGGCGCATCACCGATCCCGGTAGCACCCGCGGCTGTGATCATCTCGGCCGCGTCGTTGCCGCCGCCGTCACTGATTCCGGCTCCAGTGCCGCCCTCTCCATCCACGCCGGCACCGCACGCCGCAAGTCCGCTCCAACTACCGAGCTCGAGCGCCGTCGCTGCCTGCTTGAAGACCTTGATCGGCAAGAAGATCGGGGTGCGCGAGGCCCAGCGCGGGAACTTCCCTGCAAAGGGCACACAGCTGTACTGGTTTTCGCGACTGCTCGACGACGAAGGCAACGATGTCGGCGCGCTAGTGACGGACCTCGCGGGCGCCATTGGCCTGGGTGGCGCGCTGATGATGATCCCTCCCTCACAGCTTGACGCGCAGCGCGCCGCACAAACGCCGAGCGAAGACGTGATGTGCGCCATGGCAGAAGTAATGAACAACCTGAGCGCGACCATCAATCAAATGCCAGACGCGCTTCACGTGCGAGTTCAAGCGCTCGAAGCCATGACCGAGGGCAACTTGGCTTGGACGAAATCCGCCGCGCAAGCCATGGACCTAGAGCTAGAAGACGGCATGGGTCATCTCCTGCTGTTCGCTCGCTAGGTTGTCTCGCAGGCCGCCGCTCAGCTGTGCACCACGTCAACCGAGTACACCTCCACCTCCGTATACGGCGTGGTGGTGGGGGTGCCGGGGTTTGCGGTTTGATCGTAGTTGCCGAACTTGAAGAAGAACTTCTTGCCCGAGACGGCGGAGCTGGGGGTGCGGGAATACACCTGCTTGCCGTTCACGGCCACGGTGAGCAGCCCCTTGGAGTAGCCGACGGCGAACGTGTACTTGGTGTTCATCGCAATGGGCGTTTTGAGATCCACCGTGGGCTCGCCATTGCCCTTGGATTCTTCGTAGAAGAGCTTGAGACCGCTGCCGTTGTATTGCAGCTCACACAGCGTATTGGAGCCGGATACGAAGACCTGTGCAATCGTAGCTGAACCGCTCTTGCCGCCGCTGAGTAGCGTCACCTTGCCAGTGACCGTCATCGTGTTCGTGCCCGAGCTCAGCCATGAAGCCTCCGCATCTTCAGGCGTGGATTCACGCATTTCGCTGCGCGGGTGCACTGAGCCAGAGAACGAGACGCCGGTTTTCGGGTCCATGAACATCTGACCGCCGTCCGGCGCGGTGTAGAAATAGGCGTTGCTGAAGCCCGCGAGCAGCATCTTCGGCGACACCGTCGTGGGCGAGCCATTGCCGATTGGCAGCTCGAGGCGCCAGATCGAATAGTCGATGGCGGCCTTCGGGCCACCGCCCGCAGCGCCCGCGTTCCCGCTGCTGCCGCCCATACCAACCCCACCGGTGCCGCCGGTGGGGCCTCTGCCACCCGCCGCGTCACCGCCAGCCGAGTCCGCGCCCGCAACGCCATCTCCTGCAGTGCCGCCGCTGCCACCCGGTGCGTTCATCGCCCCGCCCAACGCCGGTGCACCGCCCAGTGCCGGCGCATCACCGGCAACAGCGACCATGCCGGCAGAGCCTGCTGTCGGGGTCTGTGTATCGCCGCCTTCAGCGCCTTGGCCCGAGCACGCAGCCAACACGAAACAAAGACCGCAGAACGTTGGCGAGACACGAAACATGAGTGAGCTCCTTACGCTGACACATTCTAACTCAAGTGATCTGAATGTCTGTAACCAAGCGCTCGAGCTCGCAGGCAAACGTCAACGATTGACCGTTTACACTCGCGCGTACGACAGCATCGTCCGACAGACCATGGCGCACGATTCGCACTACTTACCCGCCAGGGTTAGAAGCGATACGCATGTTCGCGCGGACCTCGATAGATCCGCTTCGGCTGCTACGGCGAGCCGTGCAAGCGCACTCACGCGCACTCGGACGCACTCAGGCGCAACAGTGCAAGTCAAAAAATTCTCCCTGAGATCGTCCCCAGCCGCCTTCAGTTTCTCTCACTGAGACGAGGAATGCCCTCGCGCGCTTGACGCATCTTGGGCCTGCGTGTCTCCTTTCGAGCCGATGAGCTGGCCCGGCCGTACCTTTGTGAGAGGGCGCGCGTGAGCCAGGATCCCGAGCTGCTGAGGCGGCTACTGCGCGCCAAGGACCGCATGGACGCGGCCTCGCAGGAGGAGTGGCCGGTGCGGCGACTGGCCAGCGTGAGCGGCGTGTCCGAGGCCCACTTCGCGCGCTCGTTCAAGGAGGCGTTCGGCGTGCCTCCACACCGCTACCTGCTCACTCGGCGCATCGAGCGGGCCACCGCACTACTGCGCGAAACCGAGCTGTCCATCACCGAGATTGCCTTTCAAACGGGCTGGGGCAGCCTGGGCACCTTTGGCCGCACCTTCCGCGACATCACCGGCGAAAGCCCGGGCGCCATCCGGGATCGCGAACGGGCCGCGGGCCACGAGCCCGAGCACGCGCCCGCCTGCTTCGTGAGCGCCGCACACCGCCCCGACCTCACGATCGCAGTTTCGGAGAAGCGACGCCTCGAAGAGGACGGTAAGAACGAGTCCGAAGAAACGGAGGTTCCATGAATCAAGGTGTCAATGTCGTGGGTTTGTACGTGCGAGATCAGGATGAGGCGCTCGCGTTCTACGTAGAAAAGGTGGGCTTTCGCGTGCACACCGACGCGAAGAACGGTGGCTACCGCTGGCTGACGGTGCAGCACCCGGACCAGCCCTCATTCCAGCTCGGGCTATTTGCTCCGGAATCGCCGATGGTCGACGCAGCAACCGTGCAAACCCTGCGCGAAATGGTGGCCAAAGGGGCGATGCCCCCGCTCGTGCTGATGGTTGACGATTGCCGCGCCGCCTACGACCAAATGCTAGCCCGCGGCGTGGAGTTCACGCAGGAGCCGGTAGCGCGCTTCGGCAGTGTAGACGCAGGCTTCCGCGATCCATCCGGGAACGGCTGGAAGATGATCGAGGCACGCCGCTGATGCGTCGTTCTCGCGGCTTGGTCATCGGTTTCTGGGTGGCAACGGTGCTCTTCTGCTTGCAGATCGGGTTCACCGCGTTCGCGCAGTTGCGGTTGCCGCAGGTGGCAGCTGCCTTCACCCATCTCGGGTTCCCGGCGTACTTCCGAGTCGAGCTCTCCTGGGCGAAATTTGCCGGCGTGCTGGTGTTGCTCGCGCCGTTCCCCGCACGCGCGAAGGAATGGGCCTACGCCGGCTTCGCGATCACGCTGGTGTCCGCACTCATCGCGCACTTCTCGGTCGGCGATGGCCCGCAGGCGTGGGGCTGGGCGGCGGGTACCGCCGTGCTGTGGGCGCTCTCCTACGGGTTGTGGCGCCTCACCACCGCCCCCGCCCACTCCACTTAGCAGGCCTTCTTTTGTTGATGGTCACGCGCCACAGCGTGGCCGTCACAGCCTTCGGCGTCCCAGCGCGCGTTGCCAGAACGCGCTGCCCCTCGAGAGCCGGCTGAGCAAGGCCCTCAAAACCCAAAACAGATGTCCGGACCCGGACTTCGCTAGCGCCTGCGGGCGAGCGCTGCCGTTAGCGGCGGAGCACGGGCCGATTTCGCGCTACGCTCTCGGCGTTGCGCAGAGCGTTTTGGATCCTGTTGCTACCGTGCGTGAGCGGTTGGGTCGCCTGTGAAGGCACAGGCGGCTCTTCGCCCGAGGCAGGCGGAGCCTCTGGCGCGCCGTCTTCACGAGCCGGGGGTTCGAATGAGGGCGGCACGGACAGTGAAGCGGCGGGCGGCTCACACGCCGGCGACGCTGCGGGCGGCAACTCGGCCGGCAGCGGGGGTGGCATTGCCGGAGCAATGACCTGCACCGACAGCACGAGTCCGAACGCATGGGCAAGCTGGCCGCTACCCGATCCAACGGCCACGGCGGGTGCGCACGCGCGAACCTTCACGCTCAGCGCTGAAGTGGCAACCGACAGCCTAACGCAGCTCGCTTGGCAGCGGCACACGCCAACGGAAACCTTTGCTTGGCAGGAAGCCGAACAGTACTGCGCCTGCTTGTCGCTCGAAGGGCACGCTGATTGGCACTTGCCCTCGCGCATGGAGCTAGTGTCAATCGTCGACTACACCAAGCACGATCCATCGATCGACGAGGTCACGTTCCCGAACACGCCGTTGGAATGGTATTGGTCCGCGTCACCCGTCGCCGGCGACACTCGCTACTGGTACGTTGCGTTCTTCGACGGTGACACGCACGCGAGCACCCCGGATACAGAGTACCGCGTGCGCTGCGTCCGCGAAGCCGCGGGCCAAACGCCGCGCTACGACACCTCACTGGCCGGCACAGTGAAGGATGTTTCCACCGGTCTCACTTGGCAGCGTGAAGCCTCCGCTGAGCGCGTCACGTGGGCTGCCGCGCAGCAAGGCTGTGCAGGCCTTGCCCTCGCCGGCGGCGGCTGGCGGCTGCCCGGCATGAGCGAGCTGCAATCGCTCATCGACGAAAGCCACACCGATCCCGCGATCGACGCCGCCGCGTTCCCCGCCACGCCGAGCGAAGGCTTCTGGGCCGCCACTCCCCTTGCCGGCAGCACGACCGCAGCCTGGTTCGTGAGCTTCTCCGAAGGCATCGCCTACAATGCGGTGCTGGAGAGCACCGAACGTGTGCGCTGCGTGCGCTAATTCCTTTTATTTCCAGTAGTTACCTGGGGCTCTTTACCCCGGACGCGCGCTGGTCGTTTCCTACCTGTGCTCTGGTATCGACGTACGGCTTGGCTCATCGCCTTGTTGGCGGTGTTGTGTGCGGCGTTCGTATCGCGGCTCACGGCGCTCAGCTATGTACGGAACGAGGCGGCGGTTCGGCACACGTTGGCCTTGCGCGCGGCCATCGGTGACACGCTTTCTTTGTTGAAGGACGCGGAGACCGGTCAGCGTGGCTACCTGCTGACGGGGGATCCCGCGTTCCTAGCGCCGCATGCTCGCGTGGAACGCGAGCTCGGGATCCAACTCGACCGTCTGCGCGCGCTGACGAACGGCGATGTGACGCAGGCGCATAGCGCAGAAGAGGTCCGACGACTCGCGACGGTAAGGCTCGAAGTGCTCGCGCAAGCCATCGCGCTTCGGCGTGAGGGACAAACCGAGCAAGCATTGGCCATCGTGCGCGGGGGGCGAGGGCTACGGCTGATGGATGCCCTGCGCGTCGAGACGGATCGCATGGCAACGCGCGAAACGGCGCGCCTCGCCGAACGCGAGCGTGACGCCGAAATCGGCCAGGAGCGGCTATGGGTCGCCAGTGCAGCCGCACTCACGGTTGCTTTGGCGATCGCGCTCGGCGGGCTACTCGCTAGCCACCGCGCCGCGGCAGAAACCGCGCGTGCCCGCCAGCAATTGGCGGATAGCGAGCGCGCCTTGCGCACGCTCGCCGACAACGCGAGCGACCTCGTGCGCATCCTGGAACCTGACCGCACGCTCTCCTACGTGAGCCCGTCCAGTCACGCTTTGACCGGCTATTCTCGCGACGAAATGCTGGCTTTGCGAGACTACAGTTGGCTCCCTGAGGAGGACCAAGAAGCGGCCAGCGAGATCGCAGCGCAAGTGCGGGCCACGGGGGTTCCGGCCACGAACACGCATCGCATCATCTGCAAAGACGGCACCGCCCGCTGGTTCGAAACGACAATCCACCCAGCGCTCGATCAGTCAGGAAAGCCAGGGCGGCTGCACTTGTCCTCGCGTGACATCACTTCCCGCAGGCTCGCTGAAGACGCGCTGCACAAGCAGACCGCGCAGCTCGAATCCATCTTGGCAAGCATGGGCGACGGCGTGCTGGTGCTCGACCACGAACGGCGCGTGGTCGTGGCGAATCCCGCGGTCAAACAGCACGTGCGGCACGAACCAGGCGAAGTGATCTCGGCCGCCAAGTGGGCGCAGGAGTACCGCGCTTTCCAGGCGGATGGCGTCACGCCATTTGACGCCGAGCAAGGCCCGTTGACGCGCGCGCTCAAGGGCGAAGCCTGCGACAACGTGGAGATGGTCATGGCAGACCGCGCAGGCCGCGTGCGCATCTACAGCATCACGTCACGGCCCCTTCAAGACGAGAGCGAAGGCATGGGCTGCGTTGGCGTGTATCACGACATCACCGAACAACGCCTCGCGGAACGAGCACTCGGCGAGAGCGAGCGGCGCTTTCGCGTGCTCTCCGAGGCCAGCTTCGAAGGCATGGCCGTCAGTCGCAACGGCATCATTCTGGACAGCAACGAGACCTTCGCGAGCTGGCTCGGCAAAACGCCTGCAGAGCTCGTCGGCACCGTCGGGCTGGACGCTTTTGCGCCGGAGGATCGCGAGTTCGTCGCCAAGCAGAGCACGCAGTTCGGCAGCGTGTACGAGGCGCGCATGGTGCGTGCCGATGGCACGCTGTTTCCGGTCGAAGTTCGCGGACGTGCGGCCGTGCTGAATGGCGAAACGGTGCGCGTGGCGGTGGCTCGTGACGTGACCGAGAAAAAGCGGCGTGAAGCGGAGCTGAGGGAGCAGACGGAGCTACTCCGTTCATTGTCCCTGCGTGACGAGCTCTCCGGGTTGTACAATCGGCGCGGGTTCTTGGAGCTGTCGCGTCAGCAACTGCGCCATGCCGCGCGCGGTGGTCGCTCCGCGTGCCTGTTTTTCGCCGACTTGAACGGCATGAAGGCGATCAACGACGGCCTGGGCCACGAGATAGGCGACCGCGCCCTGACCGCCACCGCCTCCCTATTGTCGAACGTATTTCGCGAGTCGGACATCGTGGCCCGCCTCGGCGGAGACGAATTCGCCGTGTTCGCGTGCGAATGCGATGCCGGAGGCATGTCCGTGCTGCGCGAACGAGTGCAAGCCGCAGTTCAGAATTTCAACGCGATCAGCGCCGAGCCGTTTCAACTGTCAATCAGCCTCGGCGCGGCACTGTACGAGCCCGGCAACCCGGTCGAGCTGGAAGCGCTGATCGAAGTTGCGGACGCCAAAATGTACGCAGAGAAGCGCGTGCGGGCGCGAGCCGGCACCGGTCCTGAACCGAGTGCGCCGCAGCTCGCCCCGCCGAGCGGATCCTAAAACGATTCAGGCTCGGGCGAAGCCTGCACCCGAACCAGGTGTGAATGCGCGAGCCGCCGTCAGCCGCGAACCGCCGCCACGATGGTGGCGACGTCGATCTTCTTCATCGGCATCATGGCTTGGAATGCTCGTTTCGCCGGACTGCCACCTGCGGCCATCGCCTCAGTGAGCACGCGCGGCGTGATCTGCCAAGACAGGCCCCAGCGGTCCTTGCACCAACCACACTGGCTTTCAGCGCCGCCGTTTTCGACGATCGCGTTCCAATAGCGGTCCGTCTCTTCTTGATTGTCCGTCGCAATCTGGAAGGAAAAGGCCTCGCTCTGCTTGAACGCCGTGCCGCCATTGAGGCCGAGACAGGGAATACCAACGACCGTGAACTCCACCGTCAGGACATCACCCTCCTTGCCGCCGGGAAAGTCACTGGGCGCCTTGTGAATCGCGGTCACCTTACTATCCGGAAACGTAGCGGCGTAAAAGTTCGCCGCCGCCTGAGCGTCCTTCTCGAACCAGAGACAAATCACATTCTTCGGGGTCGTCATGTTCATACTCCGATCACTGCGAATATCGCGATTTCCAGGTCGTCGCGCGAGCTCCTCGTCCGCGCGCCATGCGTGCCAGTAGCACGTCACGCACACCCCACCAACGTGACCATTTTCCCGCAGGACCGCGGGGCATTTGCGTCACAGCGGGCTCACTGGCTTGCTTGAGGCACCCAATGCCGCGTAGATCGCCGTTCGTGATGAAGCGGGTTGGTGGTTGCTTGGGGCTCTTGCTGTGCGCTCTCCCGCGCCATGCGCTGGCGCAAACCCCAGACACATCTGGCGCAACGAGTGAGTCGCCCGCTCCGCCGCCCTCGCCGGATATGAGCGCGGCGCCACAGTCGGCTGAAGACCCTGCCGACGCGCCGCGCGCTGTGCCCACCCGGCTCTCCTCCTTCCACCCTCAGGAGCGCGTTTGGTACGGTTGGCAAACCCTGATCAGCGATGGCGTGTCGCTGTCCGTGACAACAGTTGGGCTGACGCTGTTTGTTAACGGGGCCGGCGCGCCTGACGAAGGAATTGCTCCGAGCCCCTGGTTCACCGTTGGCGGTGCGCTCGCTGTGATAGGCGCAGCGGGCTATGTGTTAGCGCCGCTAGCAATTCACAGCAGCCACGATCGAACGGCTGCGGCCTTCGGCAGCGCCGGTTTGCGTCTGCTCTTGCCCCTCCTGGGCGCGGAGATCGGTGGCAGGGTGAGCTGCGGCTCACGCTCCTTCTGCGCCGCCAGCCCCGGCCAGGCCGTCGGATTCATCGCTGGCGTCGTCGCAGCGAGTGCGATCGACGCGAGTCTGCTCGCCTGGGATGACGCGAGGCCGGCCCCGCCGGACACCGCGCGCGCGACCTTCGGCGTGGCACCTCTGCTCTCGGCCGACCGCAGGCAGGCCGGACTTCGCGTCTTCGGCACCTTCTGAGGCGCCAGACCCAACCCCAGTGTCGCTACCTGATTACATCCCGCCCATGCCAGCCGTCATTGCCGGGGTGGCGCCGCCGCTGCCGGACATGTCGCCGCCGGCGGAGCTGCCG
>FSWQ01004418.1_pt1 | contig 16120 bp, 15 predicted proteins | sample 1637691 | NCBI WGS metagenome assembly FSWQ01 (sample SAMEA3914814, study PRJEB12502) | metagenome | biome: forest; material: soil | place: USA | collected 2011-09-16 | depth 0.1 m | reverse complement strand
TGGGTGCCTTTTTCAGCGCCGTGCGAAACTTGGGTAAGTCTTTCGAGCTCATGTCCGCGTAGCCAAACGGCGCGGTCTGCAACGAGCCGATCCTGCTCTCCTTGCAGGTCACCCCGAGCTTGGGATCGACGACTTCGAAGTAGTCCCTTCGGCTATCGGAGAGCGGGTTCGACCAAGCGTTGATCATGTGAATGTACACGCCCATCTTTTCTGCGAGCGGACTCGGCTTGTCCGCGCGCGCGTCCCGCGCGAACCCCAGCAGCAAAAGAGCTGCGAGCCCGAGCGATGCCACCCCATTTTTGATTGTTCTCGAGTTCATCACAAACCTCCCTAATCCCCCCGGAACTGCACTTACGGCTGGGTCGGCAGAATCCTCCCCGGCGCGGGCACCGTAACATCGAGCGGTGGCGGCGCGGTGAGCTTCACGTTTCCGCCGCGATTCAGACACGAATTCGAGCTACGCTGGGCGGCTCGGATGCCGCCTGTCGCTACAGAGTCATCGATCGTCGCTGCCTTGCGCGCGGGCGATGAAGCGGCGTTCACGGCGTTGGTCCAGGAGCACCAGGCCACGTTTCTGCGTGTCGCACGCGTCTGGGTGCGCGATGCGGCGGCGGCCTCGGAGGTCGTGCAGCAAACTTGGCTCGCCGCGCTCGAATCGCTGCATCGCTTCGACGAGCGCTCGGCGCTGCGCACCTGGCTGTACGGGATCTTGATCAACCTCGCGCGCAGCCATGCCCGCGCGGCGCGCCGCTTGGTGCCGCTTTCCACGCTCGCCAGAGAAGAGCTGGAGCACGCTGAGCCGGCCGTCTCGGCCGAGCGCTTTCTGCCCGACGGTCATGAATGGGCCGGTCACTGGTCCACTTGGCCCACCCCCTTTCCAGGTCCGGAGCAGGCGCTGGAGCGCCGCGAGTTGGGCCGCGCGCTTTCGCTGGCCATCGCAGAGTTGCCCGTGGTTCAGCAGCAAGTGATGATCCTGTGCGACGTCGAAGGGCTGACCGGGGAGGAGGTCTGTAACATTTTGGGCCTGACCGGCACTCACCAGCGGGTGCTGCTGCATCGCGCCCGTTCCAAGGTTCGAAATCAGCTCGAGCCGCACCTCGCGGAGGTCAGCCAATCATGAGCGACGAGAATGTCCCTGACCTGATGTGTCGAGAGCTGGTCGAGCTGGTCAGCGATTACTTGGGAGAGGCGCTGAGCGCGGACGAGCGGGCGCGCTTCGATCGGCATTTGCTCGATTGTCCGCCGTGCACGGAGTACCTCGCGCAGATGCGGGCGACCATCGAACTGGCCCGCGGCCTCGCTGCCGAGCCGAGCGAGGCCCTGAGCCCGAGCCTGCTCGACGTGTTCCGAAGCTTTCACCAGAAATAAGTTGGGCTCCGTAACAATCGCGGCGCTTCGCGCACTCATCGGAGACGAGGCGGGCAGCTCGCTTCCTCCCCAAGGAACACCGCGATGAACGAATCATTGAACAATCAGCAAGCCGGTCGCCGTGAGTGGCTCGGGCTCATGGTGCTGGCGCTCCCGTGCTTGCTGTACGCCATGGATCTCACGGTGCTCAATCTGGCGCTGCCGCGGCTGAGCGAGGCGCTTCGCCCGACCAGCACGCAGCTGCTCTGGATCGTCGATATCTACGGCTTCCTCGTGGCCGGCATGCTGGTACCCATGGGCATGCTCGGTGACCGCTTGGGCCGGCGCCGGGTGCTGCTGGTCGGGGCGGCTGCGTTTGGCATCGCCTCGGTGGCGGCGGCGTTTTGCACGAGCGCGCCGCTTTTGATCGCCGCCCGCGCGCTGCTCGGCGTGGCCGGCGCGACGCTCGCCCCGTCCACGCTGTCCTTGATCCGGAACATGTTTCTCGATCCGCGTCAGCGCACGATCGCGATCGGCGTGTGGACGACGAGCTTTTCGGTCGGTGCCGCGCTCGGCCCGCTTCTGGGCGGTATTTTGCTCGAGCACTTTTGGTGGGGCTCCGTGTTCTTGCTCGGGGTACCGGTGATGGGTGCGCTGTTGATCCTCGGGCCCTGGCTGCTGCCCGAGTATCGTGAACCGCACGCGGGCGCGCCGGACTTGACGAGCGCGGCGCTGTCGCTGTGCGCGGTGCTGCTCGCGATCTACGGCATGAAGGCCTGGGCCAAGGACGGCTTTGCCGCTCTTCCGGCGGCGTGCATCGCGCTCGGTGCGTGCTTGGCGGTGCTGTTCGTGCGCCGTCAACAGCGCATCAGGGATCCGCTCTTGGACTTGAAACTGTTTCGCGTGCCCGCGTTTTGCGTCTCGCTCGCCACGTTCACGCTCACTTCGTTGATCGTGTTCGGCTTCTACGTGTTCACGGCGCAGTACCTGCAACTGGTGCTCGGTCTTTCGCCGCTGTCGGCGGGCTTGTGGATGCTGCCTGGCTCCTGCTCGGTGATCTTGGGTTCGTTGCTCGCGCCGGCCATCGTGCGCCGCGTGCAGCCGGCGTACGTCATTGCCAGCGCGCTCGTGTTGTGCGCGCTCGGCTTCGGCTTGCTGTCTCAGATCGCGCAGACGGGGTTGTGGGGGCTGGTCTGTGGTTGGAGCATCGTGTACCTGGGGCTCGGCCCGGTTTACACGCTGGGCACCGATTTGATCATCGGCGCGGCCCCGCCGGAGCGCGCGGGCGCGGCCGCCGCGCTCTCGGAGACGAGCTCCGAGTTCGGTGGTGCGCTCGGTATCGCCGCGCTCGGCAGCTTCGGGACCGCGACGTACCGCGGCTTCATGGCCGCCGCGAACCTGAGCGGCGTGACGCCCGCGGCGCAGAGCGCGGCGCGCGAGACGCTCGGTGGTGCGACGGCGCTGGCGCGAGAGCTCGGCGAGCCCGCGTCGCAACGGCTGCTCAGCGCGTCGCGGGCCGCGTTTCTGGAGGCCATGGCGCACACGGCCGTGATCTGCGCGCTGATCTCGGTGCTGATCGCGCTGCTCGCGGTGCTCGTGCTACGCGGGCACCGGCCGGGCCCGCTGTCCGCCGCCGCGTTCGAACGACGGCCGAGCTCGCCGGATGAGCGGCAAAGCCTGGCTGAGAGCTTTGCGCCGAGCCCCTCGCGCTCGGCCCGCTAACCCCCCAAAAAAAGCGTTAAGGGCTCAGGAGCACGGTCACTACCGAGTGTTCGGGGATCTGCACGATGCCCTCGGTCGGCAAGCTGCCGAGCTCGGCGGTACGCTCGGTGCCGTCGAACACGGTGCGAACGACGCGCGAGTTGCCGAAGCCGAGCGCGCCCGGGTCGAGCTGAACGTTGTGGGTGATGCGGGCCGTGTTGATCATGACGATCGAAACCATGTTGCCGTCGGGCGACAGCCACGCGGAGCTCAGCAGATCCGGCGCGTCCGAGGCGGCGTCGACACGCAGCCAACCGGGATCGGTGAAGGCCGAGTACTGGCGCATGGCGTAGTACGGGGCTTCGAGCGTGTAGTCGGTGGGACCGAGGGTGATGAGCGCGGTCGGGTCGAGGCCCGGGCTCGCTTCGGGGCCGATCAGCGTGGTTTGGATGTAGACCGAGGCGCCCTCGAGCACGAGCACGTTGTGCATCAGCACGGCGGTGCCGAAGCCGTCGGCCTGCATCTCGGTTTGAAACACGGGCCGCGCGAACTCTTGCTGCAGGGCGGCCATGGTCGTGTACGGCGTCGGATCGATGATCGTCGGGTCCGTGCCGTACAGGTGATGACCGATGGCGTCGACGTGGGACATGTCGATGCTGTTCACGTAGCCCGCGACCAAGCTCGCCGCCGTCACTTCGGGGGCGACGACTTTGGGCGGAGACGCGAGCCCGTCGAACTGCGCGACAATGGCGGTCAATGCTTCGTCGTAGCCCGGGTAGCTCACTTTGGTGTCGACGCCGTTCAAGGTGACGGTCGCGGTGCCTTCCTTGGGCAGGAATTTACATGCCTCGAACACCTCCACCGAGCTCGGGATCCAGTCTGGGTTGTTCTGAATGCCGATGTAGTCGGGCGTGACGCCTTTGGCGGCGTAGGCGTCGAGCGTGCCGCGCCAGTACGCGGCGTAGCTCGCGTAGTCGAAGCCCGTGCCGCCCGCCACTTGGGCCAGCGTGCAGGTGTCGTAGTTGCCCTGGCAGAACACCGTGCCATTGGCCTTGAGTAGCCCCGGCGGGCTCCAAGAGCCGAGCAGCACGGTCGGCTTGTGCCCCAAGCTCGCCGTCGCCTCACGATTGATCTCGGCGACCGACGTCAGATCGTCTCCACCGGGATAGGCATAGCGATCGCGGAAGCGCAGCACGTCGATGCCGAGCTTGGCGAACATGTCGGCGTAGAGCGCGGCTTTTCGGGGGTGGCTCGTGATGGCGTCCTCGGCGTAGCCGACGGTGGCGCCGAGACCGGTGAGCGCTTGATGGTGGCTCGTGGCGTCGAGCGTGACGTGCGCGTCCGGCGTGGGCAACGGCACGCACACGCCCGCAACGCACATTTGCTTGCCGATGGCGCAGGGCGAGTCGACACAGCTCGGCAAACACACGCCCGTGAAGGTGGGCAGCGTGCCGCCGCACAGCGCGATCGACCCCGCGTTGGCGGCCGGCACGCAAGAAGCCTCGGCGAGCGGTTGGCAGACGTCTTCGGTCGCGCAGATCCGAGTGCACGCGCCGCACTGGCAGACCATGCCCTCGCCGCACTGCCCGTTGATTTCGCACGAGTGCAGCCAGTTGGTCTGCTTGTCGCTCGGATCCGTGCTGTTGGACGTACACGCCCAACTCGAAAGCCCAATCAGCGCGAGCAAGATCGAGCGAGCGATGTCGCTACCCCGCTTCTTCGCCTTCATTTGTCGTCCTCTTCCGTCACCAGGTATTGGCCGCCGTAGAACGTCACTTTGTACGTCACCGCGGGTCGATGAGTCTGATTGTACTCGGCCACTTCATCCCAGAGCGGCGCGATTTGCGCACGCACCGTGCGGAGCAGCGCGCGCACTTCTTGTTCCTTCGGGTGACCCGGCCAGAGATCGAACGACCAGGTGGTGCCGCCCACTTCGTCGGCGGTTGCCGACACGTGCTTGCCGCTGACGATCTTGGCGGCGAGCGCGTTCAGCACCGAACGATGGTGATCGACGACCGCAGCCTCCCAGCCTGCCGCTTCCCCGACCGGGATCAGACAGCGATCGGTCGTGTAGTACACGCCGTCCGGGCGCGTTTTCACGCGAATGCGTTCGTCGGCGACGAGCCGCTCGATGGCGTCGGCGAGGGCGCGCGGCGGCAGTGGTAGCAAACGCGCGAGCTCATCGGCGCGCAAGGGGCTCGCCTGGTACACCTGCACCCAAACCAAGGCCGCGTTGGCCTCACCCGAGTTCACGGTGGCGCTCGCGCCGAGCTCTTCCAGCTCCTCGGCGGTCGCGACGCGGTAGCGCGCTTCTTTGCCTTTGCCGGTGCGGCACACGAGGCCACTCGCCACCAAATCGTTCAAGATGCTGCGCACCTTGGCCTCTTCATCGCGCTTGAAGTGGACGATCAGCTCGGCGCGGCTGGCCGAGGGCAGCTCCGCCAAATAGGCGTGCACGGCGCCCCACAGCGTTTGTCCCTGACGAGTCGCGGACTCCGACAGGCGCTGCACTTTTTGCTGATAGGAGCGCAGCGCCAAGCCGAACATGTCGGCAATCACCTTCTTGCCGACGCCTTGGCTCTCGAGCTCACGCACGAGGCTCGTGAACACTTCATCGGCGACGTGCGAAAGCGGAGATCGAACGCCGTCCACGGTCGACAGCTGCGCGATCAGAATCATGGTCTGACGAACGATCGCGTCGATCAGTATTTGTGCGTTCATACGAAAGCTTTTTTGGCGGGACGGGTGAAGTCTCGCATTCTGATTAGGACGCAGCGGCGGGCTCGGCGCCAGCTCAAAGCGCTGAGAAGATGCGGGGTGAGGAATTTCTCACCCTAGGCGTACAAACATGCAGGGTGTAACGGTAAGTGGAAACACGCCGATAGCGAGATGAAAAAATGCGCGCCGGCCCGCCCTCCACGCAGCGCGCCGAGCCGACGCTGTGAAGCTGACGGTCGGTTGGAGCGAGCTTGCGGCCCACATGTAATTCTGCGCGCCCTTGTCGGCGTCCTTGACGACGCCGAGCTCGTCCTCGAGCTGGTTCGCCCGTGTACTGCATGAACTCCTGATCGGCGGCGGGTACGCTCGCCTCGTCGGCCTGGATCCAGAACAGCACTTGCGGCTCGGCCACCATGGTGCCGGTCGCTGTGAGTGCGGTCGGCTTGGTGAGCGTCGGCGCGGCCGCGTTTGCCCACGCCGTGACGGCCGAAAGCATTTGCGCGTTCGCGTCCTTGCAGCTCGTGCCGAAGCAGTTGTGGCGATCGATGCCCATGCGCACCACGAATTTCGAGTCCGCGGGGCTCCGGAAATTGACGCGGGTGAGCGCAATATTCATGGGCCAAATTCACGTTCACGTCGGAGTGAATGGGCGCTTGCGCTCGCGTCTCCGTGCTGTGACAAACCGCGCAATTGGCGCGCAAGAGCGGGTACAGAGTGGTCTTGAACGCGGCCAGCGACGCGGCTTTATCGAAGCCCATCTCCGTTGAATAACAAACGCCCTCGAGGTTGATGCCGCCTTTGCCGTTGTCGTGCTCGCTGTAGCCGAGGCGGCAATCGCTGCTCGGGGGCGCAGCGCTCCCCGCCGCACCCGCGGTGCCTCCGGCTCCGTTGAAGGATCCTCCCTCTGATACGTTGGAACGCCCGCCCCGCGGCACATTGGAAGATCCCCCCCTGGTAAGACGCTGCCCCCCGCGCTCGAGACGGAACCGCTGCCTGCATTTGCAGACGAAGGCGAGCCACCCGTGCCGCTTTGCGACGGAGTGTTTGCTCCGCACGCGGTGCTCACCACCGACGACTTTACACTCAACGCGAATGGAAAGTTGCCGTGTCCCATGCTCGAACTCCCTCCGGAATGGCTCCCACGATGTAAGGGTTAGCTCGAGAGGTGGACCTCGGTCAGATGAGGTCTTTCGCACGGGCAACTAGATGATTTCTCGGTCGGGTGAGATCTTTCACACCCGGGCCTCGAACTCGTGCGCGTGTCGTCTTCGATCCGCGCTGTTTACGCCCGCTTCGTGGCGGATTTTGCGGATCCCTTGAGGGCTGCCTCAGCGACGTGTCAGTCTGAAGCCGTGTCCGTAGGCCTGATAGCCGTGGTGCTCGCGTTCGGGGGCGAAGCAGTTCCGGTTGCGATTCGAGTCAACTACGATGCGCCGAGTGAGTGTCCGAACGCGGTGGCGTTTTACGACGCGGTGAGCGCGCGCACGGACCACGTGCGCCCGGCGGTGGGTGAAGAACCGCGGCTCGACGTGACCGTGCGCGTGACGCGCGACGTGCGTGGCTTTGCGGGCGAAGTCCGTGAAGTCGTCAATGGTAAGGAGAGCGCGGTGCGCTCGATGGACGGCCAAACTTGCAAAGAGGTCGTAGAGGCGCTCTCGCTGACGGTCGCGCTATCGATCGATCCGAACGCGCACGCGCCCGCGGCCAAGCTAGCCGGCGCGCCGCCGCCAGCGCCCGCCATGCCCCGTGGTTCGCAGAGCGAAGCGCCGAACCCACGCGAACCTCACACGGATCGGCCCGCGGAAAATCGGCCCGAGAACGCGAGCGAGAGCCCAGCCGAGAGCCCGCGAACTGCGGCGGCGACGGGCGTCAGCCCTGCGCCATTGCACCTCGAAATTGGCCTCAACCTGCTCGGCACTGTGGTGGACACGGCGGGCCTCAGCGTGGGTGGCGGGCTATTTGCGAGCATCTTGCGCGAGTCGAGCGCGAGCACGAGTAGCTCGTTTCAAGTTGGGTTGGCCTTCGCCAGCACCGGGTTTCCTCGCTCGCCCTCCGATCATCGCGCTCGACTCGGCGCGCTCTCGTTGGAAGCGTGTCCGTGGCGGCCGCGCTTCGCCGACGTGGAGCTGGCGCCTTGCGCGCTCGGTTCACTCGGTGTGCTGGAAGTGATCGGGCGCGGCGTTTCAGACGCGAAAACGGTGGACCGCGCCTGGTTTAGCGCCGGCCTCGACGCTCAACTCTCGTGGCTGCTCGGGCACGGTTGGGTGTTCGAGGGCGCACTCGGAGGGACGGTGCCGCTCGTTCGTCGGCGCTACTTCACGAGCGACGCCGAGCACGTGGTCGCGCAGACCCCGGTCATCTCGCCCCTCATGCGCCTAGGCGTTGGCTTTCGCTTCTAGCTGGAACGCCTTTGGGGGGTGGGGCCCCGTTCGATTCACTCGAACGGGCGCGGCGGAGAATTCCCGACGACAGCGGCGCCGAGTGATCGATTCGGGGGCTCGCGGGAATAGCGTGAATAGAACAATTAGCTGGGTTCAGAACCCATCAAAACCATGGTCTGCAGTCTGCCTACATCGGCGCGTTGGTTGCCTGCCTACGGCGACGCCGCTACGCTGAGCGAGGTGTCTCGCGCGAACGAACGGGAAACGCGTCTGCGCGGTCTAGTGGACCGCTACGTCGATTTCGTCGCTCGCGTGTTGCGTAACGCCGGCACGCCCGAGGCCGAAATCGACGACGACGTGCAGCGGACCTTCATCGCCGTGTCGAATCGTCTGGATGACGTGCGCCCCGACGCAGAAAAAAGCTTCTTGTTGCAGACCGCGCTGCGCATGGCGGCTCACGCCCGCCGCACCTTGGCGCGCCGCCGTGAGGTCCACGACTCGGATGCGCAGTTGCGGCTTCAGGGCCCGCTGCACCCCGAGCAGATGCTCGATCAAAAGCGCGCCCGTGAGCTGCTCGACGAAGTGCTCGCCGAGATGCCCTTCGATCTCCGCACCGTGTTCGTGCTGTACGAGCTGGAGGAGCTCAGCATGACCGAGATTGCGGAGGCATTGCAGATCCCTTCTGGCACCGTGGCCTCGCGCTTGCGCCGCGCCCGGGCTGATTTTCGCGAACGCGTCAGCGCTCTTTCCGGTGTCTCGCACGCCGAGGTGGGGTCATGAGCGAGCCGCCGCGTTTTCTCGACGAGCCGCACAGCGCGCTCGAGCGATCACTGCTGGAAGCGGGCCGCTCGTACACCGCGTCGGCTTCGACGCGGCGCCGCGCCTTGACTGCCCTGGGCGTCGCTAGCCTTGCCACCTCGAGCACTGCCGCCGCGTCGTCCTTCTCCAAGGCTGGGCTCGCCAAGTGGGCGGCGGTTGCCGCGCTCGCCGGTGGCGGCGCGCTCGCGGCCGCACATTTCCTGGCCCAGCCCGCGCCGAGCGTCAGCGCTTGGCCGAGCGCGGTCGTCGTCAGCGCGCACGGCGGCGCGCCGCTGGTCGCGCCGCCGCTCGCGGACCCGGGCGCCGTCCCCGTTCCGGTCGTCGACGAGAGTGCGCTGCCGACCGAGAGCGCGCTGCCCAGCGCGCCGGTGAATGCGCCACGCGCCGAACCGAAAGCGGCGCTGGCCGCCGAGCTGAGCGCGCTCGACTCCGTGCGCGCGCGGCTGAACGCGGGTCAACCGAAGGCCGCGCTGTCGTCGCTCGACGCTTACTCGCGCACGTTCCCGCGCGGCCGGCTGGGCCTCGAAGCAGAGGTGCTGCGCATCGATGCGCTGGCCAAGAGCGGGCAAACGGCCAGCGCGCGCAGCCGCGCCGAGGCGTTCATCAAGCGCCACCCGGACAGCGTGCTCGCGTCACGTGTCCGCGGCTACGTCGGATTATGAAGCTCGGTCGCGCGTTGCCGAGCGCGCTCTTCGTACTCACGCTCAGCCTCGGCGCGGCCGTCGGCTGCAGCGGCACTTTGGATTCGCTCGGAGGACAAACGAGCGGCGGCCAGTCGAGCGGTGCGGCGCGGAGTGGCGGTGCGGGCGGCGCGAGCGCGAGCGGCGGCACCGTGGACGAGAGCGGTGAAGGCGGCACGCTCAGCGACGCTGGTGAAGGCGGCGCGGGGGACCGCGTGCCGACGCCCAATCCTCTGACTCACCCTGCGAGCTACCCAAACCCATTCATCGACCTCTTGGGTAAGGCTCAACCCGAGATCGACGCCAAGCTGAGCACCGCGTTCGACCAGCTGTTCCACAGCACCAAGGCCGACGAAGCGATCTACGTCCCGGTCGGCACCGACCAAGCCTACATTCACGACGTCTTTCACGACGACATTCGCAGCGAGGGCATCGGCGTGTGCATGGTCGTGGCCGTCGAGCTCGGCAAGCGCGACGAGTTCGATCGCCTGTGGACGTACGCCAAGGCGAACTTGGAGGAGACCACGGGCGCGGGTAGTGGCTACTTCGACTCGATCTGCGACGACGCGGACGCGTGCCTCGACCCGTACGGCATGGAGCAGTTCGCGACCGCCTTGCTGTTCGCCCACGGCCGTTGGGGCAGCACCCCGGCCGCGCCATACGGCAGCGACGCGCTGCGTTTGATCGCGCTCTTGCGCGACAAAGAAGCCGAAAATGGCGGCGTGGTCGATGACGTCACGAGCGTGTTCGACGGCGCGACGGCGCTGCCCCGCGAGCAACCCACGGTCGCGAACGCGCCTTACACGCGCTCATCGCTGCAAATGCCGGCGGCGTTCGAGCTATGGGCGGAAGCCAGCGGCGACGCGTTCTGGACACGTGCGGCCAGCGCCGCGCACGCCGGCGTGGTCGACTCGGCCGACGCCAAGACCGGCCTCTGGCCGGTGGACAATTACTTCGACGGTACGCCTGTCGCCGGCGCTGATTTTCGCTCGGTCTCGTATCGCACCCATTTCAACCTCGCGCTCGACACGGCATGGGGCAGGGGCAGCGCCGCGGAAATCGCGGCCGAGACCGCCGTCGCCGATCGCTTGCTCGGCTTCTTCTTCACGATCGGCTTGGACAAGTACGGCGCGATGTACAACCTCGACGGCACGGTGACCGATGCCACTCGCCAACCGGGGTTGATCGCCGCCAACGGCGCGCTCGCGGTCGCCAGCAGCTACGTCAATCGCAAACAATTCGTGACCGCGGTTTGGAACGAAGCGATCCCCACCGGTCCGAACCGTTACTACGACGGCATTCTGTACTTGACGAGCTTGCTCGTCCTCAGCGGCCAATATCAAATCTGGTGAGCGCGTCCGCGCCGCCGAAGGCTGCGCCGCGCTCCGACGCTGCCCGTGACCATCAACCCAATCCCGAGCTCGGCCTTGGGTTTTTTCGATGGTCACGCGCGCGGCCCAGAGCACCCAGCCTTCGGCGTCGCGGCCGGCGCAGCTGCCAAGCGCGAAGAATGGCGTTTTCTGGGGAACCTGCGCGCGCCTCCGCTGTCCTAACGCTCGAGCATGGCAGATCGGCGCGACTCGGCGGCGCTTCCGGTCTACCGTGGCAACGGCGTGGCGGACGCGGAAGACCAGAGCGAGCGTAAGTTCATCGAGCGCTTGGCTCAGCGCGACGAACGCGCGTTCAACGAGCTGGTCGAGCTGTACGAAGCGCGCGTGTTTCGCCTGCTCTTGCGCATGCTCGGGCGCCGCGACGAAGCCGAGGACATGGCGCAGGAGGTCTTCGTGCAGATCTTCAAGGCTGTCGGCACCTTTCGCGGCGATTCCAAGCTGAGCACTTGGATTTACCGAGTCAGCGTCAACTTGTGCAAGAACCGCATGAAGTACCTGGCTCGCCGGCACAGCGAGGGCGAAGACGAGCTCGAGCCGGTCGCGGAACGCGCGACGCTCGACCAAGCCAAGGGTGTGACCTTCGGCGACATCGCGCAGCCCGATCGCTTGGTCGAGGGGTACCAAATCGAGCGGGTGGTGCAGCGCTGCATTGCGGAGCTCGATCCCGATTTTCGCGAGGTCCTGATTTTGCGCGACCTCGAAGACCTGAGCTACGAAGAATTGTCGGAGATCACGGGCTTGCCCGATGGAACCGTGAAAAGCCGGCTGCACCGCGCGCGCGGCATGCTCAAAGCCAGCGTCGAGCGTAAGATGGGAGAGAAGATTCGATGACCGGCCCCACTGAGCGCCACGACGAGAGCTCCCCGACGGAGCCGCAGCCCGAAGGCGCGGACGACTCCCTGCGCTCCATGATCCGCTCTGCCCTGCGCGAAGAAGAGCCGCCCCCCAACGTGCTCGCGGGCGTACAAAAACGCATTCGCGAACGCAGCCGCGGCAAATTCTACGCGGATGGCTGGAGCACCGCGAAACACCCGCCGCTCAACACGTACCTCGTGACCAGCCTGCTCATGCTCGCCGTCTTGGCCGTCAGCTACATGCTCTTGAGCCCCCTCGTGGGCAGCCCCGAGCCCGTGCGCAATCAGCCGGTCCCCGTGCAGGTGATTCCGCGCTAGCGCTGACCCGTGTTTGCCACGGCGTCTGACGGCGAGCAGCGCTACTGAATCCAGCGCGCGACGACGCAGGTGATGTTGTCGGGGCCGCCATTTTCGTTGGCGCTCTCGATCAGGCGATGAGTCGCGCTCGGTAGGTCCGGCGCGCTACTCACGATCTTCAAAATGTCTTCGTCGGTGACGGGGCCGCACAGGCCGTCACTGCACAACACCACGCAATCGCCAGCGCGCGGCGCCTCGAAGCGCGTGTCTACCTTCACCGTGTCCTTCATGCCGAGCGCGCGCACAATCACGTTTTTGTGGGGGAAATTGGCGATTTCCTCCTCGGTGAGGCGCTTCATCTTCTTGTAGTCGTTGAGCAGCGAGTGATCTTCGGTGAGCTGCTCGAGCGAGCCGTCGCGGATGCGGTACACGCGGCTGTCGCCCACGTGCGCGACGTACACGCCGTCTTCCACCGCGAACAGGGCGGCGAGGGTCGTGCCCATGCCGCGCTGCTTGGCGTTGCGCTGCGCTTGCTCGTAGATGCGCAGGTTGCACAGCTTGATGCCGGTGATGAGCCGGTTTTCCTCGTAGCCCTTGCCGCGGTCCATCTTGTACGGCCACGTGCGCTCGGGATCGTCGGCCGTCGCCGCGAAGAACTCCTGCAGCGTGTCGACCGCCATCTTGGAGGCGACTTCGCCGGAGGCGTGACCGCCCATGCCATCCGCCACGACGTACAGACCGTACTCCGCCATGATCGCGAAGTTGTCTTCGTTGTGGGAGCGTTTGCGGCCGACGTCTGTTTGGCCAGCTACTTCGATACGCAGGGGCCGATTCACGCGAACATTCCGTGGAGGAGCCGGAGAGATTCCGGGTAGGGTGAACCTCGATCATCGCCATCCGCTGACCCTTCTGTCAATGATTTCCTAGAATTACTCACTGCCGCTCCGTATTCGTGTGCTCGCGTGTATTTGGGCCGCGGGCGCTGTGCCGGCGCGCCCGAGGCTCGTCATCGATAGGGGTTCGGTGGATTTGTGGGCCTCGGCGAGCGCGGCCAGGGGCGCGACGGGTCCGACTGGTACACGCGATCGCCACTGACCGGCGTGCCGCCCGAATTGGCATCGCCGAGCGGCTCGCGTAGCATCAGCGCGGTCTCACGGTAGCGGCCCTCGGACAGTACCGTGAGCCGGAGCGGGACGCCGCGGCCCTGCGGGTGACGTTCGACGGCGCCGGCAAACGCCTCTGGCGTCGAGATAGGGACGCCATCGACCGCGAGCACGACGTCGCCCGTACCCGGTGGCCCGGCGCGCAGCATGGCATCGGCCGCGGGCCCGTCCGGGGTGACCGCGGCAATGCGCACGCCGCGCACGCCGTTCGCGTCGAACGCTACGATGTCCATGCCGACGAAGGGTGAGCGCCGCATCGGCACGCTGCGCAAGAAATCGCGCACGGCGCTGACGGGCGCCGCGTACGGCGCCAGGGTGCAGCCGGTTTTGTCGCTCAGCGAGCAAGCGCGGGCGACGATCGCGACGACTTCGCCCTGCTCGTTGACGAGCGGGCCCCCGATGTCATTCGGCTTGGGTGCGAACGGCAGCTCGAGTGCGTCGACGAGCTCGGCGCTATCGCCGCCGCGCAGCGTGGTCTTGGCCTTGATCGTGATGCCCGACGAGCCGAGCTGTTTGTCCTTCACGTAGCCGATGGCAAACAGCTTGGTCCCCGCGCTCGGCGTTGCTTGCCGTGAGGCCTTGAGCCCGGCGCGCCGCGAATCACCGACAGGCGTGAGCAGCGCCAGATCCCAAGCACGATCGGCGCGGCTGAGCTTGACCCGGATGATTTGCCCTTCGGGGTAGTGCGCGTCGATCAGGTTGCCGTGGGTCAGCGGCGACAACGCGGTCAAGATCCGCCCGTCGCCATTGAGCAGCGTGCCGATGCCGATCGGACGACCCGCACGCTCGAGCATGACGACCTGCTGCACCGCCGCTTCGACCGGGTTCTTCGCCGCGGGCAGCTTTGCGCTCGGCTTGCTCTCGGGAGCAACCGTCGGCGCCGGCGGCGCGACGGCGGAGGGGCTGGGCGCCAGCGTTTGCTTGGTCGTGATTGGTGGAGGCGGCGGTGTGGGCGGCGGAGATGCAGGCGCCACGGGCACGGCGGGCTTTGCGCTCGCGTCGCCCGGCGCGGCTTGCGCGCCTCGTACGAGCAGCGGTAGCGCGAGCGCGCAGATCAAGATCGCAGGCAGGTGGGCGGTTTGCGATGGCACGGCAGGCAGTTTAGCGCCAAACCGCGGGCGCTGTGCTGAGCCTCACCTTTGTCGAGAAAGCTTTTGGATTCCCGCTGCTTCCGCGACAATCACCCAATCGGCGCGGCCGCAGAATAGACCCGTTTCGACCACGCCTGGGACCTGGCGCAGCGCTCGATCCAGCGCCTCCGGGTCGTCGAGTGGCGCCACGGTGAGGTCGTAGATGTAGTTGCCAGAATCCGTGATCACGGTGGCGCCCTCTTTTTGGCGCAGCGTGGGTGTGCCGAAAGGCTCGAGCGCGCGTGCGGTCGTCAAGTGCGCGAACACCAGCACTTCGACCGGGATCGCGCGCTTCTCGCCCAGGCGTGCGCTGAGCTTCGACTCGTCGACGATGATGACGTTCTTCTTGGCCGCAAAGTTTACGATCTTCTCGCGGGTGTGCGCGGCGCCTCCGCCCTTGATCAAGTCGAGCGCGTCGCTCACCTCGTCCGCGCCGTCGACGCAGACCTCGATGCTCCAGGGCCCGCTGTCGGGGAGCAGCGGGATGCCGCACTCGATGGCCAAGGCACGGCTCTGCTGACTGGTCGGCACTCCGGTGAGGCGTCGCCCCGCTTGCACGAGCTCACCCACCGCTTCGATGAAGAAGCGCGTCGTCGAGCCGGTGCCGAGGCCGATCACCCCGGACTCGGGCAGTAGTTCCAGCGCCGCGTGAGCTGCGCGCTTCTTGGCCTGGTCGTCAGTCATCGGCGGCAGCGTATCATCGCTCGGGCGCGCGGCCTCGCGTGTTTTGTCGGCTACGGCTGACACTCGGGACAATAGTGCGTGGAGCGCGTGGCGATCACGACGCGCCGAATCGGGGCCTGGCACACCGGGCAGGGCAGGCCTTTTCGCGCGTAGACCTGCCGCTCATTTTGGTACCCGCCGTCGGAGCCGTCCGGCGTCACGTAGTCGCTGATGCTCGAGCCGCCGGTTTGAATCGAGCGCTTCATCACGCGCTTGGCGGCGCTGACGATGGCTTCGCATTCTCGTTCGGTGACGCGCCGCGCGCCGCGCGTGGGCCGAACCTTGGCCAAAAATAGCGCCTCGTCCGCGTAGATGTTGCCGATGCCGGCGATCACTCCTTGATCCAAGAGCAGCGTCTTGATCGGGATCTTGCGCGCGCGCGCGGCCTCGAACAAGTGGCGACCCGTGGCGGACAGTGCGTCGACTCCGAGCTTTTCCAGGCGCGGGTCGTCGCTCCCCGCACGCAGCAAGAGCACCTTGCCGAATTTTCGCACGTCGCGAAAGAGCACCGAGGGCTCGCCGTCTTCGAAGTGCAAACTCAAGTGCGTGTGCTGATCGGCCTTGAACTCCCGGCGCGCTTCGGCCGGCAAAGAGCCGCGTATCTTCGCGGAAAATAGCCGCGCGCTGGTCACCGCGGAGGAGAACAGCTGCCCGGTCATGCCCAAATGGAGGAGCAGGCGATTCCCGTCATCCAATTCGGCGAGCAGGTATTTGCCGTGGCGGTTCAGCGCGACGACGCTGCGCCCAACGAGTCCTCGCGCGAGATCCTCTGGTTTGGTCAGGAAAAAATAACTGTTCTTGGTCGTTTCGACGCGCGCGATGGTTCGCCCCACCAAAATCGGGACGAGGCGTCGTCGAGTGACCTCGACTTCAGGAAGTTCAGGCACCGAGCAAGCATAAATGCATCGTTGCGACT